>Ga0315910_10003666_pt1 | contig 12999 bp, 12 predicted proteins | sample EdamamesoilMG_FD_204470 | JGI IMG/M metagenome (GOLD analysis project Ga0315910, IMG submission 204470) | Garden soil microbial communities collected in Santa Monica, California, United States - Edamame soil | ecosystem: Environmental > Terrestrial > Soil > Garden | place: USA: California... | reverse complement strand
GGAAAAAAACTAGTTGAGCGTGGCGCGGAAACGCCCGAAGGCGCTCGAGCCAGCCGGAATGGGGTTCTTGAATTCCCAGCGGATCTGCCGGTACTCCTCGGCGCGCGCGGCACGCGTGGCGCCGTTATCGGTGACCGTGAGCTTGCCGGCCGGCGCGAAGGTCTTGCCGTCGACCGAATAGGTGACGTCGGCGCCAGCGCCGAAGACCGAGCCAGGCACCAGCGTCATGTGCTCGGGCACGGGGTTGGTGATGACCACCTTGTCCGACGATTCCTTGCAAGCGTTCTTGGCCGTGACCGTCCAGATCACCTCGGTTCCCGGGATGACCTTGGTGTCGGCGGCGGCGACCAGTGTCTTGGTCTTTTCGCCCTTGTCGTTGACGACTTCCTTTTCCACTTCGCCCGTCGTCTTGAGCTCGACGCAATTGGCCTGCGCGAAGGCCGGCGCGTGGAATGCGCAGGCGATGACGGCGGCGGCGATGAACTTCACTGTCCCCTGGATCATGTGTGTCTCCTTCACTTCGATGCTTCCCACTTCAATTGATGGTCACGGCGAACTGGATCGTCTGGGATCCACTCGCCTGCGTGAGGTTGCCGAGCTGCACGCGCACGCGCGCCGCCGGCACCGTCGAAAAATCTCCGGCGTCGGCATCGGCGGCATCGGACAGCGCGACGCTGTTGAGCTGCAGGGTGCCGGCCACGTAAGTGGTGTTCGCCGGGATCGCGTCGTTGAACACCGTGCCCGCGGCCGCGCCGCTGCCGGTGGCGCTGACCACGATGGTGTAGTTGATGCGCGCACCCGGGATGGGGCGCGAGCCGCCGAACTGGTCGACGACCGCCTGTGACTTGAGCGCGTTGACCGCGATGCTCGCCACCAGGTACTGGCCGGTCGCTTCGCCGTCTCCGCCCGTGGTGCCGACCACTGCATCGGTGCCGTTCGCGCCCTGGCCGGCGAAGGAAGTGCCGGGGGCGCCGCTGCCGGTACGCGCGGTGGCCGTCAGGCGCGAGAAGCCGCGGTTGCCGTCGGTGGCACCGACCGGGATGTCGTTGATCACGAGCACGGTGACGAAGGCATCGCCCGCGAGCAGCGGGTCGTTGCTGCCGGCGACATAGGGCACGTCGCCCGCGGTCAGGTCGCCGCTGCCGTCGGTGTCGAAGTAGATAGATGGCGAAGACGGCGTCGGATCGAACTCGTCGCCGCCGAGGGAGCTGGTCATCTGCAGCTGGAAGGTCTCCGGGCCGTTACCGGTGTTCGTGAGGCGGTAGACCATCTCCTGCTGAACGGCGCCCGGCACCACCGGCACGCTCGGGGTCTGCAGGGTCACGACGGCGTCGAGGATCTCCGCGACGGTGACGCTGGTGGTGTTCGAGGTCGCGGTCGCGCTCACCGAGCCGACCGAGTAGGTCACCTGCGCGGTGTTGTCGATGTTGGTGCCGGCGGCAACGCCAACGGCGCGGGCCTGGTTAGACCACGCGCCGCAGAGCAATAGCACTCCGGATGCGACCAGAAATCGCGGCGACCTCGACATCAAGACTCCTCTCTCGTAGCGGGATCCCCTGCTGCTCACCCGCGACCGATTGCGGATGGGCGTCAAACCCATGACGTTTCTGGGTTTTGGGGCCCTCGTTGCGATGCATAATAGGAATCGAGAGGCCTAGGCCACGTGACTAGGGTCACGCCGACCCTGTCGCCACTGGGAAACAGATCACATATAACAAGAGCAGATCGCCAGCGAGGGGCCCATGGCAGCCAAACGATCCCGCCAGTCGCGGGAAAATGTGACGGAAATCAAGCCAGTTGCCACGGAGGCGGCCAACGAAAACCGACCGCCGGAAAGCCCTCAAGATGGCTTCGCGCCGGCCGATAAGACGGGACAGCCCGAACTCGAACACGAGGCCGCGACCGACGCCGCGGAGGAAATCCTCGGCGCCAATCCTTTACTGGGTCTCGACCGCGAAGAGTTGTTAGCCGCGGGCAAACGGCTGCTGCGCCTGATGACCGTCAACCCGCAAGTGCTGATCCAGGAGAACCTGGTATTCGCGCGCGAGCTGCTGGAGATCGCGATGGGTCGCTCGAAAGTGCTGCCCGATGCGCGCGACCGGCGCTTCAGCCACAACATCTGGCAGAAGAGCGGTTACTACAAGCGCCTCATGCAGGGCTTCGTCGCGTGGCGCGACATGCTGAACCGGGTGCTGGATCGCGCCGAGACCAACACCGAGGACCGCGAACGCGCGCGCTTCGTGTTGCAGCTGTTCACCGAAACCTTCGCGCCCACGAATTCGCTGCTCGGCAATCCCGGCGCGCTGCAACGGATCACCGAGACCCGCGGCAGGAGCCTGCTGTACGGGCTGCAGAATTTCATCGACGACCTGACCAACAACTTCGGCATGCCGCGCCAGGTCGACGAACGCAAGTTCCAGGTGGGCAAGAACCTCGCGACCACGCCGGGCGCGGTGGTGTACCGCGGCGAAAGCTTCGAGCTCATCCAGTACGCGGCGCAGACCGAACGCGTGCACCGCCGCCCGCTGCTGATCGTCCCGCCGCAGATCAACAAGTTCTACGCCACCGACCTCGCCGCCGGCCGCAGCTTCGCGGAATTCGCCGTGCAGCAGGGCGTGCAGACCTTCTGCATCAGCTGGCGCAATCCCACCGCCGCGCAGCGCGACTGGAACATGGAGACCTACCTCGCGGCCTGCAAACAGGCGATCTCCGTCGCCCGCGAGATCACCGGCGCGGATCGCGTCAACGCCATGGCGGCGTGCGCCGGCGGCTTCACGCTCGCGACCTTGCTGGGGCACCTGGCGGCCAGCGGCGAGGAGACCATCGAGAGCGCGACGCTGCTGGTCACAGTGCTCGACACCGAGGCGCCGACGCTGCTCGGGCAATTCGCGTCGAGGAGCGGCGTGAACGCGGCGATCGAGAAGTCACGGCGCAACGGCGTACTCGAGGGCAGCGAGATGGCGCGCATCTTCGCCTGGCTGCGCCCCAACGACCTGGTGTGGCTGTTCGTGGCCAACAACTGGGTCATGGGCAACCGCCCGCCGGCCTTCGACATCCTCTACTGGAACGCGGACACGACGCGCCTGCCGGCGGAATTCCACGCGGACCTGCTGCGCATGTTCCTGGAAAATCCCCTAAAGGCTCCCGGAAAGATTTCCGCGCTCGGCACGGCCATCGACATGTCGCGCGTGTCAGTGCCTAGCTACATCGTCGCGGGGATCACCGACCACATCACACCCTGGCAAGCCTGCTATCGGTCCAAGGACATATTGCGTGGCAAGATCGATTTCGTGTTGTCCTCCAGTGGTCACATCCAGAGCATCGTGAATCCGCCGACCAATCCGAAGGCGAAGTATTTCCTGAACCCAGCCATGCCCGACGCCGCGGAGCAGTGGCTCGCGGGAGCCAGCGAACACGCCGGCAGTTGGTGGACGCATTGGGCCGCGTGGTACCACGGACATGGCGGCGGCCAAGTGGCCGCGCCCGCCTCACCCGGCAGCGCGCAGAATCCCGCCGGCGATCCGGCGCCGGGACGCTACGTCCACCAGCGATGAGCAAACCGCACGTCGAATACATCGAAGTCGACGGCATCAACCTGCGCGTCGCGACCCAGGGCGGGCGGCGCTCGGGTCCACCGCTGCTGCTGTTCAACGGCATCGGCGCCAATCTCGAGCTGTGTTTCCCGTTCATGGAAGCCATGCCGGAGAAGGAAATCGTCATCTTCGACGTGCCCGGCGTGGGCCGATCGCAGATGAGCTGGCGGCCACGCCGCTTCTCCGGACTCGCCAGGCTCGCCAACAAACTACTCGACCGGCTCGGCTACCAGCAGGTGGACGTCATCGGCGTCTCCTGGGGCGGCGCGCTGGCACAGCAGTTCGCGCGCCAGTATCCGCAGCGATGTCGCCGGCTGGTGCTGGCGGCCACCTCGCCCGGCGCCGTCATGGTGCCCGGCCGGCCCTCGGTGCTCTCCAAGATGATCACGCCGCGGCGATATCTCTCGCCGAGCTACATGAAGAAGACCGCGGGCGAGATCTACGGCGGTGAAACGCGCCGGGATCCGAACCTGCTGTCGGCACTGACCACGCGCATCATCCCGCCGCAGTTCATGGGTTACGTCTACCAGTTGGTGGCCGGGCTCGGCTGGACCAGCATCCACTGGCTGCACCGGATCCGTCAGCCCACCCTGGTGATGGCGGGAGCCGAAGATCCGCTGGTGCCGCCGGTGAACGCACGGATCATCGCGCTGCTCATCCCCAACAACCGCCTCTTCATCGTGCCGGGGGGTGGCCACCTGTTCATGCTCCACTCCATAGATAAGGTGGTGCCCGTAGTGCGCGGCTTCCTCGATTCCGAAGTGCCGCTCGCGGCCTGATTCCCTTCCTGAGGAGTTTCCCCGGTTGACAGTCGCTCGCCGATCCGTATGATGCACCGCATCATTGCTGCGACGCAACACAGGAGAGTCTATGAATTTTCAGGAAAAAGTGATCGAAGCCTCGGCCCAGCTGCGTGAGCGTGCAGCCGTCCTGGCCAGCGTCGCGATCGACCGTGCGCGCCAGCGCGCCGACCTCGCCGCCAAGCGAGTCGAGGGTTTCCGCCAGTCGCTGGTGGTGCTCAACGACGCCGGCAAGCAGCTGAACAAGGTGGCGCGTCTGCACGCGGGTCGCTTCGTGAAGCAGAACTCGCCGCTGGTAGCCGCCGTGCGCAAGGACGTCTCGGCGCTCGCGCGCACCACTTTCGCGACGCTGACCCGCGCGCCGCAGGTGAAGAAGCCGGTTCGCAAGGCCGCGACTTCGCGTAAGCGCGCGCGCAAAGCAGCCTGACGATCCCCCCGTCGCGACGTCACCGCAGACTCGCGACACCGGCGCGCCCCGCCATGCGGGGCGCGCTGTTCTCGTTGGAGTTTGTTATCGCCTCTGGACGAAATTGACATTGCTGTTACCGCTATCAGCCCGTGCGTAACCCGCGGCGGTTCGCCGCTATACTCCCGTGTCTTGCCAGGACAAGCAGACATTCGAGGAACAGCAATGGCCACAGCGCCGCAGTCATTTACCGCACTCGAGAATCTTTCGCCCGCCGTCGCCGCGTGGGTCGAACAGGTGCGGCAGCTGACCACACCGGACCGGGTCCAGTGGTGTGACGGCTCCCAGGCAGAACTCGCGCGTCTCAAGCAGGGACTCGAGAAGACCGGGGAACTCAAGCAACTCAACCAGGCCACCTTCCCGGGTTGCCACATCGCCTACTCGCATCCGTCCGACGTGGCCCGCGTCGAACACCTGACCTTCATTTGCACGAAGGACCGGGAAGACGCCGGCCCCAACAATCACTGGATGGACCCCGGCGAGGCGCATACCAAGATGCGCGCGCTGTTCAAGGGCTGCATGAAGGGCCGCACGCTGTACGTGGTGCCCTACTGCATGGGCCCCATCGATTCACCCTATTCCCGCTGCGGCGTGGAGATCACCGACAGCGCCTACGTCGTGATCAACATGTCCATCATGACGCGCATGGGCCGCGCCGCGCTCGAGCGCATCGCGCGCGAAGACGGGAAGTTCGTGAAGGGCCTGCATTCCACCGGCGAGCTCGATCCGAACCGCCGCTTCATCATGCACTTCCCGGAAGAGCTCTCGATCGAGAGTTACGGCTCGGGATACGGCGGCAACGCCCTGCTCGGCAAGAAGTGCCACGCGCTGCGCATCGCAAGCTGGCAGGCGCGCGACGAGGGCTGGCTGGCCGAACACATGCTCATCGTCGGCATCGAGAATCCGCAGGGCGAAACGCATTACATCGCGGCGGCGTTCCCGTCGGCCTGCGGCAAGACCAACCTCGCCATGCTGATCCCCCCCGACTCGATGCCGGGCTGGAAGATCTGGACCGTCGGCGACGACATCGCCTGGCTGCATCCGGGGCCGGATGGACGTCTCTACGCCATCAATCCCGAGGCGGGTTACTTCGGCGTCGTGCCGGGCACCAACCGCGCCACCAATCGCAACGCCTTCGACATGATCCACCGCGACACGTTGTTCACCAACGTCGCGCTGACCGCGGACAACGAGCCGTGGTGGGAAGGACGCAAGCTCAACACGCCGGTGCTCGACTGGCAGGGCAAGCCCTTCGACGCCGCCAGCGGCGGCGTGTCCGCGCATCCGAATTCGCGCTTCACGGTGTCGGCCAAGGGCAATCCTATCTACTCACCGCGCTCCGAGGATCCGCAGGGCGTGCCGATCTCCGCCATCGTCTTTGGCGGCCGGCGTCGCGAAGTCGCGCCCCTGGTCTACGAAGCCCGCGACTGGCAGCACGGTGTGCTGGTCGGCGCCTCGGTGGCATCGGAGACCACCGCGGCCGCCACGGGCGCCGTCGGCGTCGTGCGACGCGACCCGATGGCCATGAAGCCCTTCGCCGGCTACAACTTCGGCGATTACTGGCGCCACTGGCTGAACGTCGGTAAAGACCTGAAGAAGCCGCCCAAGCTGTTCCACGTCAACTGGTTCCGCCGCGATGCCTCCGGCAAGTTCCTCTGGCCGGGCTACGGTGACAACCTGCGCGTGATGGAGTGGATCATCAAGCGCTGCACCGGCGAGGTGGGCGCGGATGAATCCCCGATCGGCAACCTGCCGCGCGCCAGCGACCTGAACCTCAAGGGCGTGGACGTGAGCCCGGACACCATGCGCGACCTGCTCGCGGTGCAGCCCGCGGCCTGGCGCAAGGAAGCCGCCGAGATGCGCGACTACCTCAAGGAATTCGGCGCCCGCTCACCCGCGGAGATGTCCACCGAACTCGACGAGATCGAGAAACGTCTGGGCTGAAGACGGTGCCGGAGCATGCATTCCGGCAAAACCGCCAGCGTTCGGGCCGCCGATGTGCTTTTCTGAAGTTTTGCCGGAATGCATGCTCCGGCACCCTCTACGCTTCTTCGCAGTAGAAGCGGATGGTCAGCGGTGAGTCGCGCTCGGGCACGCGGCCGAGGCCGATGAGCCCTTCGCCCTTGATCTGCACGCTGTCACGGCGCACGAACAATTCTTCGCCGCCCTCGGCCTGCACGAACGTGCCGTTGGTGCTCTGGTCGATCAGCACGAACTTGTTGCGGTTGATCTCGATGCGCGCGTGCAGGCGCGAGATCAGGTTGCCGCGAATCACGAGATCGTTGTCGTCAGCGCGGCCGATGGCCACGTTCGGCCGCTGCTCGGTAAGCATGACTTCGCCGCCGTCGAAGGTGAGCCGCAACCGCATGGCGCGCCGCCCCTCGTGCGCCGAGATGGCCGCCGACGGCAGCATGCTGGTGATGTCCTCGGTCTGCCAATGCACCTCGAACAGGGTCACTTCAGCGCCCTGGCCCTTGAGGGTGGCGACATCGATCTGCCGCACCGCCGCCTGCCAGTCCGGCGACAGCTGCGTCACCATGGCCTCGGTGGTGATGATCTGGCCGGCCTTCGCCTGGCTGGTCATGCGGTTGGCGGTATGCACCGTCGAGCCGAACACATCGCGGTTCTCCACCACCACCGGGCCGCAGTGGCAGCCGATGCGAATGGCGACGTGGTGACCTTCCGCCGTGAGCTCGGGATTGCCCGTGATCGACTTCTGCATCTTCGCCGCGGCATTCAGCGCGTCGTTGGCGACCGCGAAGGTGGACATCACTTCGTCGCCCATGGTCTTGATCACGGTGCCGTGATGTTCTTCGGTGGCCTGCCGCATGATGTCGATGCAGGTGGCGACCACTTCGCGCGCACGCTGATCCCCGAGCTCTTCATAGAGCCGCGTGGATCCGACGACGTCGGCAAATACGATGGCGAGTTCTACGTCTTTGGCCATAGGAGAAGAATCAACGGAGGCCGGGAATTATACGCATATGACCTAGAATGGCAGCCAATTCCCTAGGCACAGATGTCTCCGGCCGCATGCACATATTCAAACCCCTGCTGATCGCCACCTCCCTGCTGGCTCTCCACGGCCGGATTTCGGCCGCGGAACCCGCTTCGACCTTCAGCAAAACCGATCTCCGCGCGGCTAAAACACTGCACGAACGCGCATCGAAGGACGACACCGCGTACCAGCTGGTGCAGTCGCTCACCACGGAAGTGGGCGCGCGATCCGCGGGGTCCGCCGGCGACAAGGCGGCGGTGGCCTGGGGCGTGCGAGAAATGCAGCGACTCGGCTTTTCCAATGTCCGCACCATGGAAGTGAAAGTGCCGAACTGGGTGCGCGGTGAGGCGAGCTTCAAAGTGCTCGCGCCCTCGCCCCAGTCCATGCCTACGCTGGCGCTGGGAGGCAGTGTCGGCACGCCGCCCGAGGGCATCGAGTCCGACGCAGTCATGGTCAAGGACCTGGCGGCCTTGTCGGCACTGCCCGCCGACGCAGTACGCGGCCGCATCGTGTTCTTCAACAACCGCATGGAACGCACCCGCGACGGCAGCGGCTACGGGGCGGCTGTGCCCGTGCGCACCGCGGGCCCGGCATTGGCTGGGTCGCTCGGCGCGGTGGGCGTCGTGATCCGCTCCGTCGGCACGAGCACCGATCGCTTTCCGCACACCGGCACCACGCGTTACACCCCCGACGGACCGCGCATTCCCGCGGTGGCCATCTCCAATCCCGATGCCGATGCCCTGGAGCGCCAGTTCGCGAGCGGCAAGCCGGTGCGCCTGCGGATCACCAGCAGCTCTCGCGATCTGCCGCAGGCGCAGTCCGCCAATGTCATCGGCGAGATACCCGGCACCGATCGCGCTGACGAGATCGTGATCCTCGGCGCGCACCTGGATTCCTGGGATCCGGGCGTGGGTGCCATCGATGATGGCGCGGGCGTCGCCATCATCATGGGTGCCGTGAAGCTGATCCGCGAGCTTCCCGTCAAGCCCCGCCGCACGATCCGCGTCGTGCTGTTCGCCAACGAGGAATTCGGCACTTCGGGGTCGCAGGCCTACACCGCGGCCGCCGCCTCGGAAAGTGCGCGTCACGTGCTGGGATTCGAGGCGGACTTCGGCGCGGGCCCGGTGTGGCGGCTGTCGAGCCGCGTCAATCCCGCGCAGCAGCCGATCGTCGACCAGGTCTACCGCGCGCTCGCGCCGTTGAAACTGGCGCGCGGCAACAACGAAGCCCGGGGCGGCGCCGATCTCGACGGTCTCGCCAAGCTCGGCATGGCCTTGCTGTCACCGGATCTCGATGGCACGAATTATTTCGACGTGCACCACACCGCAAACGACACGCTGGCACAGGTGGACCCGGCGGCCTTGCGCCAGTCGGTCACGGCGTTCGCCATCGGCGCCTGGCTGGGCGCGCAGAATCCGGGCGACTGGCAACCCGTGACCACCCCGAAGCCGCCGCGGCGCTGAGCTCGCATACGGGCCGGATCGACTAGCTACCCGCCGCGGACTCTTCCCGGCTACGCCGCCGACAGATCGCCCAGTCGCTCGCAGGCCTGCCCCGCCTCGAGCAACAACACGGGCGATGCCCCGGGCGAGCGCGCACCTTCGGACAGCCGGCGCCGGAATTCCCTGGCGCCCGGCAGGCCCGCGTACAGCCCCAGCATGTGGCGCGTGATCGAGCTCAGCCGCTCGCCGCGCGCCAGCTCTCCCTCGGCGTAGCGCGTCATGCGCGCCAGCATTTCCAGCCGCGACGGGGGTTCGCGCTGCACGCGTGACAGCTCGGCCAGCAGCATCGGCCGGTGATAGGCCTCGCGGCCCAGCATGGCGCCGTCGGCCCAGTCGAGCTCGCTAACTACCTGCGCGACGGTACGCATTCCGCCATTCAGCACCACGGGCAGCGAGCCCAGCCGTGCCTTGAGCGCGCGCACCAGGTCGTAGCGCAACGGGGGAATCTCGCGGTTGTCGCGCGGCGACCAGGCCCCGAGCACCGCCTTGCGGGCGTGCACGATGACGGCCTGGCAGCCGGCCTCCACGATCTGGTCGACGAAATCGTCGAAGGCCGCCTGCTCGGGCTCACCGAAGCGCGACGCGGCGGCACGCGCCGATTCGCGACGTGTCATCCCCGCGCCCAGTTCGCTGGCATCCACCACGCCGATGCGCAGCTTGACCGTCACCGGCACCGAAACGACGGCGCGCATCGCCGCCACGCACTCGGCCACCAGCCGCGGGCGCATCATGAGGCAGGCGCCGAACGCGCCCGAGTGCACACGGTCGCTGGGGCAACCGCAGTTGAGATTGATCTCATCGTAGCCCGCCGCCTCGCCGATGCGCGCCGCCTCGGCCAGCTGCTGCGGATCGCTGCCGCCCAGTTGCAACGCGACCGGGTGCTCGCCGGCGTCGAAACGCAGCAACTTGTCACGGTCCCCGCGCAGCACCGCGCCGGTGGTGATCATCTCCGTATATAGAAGAGTGTCGGGGGCGAAGCCGCGCAGGAAGAAACGGCAATGCCGGTCCGTCCAATCCATCATGGGCGCGACGGAAATGCGGCGATCGAGGTCCGGGGCAGGCGCAGGCGGGTTCACCGCGCGGATTATCCGGTATTGGAGCCCGGTTGGGTCTACTGGTACAGCTCGAGCAGCGTGTTGACCGCGTTCCACGCGAAATGCAGCACCATCCCCGGAAGCAGGCTTCCCGTGCGAATGCGCAGCCAGCCGAAGATGAGTCCCATGGCGAAGTGCGTCGGAAAGATCACCGGGCTCAGGTGCAGGACGCTGAAGAACGCCGCCTGCACCAGCCACCCTTCCCGCTCACCCAGTACCAGGCGCAGCCGATCGAACATGACGCCACGAAACGCGATTTCTTCGAACACCGCCGGCGCGAGGCTGTAGAGCGCAATCAGTTGCCACAGGCTGTAGTCGTGGCGCTGCATTTCGTCGGTGATGCGCTCGAACGGGAGGCCGAGCCTCTCCAGCAGATAGAAGACGGCGCCGAGCGCAACGAACTGGATTGCCGCGGCGATGGCCAGCATCTTTCGCGCGCGGCCGTCGAAAGTGGACGGGCGCAGCAGCGGCCCGATCTCGTTTCGAAAGTAACTCGCGAAGCAGACGATCACGACGGCATCGACCAGCGTCATCCAGAAGGCGAAGTCACCCTGGGGCTTGATGGAATAGGCGATGCCGCAGACCAGGGACGTGAAGAGCAGCAGGCCATAGAGCCATGCCACTACGCGCAACGCATCCCCACGACTCGTGGGTGCAGCCTTTTCAGCGACCCATCCATCCGATGGAACCACGGGATCGGCAGCCACCTGCGATTCCTCCGGCGCGGGAATTCGCGTGCCGCAGCGGGCGCAGAAGCGCGACTCGGCGCGCAGCGCCGCCCCGCATTTGGCACAGGCAGCGGGCGCTGGCGTCTCGCTATCCATTGTCGGTGCGCAGGCTGAGCGCACCCTTGATGCCCTTGACCAGGATGGCGATGACGATGGCCTTGATGACGATGCCTTGCGTGATCGTGGCCGGATCCACGATGGCACTGGTGACCTGGACCACCGCATAGATGGCGGTCGCGATCAATATCGCCGGGAGCGGCTTGAACCGGCTCCACCAGGCAAGCACCAGCATGATCACGCTGAGCAGCAGGTTGACGACCAGCACTCCATTGCGCTCCCACACGATCTGCTTGCGCAGCTCGCCGGCCGTGTACGTCTTGCCATCGATGGGCTCCAGGACCTCCTGGTCGTCGAACTGCGCCAGGTTCCTGAGTGCCGCGTCCGTCGGCGCCCGCATGATGAAGAACATGACGACACCGACGAGCGCGAACAGCACCGCCAGGAGACGGATCGCACTCGTGGCTCCCTGCACGGAGCGTTGGCCGATGAAGCGGGCCGGCGTACCGAGATCCTGTCCGCACTTGGCGCAGAACTCGTCCAGCAGCTGGATCTCGGCCTTGCAGGCCGGGCAGCGCAGGTCCTTGGGGACGTAGCGAACGTCGGGAATGAGCTTGCCGTCCACCTTCAGGTCGATGTCGCGCGACAGCGTGCTTGCCGTGAGCTCGATTTCCGCGGGACGCCCGTCCGCGAGATTGAAGGCAAAGCGCTTCGATCTCCATTCGCCTTCCACCGGCTGGCCATTCAACTCCACCTTGCGGCGCGAAAAGATGCGCTTGCGAAAAACGATGTGCGTGTCCTTGTCGACGCGCCATTCGACCGTGCTCATCGGGCTCCCCAGTCTTTCTTGTTGTTCTGTGCCGGAGGATACAATGCACGCCGGCTCCCGGCATGAAACAACCACCCGCACCCCTGGACCCTGTCTATCCGCGCCTCTCCAAGCGCATGGGCGAACTCGGCCTGTGCTCGCGGCGCGAGGCGGAGCACTGGATCACGAGCGGTTGGGTCAGGGTGGATGGCGTGGTCGTCGACACGCTCGGTACACGGGTGGCACCCGGCGCGCGCATCGAGATCGACCCGGCCGCGCGCGAACACCAGAGCGGACAGGTCACGATCATCCTGCATAAACCGGTGGGTTATGTCTCCGGCCAGGCGGAAGACGGCTACGAGCCCGCCATCGTGCTGATCCGCCCCGAGAACCGCTGGACCGCGGATCCCTCGCCTATCCAGTTCCGCCAGGAACACCTGCGCTCGCTGGTCCCCGCCGGCCGGCTCGACATCGATTCCACGGGATTGCTGGTGCTCACGCAGGATGGCCGCGTGGCGAAACAGTTGATCGGCGAGGACTCCTCGGTCGAGAAGGAATACCTGGTGCGGGTCGAAGGCAATCTCTCGGCAGATGGCCTGAAGCGCCTCCAGCACGGCCTCACGCTCGATGGCGTGAAACTGAAGCCCGCGCAGGTTTCATGGCAGAACGAACACCAGCTGCGCTTCGTACTGCGCCAGGGACGCAAGCGCCAGATCCGCCGGATGTGCGAGCTCGTCGGCCTGTTCGTGACCGGATTGAAGCGCGTGCGCAGCGGCAACGTGCCGCTCGGCGCGTTGCCGATGGGCAAGTGGCGTTACCTGCGGCCCGACGAAAAGTTCTAGCGCACCACGAGCCGCCAGAGCGAGGTGATTTCAGCGGCGCGCGCCGCGTGGAGCGGATCCGATGCGTCCGCGGCCCGCGGATGTCGGGGTGGCGCATCGTGCCGACCCGCG
>Ga0315910_10003665_pt1 | contig 13000 bp, 12 predicted proteins | sample EdamamesoilMG_FD_204470 | JGI IMG/M metagenome (GOLD analysis project Ga0315910, IMG submission 204470) | Garden soil microbial communities collected in Santa Monica, California, United States - Edamame soil | ecosystem: Environmental > Terrestrial > Soil > Garden | place: USA: California... | reverse complement strand
GGTCCGCACCAGTTGGCGATCGCTGAACGGCAGGCGCCGGCCGGCGGTTTCCTGCCAGGTTTCATGGCCCTTCCCGGCCACGAGCACCACGTCTTCCGCGCCCGCCGCGCGCAGCGCGAGCGTGATGGCCGCGGCCCGATCCGGCTCCACGATGGCGCGGTCGGGATGGCGCATGCCGGCAAGGATGGCGGCAATGATCGCGCCCGGGTCCTCGCTGCGCGGATTGTCGCTGGTAACCACCGTCCGATCGGCGCATGCCTCCGCCACCGCGCCCATCTGCGGACGCTTGCCGGGATCGCGGTCACCGCCGCAACCAAGGACGCAAATAAGCCTGCCGCGGCATTGGGGTCGCAGCGCCTGCAGCGCCTTCTCCACGGCATCCGGCGTATGCGCGTAATCCACGATCACGGTGGGGCGGCCCGGCGCCCGGAATGACTCCATGCGGCCCGGCACGGCGTGCGCACCGGCCAGCAATTCAAGCGCACGCGGGAAAGGCACGGACAGCGTGTGCAGGGCCGCACAGGCGGCCAGTACATTCGCCGCATTGAAGGCACCGGTCAGCGCGCAGCGCAGCGGACCGCCTCCCCACGGCGACAGCACATCGAGATGCAACTGCCCGGGCGCGCTGTCGCGCAACATTCCCAGCACCACGTCAGCGGGGGCGGACTTCGGCAACGGGGTTTCCGCCAGCTGGTATCCGATGGCGGGCACGCGCGCGGAACAGGCGCGCATCAGCGCGCGGCCAAACTCGTCATCGAGGTTCACCACCGCGTGCTTCAGGTCCGGCAGGTCAAACAGCCGGCGCTTGGCGGCGCCATAGGCAGCCATGTCGCCATGGAAATCCAGGTGATCGCGCGTCAGATTCGTGAACACGGCCGTGGTGAAACGCACGCCGGCAATGCGGCCCAGTTCCAGCGCATGTGACGACACTTCCATGGCAATCACCTGCACACCGCCGGCCAGTTGCGCGGCCAGTTGCGCCTGCAGCGAAACCGGATCCGGCGTGGTCATCTCGGTGGCGGCGAGCCGGCCCACCGGGCCGCTGCCCAGCGTGCCGATAATGCCGGCGTGCCCGCCGGTAAATTCCTGCATCGCCGCTGCTATGTAATGCGATGTGGAAGTCTTGCCGTTGGTGCCGGTTACGCCCACCACCTGCAATTGCTGCGAGGGTTCGCCGAAGAAGCGCGCCGCAATCACACCCGCCACGGAACCCAGGTCGGGCACCGCGACCACCGGCACTCCCGCCGAACCCGCACCACGGGCGACCGTGGCCGCATCAGCGAGGATCACACGCGCACCGCCGCGCACCGCCGCGGCGACATGATTCCAGCCGTGATCCTTCTGGCCCGGCAACGCCAGGAATGCGTCGCCCGTGCGCACCTTCCTGCTGTCCATGCTCAGCCCGGTGACCCGGACATCGCATCCGGCCTCGACCGCCGCCAGGTTCCGCAACAACTGCGGCAGCGCGACCCCGGTTTCAGCGTCCGTTGTCTTCATCGCCGGCTTCATTCACAGCACCGGTCCGCTGGCACCGGCAAGGATCGCCCGGTTCTCGAGCGCCGGCATGTCATCGGGCGGTATATCGAGGATGCGCACCGCGCCGCGCATGACATTGGCAAACACGGGCGCCGCGACCAACCCGCCGTAGTGCACGCCTTCATTCGGTTCATCCACGACCACGACCGCGACCAGTCGCGGGTTGCTGGCCGGGATTACGCCGGCAAACAGTGACAGGTAGCGGCTTTCCGCGTAACCGCCGGCCTCGACCTTGTGCACGGTGCCGGTTTTTCCGGCGACACGGTAACCGGGCACGGATGCGCGCAGCCCCGTGCCCTCGGCGGTAACCGCTGTTTCCAGCATGCCCAGCACCATGGCGGCAATCCCCGGGTCCATGACCGCTACACCCGGCACCGGCGCGTCCACCCTGGTCAATGACACCGGGCGCAATACTCCACCCGATCCAAATACGGTGTAGGCATGGGCGAGCTGCAGCGTGGTCGAGGAAAGGCCGTAACCAAACGCAATGGTTGCCAGTTCCAGTTCCGACCAGTTCCGGTAACCCTGCAACTGGCCCGATGCTTCACCGGGGAAACCGCTGCCGGTGGCCTGGCCGAAACCCAGCGCGCGGTACAACTCGAATATCGGCTGCGGGCCCACGGCCAGCGCAATCTTGCCGGCGCCGACATTGCTTGACTTGCGGATCACGCCGGTGACATCCAGCAGGCCGTAATCATGGATATCGCGGATGGTATGGTTGTTGATGCGCAGCGTGCCCGGTCGCGCATCCACCGGGGTGTCGGGCCTGAACAGGCCGGTGGCAAGCGCCGCCGCGATGGAAAACGGTTTCATCGTGGAGCCCGGCTCAAACACGTCGGTCGCGGCGCGGTTGCGGTAACGATCGCTGCGCAGCTTTTCACGATTATTGGGGTTGAATGCCGGTTCCGACACCATGGCCATGACTTCGCCGGTGTGGATGTCCAGCATCACGATCGATCCTCCGCGTGCGTCATGCTCCATGACCGCGCGCTTCAGTTCGCGATAGGCAAGATATTGCACGCGCCGATCAATGCTCAGGGCAAGTTCCCGGCCCGGGCTGGCCGGGGCAATGCTCTCGATGTCCTGCACGATCCTTCCGAGCGAGTCCTTGAGCACACGCTTGCTGCCTGGCACTCCGCGCAGCCACTCTTCGAACGCCAGTTCCACGCCTTCCTGCCCGGTGTCATCCACATTGGTAAAGCCGACCAGGTGGGCGGTAATCTCGCCGGCCGGGTAATAGCGCCGGTACTCGCGCTGCAGGTACACGCCGGGGATCTTGAGGGCGGCGACCTGTGCCGCCTGCGCGGGCGGAACCTGCCGCCGCAGGTAAACGAACTCACGACCGGCCCGATCATGCAGCAGCGTGCGCAACTCATCGGGGTCGAGCCCGAGGATGCGCGCCAGCCGATCCGGATTCTGTTCCGCCGCGCGGGTCTCGCGCGGATTCACCCAGACCGAATCCACCGGCGTGCTGATGGCCAGGGGTTCGCCGTTGCGATCCGTAATCACGCCGCGGTGGGCCGGCACGGTCACCACGCGCAGCGCCCGTGCATCGCCGTGGCCCTGCAGGAATCCGGTCCGCACCACCTGCAGGTCCACGGCACGCGCCAGCAGCAAAGCCGCGGCAATTCCGAACATTGACAGGACGAACCAGCGCCGCGCCGGGTGGGTGGCGGGAACCGGCTTCTGCATCATCATCGGACCAGCACCACCGCCGATCCTTCCGGCTCGAGCATGTGCAGGCGCGTGCGCGCGATTTCCTCGACCCGGGCATCCGTCGCCCACGTGCTCTGCTCCAGTTGCAATCGTCCCCATTCCTCGTTCAGTCGATCACGCTCACGCTCAAGGGCCTGGACCTCGACAAACACCTTGCGCGCCTGGTGCTGATGCAGAACGACCTGGATCGCGGAAAGGAAGATCGCCGTCACCAGCGCGGCGGTCACCTGCCAGCGCGTCATGCCGCCACCTTTTCCGCGACGCGCAACACCGCGCTCCGGGCGCGCGGGTTGCGGGTGATCTCGGCCGTCGTGGGGTGCTGCGCCGTGCCGACCAGGCGCAGTGCCGGCTTCAGTTCCGCGGCCAGCACCGGCATGTCCGACGGATGTTCATCCCCGCGCGCCTGCGCGCGCAGCCAGCGCTTGACGATGCGGTCCTCCAGGGAATGGAAACTGATCACGGCCAGCCGTCCCGCCGGGCGCAACACGGCCAGCGCCTGGGGCAGCGCCGCGGCGAGGTTTTCCAGCTCGTGATTCACATGGATGCGGATGGCCTGGAAGGTGCGCGTGGCCGGGTGGCGATCCCGTTCGCGGAACGGAATCGCGGCGGCGACAATGTCGCGCAGCTGGTGCGTGCGCGCGATCGGAGTGAACGCACGCGCGTCAACGATGGCGCGCGCCACGCGCCGCGCGAAGCGTTCCTCGCCAAGGCGCTTCAACACATCCGCGAGTTCACGCACCGGCGCATCACGCAGCCAATCCGCGGCGGTCGGACCCCTGGAGCAGTCAAATCTCATGTCCAGCGGTCCGTCATGTTGAAAGCTGAAGCCGCGCGCGCCCTGGTCAAACTGCGGCGACGATGCGCCCAGGTCAAACAGCACTCCCGCGACCTGACCGTGACATCCCTGCGCGCGGCAGTGTGCTTCCAGTTCGATATAGGATGCATGGCGGAACAGGACCCGCGCGTCGGTGGAGAAGCGTTGCCGGAGAAAGGCAATGGACTCCGGGTCCCAGTCGAATATGTGCAGCTGTCCCCGCGGACCGAGCTGTTCCAGAATGATCCCACTATGCCCCCCACGGCCCGCGGTGCAATCCAGGTAAATGCCATCCGGCTGCACGTTCAGGGCCCGCAAAACCTCGTCCGGAAGTACCGGTTCGTGTCCGGACACCGACGCCTGTGTCAATTGCGGGCAAATGTGGCCATGAGCCGGTGCTAGAGCGACAGCGACTTGAGTGTTTCGGATGGATCGCCATCCGCCTGGCCCACCTGCTCAAGCCATTGGTCGCGCTGCGTCTCCCAGGTGGACTGATCCCAGACCTCGAACTTGTTCCCTTGACCGAGCACCACTGCCTGGCGGCGCAACATCGCGTAGTCGCGCAATTCGGTCGGGATCAGGATGCGGCCCTGCGCATCCAGCTCGCAGTCGGTGGCATAGCCGCGCATCATCTGTTTCGCGCGCCGGCTTTGCCGATCAAAATCGGAAAGTGCCGCGAGCTTGGTCTCGATCAGTTCCCACTCGGATAACGGGTACAACCACAGAGCCCGATCCAGCGGATTCAGGGTCTGCACCAGACGACCGCCGGCCACGACGGACAGGCGCTCGCGAAAGCGGCTGGGTACCGCCATGCGGCCCTTGCTATCAATGCTGACGGTGCTGAATCCACGAAACACGGCAAAGCCCCTGTTTTATTTCGAAAAACCACTTCTTCCCACAATTCCCCACCTGCGGAACTATAGGTAGTGCGCCGGAATGGTGTCAAGAAAATATTGCAAAATTCGGGCAGAAATCTGCCTTAATTAACAGGGACTTATGCGAGGAATGTTGCGGAAAGGCTACGCCTGGAAACCGGCGCGAAAATTAAATCATGCTGCTTCAATCCATTGAGATAGGTACTTAATGTAATACATCATATGATATTGCCGGTTCGCCGCGATTTCCGGCAATTGCGGCAAGTACCGACATAAAAGAGGGGAGTCGGCCTGTAAGCCGGGTTCTGTCGAGGACAATCATTCATCTGGGATGCGCGTCGCCACGCACCTCTAGCGGCCTACCCGGGAACAGCGCGGGCCGCGCCATTGTTCCCCTATTTGGCCTTGCTCCGGGTGGGGTTTGCCCTGCCACGGCTGTTGCCAGCCGCGCGGTGCGCTCTTACCGCACCATTTCACCCTTACCCCTTTCGGGGCGGTATATTTTCTGTGGCACTTTCCGTCGGCTCGCGCCGCCCAGGCGTTACCTGGCACCCTGCCCTGTGGAGCCCGGACTTTCCTCCCCGGTATCGGAGCGATTATCCGGCCGACTCCCCGCGACAAGTAGAAAGTAAATGGTCACAAGTCACAAGGGAAATACCAGCAACAAGCGCCAGGAAAAACAGCAATTACATCATTCACCCTGCTGCTTGAGCTTCAGGGCCAGCGCGTAAAGTTCATTGCGGTTGCGGCCGGTGAGTTCCGCTGCCACGGCGGCGGCATCCTTCACGGAAAGGTGCTTCAGCAACGTGCCCAGCATGAACTGCAGTTCCTGGTCGTCCGGATCCGGCGCGGCCGCTGCCCCCTCGACCACGATGACAAATTCGCCCTGATGCTGTTCCGCATCGGCATGGATCCATGCCAGCAATCCGCCGAGGGTATCGCGCCGCACTGTTTCAAAGCGTTTTGTCATTTCCCGCGCGATCGTCGCGCGTCGCTCCAATCCGAATGCCGTGACCAGATCCTGGAGTGCGGCCTCGATACGGTGCGGTGTTTCAAAAAACACCAGGGTGCGCGCCTCCCGCGCCAACTGCTGCAACTGCGCCAGCCGCGCCGCCTTCCTTTCCGGCAGAAAGCCCTCGAAGGCGAACCGGTTCACCGGCAGGCCGCAAATGGAAAGTGCGGCGGTAATCGCGCAGGGTCCCGGCACCGCGACCACTTCAATGCCGTGTGCATGGGCCTGGCCGACAAGAAGATACCCGGGATCGTTCAACAGCGGCGTGCCGGCGTCGGAAATGAGCGCGACATCCTCGCCGCGCAACAGTCGAGCGATCAGTTTTTCAATGACCGCACGTTCATTGTGTTCATGGCAGGCGATCAGCTCGGTGGATACGCCGAGATGCTGCAACAACCGGGCGCTGTGCCGCGTGTCCTCCGCGGCTATGACTTTTGCCCGGGCGAGCACCCGGCCGGCGCGCGGACTGATATCGTCCAGGTTGCCAATCGGGGTCGCGACCACAAACAGTTTCCCGTGTTCAGTTGACACCTGAAACTCCGCTTGGCTACGCTGCGGGGATGGGCGAGAACCACATGTCGCGCAGTAGCACCGCCCGCATTCCGTACGCGGCCACGCTGCTCGTTTTTGCGACCCTGCTTTCCGCCTGCGGAACCGGTACGCGTCCGGTGGCGGTCAGCGAATCCGAGACCACCGCCCGTGCCCATATGACGGCGGGCAATTTCGACCAGGCGGCACAGGAGTACCTGCGCCTGGCGGAATTGTATCCGAAGTCCGCAACCAGCCACCAACTGGGAGCCGCGGAAGCGTACCTTGCCGCGCAGCAGGTGGCCGAAGCGAAGTCCATTCTGAATTCCATGCAGCCGGCGCGCAGGCAATCCCTGGAAGCAGCGCGCAAACAATTGCTGTTGGCAGAAATTGCATTGCTGGAGCAGCACGCGGAAGCGGCGTTGGAATTGTCCGCGCAAATGGTCGAACCCGTTCCCGAGCAGCTGCGTGCGCGCCGCCATGCGCTGCGAGCCGGCGCGTTTGATCAGACCGGCGACGGCGCCGCGGCCGCCGCGGAACGGGTGGCATTGCTCGGCACCGGACCCGAACCCGGCCTGCACGCCGAGACCACGCGCGCATTGTGGTCGGGATTATCAGGCCTGGATGCGGATGCGCTGCAAAAACTGATCGGCTCCGGCAACGCCGACCTGGCGGGCTGGGCGGAGCTGGCGCAACTGGCCGGCCAGTTGCGCGAGCGCCGGGATGAACTGGAACCTGCGGTCAACGAGTGGGTGGCCGCGCACCCGGGACACGCCGCAATCCCGGGCATCACCGGGGAAATACTGACAGCATCGCGCCTTATTGCCGGGGCGCGCAACCAGGTGGCGTTGCTGCTGCCCCTGAGCGGGCAGTTTGCGCGGGTGGCCGCCGCGATCCGTGACGGGTTCCTGATGCGCATGTATTTGCGCGGAGCGTCCCATCCCCGTGTCGTTGTCATGGACACCACGGTCGAAAACGTCCTCGATCGCTATTCCGAAGCGGTCCAGTCCGGTGCACAGTTCATCGTCGGCCCGCTGGAAAAGGAGGCGGTGGCAAGGCTTGCCGGAATTTCCATGCTCGTGCCCACGCTGGCGCTGAACCAGGTGCCGGTGGCGCCCAGCGGCGCGGCGACTGCTGAAAATACCGATCCGATGTTTTTCAATTTCAGCCTGTCGCCCGAGGACGAGGCCGTTGATGCCGCGCGACGCGCGCACGCAGATGGACATCGCCGCGCATTGATAGTGCAACCGCGCAGCGAGCTGGGTGAACGCCTGGCGGCAGCCTTCGCCGGGGAGTGGGAGGGGCTCGGTGGAACCGTGCTTGAGCGCGTGGTCTACAACCAGGATGGAGCCGACTACGCGGGAATCACCCGGGAGTTGTTCAACCTGGACAGCAGCCAGCTGCGCGGGGCGGCGTTGCGCCAGGATCTCGGTGTGCCCATCCACTCCGGTGCCCGCAAGCGGCGCGACGCGGACATGATCTTCATGCCCGCCAGCCCGGCGAGTGCACGCCAGATCATGCCGCATTTCCGCTACTTCGGCGCCGACAGCGTGCCCGTGTATGCCACCGCGGCGGTGTTTTCCGGCGCGCCGAATCCGCGCCTGGACCAGGACATTGACGGTGTCCGTTTTCCGGATATTCCGTGGGTTATCGCCGGTGACACCGGCACATCCGCATTTCAGCAGCTCCTGGATCGCGAGTACCCGGCGTCCGCTGCCGGTTTGCGCCGACTGTATGCGTTCGGCGCGGACGTCTATGAAGTCATGGCGCAGATGAACCTGTTCACCGGCAAATCCGGGCAGACACTCGCGGGCGAGACCGGCGCGATTTACCTGGAGCAGGGCGGGCAGTTCCACCGGCGGCTGAGTTGGGCAGTGTTCAGCGGCGGCGTTCCGGCCCCGCTGGGATCCGTTCGCGAACCTTGACCGCCGGCAAAAACCGCTCCCGAATCGGCCGTGAGGCCGAGGACGCGGCGTGCGGGTTTTTGCAGGCGCAGGGATTGGTGCTGCTGGAACGCAATTTCCGCGTCCGCGGCGGCGAAATCGACCTGGTCATGTCCGATGGCGCGGTGGTCGTGTTTGTCGAGGTGCGGGCCCGGCAGGACGACAACTTCATGCATCCGGCCGAATCCATCAACGCGCGCAAGCGGCAACGCCTGGTGACTGCCGGTACCCGTTACCTGCAACGCAGCGGCGGACTGCACACGACACGATCACGTTTTGACGTGGTGTGCATTTCCGGCACGGGCGCCGGGCGCAAATTGGAATGGATCAAGCGCGCGTTTGAGGCATAATGAGATTGAACTTTTTCCACCGTCGTGATGTCCACCGTTTATCGAGTGTGGAGGCGTAGTCCAATCATGAAAACCCAATTCGCGACAATCACGGGCGCATTCGTGCTGTCCATGCTGGTTCTATTGCAGGGTTGTGTCGCAGTGGCCGCCGGTGGCGCCGTTGCCGGCGCATCCGCCGCCGTGGACAGGCGCACGACCGGCGCACTGGTGGAGGATGAGTCCATCGAGTTGAAGGCCGTGCGCGCCATCATGGCCGACAAGGACCTCAACTCGCAGTCGCACCTGAATGTGACCAGCTACAACACCATCGTGTTGCTTACCGGCGAGACGCCAACGGAAGAATTGCGCCAGCGCGCCGAGCAGGTCGCGCGCGGCGTTGACAAGGTCACCACGGTGCACAACGAGATAATCATCGCTGCGCCGAGTTCCATGATGACCCGCAGCAGCGACACCGTGATTACCTCCAAGGTGAAGACCAAGTTGCTTGCCGACAAGAACATCGAAGGCGTCAACATAAAGGTGGTGACGGAGAACGGCGTGGTGTACCTGATGGGACTTGCCAGCCGCGCGGAGGCTGAACTGGCCACGGAAGTGGCACGTCAGACCGGCGGCGTGCAAAAGGTGGTGAAAGTGTTTCAGTACACGGATTGAAGGAATCCGCTGCAGGCAACCAGTACACCTGGCCCGGACTACGCTACCCTCCCCTGCAGCTTGCCCCAGTCGCTGCTACTTCACCACCCGCAACGCCGGTTTCGAATCCCCGCCTTTTGGCGACGGTGAGTCCGTATCCGGACTCTCGGGCGGGAATGCCATGCCCTTGCCGTTTTCCCGCGCATAGATTGCCAGCACCGCCCGGACCGGGGCGTGCACCGCGATGGATCGCCCCGCGAAACGGGCCTTGAAACTGACCGCGTCGTCGGCGATCAGCAGGTCAGCGACCGCCGCCGGGGAAATGTTGAGCACAATCCGGCCTTCCTTCACATGTTGCTGCGGCAGTTTCGTGTCCGCCGCGGTGGCGTCCACCAGGATCTGCGGAGTCATGCCGTTGTCCAGCACCCACTGGTACAGGGCGCGCAACAGGTACGGACGATTGGAGGTCATGCCGGTCATCGCGAATTCAACCTGACGGCATGCAGCCCGTCAGACCAGGTTCATCTGCTTCTCCTGCTCCGACAGGCTGAAGCGGAAGGCCGGACGCGTGAACTGGCGCAGGGCGTATTTATGCATGCCCTTCGCCGAGGGCGGCAGCTTGATGCGGTAGTAATCCAGGCGCCAAAGCAGCGGGACCATGCAGCAGTCCACGAGCGAGTACTCGTCGGACATGAAAAACTGGTGCTGGTTGAACGCCGGCGCAATGGCGGTCAGGTGATCGCGCAGTGTCTTCCTGGCGGCATTGGCCTGGGCATCCGTCCCGCCGGTGACGACATCCACGAGGGTGTAGAGATCCTTCACCAGGCGGTAGCGCAGTTGCCGGTTGTTCGCACGGGCCACCGGATCCACCGGCATCAGCGGCGGATGCGGAAACCGTTCATCCAGGTATTCCATGATGATCTGCGCGTCGTACAGGGACAGGTCGCGGTCCAGCAGTGTCAGCGCGCTGCCATAGGGATTCGCCTCGGCCAGATCCTCGGGACGATCATCCGGCCCGACGAAATGGACATCGCAATTGATGTCCTTTTCCGCCAGCACGATGCGCACGCTGTGACCGAGCGGTCCGTCAATGTCGGTGTAGAAAATCATTCGATCAGGCGCGGGAAGTTTGCGGGCAACGGGTTGGTTCCGGTGCTGTCACGCCACCGGGAACCGGCCGTCGAAGCGTCAATGGACGTCCTTCCAGAACTCCCGCTTGAGCAGATAGACAACCCCCAGCAATACCAGCAGGTAGGCGATGACCCAGCCGCCAATGGCTTGCCGCTTCAGCTTGATGGGTTCGCCCAGGTACACCAGGAAATTCACCAGGTCCTGCACCGCGCGGCGATAACCCTCCTGGTCCAGCAGTCCGGGCGATTCCAGCTCCAGGTGCGAGATGACCTGCGGGTTTTCCTCGCTGTATACCGGGCGCTGCCAGCCCTGCAGTTCCCACAGCACATGCGGCATGGCCACATCCTTGAACGCCAGGTTGTTGACCCCGTTTGGCCGCGCCGGGTCGCGGTAGAAAGTCATGAAATAGGTGTACAGCCAGGAGGCCCCGCGGGCGCGCGCGGTCACCGACAGATCCGGCGGCGCAACTCCAAACCACTGTGCCGCTTCCTGCGGATTCATCGCGACCGTCATGGTCTCGCCGGTCTTGTCCGTGCCGAACATCAGGTTCGCCTTCAACACGTCGTCCGGTATGCCCAGGTCACGGCCCAGGCGGTTGTAACGCATGAAGGCGGCGGAATGGCAGCTCAGGCAGTAATTCACGAACAACTTCGCGCCCCGTTGCAGGGACGTCTGGTTGGAAAGGTCGGCCTCGTAATGCAGCATCTGGTCCCCGCCTTTTGCCAGGGCGGACACATGCACCAGCATGGCCAGCAGGATGACCGCGGCACGCATCATGACCAGCGCACCCGTTCCGGAACCGGCTTGTCGGTGTCATTGGCGGTGTAAAACGGCATCGCCAGGAAGAATAGGAAATAAACCACGGAACAAATACGCGCAATCATGGTGTACAGCGGTGTCGGGGGCTGCATGCCGAGCCAGCCGAGCGTCACGAAACTGACCGTGAACAGGGCCAATGCCAGCTTGAACTTCCAGCCGCGGTAGCGGATGGATTTCACCGGACTCCGATCCAGCCAGGGCAGCAGGAAAAACATGAATGTCGCTGATCCCATCGCGATCACGCCGCCGAGCTGGTTTGGAATCGCGCGGAGAATGGCGTAGAACGGCGTGAAGTACCACACCGGCGCAATATGTTCCGGCGTCTTCAGCGGATCCGCGGGGACAAAGTTCGCGTGTTCAAGGAAATAGCCGCCCATTTCCGGCGAGAAAAACACCACTGCGCAGAAGATGATCAGGAAAAACACGGCGCCGACCAGGTCCTTGACCGTGTAATAGGGATGAAATGCGACGCCGTCCAGCGGCACGCCATTGGCATCCTTGTGCTTCTTGATCTCGACGCCGTCGGGATTGTTGGACCCCACCTCGTGCAGCGCCAGCAGGTGCGCGCCCACCAGTCCGCACAACAGCAGCGGCAGGGCGATCACGTGAAAGGCGAAAAACCGGTTCAGCGTGACGTCCGAAACCACGAAATCGCCGCGGATCAGCAGCGCCAGGTCGTCGCCAATCACGGGCAGCGCGCCGAACAGCGAGATGATCACCTGCGCACCCCAGTAGGACATCTGTCCCCACGGCAGCAGGTAGCCGAAGAAGGCCTCGCCCATCAGGGTCAGGTAGATGAACATGCCGATCACCCACAACAGTTCGCGCGGCTGCTTGTAGGACCCGTACAGCAGGGCGCGGTACATGTGCAGGTAGACGACGACAAAAAATGCCGAGGCGCCGGTGGAATGCATGTAGCGAATCCACCAGCCCCACTCCACGTCGCGCATGATGTACTCGACCGAGGCAAAGGCGAGTTCCGCCGACGGCTTGTAGTTCATCGTCAGCCAGATACCGGTGACGATCTGGATCACCAGCACCAGCATGGCCAGCGAGCCGAAGTAATACCAGAAATTGAAATTTTTCGGCGCGTAATACCCGGCCAGGTGATCGTTCCATAACTGCATCAACGGAAACCGCGCGCCCACCCAGTCACGGAATCCCGTCAGGGTGCGCACGACGGAGTTCACGCCACACCCCCGGAATCATCGCCACCGACAAGCACGCGGGAGTCACTTAGATATTGGTGGCGCGGCACGAGCAGGTTGCGCGGCGCCGGAACGTCCTTGAACACCCGGCCGGCGAGGTCGAAACGGCTGCCATGGCAGGGACAGAAGAATCCGCCTCTCCACTCCGACTCCAGGCCGTGGGCCTGGGCATCCGCCCGTGGAACGTAGGTGGGTGAGCACCCCAGGTGCGTGCAAAGCCCGACCATTACCAGGTATTCAGGCTTTATGGATCGGTGCTCATTGCGGGCATAGTCAGGCTGCTGGGCCTCTTCCGACGCCGGGTCGCGGACCTCGCCGTCAAGCTCCGGCAGGCTCTTCAATTGCTCCTCGTCCCGGTGCAATATCCAGACCGGTTTGCCCTGCCATTTGAAAACCTGCAATTCGCCCGGCTTGATCGCGCCGATTTCGATTTCAACC
>Ga0315910_10003664_pt1 | contig 13001 bp, 10 predicted proteins | sample EdamamesoilMG_FD_204470 | JGI IMG/M metagenome (GOLD analysis project Ga0315910, IMG submission 204470) | Garden soil microbial communities collected in Santa Monica, California, United States - Edamame soil | ecosystem: Environmental > Terrestrial > Soil > Garden | place: USA: California... | reverse complement strand
ACCCGTGCTTCGTCGGCCCGTAGCCCTCCCTTCCCGAGTACTCGGCACTGTCGGTGCCGTGTGCGGTGCGCTCACCCTGGCCGGCTGCGGCGGCTCCGAGCGCGCCGCCCGCTCGAGCCCGGTCGCGGTCGCCGTGCCGCCGGACGAACCCGACGATCGCCCCGATCTTTCGGCCTGCGGTCCCCCGCTCGGCGCGCCGAACCGCAGGCTTACCCGCTTCGAGCTCGCGTACGCGATCGAGGACGCCCTCGGCGTCGAGGCGAGCGCACTCCACGGCTTGCCGCGCCCGCCGTCGTCGATCGGGAGCATCCCGGACATCCTCGTCGGCCGGCTGCTCGATGTCTCCCCGCGCTTTCTGGTTCCGTACCAGAAGGAGATCGCGCGATTGTCCGATGCCGCGGCCGAACGCATCGGGGCCGCGTGCAGCGATGCGCGCGATAGAGACGGCTGCGTCGTGGCCGCGCTCCGCGAACCCGCCGCCCGACTCTTCCGCGCGACGCTCGCCGATCACGAGATCCGCGAGCTCGGTACCGGTGCGGACGGCGAGCCCCGACCGCGCGCGCTGGCGCGCGCCATCGTCTTTCACCTGCTCGACTCGCCGCGCTTCTATCGGGTGGAAAACGAGGCCCCAGCGGCGCTCTCGGCCGAAGGCGCCGACGCGGAGCGGCTCTTTGCCCGGCGCCGCCTGGCGACGCGTCTCGCCCTCGCGCTCCACAGCTCCGTGCCGGACTTCGCCCTGCTCCAGCGCGCGGAATCGGGCGCTCTCGAGGATCCCCGCGCGCTCGCGACCGAAGTGGGGCGCTTGATCCACGACCCACGCTTTTCGCGCTTTGGTCGCGAGTTCACTCGCCAGTGGCTCCGGATGGACCGGCCGCCGCTGTTTCGAACGTCGCTCGAATCACGCACGCTGCTCGACGATGCGCCGCGCTTCCGCGCGCTCGAGCAGCAAACCGCGTCGTTTTTCAGCCAGCGGCTCGATGCGCCGGTGCGTGACCTGCTCGCCGGTGACCAGGGCGGCCTCTTGACCACCGGCGCCGTGCTGAGCGCGCTGTCCACGAGGATCCGCAACGGGGGCGACGAAAGCCTGCTCGGACGCGGCCTCGTCATCGAGTCGGCACTGCTCTGTCGGACCTTCCCGCTCGCCGCCGTGTACGCCGAAGAGCTGTGGAATCGCCACCCGCTGCTCGATCCCGTGCTGGCAGAAACGACCCAGCGACCCGGAGAGCACGCCCTGCTCGCGACGCGCACGACCGATCGACCGTGCCGCGAGTGCCACCGCCAGCTCGAGACGCTTGGCGCCGCGCTCGGCGGCTACGACGCTTTCGGGGCACCGATCGAGAACCCACCGACCGGCCTCGGTCGCATGGCGGACGTCGCGCTACCCGGTCCGCGCGAGCTCGCCGAGCTCGTGCTCGAGAGCGGCCGCTTCGAACCCTGCGTTGCGGAGAAGCTCCTCACGTACCTCACGGGGCGCGCCGTCTTGCCCCAAAAGCGCGAGCAGGATCGCTGCCTCGTCGATGCTCTCGCGGGGCCCCCGGGAAAGCGCTCCCGCTCGTCGCTGACGGCCTGGTTGACGGCGACGCTCACGAGCCCGGCCTTCGGCGAACAGGGGAGCCCGGTCGTTCACGAGGTGCCGTTCCCGTCGCCCAACGCCGACGGCTATCGCGTCGCGGTGCCGCCCGTCTCGCTCGCGGAGGACGGCTGCAAGAGCTTCGACGCCGGGCGTTTTCTCGTCACGAGCTGCGGGACCAGCGCCTGCCACGGCGAAGGGGCCGCCACCGCTCCGTTTGCGGTCCGCGATGCCGACGCGGCGCGCGTCGTCCTGCTCGCGGCGCGTCCCGCGCCCGACGGCTACTGCACGGAGCACGAGCGCCTGGTCGATCCGCAACGCCCGCGCGAAAGCCTGGTGATCCAGAAGCTCGTCGCCGGCGCCAAGGTGTGCGGCAGCGTGATGCCGATCACGGGTGGCCCGCAGACGCTGGCTCCGGCCGAACACGCCTGCTTCGTGCGATGGGTCGAAGCGGCGGCGGCAACTCAGCGCGGTGAGCGCGGTGAGCGCTGAACGGCCATCGCGTGGAGCGCCGCCCGGTCTTCCTCGCTGAGCGTCAGGTAGTGCGGGATGAGCTCGAGCAGGGCGCGGCGCCCGCCCGCGTCGAGGTTCGAATAGCGGGACGCGAAGTCGACGAACTCCATGCGCTGTTGTGCGTTCATCTCGTCGAAGACGGAAAGCAGGCTCTGGAAGATCGCCGCGGTGACGTTCTTCTCCTTCGTCGGCGGCTCCGAGTAGAAGCTCGGACCGCTGTTCGGACCGCTGTTGTGACCGCTGAACGAGGGCAGCGGTGGTAGCGGGCCCGGCGTGGGAGTCTTCGGTCGCACCGCAAAAATGGTGCAGCCAACGGGGCCGAATGTCAAAGGATCCTGCGGGCCACGGAGCGATCGGCACCGCAGGCCGCCCTCGATAAGCCCGCGGTGTTGCCCTCCCTAGGTTGCTCTCCCTAGACGCCGCTTTCAATCGACGCGGCGGATGTTTTCCAGAAACCGGTCGGGCGGGACGAAGTCGGTGTAGCGGACCGCTTCCTTACCCCTCGAGTCGAAGACGAGCATGGTGGGGAGGCCGATCACCTGGAACTTCGCCATGGTCGCCGCAACCGCCGGATCGTCGTCGTGCGTCGCGTCGACCTTCACCGCCAAGAAGCGTCCCATCTCGGCCCCGACCTTCGGATCCGCGAACGTCAGCTTGTCTAGCTTTTTACACGCGCCGCACCACTCGGCCGTGAAGTCGACGACCAGCGGGCGGTTCTCGCGGAGCGCCCGCTCCCGCACCGCATCGAGACCCTGCTTCTCCCAGGCGAGTGCCGCGGTCGGCTTCGAGATCCCGAGCACTGCAGCGAAGGCGCCGGCCGAAACCAGTGCGATGCCGGCCCCTTTGGCGATCTTCACTCCGCTGCCCGGCTCGGAAAAGTCCCGGTGGATCGCGCCGAGGACGACCCCGGCGACGATCGCCGACAGCGCGATCACGAACAGTGGCGCACCCGGCTTCACGAATGATCCGATCACGGGGAACGCGGTGGCCAGAAAATACAACGCGACGACCACGAGGACGACCCCCAGGATCGATTTGACGTGCACCATCCAGCGCCCGCTCTTGGGCAATTGCACGGCGAACGCGCCGACGGCGAAAAATGGAGCGCCGAGCCCCAACGCGAAGGCCGCCATCGCCAGCGCGCCGAGCGGCGCACTCTTGGTCTTGGCGATCCAGGTGAGGATGCCGGTGAGCACCGGGCCCGTGCAGGGCGCTGCGATCAAACCGCAAGCGAGGCCGAGCAGGAACGCGCCCTTGTAACCGAGGCCGCCGAGCGTCGCCAAACGGTTCGTGAGTCCGGACGGCAGCGCCAGCTCGAACGCGCCGAACAGTGACGCGGCCATCATCAAAAACAGGAGCGCCATCCCCGAAACCACCAGGCGGCTCTGCAGGACCGAGCCGAACATGGAGCCGGTGAGGCCGGCGATCACGCCGAGCGGGACGAACATCGCGACGATGCCGAGCACGAAAGCGGCCGATAGGGCGGCGCCCTCCCAACGGCTCTTGGACTCGCGCGCCCCGAAGACGCTGACCGTGACCGCCACCATCGGGTAGACGCAGGGGGTGAGGCTGACGACGAATCCCCCGGCGAGAGCTGCCAGTGCTGCGTAGGCGGGTCCCTTGCTGAGGGCCTCGGTGAAGGCGTCCGGCTGCACGCGGAGAGTCTAGCGCGCGACCTGGGGTCTGGCTTCAGTCGGGCTCAGCGGGCCTGTTTGGCCCGGATCCGGCGGAGCAGGCGCCTGGCGTGGCTGACCTCACCCGCAAGGGCGACTTCCAGGGCCACCCGGCCGCTGGTGGCGCGGCGCACGAACATGCCGAGGTAGCGCTCCGCGGAGCCGTGGTCGCCCTGCTCGTAGGCGAGCGCCCCGAGCACGAATTGCCCGTAGCCCTGGCCGCAGGGTGCCTCCTCGAGCCGCTCCCGCACCGCCCCCAGCGCGCCCACCGGCTCCCCGGCCGCGCGGCGCGCGAGGGCGAGCTGGGCCCGGTAGAGCGGCTTGTCGGTGGTGCCCCAGCGCGCTGCTCGGGCGAGCGCGCCGGCAGCCTCACGATGCTGCCCGGAGAGGAAGAGGACGCTGCCGAGCGTCCAGAGGTGGAACGCGCGGCGCGCAGGGGGGCTCACGCGGCTCGCGATGCGGAGGTGGACGATGGCCGCGTCGCGGTCGCCGAGACCGAGGCAGGCCCGTGCGGCGTCTTGGCGCGCCACGTCGGGCATGACGGCGCCGGTCAGCATTTGCTCCGCGACGACGAGCGCCTCCCCGAAGCGCCTCCCCTCCATGTGCGATAGATAGAGCTGCCGGAGCAGCATCGTCCGCGTCGTATGGTCGAGCGACCCGCGGTGGGACAGGCCCCGCTGGGCGTACTTCGCCCGGCTGAGCGGCGTGCGAGCCAGACTGGCCTTCCTGAGCATCACCTCAGGGGTTTCGGGCGTTTCCCGGACGGCCGCACGCAAGCGAGTCATCCGTTTTTTAGACTAGCATTACCTGTACAGGCGTCCAGATTTCGACCGTCGCCCTGGCGCTGGGCGCGCGGCCCGAACGGCGGGCGGGCCCAGGCCGGGATCCGCGCCGCCGCGTTGACCGTTTGTCGTTTGCGGGGCCTGAGGACTCGTTCCAGGCTCGCAACCCCGAAATGTTCCCCTCCCTACCTCCTCGCCCCCTCACGCGTGTCCGGGGAGCAGTCCTTGCGATCTCACTTCTCGCGCTCGGCGCCAGCGCCTGCGGTCATCGGGCGACGGAGAAGGAGTGCACGGAGATCGTGGAACGTGTGGCTCGCCTCGAGCTACAGCGCGCCAAGGTAGGGCCCGAGACGATGGCAAGCGAGCTCAAGCTCGCCAAGGAGTCCTTCCAGAAAGACATCGGGCGGCGCTGTGTCGGACGCCGGATCACCGACGAGGCCATGACCTGCGTGCGGAACGCCAAGACCTCGCAGGAGATCGAGGACGTGTGCTTCCGCTGAGGGCGGCGGTCGGCGCGTTGCTCCTCGTCACCGCTACCGGCTGCGGCAAAGCCGTGCGGCCCGACGAGTGTCGCGCACTGCTCGACCGCTACGTGGAAAAGCTCGTGGGCTCCGATCGCCCCGGGCTCTCGACCAGCGAAATCTTCCGACTGCAGGGCGAGGCGCGCCGGAAGGCGGCCCAGGATCCGGCCTTCCGCGACTGCCCGAAAGAGGTCTCGCGGCGGCAGATGGACTGCGCTCTCCAGGCAGAAACGCTCGATCGCATGGAGATCTGCCTGTACTAGCGGGCTTCCAAGATGCTTCATTTCCGCGCCCCAGTCGGGCACGATGGGCGGGCGAATGGCGAAGCGCCCCCACGTTCTCGGAATGGTCCTCGCTGGCGGCGAAGGCAGGCGTCTTCACCCGCTCACCCGTGATCGGTGCAAGCCGGCGGTGCCGTTCGGCGCGAACTATCGCATCATCGACTTCGCGCTCTCGAACCTGGTGAACGGTCGCTTCCTCCGGATTGCGGTGCTCACGCAGTACAAGAGCCACAGCCTGGACCGGCACATCGCCCAGACGTGGCGCATGTCCCACTTCTTCAACAACTACGTGATGACGGTGCCGGCGCAGATGCGGCTCGGCCGCCGCTGGTTCGAGGGATCGGCCGACGCCATCTACCAGAACCTGAACCTGATCGGCGACGAGCGTCCCGAGTACATCTGCGTGTTCGGGGCCGATCACATCTACCGGATGAACCCGGAGCAGATGGTGGAGGCGCACATCCAGTCGGGCGCCGGCGTCACGGTCGCCGCCATGCGGGTCCCGCTGGTGGAAGCCTCACGATTCGGCGTGCTCGTGCCCGGAGCCAACGGCCGCATTGCGAACTTTCAGGAAAAGCCACGAAACGCGGTCGGGCTTCCGGACGACCCCCACAGCGTCTTCGTTTCGATGGGAAACTACGTGTTCAGCACGCGCGCGCTGGTCGATGCGGTGCGCGCCGACGCGGAGAACAAGGACAGCGTGCACGACATGGGCGGCAACATCATCACGATGTTGGTCGAGGCCGGCATGGCTGCCGTCTACGATTTCGGCCAAAATCTCGTGCCGGGCGCGACGGATCGGGATCGCGCCTACTGGCGTGACGTGGGCACGCTCGACAGCTACTTCGAGGCCAACATGGACCTCATCAGCGTCCACCCCGTGTTCAACCTCTACAACCGCGAGTGGCCGATCCACACCGGGTTCAGCTCGCTGCCGCCCGCCAAGTTCGTGTTCGACGAGGACGATCGGCGTGGTTCGGCCTACGACTCCATCATCAGCGCCGGGGCGATCGTCTCCGGCGGCACCGTACGCCGCTCGGTACTTTCGCCGGGCGTGTCCGTGCACTCGCGGGCGGTGGTCGAGGACGCCGTCTTGCTCGACGGCGTGGACGTGGGGCGGGACGCCATCATCCGGCGCGCGATCATCGACAAGAACGTGGTGGTGCCGCGCGGCGCGCGGATCGGCGTGAATGCCGAAGAGGATCGCGCCCGCGGTTACACGCTGAGCGACAACGGCATCGTGGTGATCGGCAAAGGCGACGTGGTTCACGTCTGAGCGGGAGGGGCGCCCTTCGCCACGAATGATGCCGCCCCAGTCCCTCACCGCCGCCATCGTCACCCGCGAGTACCCGCCCGAGAACTACGGCGGCGCGGGCGTGCACGTCGAGTACCTGGTGCGCGCCCTGCGTGAAAGGGTGAACGTGCGCGTGCACTGCTTCGGCAAGCCGCGCACGGCTCCCGAGGTGGCGGGAAGCTACGAGCCGTGGGACGCGCTCTCGGGTTCGGAGCCGGAGCTCGCGGCGCTCCGCACGCTGTCGCTCGACCTTTTGGCGGCCAAGCACGTCCGCGGCAGCGACATCGTCCACAGCCACACCTGGTACGCGAACCTCGCCGGCCACCTGTCGAAGCTCGCGTACGGCATCCCGCACGTCATGACCTCACACAGTCTGGAGCCGCTCCGGCCGTGGAAGGTCGAGCAGCTCGCGGGCGGCTACGCGATCTCGAGCTTCGCCGAGCGAACCGCGATCGAAGCGGCGGACGGCGTGATTGCCGTCTCGGCGGCGATGAAGCGCGACATCCTGACGGCGTACCCGCGCGTCGCCACCGACCACGTGCACGTGATTCACAACGGGATCGATCCCGACGAGTACCGGCGGGATCCCCGCACCGACGTGCTCGAGCGCTACGGCATCGACGTGAACAGGCCGTACGCCGTGTTCGTCGGCCGGGTCACGCGCCAAAAAGGCATCGTCCATCTCCTGCACGCCGCGCAGTACGTCGATCCGAACGCTCAGTTCGTGCTGTGCGCCGGCGAGCCGGACACCGCGGAGATCGGCGCCGAGTTCGATGCGCTCTGCCGCGAGCTCGAGCGGGAGCGCGGTGGGATCATTCGCATCGCGGGCATGCTCGCACGGCCGGACGTGGTGCAGATCCTGAGTCATGCGCGGGTGTTCGTGTGCCCCTCCGTGTACGAGCCGTTTGGCATCGTGAACCTCGAAGCGATGGCGTGCGGTGCGCCGGTCATCGCTTCGAGTGTCGGCGGGATCCCGGAGGTCGTGGTCGAGGGCGAGACCGGCTTTTTGGTGTCCTTTGCGGGCGACGGCACGGCGAAGAACGAGCCCGCTGATCCGGACGCCTTCGCGCGCGCGCTCGCGGCCCGCATCGGCGAGCTCGTGGCCGACGCGGATCTCGCCCGCCGCCTCGGCGAGGCGGGGCGCCAACGTGTGGTCGAGCGCTTCTCCTGGTCGGCGATCGCGGAGCGGACGGCCGAGCTCTACCGGTCGCTGGTCGGCTCGGCGGGCACCCGGAAATCCGCCAAAGCTGAATAAGAGGGGGTGGGGGTAGGGAAAAGTGCGCGGGAAAGGGCGCGCGTCGGGGCAAAACCGCGGAAATCGTCGTCGTCCTTCGGGCTGGTGATCGGTCCGGCGGTGGGCTGCATGGAGCGGTCGATGGCTCTCCACGCTCGTCACCTCCTCCGATCCTCTGCGCTCTCCACCGTTCTCACCCTCGCGGCTTGCAGCGCGGGCACCGGCAACGCCGATCGAAGCGACCTCGGGAGCGGCGCCACCGGCGGATCGGCGAGCGGCGGCACGCTGAACACTGCCGGAACGGGCGGCGTCGCGAACGCGCCGGGCATCGGAGGAAGCGGCGGTAGCACCACCGGGGTCGGCGGCAGCATCTCCACCGCCGGTGCGGGCGGCACCGGGACGGGCGGCAGCGCCGGCGCCTGTCAGACGGCGAGCGCGGACGCCACGCTCGTGCGCGAACCGGTCGACATCATCGTCGTGCTCGATAACTCGGGCAGCATGTCGGAGGAAATGGGCGCCGCCGAGCAGAACATCAACGTCAACTTCGCCTCGATCCTCGACGAGGCCCAGGCCGACTATCGAGTGATCCTCCTTTCCCGGCACCGCCAGGGCGAACGCGAGGGTACCGGAGAGAGCGAAGCGAACACGTCGATCTGCGTGTCGACGCCGCTCAGTGCACTAGCCAGCTGCCCGTCGGAAGAGCCGATGTTCAGCGATCGGTTCTTCCAGTGGGGTGGGAAGATCGAGAGCTGGGATGCGATGAACTGGATGATCGACGCCTACGACACGCCGCCCGAGGACGACGACGCGGCGGCGGTCGCGCCGAACGGCTACGGCGAGTGGCTGCGCGCCGGCGCGCAGAAGGTGTTCGTCGTGATGACCGACGACGACGAGGCGAACGACGAGGACGACACGCCGCTCACTCTCGATTCCTTCCTCGCCGGCCTCAGCGCCAAGGACGCCGCCTCGTTCGGCACGCCGGACGCTCCGTCCTTCATTTTCCACAGCATCATCGGCGTGCTCGAAAAGAGTGACCCCACCGCGCCCTACGAGCCGACGGAGCCGCTCGTCACCGAGGTTTGCGAGTCCAACGGCGCCGACATCGAGGCCACCGGCGCCACCTACCAGGAGCTCAGCATGCTGACGGGTGGTCTCAGGTTCCCGCTCTGCCAGTTCCCGGGTTACGACGCCGTGTTCCGCGCCATCGCCGAGAACGTGATCGTCAAGAGCGAGATCGCGTGCGAGTTCGATATTCCCGCGCCGCCTGCCGGCACCTTGCTCGATCTCGACAAGGTCGCCGTCCAGAAGACCTCGCCGGGCGGCGCCGAGTCGCAATTCCTGCAGGCGCCGACGCTGGACGACTGCCAGGCCGACGCCTTCTACATCGATCGCGTCGCCAATCAGGTGCACCTCTGCCCGGAAGCGTGCGAGGCCGTGCGCGCCGATCCGCTGGCGAACGTCGACGTGCTGTTCACCTGCATGAGCACGCTGATCGTGAAGTAGCCGCTCGGTTGCGGTATTTCCTCACGATTTCCACCGGTTAGGGCGGGGGCTCTCCGCCGGACCGGAAAAAACTGGCCCCGCAGGGGGCATGCGTGAAAAACAGGAGAGAGGCATGTGCGGCATCGTCGGCTACGTCGGGCCCCGCATCGCGGCGCCCATCCTGCTCGATGGACTGCGAAAGCTCGAGTACCGCGGTTACGACTCGGCGGGCGTTGCGATCCAGACCGCGCGCGGCGTCGAGGTCGTGCGAAGCGTCGGTAAGCTCGACAACCTGTCGCGGGCGCTCGAGGGGAAGAAGCTCGACGGTACGGTCGGCATCGGGCACACGCGCTGGGCGACGCACGGACGTCCGAGCGAGCCGAACGCCCACCCGCACGTCGCCGGCGACGTCGCGGTCGTCCACAACGGCATCATCGAGAACCACGTCGCCTTGCGGCGGCGCCTCGAGGGCGAGGGCGTTCGCTTCTCGAGCGATACCGATTCGGAGATCCTCGCGCACCTCGTGCTCCGCGCGCTCGACAAGTCGGGCTCGCTGTTCGACGCGGTGCGCTCGGCGCTTGGCGACGTGCACGGCGCGTATGGGCTCGCGGTGGTGTCGGCACGCCAACCCGACAGGATCGTGGTCGCCAAGGCGGCGTCGCCGCTCGTGATCGGTCTCGCCGAGGGGGAAACGCTGTGCGGCAGCGACATCCCCGCGCTGCTCGGCCACACGCGTGAGATGTTGTTCCTCGAAGACGGCGAGCTCGCCGAGCTCACCACCGCGGGCGCACGCGTCGAGACGCTGGGCGGCGAGCGAGTCGAGCGCCTGACCCGCCGTGTCGACTGGAGCCCGATGCAGGCGGAAAAGGGCGGCTACCGCCACTTCATGTTGAAGGAGATCTTCGAGCAGCCGCGCGCGATCGAGGACACCCTGCGCGGCCGCATTCGTGTCGTCGACGGCGACATCGAAGATGCCGAGATGGGCCTGGATCCCAAAACGGTCGAGCGCTTCGAGCGCGTCGTCTTCCTCGCTTGCGGCACCAGCTACCACGCGTCGATCGCGGGCCGTTACTGGGTCGAGCAGCTCGCACGGATCCCGGCGCACGCCGAGCTCGCGAGCGAGGTGCGAAACCGCTCGCCGGTCTTCTCCGAGCGCGACCTGGTGGTCGCCGTGAGCCAGTCCGGTGAAACGGCCGACACGCTGGGCGCGCTGAAAGCCGCCCGCGAGTGCGGCGCCCGCGTGCTGGCGGTGGCGAACGTCGTCGACAGCATGATCGCGCGCGCGTCGCACGGGGCCCTCTACACCCACGCCGGCCCCGAGATCGGCGTCGCTTCGACCAAATGCTTCACCACGCAGCTCGCCGCGCTGCTCCTACTCGGCGTGTACCTCGGCCGCCGCCGCGGCATTCTGGACGCGGCAGGAACGCGCCAGGCGCTCGACACCCTGCTCGCCGCGCCGTCGGCGGTCAGAAAGGTGCTCGAGCGAAGCGACGAGGTGTACGAGGTGGCGCGCCGCTGGCAGCACGCCGAGCACATGCTGTTCCTCGGTCGCGGGTTCGGCTACCCGATCGCGCTCGAGGGCGCGCTGAAGCTGAAAGAGATCAGCTACGCGCACGCCGAAGGCTACGCCGCCGGCGAGATGAAGCACGGGCCGATCGCGTTGATCGACGAGCAGATGCCGGTCGTGATCGTGATGCCGCGCGACCGTCACTACGACAAGACCCTGGCGAACCTCCAGGAGGTGCGCGCGCGGGATGGTCGCGTGATCGCGGTGGCGAGCGACGGCGACGACATCGCCGGCACGCTGGCCGAAAACGTGCTCCGGATCCCGGAAGTGCCGGAGCTGATCCAGCCGCTGCTGACGGTGGTGCCGCTCCAGCTCCTTTCCTATTACATCGCCGACTTCAGGGGTACCGACGTCGACCAGCCGCGAAACCTCGCCAAGGTCGTGACCGTCGAGTGATCGACGGTGCGGCCCGGCGCGACGGTTCGGCGTCAGCGTTTGACCGCGACCTCGTGCAAGCGCCGCCCCTCGGCGTTGGTCCAGCCAATCGTCAGGTCGCCCGCGGCGCTCACGCTCACGTCGCCGTAGTTGAAGAGTGCCCTCACTTGCTCGTAGCTGGTGATGTTCTTCGCGTTTTCGATCGCCCAGGTGAAGCCGCGCTTGGGGTTGAACGTCTTGTCGTACACGTCCACGGGGAACATCCCCGCGTTGAGCGGGCCCGAGATGAATTCGTGCACGACGAATCCGGGCGCATCCTTGAAGGGGACGTAGGTGAACTCGGCGGCGAAGTGGACGTCGGTCGTGATCCAGATCGTGCGTGAAAGATCCCGTTCTCGCATCCGCTTGAAGAGGCTCGCAAGCTCCCGCTCGAAGCCGGTCTTGCCGCCTTCGCTGGCGAAGCCGTCGCGCGCATCCGGCCCTTGGCCGGTTGGGCTCGATAGCGGCACGCTCGAGACCACGAATTTCCAGGTCGCGTCCGAGCTCTCGAGCCCGGCCAGGAGCCAACGGATCTGGGCTTCGCCGAGCATCTGCTTCGGCGCTTTGGCCGAGTCCTCCGCCCGGTTGTCGTCGCGGTAGCGGCGGTTGTCGATGAAGAAGAGCTCGACGTGTTTGCCCCAGCGCCGGGGGCGTTCGAGCTTCTCGCCGTCCGCGATCGGGTTGTAGTCGAGGAGCGCGCGCTCGCCGATCGGCATCAAGTGCACGCCGCTCGCGTACGGCGGCTGGTCCCTCAGATCCGTCTTCGGTCCCCAGTCGTTCACGATCTCGTGATCGTCCCAGAGCGAAAAGTACGAGGTGGAGGCGAGGAAGGCGCGGTAGGTTGCGTCGTCGCGGTTGTAGCGCCAGTGCGCGTGATAGTCGCCGAGCGTGGCGCTCTGGCGGGTCGCGAGTGGGACTTGGGCGTTGCCGAATTTCCCGACCGCTTCGCAGGGATCGTCGGAGTAGATCATGTCGCCGAGCGCGACGAAAAAGTCGTAGCTGCCGGCCTTGAGCGGGGAAAAGATCGGATAGCCTTCGCGCGCGTCGCGGCAAACGTTCTGGCCGCCGAGATCACCGCCCCAGGCGAAGCGCACCGCGCGCGCGTCGGAGGCGGCGGGTGCCGTCAGGAAGGTGCCTTCGAGAGCGCCCTCCGCGGGGAGCTCCGAGCGATCTCCGGGCTCGGTGAACCACACGGTGTATCGGTGGCGCGTGCCCGCCGAGAGGCCACTCACGGTGACCTTTCCGGTGAAGTCCCGCTCGGCACCGACGAGGACGGTCGCGTGCAGCGTTTGCTCGGCGGTTTCGACGGCGACGTGCATGCGTGCATCGCGGTCCGAGCGGGACCAAACGATGGCGCTCGAGCTCGTCACCTCGCCGGAGGCCACCCCACTCGGGAGCGGCAACGAGCGGCGCGGCGCAGGTTTGCTCGCCCGGGCCTCGCTCGGCGGTGGTGGCGGCGGTGTGGTCGGGAACGTTGCCGCCGGCTCGGCGGGCTGGCACGCGGCGAGGATGGGTAGAGCGAGGACGGCAAGGTGCATCGACGAGGCGCGCATGGCGGGTGACCTTAGCCCCACTCGGTCGCGCCCGGCACCCGTGTCGTTCGGCTACTTGCCGCGGAAGACCGGCTTCCTCTTCTCCTGAAACGCGAGAAGCGCCTCGCGCCGGTCCTC
>Ga0315910_10003663_pt1 | contig 13002 bp, 9 predicted proteins | sample EdamamesoilMG_FD_204470 | JGI IMG/M metagenome (GOLD analysis project Ga0315910, IMG submission 204470) | Garden soil microbial communities collected in Santa Monica, California, United States - Edamame soil | ecosystem: Environmental > Terrestrial > Soil > Garden | place: USA: California... | reverse complement strand
TTTTCGTAGGGGTGTCATGAAGGCCGTGGAGACCAAGCGAAGCGACCTGTTCGCGAAGGCGCGTGGATTCACCCGGGCGCGCGAGATGAAGGCCGCCGGTCTCTACCCGTACTTCATCCCCATCGAGGGCTCCGAGGACACGGAGATCATGATCGAGGGCAAGCGCCTGATCATGGTCGGCTCCAACAACTACCTCGGCCTCACCCACCACCCGAAGGTCCTCGAAGCGGCCGAGGCCGCGTCGCGCCGTTACGGCACGGGCTGCACCGGCAGCCGGTTCCTCAACGGCACGCTCGACCTCCACGAGAAGCTCGAGGCCGACCTCGCCGCGTTCACCGGCTACGAGGACGCGCTCGTCTTCTCGACCGGCTACCAGACGAACCTCGGCATCATCCAGAGCCTCGTGGCGCGCGACGACACCGTGCTCATCGACAAGCTCGACCACGCCTCGATCCTCGACGGTTGCCAGATGGCCGCGGGCGAGACGGTGCGCTTCCGCCACAACGACGTCGCGGACCTCGACTCGGAACTCGAGCACCTGTCCGGCAAGAAGGGCGGGACGCTCATCGCCGTCGACGGCGTGTTCTCGATGGAAGGCGACATCGCGCCGCTGCCCGAGCTGGTCCGGGTCGCGAAGAAGCACGGCGCGCGCCTGTTCGTCGACGAGGCGCACTCGATCGGCGTGATCGGGCCCACGGGCGCCGGCGCCGCCGAGCACCACGGCGTGACGAAGGACGTCGACATCATCATGGGCACGTTCTCGAAGTCGTTCGCCTCCATCGGCGGCTTCGTCGCCTCCGAGCGGGACGTGATCCACTACATCAAGCACCATGCCCGCTCGCTCATCTTCTCGGCCGCGATGCCGCCGTACGCGGTGGCCACGGTGCACGCCGCCCTCAAGATCATCCAGGACGAGCCGGAGCGCCGCCGCAACCTGCTGCGCAACGCCGACTACCTGCGCGACGGCCTCAAGGGTCTCGGCTACGACACGACGATCAGCGAGACGCCGATCATCCCCGTCATCACGGGCGACATCATGACGACCGTGAAGTTCTGGCGTGAGCTCTACGACAACGGCGTGTTCGCCAACTGCGTCGTGGCGCCCGCCGTCCCGCCCAACGCCTGCCGCATCCGCACGTCGCTCATCGCGACCCACACGACCGAGCAGCTCGACCGCGTGATCGACGTCTTCGCGAGGGTGGGCAAGAAGTTCGGAGTGATCTGAGCGCACCCGAGGTCCGCCCCGTCCGCGGCGCCGCCGAGTTCACCCGCTTCGTCGAGCTGCCGTACCGGCTGTACCGCGACGACCCCGTCTGGGTCCCGCCGCTCAAGGCCGACGTGCGCGCGATGTTCGACCGGGCGAAGAACCCGTTCTTCGAGCACGCCGAGGTCGAGTGCTTCCTCGCCTTCGCCGGCGACCGCGTCGTCGGCCGCATCGCCGCCATCGACAATCGCGCGCACAACGAGTTCCACGACGACCGGGTCGGCTTCTTCGGCTTCTTCGAGTGCGAGGACGACCCCGCCGCCGCGGGCGCGCTGTTCGACACGGCGGCGCGCTGGCTCGGCGCGCGCGGCAAGGACGTCCTGCGCGGACCGATGAACTTCTCGACGAACGACGATTGCGGCTCGCTGGTCGACGGCTTCGACACGCCGCCGTCGATCATGATGCCGCACAACCCGCCTTACCACGCGCGGCTCTACGCCGCGGCGGGCTTCGCGAAGGCGCAGGACCTGCTGGCCTACTGGTACGACCCGGGCGACCTCCCCGAGCGCCTCGTGCGCGGCGTCGACCTCGTGCGGAAGCGGAAGGGCGTGACGATCCGCGGCATGGACATGAAGAACTTCGAGTCCGACGTCGGGCTCATCCGCGGGATCTACAACGACGCGTGGGAACGGAACTGGGGCTTCGTGCCCATGACCGGCCGGGAGTTCGACCACATGGCCGAGCAACTCAAGCCCGTGGTCGATCCGGACCTCGTCGTCTTCGCCCAGGTGAAGGGCGAGACCGTGGGCTTCGGCCTGGCGCTCCCGGACTTCAACATGGCGCTCAAGCACGCGCACGGGGAGCTCTTCCCGTTCGGGTTCCTCGCGATCCTCTGGCACAAGCGGAGGATCGACCGCGCGCGCGTGCTCACGCTCGGGATCCGCGCCGGCTGGCGCGCCTCCGGCGTCGACGCGGTGCTGGTGAGCGAACTCCACGGGCGCTGCACGGCGAAGGGGATGCCGCGCGGCGAGTTCTCGTGGATCCTCGAGAGCAACCTCGCGATGCGGCGCCCGCTCGAGAACATCGGCGCCCGCGTTTCGAAGACCTACCGCGTGTACGACCGGGCGATCCAGGCGACGTGAGCACCGACGTCCTCGTCACCGGCGGGGCGGGATTCGTCGGGAGCCACGCGGTCGACGCGTTCCTCGAGCGGGGCGCCCGCGTCCGGGTCCTCGTTCGCGCCACGACCGACCGCCGATTCCTCCCTGCCGATCGTGTCACGTTCGTCGAGGGCGACGTCGGCGACGCGTCGCCCGCCGCGGCGGCCGCACTCGCGCGCGGGCTCGAGGGCGTCACGCTCGTCGTCCATGCGGCAGGGATCACGCAGGCGCGTCGGGTCGAGGACTTCGCCCGGGTGAACGCCGGCGGCACCGAACGGCTCGCCCGGGCGGCGAAGGCGGCGGGGGTCGCGCGCTTCCTCCTCGTCTCGTCCCAGGCCGCGGGCGGCCCGACGCCCGGCACGGCGGCCCGCACCGAGCGCGATCCCGACACCCCCGCCGGGGCCTACGGCGCGAGCAAGCTCGCGGCCGAGCGCGTGGCCCGCGAGGTGCTGGGGGAGGGCGTCGCCGCCCCCGTGATCGTCCGGCCGCCGGCCGTCTACGGGCCGCGCGACCGCGCGTTCCTCGAGCTCTTCCGGCTCGTCCGGCGGGGGGTCGTGCCGCTCCACCGGGCGGACCGGCAGTGGGTCAGCATCGTCCACGCCCGGGACGTCGCCCGGGCGCTCGTGCTCGCGGGGGAGCGCGGAGCCCCCGGTTCGACGTACTATGTGACCGACGGCGTCCCGCGCACCTCGGCCTCGATCGTCGACACGATCGCGCGTGCGCTCGGCGTCTCGCCGCTCCGGCTCGACCTGCCGGCCCCCGTGCTCGCGTGGGCGGTCGGCGCGGCGGAGGCCTGGACGGCCCTCACGGGTGCGCCCGCGCGGCTGACGCGCGAGCGCCTCGCCGACTGGATCGCGCCGCGCTGGACCGTCTCGGACGAGGCGGCGCGGCGCGACCTCGGTTACGCGGAGACGGTGGAGTTCCGGAAGGGCATCGAGGAGACGACCGCGTGGTATCGGACCGCCGGGTGGATCTGAAGGTCATCGAGGGCACGGGCCCGCGCCACGGAACCCCCGGCGCGCGTCCGCGCTGGGGCGGTCCGATGGCCGAGCGCCTGCCCGCGGGCGAGCGCGGCCTCCGGCCCGTCGACGTGCTCCTGCTCGGCTATCTGCTCCTCACCGGGCTGCTCATCCTCGGGAACCCCAAGAACCTGCCGTGGTGGCCGCTCCACCTCGCGGCACGCCTGGTCGCGATCGTGGCGATCCTCCGGCTCGTGCCGACGCGTCCGAAGAACCGCGTTCTCGCGTTCGTCCGCGACTGGTACCCGATCGCGGCGTTCCTGCCGCTGTACTCCGAGCTCGCCACGCTCACGAACCTGTTCACGACGCAGCGCTACGACGAGGTCGTCGTGACCTGGGAGGCCGCACTCTTCGGCGGGCAGCCGAGCCAGACTCTGCGCGCGATGTTCCCTTCGCACGCGCTGTCGGAGTACCTGCACTTCTCGTACTTCTACTACTACTTCGTGCCCACGACCCTGTGCCTGACGCTCTGGCTCCGCGGCGAGACGGCGCGCTTCTCGCGCGCGCTCACCGCGATCCTCGGCACGTTCCTCGCCTGCTGTCTCATCTACCTCGTCTTCCCGGTCGTCGGGCCGTACCACCACTTCGGCCATCCGTCCCCCGACTCGTGGGGCGGGTTCTTCGCGCCGCTCGTGCACCGGATCGTGCAGGGCGGATCGTCGCTCGGGACGGCGTTCCCGTCGTCGCACACGGCGGTGTCGGTGGCGACGTGGTTCGTGACGTGGCGCCTGTCGCGGCCCGTGTTCTTCGCGCTCGCGCTGATCGTCCCCGCGCTCGCGCTCGGCACGATCTACGGCGGCTTCCACTACGCGCTCGACACGCTCGCCGGGGCGGCCCTCGGGGCCGGGGTGGCGGCGCTCACGCCGGGCGTCCACTCGCGCCTCGCGCGCCTCACGGCACGCAAAAAGCCCGCAGAATCGCGGCTTCCTTTCGCTTCCCAGGGGCCGGGCGAGCCCCTAAGATGAGCATGCTTTTTTTCAGTTTCCGGGGTGTGCGTCCGTGGACGCGCCCCTTGCTCCAGGGAGGATCCGTATGAGCAGTCTCGTCGCCCCTTCGAACGTCGCCATCCCCGCCGCGCGGACCGCCGTCGCCCAGGAACGGCTCTGGCTCTACAACAAGCGCTGGGATCTCACGTTCCTGGTCGGGAGCGCCGTGCTCGGTGCGATCCCGCTCATTCTCCTGCACGTCTTCAGCGTGCCGGTGGGAGCGATCAACCTGCTCGTCTCGGGCATCATCGGCGGACCGCACCTGTACTCGACGTTCGGCTACACGCTGGCCGACCGCTCGTACCGGAAGCGCTACGGCCTGATCCTGCTCCCGATCGCGTTCATCCCGATCGGCGTCGTGTACCTCGCGCTCAACAACCTGAACATGCTCATCACGGTGTTCTTCTTCTGGGCGTCGGTGCACGTGCTGCACCAGATCGCGTACATCAACGATGCGTACCGCTTCAAGGATCCGCGGCCGCGCTCGATGTGGAACCGGCTCATCGACTACGGCGTGATCTTCAGCGCGCTCTACGCCGCGTCAGCCGAGCGGCTCGTCACCGGCGGCTTCGTCGTCGGCGGCGGCACGGCGCCGCGCGAGATCCTGCTGCCCGCGTTCGTGAAGGGTGCGATGTGGGTGCCGACGCTGGCGATCGCCGGCTTCCTGGTCATGCTCGCGCTCTACGTCGCGAAGACGGTCCGCGAGCACAAGGAAGGGCGCCTCAACGTGCCCTCGGTGGCGATCATCTCGATGGCGACGGCGATGTCGCTGGCGATCCCGCAGTTCCCGAACATCGACATCGCGTTCCAGGGCTACAACACGTGGCACTCGTTCCAGTACCTGGCGCTCGTGTGGTACATCAACAAGCTCCGCCTCGAGCGCGGCGAGATCCACGGGCCGGTGATGCGCGCGGTGTCGGGCTCGAAGAACACGTGGAAGTTCTACGCGCTGTTCCTCGGGGCCACGGTCGTCGCGTTCTCGCTCACGCTCCTGCTCCAGCACGGCTTCGGCTGGCCGCGCGACGCGGCGTACTACGGCGTCGTGCTCGGCACGCTGCTCGTGCACTACTACCTCGACGGCCTCAACTTCTTCTCGTGGGGCCGGCTGATCGGCGGCGAGCCCGGCTCGGGTGAGCTGGCGGCGATGGCGACAGGGCGGAAAGCTGCGTGAACCCCTGCAAGCAAACCCTTTGCAGGTACCGTCGGCTCTCTGGGCCGACTCCGGCGAGCAGCACAGCGTGAGACTGGCCGGTCTTGAACGCCTCAATCGGCTTGGCATCGCACTTTGTGCGACTGCGATCTCGGTGTCCGTTGCCAGTGCCGGGAACAACGCGGGGGCGACCGCTAGGCTCTCGTGGCTTCAGAACATGAATGTGGAGATGCAGCCCGTCCCGGAGACCTCACCATTCTCGCTCTTTCTCCGCATCGAGAATGCGACCGACATTCAGGGAATTGGCGTTCATCTGAAGTGGATTCCCTACGCGGACTCAACCTCTCCGGGATACGACGTTGTCCGGGATGTTGAGGATGCCGCGTGCGGCTGGTCGAGCAGCACTCCGCCGTCCGAATACCTCTTCGGGGACACCACATACACGGGAACGATCCAGTTTCCGGATACGACGGATTTGACGTGCATCGAGTACACGATCATTCCGCCGGATGTGGACACGCTGCCCCCGGCCAAATTTTCGCTGTACGAGGTCCTCGTCCAAGACTCAAACGGCGCAATCGATACGCTCTATGTTACTTCTTCAGCCAAGCTGATCGGCGCCAACGGCGACACGCTCGTCGCTCGTGCTCCCATCCACGAGTCTGACGGCGCACTCGAGAGCTCGATCGTCAGCTTTGCAGCGGCGCCCAATCCGGCGGTGGGCATGACCAGCCTCACGCTAGTCCTGTCTCGCTCAGAGCTTGTCGAGTTTGGTGTGTTCGATGTGGCGGGACGGTTGGTCTGGTCAAAGCCGCGCGAGAGCTTGCCCGCCGGCCGAACAGTCGTGCGCTGGCCCCTGACTGGCCGCGGCGGCCAGCGCCTGTCCCCGGGCATTTATTTCGCGCGCATAGGGGCTGCGTCAGACTCGCGCACCGTACCTGTCGTCATTTCCAGATAAGGAAGTACCAGCCACGGCGAGACCTAGGCACGGGAGGACCACACGGACGTGATCACTGCTGCAGATGAACCCCGCTCACTCTTGCCCGCCCTACGACTGCTAGTCCTCACCATCCTGATTGCTTCCATTCCCGTTAATGTCACCAGAGCAGATACGCGAGAGCGAGTTGACGCTCGCGCCGTGCAATCTTCAGCCTTCGGCGACGGCATCAATGACCTTGGGAGACACATCGACAAGCCGGTTGCGGGCGGGGTACTGCGAAAGGAGCCGGGATCGACCGAGTGGCATTTCGTTAAGGCGCTGACAGATGCCGACCTCGACGAACAGGACCGGAGACGCCAGGACGCCTACTTGAGGGAGCACGCCGACAATCGCGTTCGTGTCGTCTTCGACGTCCCCTCCGCGGACATGCGCTCCATGCTTGCCGCCGAGGGTATCCTTGCGTCGGCCGCTCCATGTACTGTCGTTGCAGAGGTCACGCTTAGCCAGCTCTACGGGCTCGCTGCCGCTGGGGTCGAAGCTTGGCAGCTCGGGGCGACTAGGGCGAACAAGCGGGTTCAACCAAGAATGCGCCCCACGCGCAATCTGGATTCCGTGAATGCCCCTTTGCAACTGACACCGGGTGCTACATTCGTTCCTCATTCCGCACGGGGCCAGATCCCAGAAGTGCAGACCGCGATCGACCTCTTCTTTGAGGACTTCGAGACCAACACTGTCCCGGGCGCTATCTGGGCAACCGGCGACCTCAACTCCGGGAGCGGAATCGACACGTGGGGGGACGTGGGGTTGCCCTTTACCTACCAGCACACCTCCGGTGGGGAGTGGAGCGCTTGGTGCGCTGGCAACAACCAGGGCGTCAGTTTCTTCTCGTACGATAACAACCAAAGCACGTATCTAACAACAACGTCTGACTTCAACATGACCGGATATGAACAGTACGATGCAACGTACTGGGTCAACTATTCTACGTTTCCGGGAGTCGACGTGTTTACCGCCTACTACCGCATTCCCTCCGGCTGGATCCCAACCCCCATCGACAGCCTTTCAGGTGTGAACGGCACGTGGCTGCAGCGGGGCTTTCCAATCGTCCAGAACGAGGCGCATGGCGCCGACTTCGTTCGCTATATGTTTCGATTCGCCAGCGATGCATCGATTGTCAGTGGCACAGGTGTGTATATTGACGATATCCTCGTACGAGGCACTCCTCGGCAGCCAAACCTCACTTGGTACACTCCAAGTGGCTGGAGCAGTTCAATTGTACCTTCGTCCATTCAGTTCACGACGAGCACCGGGACCCTATACTCTGGGCTACCGACGTACATCGACTGGGCCACTCTTAACAATGGATCTGCAGACGTAACGACGCCATTTCTCATTCGCTATTACATTGATGGGGCGCAGATCGGCGAGCGCACGGTCTCAAGTCTAGTTCAAGGAGGCAGTGCGAATGAGTTTGACTGGCCTTACACAGTTGCCAGCAGCGGCCAACACACACTCAAGATCAGCATCGATCCACTGAACTCCGTGGCGGAAAGCGACGAATCGGCCATCGATAATACGCGTGAAGCCACCTTCACCTGGGTGGTGCCCCCACCACCGGATCTCGTAGTCACGAGTGTCGTGCCGAGCAACACCAACCCGCTGGTGGGGAGCTTCATCGATGCGCAAGTCACCGTTCGCAACCAAGGAAGCGGCCCAGCTTCTGGTGCGTTTAGCACGTACTTCTATCAGAATCTAGGTAGCCCACCAAGTCTGAATCAAGCGGGGTTCAACGGGTCCAATACGACGTTCACGCTCTTACCAGGGGCGAGCCAGACGTTCACCGTCTTCAATCTTACGTCGAATCAGGCCGGCACTTGGAACATGTATGCCTATGTGGACGCTCAGAACAATCTCACGGAGGCGATCGAAAACAACAATGTTTCGAGCGCCGCAACCGTGATCTGGACTCCGGGCGCAGTCGTCATCAGCGGCACCCTCGCGTACGACGACACAAGCTATGCGTTTTCGGCGACAAGGGTCAACAATCGGCCTGTACGGTGTGTCAAGGTTGAACTCCGCGAGGCGGATGGCGCTCAGACGAGTAGTGATCAGATCATGGCCGTTGCTACGACGAATGCCTCTGGCCAGTTCACCTTTCCGGCGATCGAGAACAGAGATACGAATGCCGATCAGGGTCAGCTCGATCTCTACGTTCGAGCCTCGTTCCAGGCGGATAGTGCTTGTGTAGGAAATCGGGCAATTCGTGTTGTCAACGCCTCGCTCACGACATGGGCATACGCCTCTGGCACTGTATCAAACGTTTCGAACGGAGCGGTTAGCCTGGGTACCATCAAGCCATTGGACTACGGCCGAAGATCGGCTCTCCATATCTATGACACGGTGCTGCGCGGATATACCTGGGCGAAGGCCCGCGGCGGGACGCCGCTCCATGCGTGGCCGGTGACCGTCCGCTGGGAGCCTGGTTTGGCCGCGGGTCCATTCTATCAGCCTGCCGACACGCTGATTACCATTCCTGGGCTCCCGAGAACCCAGTTCGGCGACTTGCGGCCCGACGAGTGGGACGACGACGTCCTTCTTCACGAATACGGTCATCACCTCGCGCACCTGTTCGCTTCCGACTACCCGGGCCTCAACGCGAGGCACACCCCGTCGAGAGAAGACTCGTGCTTCGGGGATGCGAATGGAAGCGGCCCTTTTCAGTCGGCCTGCGGGGCCCTTGCGTGGAAAGAAGGTCTCGCCCACTTCCTGTCATGTGCAATGAAGCCAACCCCTGCTAGTCTGCGGGAAAATTGGGCCGTCAATACGAACTGGAGCACGACCGACTTCTTGAATATGGACCTTGAGAATGGCGCCACAAGCCTCAATAGTCTTGCGCTTCCGGGCTCTCCCTACAATGACCAAGGCTGGACATGGGAGGTGCCGATTGCCGGTACCCTTTGGGATATATTCGATAGCCCGGTCGACTCGCACCATGGTGCCGGATGCGTGGATTCTTTGGCAGACGGCATTGGACGAACTTGGGACGTGCTGACAAATCACCCCGCAAACACAATGTATACGATTGACGACTTCTATACTCTGTTTTGCTCGCGATACTTCCCCGGCAACGTCTCACTTGCCCGCATTATGGGAAAGCTCTTCTGCGAGCACGGGATGCAGGCCGCGGGGAGCTGCGGGATTGTGTCCGCAGAGAGTGGGGCAGTTGGGCCGCAATGGATTCGGGCAAGTCCTAACCCGGTTTTGGGGACGACGAGGATCAAGTTCGCCGTTGCTGGGGGCGAGGCTCCTGCGGAGGTCGCCGTGGCGGTGTACGATGTATCCGGGCGACGTGTCCGATCCCTCCTGCGTGATCGCGTGGCGCCCGGTGAGGGTGCCATCGTGTGGGATCGAACGACGGACTCTGGCGAGCGCGCAAGGGCGGGAGTCTACTTCCTGCGCCTATCCGTGGGCGTGTCGGGAGCATCATCCACCGTGGTTCTCTTGCAATAGCGAGGAGTCAATGTCACGAACTTCCACGGCACTTGCATTGGGCCTTGTCGCGATGATCGCCTCCGGAGGATCGTGCCAAGCCGCCGATGAAGTGCCCACGATGAGCCAGATGCCGTTCACATTGAGCGTACTCCCATCCGTCGACGAGGTGCATCCCGGCAAGTTGATTCTTCGGGTTCTAGCAGATGGCATGAGCGAGGGCGCAGGAAGGGTGCGCATTTCGCTCCCCGTAGGGCTCAGGATCGAGTCAGGATCGGTCGCCTTCGAAGTTCCGCTTGGACGTGCACGTCCGCCCGAGAGCCTCGTGATCGGGGGCGAGTCACCAGGAGACTACCGGGTATTCGTCGAGTTGCAGGTTGGCTCGCTTTCCGAGGGAGGGGTGCACTCTGTCGAAGTTCCGATCAGCGTTCGGGGCGATTCGATAATCGCAAGCCCCGTCGAAACGGTTCGAACTGAGGTCTGGCGTGCAGGAACGCGGTATCGCCATGCGGGGCTGTGGCTCATCCCTTTGGAGGACGACGAGATCGTCGACCTCCGGGAGCTTGAGCGCCATGGCAGGAAGCCAGAAGCACAGGAACCCACCCGCGCCACTTGCAGCACTTGTGGTCCATCCGTTGCCGATACCGTGCGATTTGTAGTGGTCGTCAATCGCTCAGGCAGCGTCATTGCGGCGAGTGTCCTCGGCACGCCTGAAGGAACTGCGCCGCATGATCCGGACGCCCTCGAGACTGCCAAGCGGGCACTGCGGGCGAAGCGGTTCTCTCCGGCTCGAATCAGCGATCGAAAGGTAAGCGACTGGACGTATGCGGAGGTCGTGGTTCGCGGAGTATCGCGGCCGGAATGATCGCCGGGCGACTCTTCTAGAACATCGTCTTCATTCGGTCAGCCGAGGTGCCGAGATTCCGGGCCATGGCCCCTCCACGAGGCCCTGATCCTTCAGGGTGTGCGGCGGGTCGAGCACCGACAACCTCAATTGGTTTCGCGGCCGATGGACTGAACCGCTCCTACGCCACAGCCCGATCCTTGGTGCCGGTATCAAGCCCCGCTCAGAGCTCCGCAAGTCGTCTCGCGACAATGATTGCATCGTCGAGAGTCATGCTTCGACGACACTTCTCGGCAGGTGACGCAGTCGAGAATCAAATGCGGGGCCCCGCAGGCTTCGCGCCTGCGGGGATCACGCTTGCAGCACGCAGAAGCTGCACCTGCCTCCCGTCAGGAAGCTTTCCCCCGGAACTTGATCGTGCAGCCCAGCGCCTTCGTCTGGGCGGTGGGGACGGACTTGCCGGAGGCGACGGCGGCGACGGCGTCGGTGAGGTAGGGCTTCGTCACCTTCGCGGCGTCGTCGGCGTTGTCGTCGATCGCGCCGTGGTAGACGAGCTGGCCGCCGGCGTCGAAGAGGAACACCTCGGGCGTGCGGTTCGCGCCGAACGCGCGGGCGATCTCGCTCGTCTTGTCCATCGCGTAGGCGAACTTCATGCCGCGCTCCTTCGCGCGCGCCTGCATGACGTCGTAGCCGTCCTCCTTGTTGCGCTCCGGATCGTTCGAGTTGATCGCCACGACGCCGATGCCCTGCTTCATCGCGTCGTTGCCGATCTTGGCGACGCGCGACTCCCACTTCTTGGCCCACGGACAGGCGTTGCACGTGAAGATGACGAGCGTGCCCTTCTTGCCCTTGAGCGAGGCGAGCGTGACGTCCTTGCCGTCGACGTTCTTCATCTTCGCGTCGGCCATCGGGATCGAGGCGCCGAGCGCGATCGGGGTCGGGGCCGGCGCGTCCTGTTGCGCGCAGGCCGGGGAGAAGCCGAGGGCCGTCACCGCGATGGCGGCGGCGACCGCGGCGAAGCGCGAAGTTGCAATCTGGGAGCGAGCGATCATGACTGCCTCCGGGGGAACGGGAACTCAGGCGCCGGACGAGGATCCGAGTGCGGGGAGGATGCGGGCGCGCAACGAGTCGTACGACGCCTTGCCTTCCCACGATCGGATTCGCCGACCACCGGAATCGTACAGGATGGACCCCGGAAGTGCCCCCGACCAGGCGGGGTCGAGGGTGTCAATAAATTGCATGTCGTCGCCGGTCTTGAGGAGCGAAGGACCGCCCACGCCCTGCTCGGCGAGGAACGACTTCGCGGCCGGCACGTCCTCCGGGAAGTCCGCCGACACGAACACGATGCGGAATCCCTGAGGCTCCAGCTCGCGGGCCAGGCGGACGAGGTCCGGGAACTCCTCCCGGCACGGCTGACACCAGCTCGCCCACACGTTGACGAGCGTCACCTTCGCGCCGCCCGCCTTCACGGCGGCCAGCACGCCCGGCCCGTCGACCGGGGTGAACGAGATCGAGGCGGTGTCGACGGCCGCGGGGGCGGCCGGGGATTCAGCGGTCGAATGCGTCTCGCGCGAGGACTCGGCGCGGCAGCCGGCGAGCGCCGCGGCGAGCGCGACGGCGGCGAGGAGAGTCGTGGTCTTCATGCTCCCGACGATACGCGGGCCCGGTGCTCGCGCCAAGCGTCGGCGACGACGGCGGAGAGCGACTCGCGAGTCGCCGCATCCGGCCAGTGGCGCACGCGCACGGGGCCGCCGGCGTGCCAGTCGGCCTCGAGCACGGCGGCGTGTCCGACCAGCGCGCCGTGCACGGCGGGCCAGGTCGTCTCGTCGAGACCGGGTGCGTCGAGCTCGGTGTCGACGAGCGACGACGGATCCCGGAGGAGCGGGAGCGTGAGCGCCCAGGCCGCGATCGCCGCGCCGAGCAGGAGCAGCGGCGCACCGCGCCCCGTGGGCAGCAGCAAGCCCGACAACGCGCCGCCGAGGAACGCGCCCAGGAACTGGATCATGTTGAACACGCCCGCCGCCGTTCCGCGCGCACCGCGTCCCGTGTAGCGCGTGAGCAGCGCGGCGAGCAGCGGCTCGATCGCGCCGAAGCCCGCGACGAACACCGCGAGCGACACGGTGAGGAGCGTGAGGTCGCGATGGAGCGCGGCGAGCCCGACGAAGCCCGTGACCATCGCGGCCGCGGCCACGGCCAGCACGCCCTTCGTG
>Ga0315910_10003662_pt1 | contig 13008 bp, 11 predicted proteins | sample EdamamesoilMG_FD_204470 | JGI IMG/M metagenome (GOLD analysis project Ga0315910, IMG submission 204470) | Garden soil microbial communities collected in Santa Monica, California, United States - Edamame soil | ecosystem: Environmental > Terrestrial > Soil > Garden | place: USA: California... | reverse complement strand
CCTGCTTCACGATCTGATCCCGATACGCAGCGGCGGCCTCGTTCAGGCGTTCCGAGGGCAACCCCTGAATCTCGATGCGATACGCCGGACGCGAGTGGATCAGATACATCAATCCGAACACGAACGCAGTGGCCAACACCGCCACGTGCGGCAGGTGCAGGCCGCACGAAAGCCCGATCAGCGTGACGAGAATGACTTGGCCCGTCACGGTCGCGGAACGTAAGTCGGTTCGGAAGCGGATCAAGCCGCCGATGCCGAATACGACGAAGCCGATCACCATGCCGTACTTGAGCACCATGAGGCCGATGATCGCGCCGACGACCGCGTACAGCACGTAAACCTTCGGCGCCTCGATCTCTTCGAGCGTGTCCGCCGCTCGCTCCGTAGTCGGATGGAAGCCGATCACGAGGCCGAGCCCCGACGCGAGCGTCAGCAGCAAGAGCGAATCGAGCATGAATACCCAGTCGGTGAAGCCGCTCCAGCCCTCTATCGGTATCTCGCCGTTCGGCGGCACGAAGTCCGGCATCGGCTGCGCCCACGCCACGCCGACGAGCAGCAAGGCCAAGAAGGCGACTGACACGAGGCGAACGATGGTCATGGAGGTCCTCTCGAGGCCAATAATTGATCACGACGTTCGAGCAATGCGCGGATTCGGCGCTCGTCGACCCACGCGCCGAGCGCGGCCGTGAGGCTCGCCTCGTCGAGCGCACGCAGCGCCGCTGCGAGCGCCGGCGTAATCGCGAGCGTGCCGGGGTCGAAGCTCGCAGGCAGCGCACGCTCGGTGCCGAATGCCTGGCGATGGTCGGTAAGCGTGAGATCCGTTAGATCGTTCGCGAGCACGATGTTGTCGGCCGTGCGCCCGCGATTGAACGTCAACACGTCGAACGTGAACATGAGGCGCGTTTGCGGCTCGATCGGACACCAGCCGCTGAACGCGAGCCCGCGCCTGAGGCGCTCGGCCTCCGTGACCGCATCGCGATAACGGAGCTGCAACGCGCCGTTCTCGCCGTCGATCGCGCGCGCGACGGTCGGCGCGACCAATGTGGTGCCGAGTAGCGAGTCCAGCGCGTCCGCTGCGAGCTCGAGGTCGCCGGCCCCATTGCCGCGCGGATAGAACGTCGCCGCAAGCGTCGCGCCCTCGTGCGTGACCTGCACGCTCCACGGCGCATTGCCTTCGCCGCGCTCGATCGCGCCGAGGGCGCCGTGCTCGAGCGCCGCGCGAAGATCCCGCTCGGTACGACCGAACGCGTCGACGTTGCCGTCGGTCTCTACACCTAAGTTCTGCGGCGGCGAGAAGTAGCGCGCTTCGGCTTCGCCATCGTCGAGCATGAGCGCCGAGGTCCGTCCGTCGTAGTAATCCGCGAGCATGCCCGTATCCGCAGCCACGAGCTTGCCGGCGTACAGAGCGTGCAAACGCCGATCGCCGGTCGGCGTGTGGCCGACGACAACGCGCCTCGCGCCGAGCGCCGCGAGCGCGGCATCGAGCGTCGGAAGCTCGAGCAACGGCTTGCAGTACACGGAACCGCGATACCAGAGGGGACCTTCGAGCCCGAGCTCGACGGAGCGGTCCAGCGCAACGAATTCCCTGAGCTGATCCGCCACGGGCCCGCGCGCCGCCTCGATCGCCGCTGCAGCGGTTACCGCATCTCTCTCGTGGCTGAGCTCCGGAAGCAACCCTTGTTCTTCGAGCTGTGCGCGCAGCTCGAGATAACGCGTGAGCGTTGCCCTGATCCTCGCGTTGACCTCGAGCCCTTCCTCCGCCACGATCGCCGGCAGGCCTCCGTGCACGAATGCCGTGCCGTCGAGCACGACGATTGCGGGCAGCGATAGCAGCCACGCGCCATACGCGCCAGTCGGCGCGAACGCGGCCTGACGAGCGAAGTATCCGGGTGGGAAGCTGCGGTCGAACTGCTGCCGCACAGCCGCCGAATCGCCGCCTTGGACGCTCGCCGCAAATGCGGCGTAAGCCGAATCGCGCATCGCCGGCGTTTCGTCCGCCGCGAAGGCGGCGTAGTCGGCCGGCATCACGTACCGCCAATCGCCGAGCAGATTCATGGCTTCGTGGTTGCCGAGCACTACGTGCAGCGCACCGCCCGCAGCGCGCGCTTCGCTCTGCAAGCGCATGACCAAGTCGAGCACGCGGCGTGACTCGGGCCCCCGATCGATCAGATCACCCAGGCTCACGACCCGCGTCGTGCCCCCGCGCCACGCGAGATTCGCGTCGACGATCCCAGTGCCCGTGAGCAGCTCCGTCAGCGCGTCGTACGCGCCGTGGACGTCGCCAAACGCAACGACGGGCGCACCATCCCGCGCGCGCGGCTGCGCATGCGCCGTGCAGGCCGACAAGAGCAATCCGAGCAGCGCCGCGGCAATCGGCGCGCTCCTCCGTATCCGATGCGTGCCTTGTGGCTGCATTCGTGAGCTCGTTATCCGTCGTCGGCAGGTCTGCGCGACGACGCCCCCGCAGGTGATACTAGCCGCCGGAGCACGAGTCTGGCCAGCGCCAACCGCCCGCTGCCGCAGCTAGCGGTACTTCACGTAGCAGACTTTGTGGTGAGTGAAGAACTCGATGCCGGCCGAGCCCGCCTCCGGCAGCCCTGCCCCGGATTCCTTTACGCCGCCAAATGGCAGCTGCGGCTCCTTGAGCGCCGACATCAGGTTCACGTGCGCGAGGCCGACCTCGGCTCGTTCCATGTAGGTAAACGCACGCTTCAGGTCGTTCGTGAAGATCGACGACGACAATCCGTAGGCGACGTCGTTCGCGACGGTGACGGCTTCCTCGAAGCTGCGCACCGTAATGATTGCGAGCACCGGGCCGAAGATCTCCTCGCGCGCGATCACCATGTTCGGCGTCACGCGATCGAACACGGTCGGCTCGACGAAGCAGCCGCGATCGAACGCGGCGCCCGTGAGCGCCGCGCCGCCGGCGAGCAAGCGCGCACCGTCGGCGCGACCGCGCTCGATGTACGCGAGAATGTCCGCCTTCTGTTTCTCGCCGCACACGGGGCCCATCCCGCAATCGGCTGCGGCGCCGTCGCGCACGGCGATGCCGCGGACGGCCGCAAGCAAGCGCTTCGTGAGCTCCGCTGCAATCTCCTCGAGCACGATCACGCGGCTCGTCGAGGTGCACCACTGCCCGGAGCACGCGAACGCGCCCTTCGCGATCTCGGCGACTGCGACGTCGAGATCAGCGTCCGGCAGCACGATAGCGGGATTCTTGCCGCCGAGCTCGAGCTGCGTGGGCGTCAGATGGCGCGCCGCGGCGAGCCCGATCGACTTGCCGACTGGGGTCGAGCCCGTGAACGAAATCGCCTTGATCCGCGGATCGCCGACCAGCGCGGCACCGACGCTCCCGCCCCCTCCCGTCACGCAATTGATCACGCCGGGCGGCAGACCGCTCGCGGCCAGGATCTCCGTGAACAAGAGCCCGGTGCGCGGCGTCAGGCTCGCGGGTTTGAAGACGACGGTGTTGCCGGCCATCAGCGCCGGCGTGCCCTTGCGGCCCGGCACGTTGAACGGAAAGTTCCACGGCGTGACGATCGCCACCGGCCCGCGCGCCTCGCGCGTCGAGTACGCGAGCGTGCCCCCGACCTCGACGGGCACGGTTTGCCCGCAGAGACGAACGCCCTCCGCAATCTGGTAGTCCATCTCCTTGATCGCCGAATCGACCTCGCTCGACGCTTCGCGCAGCGCTTTGCCGTTCTCGCGCGTGATCGTGGTCGCGATCTCGTCGCGTCGCGCGACGATCTCGCCGAGCGCACGCTGCAGGTATGCTTTGCGAGCGAGCGGCGAGAGCGCACGCCAACTTGGGAACGCCGCTTCCGCTGCAACGATCGCGGCGTCGACGTCCTTGGGATCGGAATCCGCGAACGTGCCCGTGACCTCGCTCAGGTTCGCGGGATTGTGCTGCTCGAAACGGCGGCCGCTCGCCGCGGCGCGCCACTCGCCGCCGATGAAGTTCTTGCCGTCGAACGTCGCCATGTAACCGGACCTCGTCACCGTTCGGCGGCATTGTGCGTGCCGGGCGCGGCGCGGTCCAGAAAAGTGCGGATCAGTCGCGAAACGGCTTGTACGGTAAGGCGAAATGAACCAGCAGCGTGACGATCAGCGTCGCCAACGACACGTACATCGCCGCGCGCCACATGCTGAAGCCGCGCTCGACGACCTCGAACTCGTTCACGTAGATCGTCTCGCACGCGCCGTTGCCCGTGTCCTCGCGCGTCGTGCTCGTGCCGCGCAGCTCGCCGCCGCCCACCGCTCCATAGCGCGCGAGCCAGCCCTTCACGCGAATCTGATCGCCGATGCGCACCTCGTCCACTCGCTCGCGAATGAACGGGTCCTCGGAGATCAAGTGATTGTTCGAGAGCTGATTCATGTTGAAGTGCGCCCACGCGACGCTGTCGCGCGTCTGCACGTTGCACGTGAAGATGCCGTTCCAAAAGTCCAGCTTCGTGAGGTACTCGCTGAACGCCGTGTCGCTCCACACCACGCACAGGTCGGCCATGTTCAGGCGATCATTCGACCAGCGATGCATGGAGTCCTCGCCGTCGTGCATGCGATACGACACGACGAGCCCATAGAGCTCGTAGTCGTACAACGGCTCGACGCGGTAGTCGACGCCGGCATACGGCACAGTGAGCGGTGCTTTCGTCAGCGCGCGTTGCTTCGGCTCGTGCTCGAGGCCCGGGTGGAACGCGAGCGCGCCCGGTATGTCGTTCCGATTCCAGAACGCGACGAGCAGGCAGAGCGCGCTCGCCGCGAACAGACACGAATTGAGTTTCCGCAGCATCTGCGCACGCTAGCGCCGGCGAGCGCCCCTGCGTACGGAGCCGCGTCACGATTTTGAGGTGCCGGTGTTACGGTTCGGTTCAACCGAAACCGTAACACCGGCACCAACCGAGGTTTATTGCACCGCGAAGCAGTAGAACAGACCCGCACCGCCGGTCGCGACGAGGTCTTCTTGGCTGCAGCTGCGCGAGCTGTGTACCGAGTTCCACGACGCGTTCGGGCCGCCGAGACGGTCGTGGTGACCGAGCATCGCGTTGCCCGCGCTGTTGCTCGTCCAATTGTTGCAGGTCGTCAGCGTCACGTTGCCGGGCACGAGCCGGCCGGTCGAGTCGGACCCGGTCAGCATGTCGTGGATGTTCGGCTGATTGCCGACGCCGTTGACTTCTTCACCCTTCTCGTTGAGCGCGGTCGGCTTGCGGATGTTGTTGCGGTCTTGGTGCAGGTCGTCGACGTTCGACGCGATCAGTGCGCCGCGCGCGTTGAACCACGGGCCGCGGCCGATGCGATCGCGCGCATGCGTCACACCGTTCGGACCCTGCGCGCCGGCGCTCAAGTAGGCGTGCCACGTCACGTTGCCGCGCCCGGCCGCAGCGGCCAACGATTGGCAATGCGCATCGGCTCCCGCGAGGCCGCCCAAGTTAGCGCCGTCGCCCTTGCCGACGCTCGTTACGAAGAAACTCATCGGTTGGGGCGGCGGTTGGTTGGCTTGTTGACCCGGCTGCTGTGCGGGTTGTTGCTGCGCGATCGCAGAGCCTGCCAACGTGGCCATAGCCAACGGAATCAGAGCGAGCTTCACGATTTTCATCGGACCAGTCCCCCAGATGTTGTTTGTTGTTCGATTGCAGCGAGACCCCTGCCTCGCAGCTCGAGGAATTGTACTCGCCGCCGACAGTGGCCGATCTGAAGGAACCTGAAGCGCGCGGCCGCTTTGCTAGCCGGGATCGACGCCGGCACGCTGGCAGTAGTACTCCCAGCTGCGATCGAGCGCGAGCGCGGAGAACTGTGCCTGCGAGGACCGTTCGATCTCTTCGGCGCTCAAGCCCTCCGGGGACCCGAGCCGCTGCGCCGCGAGCAGCACGTTCGCGTTGACGGTGAGGTAGATCGCCGTGAGCACCGCGCGCGGGATCGACTCGCCGACGACGACGGCACCGTGCCCGCGGATCAGCAAGCACGTGTTGTCGGCGAGCGTGGCCGCGAGATCGCGCCCTTGCTCGATCGAGCGCACGAGCATGTCCGTGGCTCCGAACTTCGTACGCACGTCCCAGACCGGCACGCGCGCACCGATCACCGAGGCCGTGTGCACGACCGGCCGCAGCGGCTCATCCGTGATCGTGAACGGCAGCACGCTCTCGGCGTGATGGTGCACGACCGACATCACGTCGGGACGTGCGGCGTAGATCGCCGCGTGAATCATCCGCTCGCCGTACGGAGTACGGCCGCGCGCGTCGACCGCCGTGCCGTCGAGCGCGAACTCCATGAGATCCGCGAGCTCCACGAGCGCGGGGCTCCGCGAGCGCGACAACACGAACCGCTCGGCGTTGCGTGGGTCCCGCACGCTGACGTGACCGAACGCGTCGACGACGCCTTCGTTGGCGAGAATTCGGTTCGCTGCGACAAGCCGCTTCAGCTCCGGCAGCGGCGGCAAGGCGTCGCTAGCAGCCGGTTGGGCCGGCACGCGACGCGGTATTGCCGCCGCGCCTACGGCGAGACCCGCGGCGGCCATGAGCACGTGCCGCCGCGTGCACGCAGCGGCTCGAGCCGCTACGCGTCCACGAGATTCAGGAACACCCACTTCTTGCCCTTCGCGAGACCCGCAAGCTCGCGACCGATCGAGGCATACACGGGCGGCGACGACGTGATGTGTTGCGTGCCGGCGTTCATGTCGCGGAAAAGATGCTGCAATGGGCCCGCGCGCAGCGCCTGCGTGCCGGCCGCTCGATAAGCAAACGACGCGGCTTCGTGCGCCGACCATGTCGAATGCGCCAGAGCGAGCCGGATCAACGAGTGCTGACGCACGGACGGCTTCTCGCCGCGATCCAACGTGGCGCGCACGTCGTTCCATGTCTCGTGCACGAACGCGCGCGCCGAGCGATACACGGCCTCCGCGTCCGCGAATTCCTCTTGGAAGCTCGCGCTGTCGGCGAGCCCCGCTTTCTCCTGCGCCACGGCCGCGAGCTCGTCGAGCACGCGCCGGCCGATACCGCACGCCCAGCCGGAGTGACAAATCGCCGCGAAGCCGATGATGCCGAGCTTGAACAAGTGGCCGCCGCGCAGCGGCTGCTCGGTGGTTGCCATGTGCGTGAACGCCTCGGGCACGAACACGTTGTCGGTCGTGTAATCGATGCTGCCCGTGGCACGCAATCCGAGCACATCCCAATTGTCGATCAGCTTCGCCTTGCCGACCGGCAGCACGAAGATCCGGGCTTCGTTCGTGCCTTCGACGAGGCCGAGCGTGTGGATGTGCGTGCCATGCTTGATGCCCGACGCAAAGCTCCACGACCCCGTGAGCTTGAAGCCGCCGTTCGTCCGCACGGCTTTGCCGGGCCGCGTGCCTTGCCCCGCGATCACGGGGAAACGCGCACCGGAGAACAGCTCCTTGATCGCATCGTCCTCGAGATAAGCCGCGCCCGTGCCGATTGCGAGCGACGCCGCCATCAGCACCCACCCCGCCGACGGATCGCCGTAGGACACGTTCTCGATGACCTGAAGCGACGTCACGGGGTCGAGCTCGAGGCCGCCGCTCAACGATCGCGGCACCCACATGCCGAGCAGGCCTTCGGTATGCAGCGCCTCTGCAACGGGTGGGGCGAGTTGGCCAAGGTCCTCGCTGCGGCGCGCGTGCTCGCGCGCCAACTCTCCCACGCGTTTCGCGCGCTCGATGTACGTTGCGCTCTGTTCCGTCACAGCTTCAGTCCCCCAAAAACTCGTTGAAAAGCCGGCCGCGCACTGCAGCGGGCGGTGTACTGGTCGAAGATCGGCCGTGGCTCGATCCCCTTCGCCATCATTCCCCAATAGATCTGTGCCCCTACGAAGACATCGGCGGCACTGAAACGTTCGCCGAGTATGAACGGCCCCGGAGTGAGGGCCGTCGCGAGCGTCGCAAGCGTGCTGTCGTAAGTGCCATAACCGATCGCACCCGAGCGCTCTACGGGCGCCCGCGCGAACATCTTGTCGACGACTGCGGGCTCGACGCATCCGGCGCCGAAAAACAGCCAGCGCAAGTAGGTGCCACGCCGTGGGTCGTCCAACGCCGGCGCCAACCCGGCCTTCGGGAACGCGTCGGCGAGATAGACGCAGATCGCCGCGGTCTCGGTGACGACGACACCGCGGTGAACGATCGCTGGAACCTTGCCCATCGGGTTGACAGCGAGGTACGCAGGCGCTTTGTGCTCGCCCTTGTCGAAGTCGAGCACTTTCATCTCGTACGGAGCGCCAAGCTCCTCGAGCAGCCAGTGCACCGTGAGGCCGCGCGACATCGGGTTTGTATAGAACGTGATCGTGTCAGCCATCGTCGTCTCCGATCCCCGATTACGACTCTAGCGGGCGCGCTGCTACCTGTGCAAACCTCGCCGGCCGCACCGCATAGCGTCGCACTGGCCATGGCGGGCATCGACAGACGCGCGACGAATCGCGATACTGCCCGCCCCTTTTTTGGCCAGCTCGAGCTCACCGATGTTCCGTAGCGCCCGCTTCTATTCCGTGTCGAGCGCGTGGCCCGACACCGAGCAAGTTTTGTCAGAACGGCTCGCGACCGCCGCATTCAAGCCTTGCGGCACGTACACGGAGCGGAGCTCGGGCTTCGAGGCGCCGACGGGCTCCGACGACGCGCCTCTTGCGCGCCGCGTCGCGGGCGTGGATCTGATGCGCTTGCGGAATCAAGCGCGCGTATTGCCGACGGCCGCGATCGAAGAAGCACTCGAGGTGCGCATCGCGGAGTATCGCCAGCGTATGCAGGAAGAGCCGGGCCGCCGCACCAAGCGCAAGCTCAAGGAACAAACGCGCGACGAGCTGCTGCCGAAGGCGCTGCTCAAGTCCGATCGCACGACCGTGCTCTACATAGGCGGCGAGAACGTACTGGCCGTCGGCACGGCGTCGGAGACGCGCGCCGAGAGCGTGCTGGAACGCTTGCGCTTCGCCATCGGCAAGCTCGACGTCGAGCCGCTCGCGTTCGAGCGCCCAGTCGAGGGCGTGCTCACGAGGATCTTCGGCGGCGATCCGCCACTCCAGTTCAAGCTCGGCCGCGAATGCCGCATGCGCGACCGCGCCGAAGCGAAGAGCTCCGTGCGTTGGCAGGAGATCGACCTCGCGCAGGCCAGCGTCCGCCGATTCGTCAAGGACGGAATGGAGCTCACGCACCTCGGCATCGAGTTCGACGGCACGATGAGCGCCGTGCTCGCGGCCGACGGCACGGTCGGCAAGCTCAAGCTACTTGGTCTCGACGAGCCCGCCGACGATGCAGAGGAAGAGCCGCTCGCCCGCCTCGACGCGGAGATCGCGTTGATCGGCGGCACGCTGCGCCAGCTAGTAGAAGGACTGCGCAAGGCTCTCGGGGGCTAGTCCGCTTTGCGCCGCGAGCACTGCCTGCTGATCGCACCGCGGTACACTCACGACCACGGAGGTGCCATATGACAGCAACGATCACGCTCGCGTTCCTGCATCACCTGGCGTTCGTCGTGGTATTCGCGACGCTGATGGTCGAGCTCGTGGTGCTGCGGAACGAGCTGACGGTCGCATCCGCGCGCAGCGTGGTGCGGATGGACATGGTGTACGGCATTGCGGCAACGGTGGTGCTCGTCGTCGGTCTATTGCGCGTGTTCTACACGGAGAAAGGCGCCGCGTACTACTTCGCGAGCGGCACGTTCCTCGCGAAGTTCACGCTGTTCATCATCGTGGGTCTGCTGTCGATCTATCCGACGCTGCAATTCTTGCGCTGGCGCGCGGCGCTACGCGAGCAACGCGTGCCCGCATTCGATTCCGCAACGCGCAGCAAGGTGCGCATGCTGATTCACATCGAGCTCACGCTGCTCGTCGTGATGGTGCTGCTCGCCGTGATGATGGCGCGTGGCATCGGCTTTTTGGGCTAACGAAGAGGTGCCGGTGTTACGGTTTCGGTTGAACCGAACCGTAACACCGGCACCTATTCGTAGCGCAGCGAGCTGATCGGATCGAGGTTCGCCGCCTTCGCGGCCGGCAACATGCCGAACACGACGCCGACGAACGCGGAGAACCCGATGGCCAGGGCCACCGCCCACCACGGTGTGTAAGCGTCCGCGGGGAAGCCCGGTATCAGCGACGCCGCGAGCGCGCCGATGCCGTAGCCGAATACCAACCCGATGAATCCGCCGAGCAGGCACAGCACGAGCGCCTCGAGCAGGAACTGCAGCAGGATGTGGTGACGCTTCGCGCCGATCGCCTTGCAGATGCCGATCTCGCGCGTTCGCTCCGTCACCGACACGAGCATGATGTTCATGATGCCGATGCCGCCGACGAGCAGAGAGATGCCGACGATGCCCGACATCACGATCGTGACGGTGTTCAGGATGCTCTCGAACGTATCCTGGAGCTGCTGCGCGGTTTGGATTCGGAAGTCGTCTTCCTCGTCCTCGTCGAGGTTGTGGGCCGAGCGCAGCAAGCGCGTGATTGTGGCGTTGATGTTGTCGAGCTCGGACAAATCGCGCACCGTGAATCGGATCCACATGTCGGGCTGACGCCGGTTGCCTTGCAGGCTCGCGAGCGTGTTGAACGGCACGATGACCTGGTTGTCCTGGCTCTGTCCGAAGATCTCGCCCTTCGGCTCGAGCAGCCCGATGATCTTGAGCCATTCGCCGTTGAGCTGAATGAACTGACCGATCGGGTCTTCGGGCAGCGACAAGTCTTCGCGAACCTGCTCGCCGATCACGGCCACGCGGCGGCGCGTTTCGTTGTCGCTGTCGGACACGAAACGTCCGTTCTCTGCGAAGTATTGCGCGACATCCTGGTACACGTACGTCGACCCGACGACCTGCGTGGCCGTGGCCTTCGAGCCGGATCGCACTTGACCGTTGGCCTGCATGATCGGTGTGATCGACTCGAGGCCATCGACGCGATAACGGATGAGGTCGTAGTCCGATTGCGTCAGCCGCGCGATGCGGCCTTGCATCCAGTTCTCGCGCGACGTGAACGACGAGATCGTCACGCCGTTGCTGCCGAGACCCTCGAACTGCTGGCCGATCGTGACGCTCAGGCCCTGAATGATCGACACCATCGCGATCACGGACGCGACGCCGATCACGATACCGAGCGTCGTGAGGAAACTGCGGAAGCTGTGCGCGCGGATCGACCCTAGCGCGGCGCGCGCGCCTTCGCTGGCCGCAAACCACAACGGATACCGGGACCCGGCTAAGTTCTGGAGGCGCTTCGCCTTCGGGTTAGTGGCTGGTCGGCTGGCGCTCATTGAGCCGGTCCTCCAGTACTTTGCCGTCCTTCAGGCGCACGACACGCTGCCCGTGCGCGGCCACGTCGGGCTCATGCGTCACGACGATGATCGTCTGACCGTCGGCGTGCAGCTCGTCGAACAATGCCAGGATCTCGACACTGGTTTGCGAATCGAGGTTTCCGGTCGGCTCATCCGCGAGCAGGATCGATGGGTTCGTGACGAGCGCCCGCGCGATCGCCACGCGTTGCCGCTGCCCGCCCGAGAGCTGGTTCGGAAGGTGATCGCTGCGGTCGGCGAGCCCTACTCGCTCGAGCACGCGCTCGGCCTCGGCCTTGCGGTCCCCGAAGCTCAACCCGCGGTAGATCAACGGCTGCATCACGTTTTTCAGCGCCGACGCGCGAGGTAGCAAGTTGAAGCTCTGGAAGATGAAGCCGATCTCCTGATTGCGGATGTCGGCCAGAGCGTTTTCGTCGAGACCGCTCACGTCACGTTGATTCAGAACATACCGTCCCGACGTGGGCGTATCGAGACAACCGATGATGTTCATGAGAGTCGACTTGCCGGAGCCCGAGGAGCCGATGAACACGACGTACTCGTTGTAGTCGATCGTGAGATCGAGGCGATCGACGGCCTTGATGAGTTGTTGACCCATCTCGTAGTGCTTACTGATCGCCGAGAGCTCGATGACGGGCACGGCAATCAATCCACGACGACGGCGGGACCCGTCCGCCGGCTGGCGGCGTTCCGGTCGTTGTTCACGACCACGCGATCGCCATCCTCGAGCGCGCGCAACACGCGGTCGGGGCCCGTGATGACCTCGTCACCCGAAGACAGCCCCGAGACAATCTCCTGGAACGTGTCGTCCGAGAGACCGGTCTCGACGGCGACTTTCGTGGCGCGATCGCCCTTGATCACGAACACTTCACGGCGCGTCTCATCCTCGATGAGATCTTCCTCGACCAGGATCGCCTGAATGGGTACGGCCACCGCGTCGGCTTTGGACTCGGTAAAGATCTCGGCGCGGCAGGTCATGCCGGGGCGCAACGTAATTTTCTCGGGATCGAGCAGCCGAATCTTGATCGCGAAGCTCTGACCTTGCTGGCCCTCGGCGATCTTCGCGGACACCGCGATCGAATCGACGACGCCCTCGACGGGCTGATCGGGGTACGCGATCGCATACACGCGCGCCTTCTGCCCGATCGAGACGTTCGCGATGTCGGCCTCGTCGACGTTGACCTCGGTGTGAATACTCGCGGGGTTGGCGATCGTCATAAGGCTCGAGCCCGGAATGTTCGTAGAGCTCGAGATCGCAGTCTCGCCGACCTTGATGTCGAGCGTGGTCACTCGGCCGTCGATCGGCGAGTACACACTGGTCTTCGCAAGCCTGTCTTGTGTCTGCTCGAGCTGCGCGCGCGCCTGCTCGAGCTGCTCGCGGCTCGACCGTATGTCGACCTCGGCGATCTCGAGGTTATTCGTTGCCGTGACGAAGCTGTCTTCGTTGATGAGCTTGCGCTCGTTCAAGGCACGCATGCGCTCCCACTGCGTGCGCAGGTTCTCGACCGAGAGTTGCTGGCGTTGGATCGCGATCTCTTGCATCCGCACCGACGCTTGACTCTGATCGACAGCCGCGCGGTGGCGTTGATCGTCGATCTGCAGCACGAGCTGACCCTTCGTGACTTGCGCGCCCTCCTCGACGTAGATCGCCGTGACACGGCCGATCTCCTCGGTAGTGAGCTTCACCTCTTCCTCGTGCACGAGCTTGCCGGACGCCAGCACGGACGACTGGATGCTGCGCGGCACCAGTT
>Ga0315910_10003661_pt1 | contig 13014 bp, 13 predicted proteins | sample EdamamesoilMG_FD_204470 | JGI IMG/M metagenome (GOLD analysis project Ga0315910, IMG submission 204470) | Garden soil microbial communities collected in Santa Monica, California, United States - Edamame soil | ecosystem: Environmental > Terrestrial > Soil > Garden | place: USA: California... | reverse complement strand
GTACGCGCATTGAATTGCTTACAAAAGTCCATAATGTTAAGACCTTTGGAACCCAATGCCGGACCAATTGGAGGAGCAGGGTTAGCGGCACCGCCTTTAACCTGTAATTTCAGATAACCAATAATTTCCTTTGCCATGTTATCTTAGTCTAGCTTTTCTACCTGCATGTAACTTAATTCCACTGGAGTATTCCGCCCGAAAATCTTCACCATAACGTTGAGTTTCTTTTTGTCTTCAAAAATTTCCTCAACTGTTCCGGTAAATCCGCTGAATGGTCCATCCATTACTTTTACAGATTCACCTTTGATGAACGGTGTTTCGAGTTTTTCCTCGAGTTCGTCAATCTCATCAACTTTACCGAGAATCCTGTTAACCTCTGATTGACGAAGAGGTACGGGATCCTTGGAAGCCCCGGTGCCGTTGTTGCCGAGAAAACCGATCACACCTGGAATATTATTCACGGCATGAACAGCCTCCCCGTTCGAGAGATCTGCGGAGATCAGAACATAACCCGGAAAGAAGTTGCGCTCACGTACACGCTTCTTGCCGTTTCTCATCTCGTATACTTTTTCGGAGGGTATCAATACTTGCGGAATAAAATCCACAAGTTTTGAGCGTTCAATCTCAGTTTCCAGGTAGGACTTAACCTTCTTTTCCTGGCCGCTGACGACCCTGAGAACATACCATTTCAGCTCGCCCATTAACCGCTCCATTAAAATTCTTTATAAAACCACTGTAGACCGGTTTTAAAAACCCAGTCTATCGCGCCAATTACTAATGCAAAAATGGTGGAAGCTACCAGCACTAGGATGGCGCTACCCTGCAATTCACTGTACTTCGACCAAGTAACCTTGTTCTTGATCTCGTCCCAGGACTCTACGAAATAGGTTTTTAACTTCTCCATTTTGATCTATTTTGAAAAGTGACACCTCCTCGGCCTCACCTTGTCATCCAAATTTTAGCACGGGTGGAGAGATTCGAACTCCCATCAACGGTTTTGGAGACCGCTATTCTACCCTTGAACTACACCCGTTTAGTTGTCTCCCTTTAATAAAGTTTTCAGGCTCCTCTCTGAGTTCCACCCATTCCCAGCTCAAAAAGGACTGCAAATGTAGGAGAAAAACCAGAAAGCTAAAAGCTTCAGAACAAAAAGGCCATAAAGAATTTATTGAAATCAACTACTTACCTGTAAGTTGCTGTTTTTCAATTAAATAAAAAGCAGAAAGTGGAATATCCAACTTTCTGCTTTTTGCTTTATGCTTAAGACTTCTTAGTCTAGGATTTCAGTAACCTGACCAGAACCTACAGTACGGCCACCTTCGCGGATCGCGAAACGAAGACCCTTTTCCATAGCGATCTTGTTGATCAACTCCACCTCAATAGAGATGTTGTCACCAGGCATGATCATTTCTACACCGGCAGGAAGTTTAACTTCACCGGTTACGTCTGTAGTACGGAAATAGAACTGAGGACGGTATTTGTTAAAGAACGGTGTGTGACGACCACCTTCTTCTTTTGACAATACGTAAACTTCAGCCTTGAACTTAGCGTGAGGAGTTACTGAACCAGGTTTGCAGATAACCATACCTCTGCGGATTTGTTCTTTTTCAATACCGCGAAGAAGAAGACCTACGTTATCACCAGCTTCACCTCTGTCGAGGATCTTACGGAACATTTCCACACCTGTTATTGTAGATTTCAGGTTTTCAGCACCCATACCCAGGATTTCTACAGCATCGCCAGTGTTTACCACACCACGCTCGATACGACCTGTAGCCACTGTACCACGACCGGTGATCGAGAATACGTCTTCAACAGGCATCAAGAAATCTTTGTCGATAAGACGAACTGGAAGCGGAATGTATTCATCAACTGCATTCATCAGTTCTTCTACTTTTTCAACCCACTTAGGCTCACCGTTAAGGGCGCCAAGAGCAGATCCTCTGATTACCGGCATGGTATCGCCAGGGAAGCTGTAAGCAGACATCAATTCGCGAACTTCCATTTCAACGAGGTCTAACAATTCTGCATCGTCAACCAAGTCAACTTTGTTCATGAATACAACAAGCGCAGGCACACCAACCTGACGGGCAAGAAGGATGTGTTCGCGAGTTTGTGGCATCGGACCATCAGTAGCAGCAACCACAAGGATCGCACCGTCCATCTGAGCAGCACCAGTAACCATGTTTTTCACATAGTCAGCGTGACCTGGACAGTCAACGTGAGCGTAGTGACGCTTTTCTGTAGCATACTCAACGTGTGAGGTGTTGATGGTAATACCACGTTCTTTTTCTTCAGGAGCGTTGTCAATTGAAGAGAAGTCGCGCAAAGCAGCAAGACCTTTTTTAGCAAGTACCTGTGTAATTGCAGCGGTAAGTGTTGTTTTACCGTGGTCAACGTGACCAATTGTTCCCACGTTTACGTGAGGTTTCGAACGATCAAATGTTTCTTTAGCCATATTTGAAAATCCCAGTTAAAAGTTTAAAGTGTATAGTTTAAAATAATTACTACTCATTGGTTCCTCTCCATCCGAGAAGAAAACTACACCCCAAACATTTTAAGCCTGTCGAATAAGGGTTATTCGCTGATTACCCGGACTTCCATTTGGTGGTCGCTACTCACCGGTAAACCTGGGCGTTCAAAATTTCAAATGCCGGATCGATTCCGATTGAATCAATCATGATATGAATAGAGCTGTTGAAGAGTTCCGATAACTATCGGAATGAACTCTCGACCTCTCAATGGTGAGCTGTTGAAGAGAATTGAACTCTCGACCTCTTCCTTACCAAGGAAGTGCTCTACCCCTGAGCTACAACAGCTTGTATCGCTACTCGTTATCCGTTAAACGATTCTTTAACGATTAACGGTAACGGCTCACTTTATAATGAGCGGGAGACGAGGCTCGAACCCGCGACCTATAGCTTGGAAGGCTATCGCTCTACCAACTGAGCTACTCCCGCATATGAGGTAAGAGGGGCGAATTACAAGGGACGAATTAAAAACTCGTACTTCGTACTTCAAACCTCGTACTTCGGTGTGGGGGAAATAGGATTCGAACCTATGAAGTCATAAGACAACAGATTTACAGTCTGTCCCAGTTGGCCGCTTTGGTATTCCCCCGCAATATTATTTCAGTAAGCCTTCGCCCCACTGAAACTCCAATTCATTATTTCGTAGAACAACCTGCATTTTTAGCCCGTTTAGAGGGGCTTTCAAAAAACAGGAGTGCAAAATTATACGGTTTTCCACTTTTTCAAAACATTAACGCAGAATTTCACAGATTCTTAAATGATAGGAGTCACATCGCAATAATTTCGGTGATAACGCCTTCACCAAATTCTTTTCGGAACATCTCCAGCACCTGAGCTTTATGGAAGGAAAAATCGTTGCGCATGGTGGGCGAATCGAATTCTACAAACAACACCTTGTTCTTTATAAACAGTTTCTTGGTACGTCTGGCGATTGGTTTACCTACCATTACCTCCCAGGAATCGAGCAGGCGCGCCTCATCAAAGCGCGAGGTAAGCTTATACGAATTGAGCAAGTCGCGAATGGCCTGACCCACCGATTGAAATTCATTCTTTTTATTGCTCATAGTATTGTCACTTTTCCGCTATCAACCATAAAAACCGATGCCGAAAGCCCAACCTGATCCAACAATCCACGGGTGCGATCGGGGCGAGCATCCGAAATAAAGGTTTGGCCAAAATCAGTTTTTATCATCGCCAGCAGTTTGCCGATACGAAAGTCATCTAATTTATCGAAAATATCATCGAGCAGCAGTACCGGTTTAAACCCTTTATGGTGACGGATAATTTCAAACTGGGTCAGTTTCAAAGCAATTACAAATGACTTTTGCTGACCTTGAGAGCCAAGCTTTTTCAAATCTTTGTCGCCCAAGGTAAACAGATAATCATCGCGGTGAATACCAAAGGTGGTTCGCTGCAGCGCCAAATCCTTCTGTCGCGACTGGCGAAGTCCTTCTTCATAACCTTTTTCGAGAAGTTCTGAGGCATACGCCAGGCTTGTTACTTCACTTTCATCAACCAGAAATGAATAAAACCGTTGAAAAATCGGTATGAATTCCGCCACAAACTGCACTCGTTTCTCGAAAATGAATCTGCCGAGTTTGGTTAGCAACGTATCGTACGACTCCAGTACAATCCAATCAGGCTTTCCGCTTTCCTGAAACATGCGCAGCAAACTATTTCGCTGTTTCAAAACATGGTTGTACTGCATCAACTCTTCCAGGTATTTTTTGTCGAGCTGGGCGATGATGCCATCAAAAAACTTTCTCCGCGCCTCACTGCTTTCCTTTACCAGTTCAATATCATCGGGGGCAATCAATACCACCGGAAACCTCCCAATGTGTTCGCTTAGTTTCTCATAGTCGTTCAATCCCTCCTTAAAAACCTTTTTTGAACCGACCTGAAGCGATCCCAAAATTTCATGATCATTATCGGCAATCCTGAACTTGCCCTTCGCCATAAAAAAATTCTGGCCGTGAAGTATACAATGCTGATCGGATGATGAAAACGCACTTTTACTGAAGGATAGGTAGTAGATGGCATCCAGCAGATTTGTTTTGCCGCTACCGTTTTTTCCTACCAACAGGTTGATTCTGGAAGAGAAATCAAGGTTTACTTCCTCATAGTTTTTATAGTTCAAAAGCTGAAGTCTCGATAAGTGCATGCAGGAAATACAAGGAAAGTTTGGCTAATGTTCGTTTGGAGGTTAATTTCGCAACTCGAATCAAAAATAGGGATATGCCTGCGACAACAAAAACACAGCCTTCGGCACCAGCCAGTAAGAAATCTGACAACACTGAATTCTCGAAGGACACCTACCTGTATTGGTACGAAAGCATGCAGTTGATGCGGAAGTTTGAAGAAAAAGCCGGTCAGCTTTATGGGATGCAGAAGATTAAAGGATTTTGCCACCTCTACATTGGCCAGGAAGCCTGTGCAGCCGGTGCTGCTTCAGCGCTTCGTAAAGGCGATAAGTGGATTACGGCTTACCGCGATCACGGCCATCCATTGGCATTAGGCACAAGTCCGAATGCACTTATGGCCGAACTCTATGGAAAGGAGACCGGAACCACCAAAGGAAAAGGTGGCTCTATGCACATATTTGATAAGGAAGTGGGTTTTATGGGCGGACACGGCATAGTAGGAGCACAAGTGCCCCTTGGTGCCGGTATTGCATTCGCTGAAAAATATAACAAGACCGGTAATCTCTGTGTGTGTTCCATGGGCGATGGTGCCGTGCGTCAAGGTGCGTTTCACGAAGCCTTGAACCTGGCCATGCTTTGGAAGCTACCGGTGATCTTTGTAATTGAAAACAATGGTTACGCCATGGGTACTTCTGTACAGCGTTCATCGAATGTAACCGATCTTTATACCCTGGGCGAAGCCTACGATATGCCATCAGAACCGGTAGATGCCATGAGCCCGGAAGCTGTACATCGTGCAGTGGCTCGCGCGGCCGAACGGGCCAGGGCAGGCGAAGGCCCTACCCTGCTGGAATTCAGAACCTATCGTTATAAAGGACACTCCATGTCCGATCCGCAGAAATACAGAACAAAAGAGGAAGTAGAGAAGTACAAGCAGCGCGATCCGGTAGAAGTAGTACGCACAACCATTCTCGATAAGAAGTTCGCTACCGAAGCCGAACTTGATGCGATCGATACGAAAATCGTGCAGCAAGTAGACGAAAGCGTGAAGTTTGCAGAAGAATCCAACTTCCCTGATGCGTCAGAGGCACTTACCGATATCTACGTTCAATCCGATTATCCATTCGTGTTGGATTAACCTGAAACAGTAACAGTTACCCGGGAAACCGGTGTTTGTTTAATATCATCTAATTTGTAGTTTTGCGCCCCGCGTCACGCTTAGTTTTCACTGAATTAAAGCGAAAACCAAGAATCGAAAGTGGGGCGTTTATTTTGATAAAAACATGGCTAAAAAAGTAGAACACAAGCACGAGTTAATCGAAAATCCGGATGCACTGAAGGATACATTGGTTGGAGCCGAAAACTGGCTGGAAAAAAATTCCAAGATCGTAATAGGAATCGCTGCCGCTATCGTATTGATTGTTGGCGGGTATTTTGGATTCAGTTACTATAGAGATGGACAGAATGCCCAGGCTCAAAAAGAAATGTTTCAGGCCATCTACTATTTTGAAGCCGATAGCTTGGACCTGGCGCTGAAAGGTGACGGGAACAACCTGGGTTTCATTACCATCATTGAAGACTACGGCATTACCGATGCCGCTAAACTTGCCAATTATTATGCTGGTGTTTGCTACCTCAAGCAAGGACGGTTTGATGTTGCACGTTTATACCTGGAAGATTTTAGCTCAAGCGATTTGTTGATCCAGGCACGCGCCTACAGCTTAATTGGTGATACCTATATGGAAGAAGCGAAGTACGATGATGCTGCTTCGTACTACAACAAAGCCGCCAACTACAAGCCTAACAAATACTTCTCACCTGCCTACCTGATGAAAGAAGCACTGGCTTATGAAAAAGCGAACCAAAATGATAAGGCTATTGAGATTTACGAAAAAGTAATCACCCAGTATTGGGAATCACCGGAGTATCAGAACGCCCGTAAATTCAAGGCGAAACTGAGCAACAACTCCTAAACGAAATTTAAAGTAACTTCGAGGGATAGAGTTTCTATCCCTTTTTTATTTATCACTTCACTGAAAAAGTACTGCTATGGCTGGCCCGCTGAAATCCGGATCTATCAAAAGCAACACGAATCTATCGAAAAAGAAATTCGCCATCGTAGTTGCCGAATGGAACGAAGAAATCACCGAAGCGCTTTACGAAGGTGCACTCGCTTCGCTTTTGAGTAATGGAGCAAAGAAATCGAACATCATTAGAAAAAATGTGCCCGGCACATTCGAACTTTCACTAGGTGCCCAGTGGATGGCCGATAAAAAAGATATTCATGCCGTTATTTGTCTGGGCTGTGTTATTCAGGGCGAGACTCCACACTTTGACTATATCTGCCAGGCGGTAGCGTACGGTATAACGGAGGTAAATCTAAAATCAAAAAAGCCGGTGATCTTCGGTGTGCTTACTACATTAACCAAACAACAGGCACTTGATCGCTCAGGAGGAAAGTATGGCAACAAAGGAGAAGAGGCTGCGCTCACCGCAATCAGCATGTTGAATTTCTGACAACGTTTAGTACTGATATTTTTTCCGTTCAAACTTCCTAAACCAACTTTCAATCGTCATCTGAAGCACACCGAAGAAAGCTTCCTTAAAAATTCCTGCCGACATTTTTGAAACGCCTCGTGTTCGATCCGTAAAGATGATCGGCACCTCATCTATTTTAAATCCGTACTTCCATGTTTTGAATTTCATTTCGATCTGGAAGGCGTACCCAACAAACTTCACACTATCCAGCGGAATAGTTTCAAGAACTTCTTTTCGATAACAAACAAAGCCAGCCGTAGTGTCATGAATTGGCATGCCGGTTACCATACGAACATACCGGCTAGCAAAGTACGACATCAGCACACGCCCCATCGGCCAGTTTACTACGTTTACACCCGTAACATACCTGGACCCTACTGCTAAATCATTCTCACCTTTTGAAACAGAAGCATATAACCTGCTCAAATCATTCGGATTATGCGAGAAGTCGGCATCAATCTGCAACACATATCCATAGTGATTTCGCAAAGCAAACTTAAAGCCTTCGATGTAGGCCGTACCTAATCCAAGTTTTCCACTGCGCTCCATCAAGTGCAAACGGGTTTGCAAATCGTTGTTATACTTACGCTGCAATTCCTTTACAATGTTGCCGGTTCCATCAGGTGACCCATCGTCTACAATTAATAAATCAAACTGCTCCGGCAGCTCCATTACAGCATGGATAATGAGTTCGATATTCTCGCGCTCGTTATACGTGGGTATGATCACCAGGGAAGTTTTCACGCAACTTGTATTTTACTAGTTGAAGAGAAGGCTTTGCAACATACGGAAAAAGTACAATACTCGATTAGTCGTTTCCGATCTTCTGCGCGGGGTACTTTCGAATTACGCCAAAGGCCGGTGTTTCCAGCACCACCTGAAGCTCGTGTTTACCACTCAACAACTCATCGGGCAACTTGATTTCCAGTTTTTGCGTGGCCGCCTCTGGTATCACTATCCATTGATGCTGAAACAGCGACTTCTCCCCTCCTACGTTATGCGCCAGCAGGGTAATCAACACTGGATGCGTTTTTGTAAATTCATAAAACGCCAATGGCTTGTTCCAAACCAAAATAACGCGAGCAAATCCGGTTGAATTTACAGGTTCCAATTCAACGTCAATGAATTTAAAGATCGGAAATGAGTCGATGAACTTGATACCCATACCTTCCGCTATTTTCACGTCATTGTCGAGCGACTTATTCACAAACGCCACACGTTTATTAACCAATGTGGTATCAAACTCCCATAAATCATACTGCGAAAAACGAGTGTTACGATTAAATACCAGAATTTGCTGGCCCGTATAAAAGGCAAGACTTGATGCCGTCTGATACCGGTGCGCTACTATTGGCAGACCATCGGATGCTTTCAAAACCTTCTCTGCAAATTCACGATGCCCTCTGAAATCTGCGGTTCGGTCTTTCCTGAGATCAACCAACGGATAAATTGTATGAACCTTAACCAGTAGTATTACCGGTATAGTGATCCAGGCAACGCGAATAAGCCAAGCCTTAGAAATCGTCCGCGTCTGATAATACCGAACGGATAGAATCACCATCGGCACCAGCATGGCCAGTGTCCAGTTAACCTCTACTCTCCCTTTAAAGGTAGTTATCAAAAAGAAGATCAGAGTTCCGAAAAAGGTATACTTCAGCGCCTTCTCAAAAATATCCTTTGATTTTATTCTGAAGGGAGCCCAATACAAAAAGAATCCAACGAAGGGTCCGTAAAATATCAGCTGCCCACCGAGGTACTCCAATGTGTAAGCAATACTATACGACTTGGCTGAACGATCGACCAAGTGATACTTAACGCTTGGAAAATCATTGGCATACTGCCAATAAAGGTGTGGCGCAAAGAGTAACGCTCCAAATATTGATGCACCCCAAAAACTCCTTCGTTTAATCAGAGTCGGATTAGAAGCAAGCGTAAACAGAATCACCAACACACCCTGATACTTTGAATACAACATCAGCGCCATCACCAAGCCGAATAACAATGTGAATTTAAGTGAATCATCTTCCAGATATTTTTGATACAACAGAAAGAACAGTGCCGTAAAAAACAACTGCGGACTGTCGGGCATGGAGGTGAATCCAAAAAGATGAAACGGTAAAATCGAAAAGATAAGCAGCGCAAAAAGCTTCTGATTCTCCACGTTCGATAATTGATAAAGAATCCAAATGGTCATCGCCACCAGGATTACCGAAACCAATCTAACCCCAAGCTCATTCTGAAAAAGTTCGTAGCCAGCCCGAATCATTACCGCCACCATAGGTGGATGATCAAAGTAGCCCCATTGTAAAAAACGTGAATAAGCCCAGTAGTAGGCTTCGTCATTGTAGAGCTGGGTGAAGGCGGCACTGTTCAAACTCAAGACAATCCAAATGGAGAGCAGTATCCAGATGAAATTTTTCTTCATGAGGGCGAAGGTACTATAAAGAAAATGCAGATGCCCCTCATGATCACAATACTAATCCCATAACCGTAAAAGAAACTACGTACCTATAGTGAATTGTAGAACTTAATAAGCTTCGCTAATTCATCTTCTTTGGATGAAATTCCGTTGTCTTTAGCAAACTTCGACATGGCATCCTTATTATTAGGTAAACTTGCAATAAGCTTTTTCACATTTTCTACCTTAACCAGATCACCATCACCTACTTTATAGTAGAAAGTGTCTGGATTCCTGCTGAACTTGGCGGGCTTAATCTCATAACTCATCGCGGAGGGCTCTTGCGGTTGCGACAACGAAACCGTCTTCTTTGTATAGAGTGATACCTTCCCGCTATCAAGTTGCTGAAGGTATCCGACCTTGTCTTTTCCCTTATACGGATATTCAACAACAACAAACTTTGCAGTTCCAACCATAACCTTATTAACAGATTTATCAGCTCTTAATATGAAAGTAGCCTCTCCTTGTTTGAATTCCATCTGGTCTTCATAAATATTGTATCGTAACGGAATCCCTGTTGCCTTCCCATCATTAGCATAAATTTCTCCTACGACAAACTCATCCTGTAGAAAAGGTGTACCTTCTGCTTCATATCGCTTAACCCCCTCTAAAAGTTTCTCATTGGTAATGCGGTTTTGGAAACGATCCACATTCAACCGTCCCTGAGCTGCTGCAATATCAACTATTAGGCAAAATAAAATAAGACCCAAGAAAAATCGACTAAACTTCATAAATAAAATTTTAGAGAACCCACTATTCAACTCTTACGATTTCAATATCAAATATCAAAATTTCGTTCTCATTAATTAGCGTATCAAGCTTTTCATTTCCATAGCATAAAGTAGACGGCATAAAGAAAGTTCCTCTTCCTCCATTACGAAGTAACTTTAACGCAATGTGCCATCCTGGAATTACTGAGGAGCGATCAACCACAACCTCTTTTGGTTTATACACGAGTCTTTTATCAAAGATACCCTCCTCTCTCGCAATTCGCGCGTCACTGGTTGCAAATGTTGCTCCTCCAAGGAAATAACCTCGATAATTAACCCAAACAGTTTGATTTGTCTGCACAGGTTCTCCCTCCCCAGCCTTAGAAATCACATACTGTATTCCTGTATCCGATTTAAGGGCCTTGATCCCATTGGCCAATAAATACTCATTAATCTTTTCAGTATCAATCACCAACTGTTTACTTTTCAGCTCTAATTGAACAGATTGAATCCACTTACGATAGTTCCTGTAACTTAGAACAGAATCTATTCGAATGGCATAAAGTAAACTCATTGAAGTATCCATAGATGCAGGAACAGGCCGATTTACTATCTGCTTAAAATACTGAGCAACACTTAATTGGATGGTGATACTATCGCCATGTGACGACATTCGCAATAACTGATCAATACCTCGCTCCTTATCAATCTGCGTACTGTCTGCAATTTTTGTAATACGGGGAAATGCTTCTGAAAATGTATCCATCCAAATGGAGTCTCTTGAATCTATCAGTCTAAACCTAAAGGCCACAATTTCCTCTGGTCTTGCATTTATCCCGTCACCATGTCTAATGACCAGAAATGACATACCACTTGGTGTTTCTTTCAACGACTTTGAACATCCCAATAGAGTTGACAACAGCAGTATTAACCCAAATCCTCTTAGTCGTCTTTCTCTTTTACCCATTCTAAATAGCGTCATCATATCTTCGAGTCCAAGCTACAAGTAAAAAAAGGCTGCCGCATTCAAATCTTGCGACAGCCTTTTTAATTGTAATTCACAGATTACCTTGGCCCTTTGAACACCAGATGCTCGTTATACGAACCTCTTATGTAATCAGGTGGGGTCAACGGCTGGTTAGGTTGGCTCATTTTGTAGGTCATATCAATAGATCCATCCTCCTCATGCCACATGTTAATACCAACGGCCGGATCGTACACAACTACACGAGTATTTCCAGGAACACCATAGTAATTAACTATGTCAACAATCTCTCCAGTGGTGCCGTCAAACGTAATTTCAGGAGTAAAGGTACCCCAGCCGCTATTATTAGTACCATTTTTAATTGGCATAATAAAGTCTTCAAAAACAACCGGATCGTAGGCAGCATTCGAAAATTCACCTGTGGTATGTAATTCCCATGTAAACGGATAAGCATCATGGAGCGCTGGATTAATAGGATCAGTCCATGTATCACCAGTAACTTCATAAACACCGTCATATTTGTTAATTGGCAAGGTCTGAACCAGTGTAAAATCAAGTCGTTCGTTAACCACAAAACCATTGGACGGATTCTTAATTACAAACGGCAATGCAAACTGCTTTGACAAATCCAGTACCGTAGCATCAAACGTAATCTCAATGGTCTTAACTGATTCACCAGGTGCAAATGTTAATGTACCGGCCTCAATACTTAACGAGTAAGCCTCATCAGAAGGTATTTCAAAATTTGTTTCATGCTCATCATTATAGGCATCCAGAGAATCCTGGCTTATCGCAAATTCAACCGTAACAGATTTATTCATATTTCCGGATGTGGTTGCATCACGATAGATGTTAACCAATTGCTTAGTCTCTACCACGTCATTCTTGAAAGTAACGATACCAAATGTTTCAACTGAGAACCGGAACGCGTTAGCACCATTTCCTGATACCTCATCCTTCCATTCCTCGATACACGATGCTGCCGTTAGAAGCACCATCGCACACACGATTAAACTTTTATATTTCAATTTCATAAGAATCAATTTTTAGTTTAGTTAATCAACATCCCACCAAACGTGTGTGTCATCCAGATCACCACCCATTCTGGCTGCAGCTTCCTCTACGTTATCGCCATTGTAGTTGTACTCAACACTGGCAAACGGGAAACGAGAAGGTATCTCCTTTGAATCGTTAACTGCGTGAATAGTTGGTGTGAGGGCTGGGAAACCTGTTCTTCTGAACTCCGACCAGCCCTGAGGTCCATTCGGGAAGAACGTTAACCAACGCTGTGTTCCAATCTTACTCGCTGCATTAGTACTCAGATTATTAGATGGCTGTGCTAAAAATGTTGCAAATTCTGCAGCATCATACACACCCCACTGTCTCCAAGAAGCTTCAAGCCCTTCATCATAGAAATCCTGTTCATCGCCAGGAATCCAATCTAGCAAAGCTGCTTCAGCTTGTGCAAGCAAAGCGTCAGCATAGGTTAAAATAAACAGTGGAGATGTATTGCTTCTGACATCGGTAGCCAAAATCAATGACCAGCCTGGGTTTGCATTACTCCATGCCACTGCATCAGCCCTAGGAAGTCCGTACGGAAACCCCTTAAGGGTACCATCTCCTTGTGGGGTTCCAAAGGCATACCTTCTCA
>Ga0315910_10003660_pt1 | contig 13016 bp, 8 predicted proteins | sample EdamamesoilMG_FD_204470 | JGI IMG/M metagenome (GOLD analysis project Ga0315910, IMG submission 204470) | Garden soil microbial communities collected in Santa Monica, California, United States - Edamame soil | ecosystem: Environmental > Terrestrial > Soil > Garden | place: USA: California... | reverse complement strand
CGAGGCCCTTGAGCCGTTCGCGGAGCGCATGAAGGTCGGAAGGGGCGAGGTAGAGGCGGATGCCCTCCCCCGTCGGCCTCTCACCCGGCGGGGTCTCGTTGATCCAGAGGAAGAAGTGCTCGTTCTCGATCATGCATCCGATGAGGCGACCGTCCCGGTGCATGGGGCGGTTCATGGTGAGGCCCAGTCCCTCGACCCAGAACCGGATGCTCTTCTCCGGGTCGACGGAGGGCACGATGGGCATGCACGACAGCATTTCCATGGGGACCTACCTGTCCTGGTGTCTTGCCGGTCTCATCCAGACGATACCACCGCCCGCATTCCCCACAACCAGCTGTCCATTCACCAGCACGGGCGATGACAGCGGCGGCACGTCGACGCTGAACCCGGGATCGCGGACGAAGCGGGGCTCCGCCTTCGTTCCCTGGTTGCGGTACAACACCACACCCTGGTCATCGGATCCCACCAGGAGGTCGAGGTCGCCATCGCCGTCGATGTCGGCGAGGAACGGTGCACTGCGGCGTCCCACGTCCAGGGAATCGTACTGATCGCTCACGAGCGTGAACTGCGGAGCCCGGATGGTGCCATCGTTCCGATAGTAGTTGAGGGTGCCCGACGCCTCCCCGATGAGGAGGTCGAGGTCGCCGTCACCATCGAGGTCGCCGAGGGCCGGCGTCGTGTTGGATCCGCGCGTGATCTCCACCAGCGCGGAGTCGACCCGGTTGAACTGCGGGATGCCGCGCGGGTCGAGTCCAGTGCGCTTCCAGAGACTCAGCTTCGCCCCGAAGCTGCCCAGCACCATCTCTTCCGTCCCGTCGCCGTCGAGGTCCCCGAAGGCGGGCGCGTAGTGATACGCCCCGGTGATCGCGAGCGCGCCGAGCTGCCGGTACGATGGGGCGGCATCCGACCCGTCGTTCCGGTAGTAGTAGATGCGGGAGGTCTTCCGGTCCTGCGGGTCGATCTTGTTGGAGAGCAGGAGGTCGAGGTCGCCGTCGCCGTCGAGGTCGGTGAGGGCGGGCATGCTTTCACTCCCGACATCCACCATGCCGAGGAGCTGCCGCGACCTGGTTTCGTACCTGCCCTGGGCGGTACGCGGGACGAAGTAGAGGTTCTCGACCGTCGTGCGGTTGGGATCGTAGGCACCGCCGATCACGCCCATGACGAGATCCTTCTCGCCATCGCCGTTCAGGTCGCCGAAGGCCGGCGCATTGTAGCCGCTGGTCACCACCGGATTCAGCTGGGGGAAGCGAATGCCGTGCGTGGAGAGCCGTGGCTCCCGGCAGGTCCCGTTGTTCTTGAACAGGAGCAGGCCCGCCTCGAAGAAGTCGCCCCAGAACAGGTCGAGGTCGCCGTCATTGTCGTAGTCGGCCAGCGCCATGGTATTCGCACCGTGACGGCTTCCCTGGCCGGTGATGATCTCGAGGTCCTGCCAGCGGTTCGTGTCGAGCGTGAAGACCGGCTGCGGCCCGGCGGCACTGCGGTGGTACTGCAGGATGATCCCGGTGATGCGGCCGATCAGGAGGTCCGGCACGGAGTCGCAGTTGATGTCACCGATGTAGGGGATGTTCTGCGCATCGGCAAAGATCGCGGTTCCCGTCGCGTCGCGAAGGGTGTCCGGCGCGACGGTGTACTGGATGCCGCGTCGCCCCGGCGCCCCGGCGGACGGGACCGCGCTCGCCCGGAAGAACCGGATGTACGACGCCTTCCACTCAGCCAGGACATCAGTCAATCCATCGCCATCAACATCGGCGAAGCGGGACCATTCACCGACGTCGAGCCCGCCGTAGTGGCGAGACGCGAGCGCGAAGCGTGGCAGCCCGTCATCGCCCAGGCCCTCATTGGTGAAGAGCATCAGGCGATCGGTGTACTCCTGCAGCAGGAGGTCGAGGTCGCCATCGCCATCCACGTCCACCAGCTGTGGCCTCGGGATGTTGACCCCGCCGACGAAGGCGAGGTCGAGGAGCCGCCCGGTGGAGTCGTAAACTGCGAATGGGGCGGTGAGGGCGGAGAAGGCGGAGAGGACGGAATGCGTTGCAGGCGCGGTCGGAGCGGGGCTGGTTGGTGCGCACCCGGCCACCGTCAGGAGCAGCAACATCCTCGCGCCCCTGCGCCCCCGCGCCCCCGCGCCTATTCCTCCCGCACCCTTCACTTGCAAGGAGCCGGGGGCTTTACCCCTTCGCGAACCGGCGGCACACCGATGCCCGCGGCGTAGTTGCCGGAGGGTAGGACCGTGTCGATCGTGGCGGTGGCGACGCAGATGGCCGCGGCCGTGCCTGTGCCGGTGGCCTGGCGCCCCTCGTGATCGTGCGCGCCACCACCCTGGTGCCGGTTGCTGATCCAGACCCGCTGGCCGTCCGGACTCAGCGCCGCTCCGTGCGGCTGCCGGAAGGCCTCGTTGGTGATCACCTTGACCGGTTTCCAGGTGGCGACATCGATCACGGAGACCATGTTCGCATCGAGGTTGGTGACGAAGAGCTGCTTTCCATCAGCGGAGAATACCGTCTCGAACGGTCCTTTCTCCACCGGCACCGTTCGCGAGAGCTTCGGCTCGCCCTCCGTGGTGATATCGAAAACGAGCAGCGAATTGCTGGTCGAGCCCGTCAGCACCAGCCACTGGCCATCGGGGGAGATGGAGGCCTGCGTCAGGGTGTGATACGGCCCGTCGATATCGAACAGCTTGACCGTGGCGTCGTCGAGGCGCACCGAGGCCATCTGGTTCACGCCGAGGCTCGCCACGTAGGCGACGTGCCCCCGCGGGTCGAGGATGACGGGATGCGGCCTCGGGAAGAAGATGTCCACCTCGTCGATCAGCGTCATGTCCGACGGCTTGATGAGCGCCAGGCGGCGAGGAGGGTTCACGGCGCTCATGGAGCGCGCCACGACAAGGATGTCGCGCCGGGCGTCGAGCGACATGAGCCCCGGCACCTCGAGGTCCACTGAACCGACGATCCTGTTCGTGCGGTCGAGCTTGAGGACCTTCCCCGCCCCGATGAGCGTGAGGTACCAGTAGGCGCCGTCGGGCGCGACCTGTGCATGGTGCGGCTTGGCGTTCGCGCCGAAGCCCATCTTCTGCAGGTCGAGCGTCTCGATCACTGACCGCCGCTGGAGGTCGATGACCGTGACGGTGGCGTCGTCCTGGTTGGTGAGGTAGAGGCGGTCCTGGGCGTGCGCTTTCAGCGCGGTCAACGCGGTCAGCGCGGTCAGGGCGGTCGTCACCCGGAGACGCCGACCGCTCCAGACCGCCATGGCCGCCATGACCGCCCCGGCAATCCTCATGGTGTCGCCGGCTCCACCGGCCGGTGCTTCAGCACGAAGAGACCCTGCCCGATGCTGTTCACCACGATGGTGCCGCTCGGGAAGTACGGGTACACGCTCCACGCGCCCTCGAAGCCGGGGGTGTTCTCGCCGTAGGGCACCGTATCGAAGTAGCCGACCTCGCGCGGATTCTTCGGGTCGGAGATGTCGATCACCCGCAGGCCGCTGACATAGTTGGCCTGGTACATGTACCTGCCCTTGATGTACAGGTTGTGATCGCTTGCCGACGTGGTCCCGAAGAACTCCTTGATCAGCACCGGCTCCTCGAGGTTCTTCACGTCCCAGACCAGGGTTCGCGTCTTGGGCACGACGCCACTGATCTCGTCCCCTTCGTCATCCACGAAGAAATAGCTCTGGCTCTCGTCGAGCCAGCCCTGGTGGGTATAGGACGTGTTGGGATAGGAGGCGACCGCCAGCGCCTTCGGGTTCTGCTTGTCGGTCACGTCCGCGATGCCCACCGCCGTCTCCGAGGAATTGAAGCAGATCTCGCGGCCGGTGTACCGGTTGTCCGGGCCCGCATAGGTGACGCACTGCGTGTCATGCGTGTAGCCGGTCTTGGCATTGCCCGTCGAGGGATCGGCGAAGCACCCCGCGAACACGGGATTCGCCGGATCCTGGATGTTGATCATGTGCAGGGCGCCACCGCAGGTCTCGCCCCCGGCGCTGTTGCCGATGGTGAAGGCGAAGCCGGTCTGCTCGTTGATGGCGATGTTGTGCGCGCTCGCGATGCGGGTGTACAGGGCGGTCTCCTTGAACGTGACCGGGGCGTTGCTCACGCTCAGCAGCTGGCGAAGGTCGAAGACCTGCATCCCGTGCTGCCCCGCACCGTCCGCCACGATGAAGGCGTGGTCCTTGTACACCTTGATGTCGCGCCAGGCATTTGCCCTGGCCCCGCTGGTCATCGGCAGGCTGCCGAGGAAGACCGGCTGGGCGGGATTGGTAACCTCGACGAAGGCCGTTCCGTCCATCCGCCCCACCAGCGCGAACTCGCGCTTGCTGGCCGGATCGGTCCAGCCCCAGATGTCGTTCATGTTGATGCCGCGCGACGCACCGAGGTCCTGCTTCGGCAGGAACGCCTCCAGGTCGACCCGGTCGCAGGCGAAGATCGCCGCCTTGTCCGATGCGCACTTGACCTCGCCACTCCGCACCGCGGTCATCACTGGCGGCGTGTCATGGACGGTGGCCGACCGGACCCAGCGGCCCGACCCCTCGCGCATCCAGACGAAGCCCTCGCCCAGGCCATAGGTCGCATTGGGTGCGCCTGCCACGAGCACCGAGCCCTTCGTGTCGACCGACATGCCCGTGAAGCCGACCACGCCGGAGTCGAGCGCTGCGAGCGTCTCCTGGTGAGACCATCCATCGTTGACCCGCCGGAAGACCTCGATGACGCCGGCAAAGCCGCGGGCGCCGGGCTCGGCCACGAGCAGGTCGTTGCCATTGCGGAGCGCGATGTATCCGAAGCCCTGGCCCGCGATGCGGGCCGGCGGGGTGATCACGCCGGTCTGGACCCATTCGCCCGAGGGCCTGCGGCTGAAGGTGCCGATCCAGCCAACGTTGTCGCTGCTCATGGGCGCCGTGATCATCGCCTCATTCCCGCTGAGCAGCATCCCGGCCCCAAACGCGGCCAGGCTGTCACCCTGCGGCTCGATCGTTCCCTCGGCGGTCCAGGCTCCCCCGCTGCCGGTCCGGAACACGCGAACCACGCCGCGGCGGGTGTTGGGGTTCTTGAAGGTGCCGAACGAGATCGGACCCGGTGCGGACACGAGCGCCCTGGTGCCATCGAAGGCGATCGTCCGTCCCAGCCGCTCGAACGGTTCCGTCCCGCGGGCGAGCTCGACCGGAGCCGACCAGGTCCCGCGCGAGTCACGGCGCGAGACGTACACCGCCCCGCGGAGCGAGTCGCGCGAGGGCGCGCCGATGAGGAGCATCCCGTTCCGGAGCGCGAGCGCGCGGCCGAACTCGTCGTTCGGCGTGTTCTCCTGCGCCGCGATACGGGCCATCTCGACCCAGTCCTGCCCGCGCCTCTGGAAGAGGTACACGGCCCCGTTGCCGCTCTTGGGCGCACTCACCGCGAGCAGGTCGCCGTCCAGTGTCATGGTGAAGCCGAACTCATCGCCGATCCTGGTGTCGGCGCCCTTGAAGGTGCCGGCTTCCTTCCAGGTGTTGCTCGCCGGGTCACGCGAGAAGATGTGCACCGCACCGGTCTGGTCCGTGAAGGCGCCGCCCTGGTTGGAGCGGCCGACCAGGACGCGATCGCCATCCACCAGCACGGACGCACCGAACGAAGCCATCGGCTCGCCCTGGCTGCCTGGCCATGACTGGGCCTCCACCCGGCCCGCCATGACCGCGATGACCGCGATGACCGTTCCGGCCGCCAACGTACGAATCACCTTCACGGTGTTGCCTCCTCAGGCCTGTGCTTCAGCACGAACAGTCCTTCCCGCATGCTGGTCACGATGATCGTGCCACTCGGGAAGTAGGGATAGTTGCTCCAGGATCCCGCGAAGCCGGGGATGTTGTCCCCGGCCGGCACGGTGTCGAAGTAGCCAACCTCACGCGGGTTGGCAGGGTCGCTGATGTCCACCACGCGCAGGCCGGCCACATAGTTGGACTGGAACATGTACTTGCCGCGGACGTACAGGTTGTGGTCGCTCGCCGCCGTCGTGCCGAGGAATTCCTTCACCAGCACCGGCTCCTCGAGGTTCTTCACGTCCCACACGAGTGTGCGGGTCCTCGGCACCAGCCCGCCGACCTCATCGCCCTCGTCATCCACGAAGAAGTAGCTCTGGGTTTCGTCGAGCCATCCCTGGTGGGTGTAGGCGGTGTTGGGATAGGACGCCACCGCGAGCGGCCTGGGATTCTGCTTGTCGGTCACGTCGGCAATGCCGACGGCTGTCTCGGACGAGTTGAAGCAGATCTCGCGTCCGGCATAGCGGGTGTCGGGACCGCGGTACGTGACACACTGGTTGTCATGGGTGTAACCCGTCTTCGCATTGCCGGTCGAGGGATCGGCGAAGCATCCGGCGAAGACCGGATGCACCGGATCCTGGATGTTGATCATGTGCAGCGCGCCTCCACACGTCTCGCCGCCCGCGCTGTTGCCGATGGTGTAGGCAAAGCCCGTTTCCTCGTTGATCGCGATGTTGTGCGCGCTGGCGATCCGGTCGTAGTGCGCCGTCTCCTTGAAGGTGACCGGCGCTCCCTTGACGTCGAGCAGCTGGCGCAGGTCGAAGACCTGCATCCCATGCGGCCCCGAACCGTCGGCGACGATGAATGCGTGATCCTTGTAGACCTTGATGTCGCGCCAGAGATTAGGGTTGGCTCCCTCGTGCATCGGCAAGGTGCCGAGGACGACGGGATTGGATGGGTTGGTGACCTCGACGAACACGGTCCCGTCCATCTTCCCCACCAGCGCGAACTCCCGCCGGGATGCCTTGTCGGTCCAGCCCCAGATGTCGTTCAGCATGATGCCGCGCTTGAGGCCGAGGTCGGCGACCGGGACGAAGGCCTCAAGGTCCACGCGGCTGCAGTCGAACCCGCCCGCCTTGGCGCCGGTGCACTTCACCTCGTTTCCGGTGATCGCAGTCATGCGCGCGGGAGCGTCCGCGAGGGTTTCCATCCTGCGCCAGGTCCCCGAGGCGTCGCGAGTGTAGGCATAACCCTCACCCTCGAAGAACTGGTTCAGTGGCGCTCCCGCGGCGGCCAATGAGCCGCGGGCGGCGAGAGCCATCCCCAGCAGCGCGCCGAAGCCGCCGACCGGCTCCGTCAGTTCCTGGCTGTGGGTCCATGTGGGGGCATCGAGCTTGTAGGCCTGGATCGCCCCCTTGAGGTTGTTGGCACCAGGCGATCCCACCAGCAGGTCCGTTCCCGTGCGCGCGACCGACATGCCGAAGAGCTGGTTCTTCGCCTCGCTCGGCGGCGCGATGACAGGCCCTGGTGACCACCGCCCCGCGCCATCGAGCTGGAACTGCTGCACCAGGCCGATGCCGCCGCGGCTGAAGGGCGCCCCGACGATCGCGCCGTTGTCGCCCAGGTAGATCGACGTGCCGAAGCCGAGGGCACTGTCGGCCGAGGCCTCGAGGCGATTGTCGACCACGAACGAGACGCCGCTTGCCTTGTAGACCACGACGACGCCCTTCTGCCGCGTCACGTTGCCGCCACCGAACTGCGCGAACTGCATCGGGCCCGGTGCTCCCACCAGCGCCCGGGTCCCGTCGAACGCGATCGCGCTGCCGAGGCTGGCGCCCGCGTCGGTGCCGGAGGCGACCTGCACCGCCGCCGACCAGCTCCCCTTCGAGTCGCGCCGCGAGACGTACAGGGCGCCACGGCTCGAGTCACGGCCGGGCGCACCGATCAGGAGCACGCCATCCCTGATCGCGAGGCCGCCACCGAACCGGTCGCCCGCGACCGTCTCCGAGGCCGTGATGCGTGAGACCTGGGTCCAGTTGTTGGCCCGTCGCTGGAAGACGTAGACGACGCCACCGCCGTGTTCCGGCGCGGCAACGGCAAGCCATTCACCGTCGATGGCCATGACTGAGCCGAAGCCATCCAGTAGCCGCGTGTCGTTGCCGGCGAACGCGGACACTTCCTTCCACTCACCATCCTGCCGGGCAAAGACATGGACGCTGCCCGGCGAATTCGGCGGCGTCGGAAAGCCGGCAGCGACGCCGCTGCGGCCGACCAGGATCCTTTCGCCATCGAGGGCGACCGAGGAGCCAAAGCCCAGGAGGGGAGTCTCGGGTGGAGGCGCGCCGATGGCGAGAACGAAGGCGAAGAGAAGCGACTTCATGATGGACTCCGGATGCGGCGGGTTTTGCTTGGGAGACGTTCGTTTCGGACCCGATGTTTCGGCTACTCCGTAAGATTTTACGCCACAATCATTTAACCGCAACTCAGCCCTCGCCTCAGCCGGCACGGACCGCTTCGGCCTGGCCTCCCAGCACGCATGCCATGCATGGCCCCATCCTTGCCTTCTGCAGGCCGGATTCGTCACGAACTGATTGTCGTCGTTGCGCTTTGCGACTTCCTGAAGCCCGTCAAGGACCGATGACCGCACCAGCGCTGGACATACCCACCCAGGAAAGCCGGACCGGGCAGGTCGGCGCGGCCTCGATCGTGGCCGCGATCTACGGACTGCTCTACCTGGTCTTCGAGCGTTCGGGCGTGGGAAGCCAGCCGGTTCGCGACCTGATCTCCAACGTCGCGTTAATGCCGCTCAACATCGCGGTGATCGTCCTGAACGCGCTGGCCAGCCGGTCCCCCGTGCTCGATGGCGGGGTGCGGCGCGCCCTCCGGTTCTTCTCCCTGGCCGCCTGCTGCGTGCTGGTCGGCAACTGTATCTCGACCTGGTATCTCGTCGTGATGGAGCAGAAGCCGCCGGTGTCCCCGGCGGACTTCTTCTACCTGGGCGACCTCTTCCTCATGCTGGCGGGCGTGCTCTGCTTCCCGCTCAGCCGCCGGATCAGTGTGGAGCGCCTCAAGCTGGCGCTCGATGCGGCGATGGTGCTTGTCGGCTCGGGCGTCCTGATCTGGTACTTCGTGATCCGCCCGACGACCGCGGGCCATGCCGACAGCCTCGTGGTGACGATGCTGGCGTTCGCCTATCCGCTGGCCGACGTCCTTGTGCTGCTCGGCGTCGCAACCGTGCTCTTCCGCGGGCCGCTCGACGGGAACCGGACTGCCTTCCGCGCCGTGATCGCGGGCATGCTGGCGAGCATCATCGCCGACCTCGCCTTCGGTGTGGTGATGGTCCAAACAGGGGTACGCGGCGCGGCGTGGACCGACGCCATGTATCTCCTCTCGTACCTGCTCCTCATCGCCAGTGCCGATCTCTATCGCCGGCATCCGGTGCCAAGGACGTGGACGGCGCGGGACCAGGAATCGAAGGTGCACCCCCTGAGCCCGCTGCCCTATGTGATCGCGGCCATGGTGTACAGCCTGCTCCTCTGGGCCGCGGTGCGCCCATGGACCGATCCGGTGAGCGGCCTCGTGGTCGGCGGCATCCTCGTATCCACCGTGGTGGTCTGGCGCCAGGTGGTCGCGGTGCGGCAGAACGTGCGCCTGCTGGCGGAAACCGCGGCGCGGCAGAACGAGGCCCGCTTCCGTTCCCTGGTACAGAACTCGTCCGACGTGATCATGGTGGTCGATCGCGACGGACTGGTGCGCTACGTGAGCCCATCGGCGTTCCGGGTGCTTCGCTGCGACCCGGCGCGCCTGCTCGAGCGTCCGCTGGTCTCCCTGCTGGAGCCCGAGGATGCCGAGCGCGCGGCCACGTTCCTCCGCGAGGCGGTGATGGCGGGCGGCGTGAGCGCGCCGATCGAGTGGCGCTTCCTCCAGCAGGATGGGGCGAGCCTCCACGCCGAGGTGATCGCGACCAACCTGCTGGCCGACCCGATGGTCGGTGGCATCGTGCTCAACACGCGTGATGTGAGCGACCGCAAGCGATTCGAGGAGCAGCTCCGGCACCAGGCCTTCCACGACCCGCTCACGGGCCTCGCCAACCGCGCGCTGTTCCGCGACCGGGTGGACCACGCGCTCAAGCTGGCCAAGCGGGCGCAGCACTGCATCACGGTGCTGTTCCTCGACCTCGACGACTTCAAGAAGGTGAACGACAGCTTCGGACACGCCGAGGGCGACCGCCTGCTGGTGGCGACGGCGGAACGCTTCCGCTCGTGCGCCCGCGCGGGCGACACGGTGGCGCGGCTGGGTGGCGACGAGTTCGCCATCCTGCTCGAGGACATCGTGAGCAAGCGGGAGCAGGAGATCCTGGTCGAGCGGCTCGAGGCCGCGATGGCGCAGCCCTTCATGCTCGGCGGCAACGAGGTCTTCGTCACCGTCAGCGTCGGCATCGCCTCGGCCTCGGCGGGCGACAACGTGAGCGACGTGCTGCGGAATGCGGACGTCGCGATGTATTCGGCCAAGCGCCGCGGCAAGGGACGCTTCGAGTCCTACCAGCAGCAGATGGCGGACGATGCGTCGCGCCGGCTGGAACTGGAGCGCGGACTCCGGCACGCGATCGAGCGCCAGGAGCTGGTGCTCTTCTACCAGCCGATCGTCGAACTGGAGACCGGCCAGGTGCGCGGCGTCGAGGCGCTGGTTCGCTGGGATCACCCGACCTACGGCTTGCTGCCCCCGCAGCACTTCATACCGCTGGCGGAAGAGACGGGCCTCATTTCGCGACTCGGCGGATGGGTGCTGCTCGAGGCGTGCCGCCAGGCCGCGCGGTGGCACCGCGACTATCCCGAGCTCAACCTCACCGTGGACGTGAACCTCTCCGCGCGCGAATTGCTCGAGCGGGACGTGGTGCAGGAAGTCCGGGCCGCGCTGGCCGAGACGCGCATCGCGCCCAGCACGCTGGTACTGGAGATCACCGAGCACGTGCTGATGCAGCAGTCGAGTGCGGTGCTGGAACGGCTCAAGGGGATCAAGTCCCTGGGCGTCCAGCTCGCGATCGACGACTTCGGCACCGGCTACTCGTCGCTGGCGTACCTGCATCGGTTCCCGATCGACATCCTCAAGATCGCGAAGCCCTTCATCGAGGACCTCGGTGCGGGCGTGGAGAAGTCGGCGCTGGCGCGCGCGATCATCGGGCTGGGCGACACCCTCCGGCTCCGCACGGTGGCCGAGGGCATCGAGCGCACCGAACAGGTGGCCACCCTGCTGCAACTCGGCTGCACGATGGGACAGGGTCATCACTACGCCCCTGCGCTGCCGGTGGACAGGGTGGAGGAGCTGTTTGGACCTAAGACCCAAGTGCTTAGGGCGGGATAGGGCGGGTAAGGCGGGTAGGTTAGCGGCGCAGGCTCTTGGCCAGCAGCAGGGCCAACTTCGATACGCTCGTATGTTGTTCCTCGATTGCCTTCCATTCTTCGTCAGTCAGGTACTCCAGCTCATGTGCGACGCTCAGGTGGGAGTGCAACTCCGCGAGTGAGCCAAGCGCAATGTCCATGTACCGCTTGAACTCGCGCGTACCGTACCGTCCCGCACCCTCAGCAATGTTCGCAGGAACAGAGAGCGCCGCACGCCGGGCCTGGTCCGTAAGACCAAACCGAGAGGCTGATGGCCACCGTTCGCTCGCCTTGTAGACGCACACCGCGAGATGCTTCGCCTGCCTCCACACCAGGAGGCGACCATGCCGAGACATGCGAGAGGATGTGGAACGGCAGCCTTCCTGCCAGCACCAAATAACTGCGCACCTGTCCCGCCCTATCCCGCCCTACCCCGCCCTACCCGCCATACCCGCCCTGCCGTATAATGTCGCCGCCCTGCCCCTTCCTGCGCACTCCCCTTCAGACCTTACCTGGAGCCCCTTGAGTGCGTACCGCCCGTGACCTCCCGTTGCCGGCCCTGATGGCCAGCCTTGCCCCGGCCGTCCTCGCTGCGTGCATCGCTGCGGCCGCCACCGAGAAGCCGGCCAATGCGAAGGGCCGGTCACCGTATGTGCAAGCGGCATCAGAGGTTGACGCTGGTCGCTACCTGACCCTGATCGGTGGCTGCAATGACTGCCACACACTGGGATACGAGCAGGCCAACGGACAGACGCCGGAAGATGACCGGCTGACTGGTGGGCTTCCGTGGCGGGGGCCGTGGGGCACGTCGTTCCCGGCCAACCTGCGCCTTGTCGCGAGCCAGACCACTCCCGAGCAGTGGGTCAGGCTGACCAGCCGGACCGGCCTGCCGCCGATGCCGTGGCTCAGCCTGCACAACATGGAGCCCGGTGACCTGAAGGCGATCCATGCGTACCTGAAGCACCTGGGGCCCAAGGGTGAACCGGCACCGACCGCGCTGCCTCCGGGTGCCGAGCCTGCTGGTCCATACATCGATGTGGCGATCCGGGGCGTCCCGGCGCACTGAAGTGCAGGGCGGGAAGGGCGGGTATGGGCGGGATAGGACGGGTAAGTGGAATGATCCCCTACCCCGCCGACCCCGCCATACCCCGCCTTATGCTTTATCCATGACCTCTCAGGCCGATGTTCGACGTCTCGCCCTGTCTCTCCCTGGTGCCAAGGAAGAGGAAGGGCGCTTCGCCTTCTTCGTGGAGGACAAGGGAAAGCGGAAGGCGTTCGCGTGGGTCTGGCTCGAGCGCCTCCACCCGAAGAAGGCCCGGGTCCCGCAGCCCAAGGTGATCGCCGTGCGGGTCGCGAACATGGACGACAAGTACTACCTGCTCGGCCTCGACGAGGAAAAGTTCTTCACAGAGGACCACTACAACGGATATCCCGCCGTCATGGTGCGCCTGCCGAAGGTGAAGGTCGCCGAGCTGCGGGAACTGCTCACCGAGGCATGGCGGGCGGCAGGCGGCAAGCCACCGGAGAGCTGAGCGAGCCACCCGCCGCCGCGCCCTCCCGCGCCCCGTTCCCCCGCGCCCTTATCTTTTGCCCCATGCACCATCCCGTTCCCGAACTCCTCTCTCCCGCCGGCTCCCTCGACGCCGCCAGGGCCGCCCTCGCCAACGGGGCCAACGCCCTGTACCTGGGCGCCGAGCGATTCAACGCGCGGGATGACGGGGCCCAGTTCACGATGGACGAGCTGGAGCAGGCCTGCCGCATGGCGCATGCACGCGGGGCGCGGGTCTACCTCACCTTCAACATCCTCTTCAAGCCATCCGAGTTGCGTGATGCCCTGCATCACCTGGGCGAGTGCATCGACCGCGGCGTCGATGCCGCGATCGTGCAGGACCTCGGCGCCATCGGGCTGATCCA
>Ga0315910_10003659_pt1 | contig 13018 bp, 7 predicted proteins | sample EdamamesoilMG_FD_204470 | JGI IMG/M metagenome (GOLD analysis project Ga0315910, IMG submission 204470) | Garden soil microbial communities collected in Santa Monica, California, United States - Edamame soil | ecosystem: Environmental > Terrestrial > Soil > Garden | place: USA: California... | reverse complement strand
GTATCGACCTTGCCGAAAAGCACGTCGGGGTGGCGCGCGGCCGCGGCCTCGAAGATGGGCGCGAAAGCTCGGCACGGCCCGCACCAACCGGCCCAAAAGTCGAGCAGGACTATCCCCTGTTTGACGGTTGTTTCGAACGTCTTCTCGGTCACCCGCACGGTCGCCATTTTGGCCTCCATGCCCGGATAGAGCCGCACGGTGGAAAAAGGGTTCAGGCATTTTCAGCGAGGCAGTTTGCGCAGGGCGAGCTTGCCGCCTGCGGCAGTGCGTCGGTGTCGTTGGCAGCAGGCCCACCTGGTGGGCGGACGCGCGTTGAGCCACCGCGAAGGCCACGTGTTGGCCGAAGTTCAGACGCCAGCGACACGCGCTGAACGAGGGTGGCATCGGCTTCCCTCCGTATCACGACCTCTGTCGGTCCACGACCTTGGCCGTGGTGTGACGATCACCCTGCAGGGCGTTTCTTGGCTGCGCCGAGTCGAACGCAGCACGTGCTTTCATGACCTCTGCGCGATGGCCCTGTGCCCACACTGCGAGGACGCGTACCGGAGCGAGGAGCGTCTGTCCGAGCTTCGTCAGAGTATACTCCACTTGCGGCGGGTTCGTCGGGTGAACCGTTCGCTTCACGAGGCCGTCTCGCTCGAGGCCGCGAAGCGTGGACGTAAGCATCCGTTGAGAGATCCCGTCGACGGCACGCCTGATCTCGTTGAAGCGCATCGTGCCCTCGCCGAGCAGAACCACGACCAGGACGCTCCACTTGTCGCCAACGCGGTTCAAGATCTCCCGCGTCGCACCGCAGTCGGTATCGAACTCGGCGGTGAGCTTGCCGTTGCCAAGTAACTTCAAAGTGACTCCTTCTCGTGGGTCGCCTTCGGCGCGTACTGTCGCCCTGGTAGCAAGCGGTAACCACCATTCAAGACTCACCATGACGAACACGAGCATGCAATCCGCCACCCCAAGGGTCTCAACATCGCCCTCTGGATCGTTCAAGGGCTCCTCGCCCTGACTTTTGTCGGCACCGGCCTTTGGAAGCTGGCCACACCGGTCCCCGATCTCGCGTCGAAGATGCCGTGGATGGGTCAAGTATCGCCGGCCTTCCTGCAGGCCACCGCCATATTCGACCTCCTCGGTGGCCTCGGGGTGCTGTTGCCCTCGCTGACCCGCGTCATGCCGCGACTGGCCATGCTCGGCGCACTGGGCTGCGTGGGGCTCATGGCTGGCGCCATCATCTTTCACATTCAGCGGGGCGAGGCGGCGAACAGCCGTCTAGCTTCTTCCTCGCGGCGCTCGGCGCCTTCGTCGCGTGGGGGCGCCTCCGCAAGGCGCCGATCGACCCGCGCTCGTAGTTACGTGCGGCAGCGAAAGAAGCCGCGCACGCTGGTGGTGGCAGGGCGCCTTCGGCCTGTTTCCGGCGCCGACGGTCGTCGAGCGGGAGGTCTGCCGGCAGTAAGGAGTCGTCGCAATCGGCTGCGCGGACGACGTGAAAGAGCGCTTCTACGCCGTGTCGGTCGAGCGCCGCCTCACGAACCCAGCCATCGTAGCTCTCGCACGCGGCGCGCCAGGAGCTCTTCACGAGCGAGCGCGCTCGGGGTTGAGTCGACGCCGTGCGGCTCAGCATCGACTGGTGGGCTGATCGCTCCGTCACGAAGCCGCGACGGGTAAGGCCGCCTCATGGCAGCCGTCGTGGTAGACACCTGGTCGGCAACGGATCGGACCTCATCGGCGCCAGGTCGATCCGTCGGCAGCTATCCTCAGAAGCGCTGGCGTCCAGAAGCTCGCGCTGGTTGCCGGCGACTACGACATGATGAACGGCCACATGCAAAGCGCTGCTCTGAGCCGGCATGGCGGCGCACTTCATGAGCATCGGCAAGGTAGAGCTGGGGCACTTGTTCGTGGAGCCGGTACAGCTGCGCAGAGGCCACGGCAAGGATTTGATTCTGCATGCGGTACGGCGTGGAGCTGCATCGGGCTATACGACTCTCGTTATTCAGGGAGATCCCCATGCCGTGGACTTCTACGTGGCCGTCGGCGCCGAGCAAGTTTGCACGCGTGAATCCGACAGCGTTTCAGGCCGGTTTCTCCCGCTGTTCGAGCTCGACCTGAGCGAGTCCTCGCCCCCATGAATGTCCCGCTCCAGCGAGCGGCGGGGCGCGGATTCGTTAGCCAATTGTCTGAACGGAGTTCGAACAGAACATCCGGCTTGCTAAGATTGGAGAGGTTCCTTGTGCCTCACAAGCTCGTGGTCCTCGGCCCCGTTTCGACCAGAAGTGTGCAGGGCACGAGCAAGTCGATGCCGTGGCAGCTTCATGTGCTAAATATTGTTTACGCGGCGTCCGTTCAGCCATCGACACAGCTTCGTAGCGTGTCATGAGCGAGTTCATTCCTGTGGCCATCCACATCCAGTGGACGGGAGCGATCTTGACACTGGCGTTGGTACTTTGGTAGTAACGAGGCGTGAGCAATGAAGGGCGGAACGAGGTAGCCACTGCTCTTCGGCGGGGAGACGAGCTTGCTCGATCAGGGCGAGCTCAAGAAGCCCTTGCCGTCTTTGCGGAGGTGCTCGAGGCGGCTCCGAGGAACGCGTGGGCTTGGGCACATCATGGTGACCTGCTCTACCTACATTTCGGCAAGTACGATGCACTTGAATCACGGTCACGCTCTTAGCTGATTGTGACTTAGGGACATTCGCAACCAATCTTGAGCCCTAGAGGAGAAGCGGAGAGATGCAAATGAAGACCACAGACGAGGACTTCCATGCGAAGGGAGGGTTGGCTCGTCGATTAGGCCTATTGGGCTTTGGATTCATCCTTTTCGTCAGTTGCGGACCGCCCCCGCCACCTACTCCACGGCCGGAGCCACAGCCGCAGCCACAGCCGCAGCCCAAGCCGAAGGATAGCGAACGCTTCGTGCGAGAGCTCGATGCAGCGCGCTCGAGTCGCAGGGACATCTTGATTCGGCACGAGTCCTTCCGAAAGGACCTCATCCGGAGCTTTGGCTTCTCCGAAGATCCGGCGTCTTGCGTGACACCTCCTCCGCTCACCGAGGCCGACATCGATGTGCACAAGTCTCTGTTCGTGCATGATCGCGCCACGCTGAATGCGCAGGACTTCAGCCTTTCTCACACGCTAGGTCAGCTCGCCGCGCAGGCGGTGACTGCCGGCGTGGTCGGCGAAACGGCAGAGACGCTCTTCGTCAAGTTGTGGGATACGCAAGCGCCGGCGCCAGGTGTCGAACCGAGCGCCGCTCATTGCGACGACGACGGCGGTCAAGTCAACGGGTACTCTGTCTCGTGCCGTCCTAGTGAGGCCCAGCAAGCCAACTCGCCGACCGTCGAGATCGGCCGGTATCACGCCATCGGACTCGTCAATCGTCTGGATCTCGCCCACGAAGGGTGGCGCAACTGCGGCGAGCATCGCATCGTCTACGGTCGGAGCGACGGGCAGCGGAACTTCATCATCTTCGAGGCCGTGCTGCCTAATCCGACGCCGGGGTGTCGTTCGGGCTGCAAACCCGTGGCCGAGTTCTGGGCGAGTCTCTCCGATCCGACGATGACGGACGCGACCCGCGCAGCGGCACTCCACGACTTCTTCTACGTAGGCTTGCCGGGATTTCGGCAGGTCGTGCACATCGACCACTACACCGCCAAAGGTGCTGGCTCGGGCTACGGTTCTTCCGGCAGCGGTCAGGTGCGAACGAACCAGTTTCTCCAGGGGCCTTGGCTCCTGAAGGAATTCAGCCTGGCGCTCGACTGTGGAGCCAGTCCCTGTGTAGCGACCGTGGTGCCCATCATGGTGAAGGTGAATCCCTTTGGGGCGCTTTGGAATCAGGAGGTCGCTTCAGATCCGGCGAGCCCATTGCAGGTCCGAGCAACCTCGTTCCAGGGCGATTTCTTGAGTCAGGTCGCCGGTCTGTCTGGCGCCGACGGCGGTATTTGTCCCGCCGCAGGAGTAGGTATCGGCGCCATGGGCTACGCGGTGGACCCAGTCTTCGACGCCGCGGAGAGCGCGGCGACCGGAACGGCTCCGGACAACTATCGGAGCGCCTTCGACCCAGCCGGAGCAGTGGTCGCCGGACTATTTCGGCAGCAACTGCAAGTAAGCCCAGATCTATGCGGGCTCACGGCAACTCAGGTCGTCAATCGCGCGCTATCGTCCAGCTGCGCAGGCTGTCACGAGCCTGGAACCTTTGGGATCAGCGCCTCGGGTGCGTTGGGTCCCCTAGTGACGCCAGCCGGACCCGCCAGCGCATGGCCGAACTCGCTCGGCTTCGTGCACACACGGGAGACGGCGGGCGCGGCCGGGATTCATGCGCTCTCCCCTGCGCTCCTCGACGTGTTTCTTCCTCTGCGGAGGACTTTCCTCGTCGACCAGCTGAACGCGGACACCTGCAACTGTACCCGGAAGTTCGGCTCGTTCGCGAGCGTAGACCAGGCGCGCGCGATAGAGATCGAGAAGCGTATTATCAAGAAGTTCGCTCCCCGCATTCGACAGGAACTCGATCAGCTGAATCGAACGAAGGAGGCCGCCCGGGCCAGAAAGACCGTAGTCTCGCAGAAACTGGTGGCTGCTAGCCGCGCCCGTATCGCAAAGCTCGTCGCCGAACGTGAGCAACAGCTCGTAGCGGAGCTAGCTAAGGCCCAGATCCAGGTGGAGCCCACGGTGCCGGACCTACGGCCCCAGCCGCTCAAGCTCGATGCGGCCAAGCTGGCTCGAGGGGACAAGAAGCGAGAAGCCGAGCTCCGGCGCCAGGCCGTCCGGGAGCTGGTCAGCGCAGAGCCGCCGCGCAGGACCGTCACTGGGCACTTCCGCGTTCACTGACAATAAGAACAACCGTGCCCGCGCGGATGGATAGGCGGTCTTTCACGCCGAGCTCGCTTCACTGACCCACGGCTGCGTTAGTCTCGAGACCGACTCTAAAAATCACCGTGCTCGTGTCCCTTGGGAGCCGGAGGCCGGGTCCCTCGTGGAATCAGCACGTGGGGCGTGCGGGACAATCCCAGGTAGCCAAAGCCGGTGCACAACGTTCCATCCGCCGCGCAGTGTGCCTCGAAGAAGGCTAGCTCCGGTGACGCCAGCCAGAGTTCCGCCCCTTTGCAGGAGCCACCGCTCGAGTGCCCGTGTTCGTGCTCATCACCGCCGTCGTGTTCGTGCTCGTTCCCGTGCTTGTGCGCCTTTCGCTCCGCTGCTCCGACCCCTTGCTGGTGTTCCGGGACCCCGGAATGTCCGACTTGTCCATGTTCGGCGTCCGTGCAGCAGGTCACGAGCACAAGGCCGCCCGACTCGAGTGCGTAGACGTGACTCAGCTCGACGGGTTCTCCAGCCCCCAATCGTACGCTGACGAGTGCCCGAGAATTGAAGCGCTTGCGGACGTGCTCGGCGTATGCAGAGACCCACGCGTGCGTTCGATCGACTTCACTTTGCATCACGACCGCTCTTTTGCAGTTTGTGCTCGACCATGGTCAGAAGCTCCGGACGATCAGGAGAAGGATCAGCACCAAAAGAACAAGAAAAACGACGCGGACCGCGCTGGTCAGACTGCGGAGGTTTGCGCTTACGTCCTTGCAGCAGTCGGCGCGGTCGTCGGCGCCTGGGACGCCCTCGGGGGGCAGTGTCGGCAGCGCTTCGGCCGGCACGAGACCATGCGGAGAAGGCCCGATGAGTCCGGGGATCCCGCCGAGACCACGAACCCGATCGCGCAGGATAGCGAGATAGCGCTCCATCACGGGGAACCACATGCTGCTCGGTCTGACGCTCCGCGCAATGGACTGGAAGACGGCGAAGGCACGCGCCGCGGAGGGCAGGATGCGGGGGGCGTCCAGCACGGGGATGAAAAACTCGAAGGTCCCCAGGATGCGGCGCCGTGTCCGTGAATACTGGCGCACGATGACGCGGTACTTCGAACCGGTCTTGACGCTGGGTGGCAAGACGATGGTGAGAAGGCCGGCTACATGTCGCGGAGAGTTGGCCACGAGCGGCACGTAGGTCATATCGACGACCTTGCAGCGCAGGATGTGGTCGTCGACCTTCGTCAGCGTCACGGCCTGGTAGCGAGCTCGAACCGCGTCCAAGATCGCATCCGCCCGGAGCCCCGGCAGATAGAGCGTAGCGACAGAATCGCGGGGAATGTCCCCCCACTCGATCATCAGCTCGTCGAACGAAGAACCCTCTTCGGTGCTCAGGCGATGGCGCTTGCGGTGCGTCAGCACCGCTTCCACTTCCAGCTTGTCGACTTGATAGGTCGTCTTCAGCTGAAAGCTGTGCGTCACCGTGTGCCCATCAACCGGGCCAGGGTTGTCCGACTCCACGATCGCGAGGTTGCGTTGGGCCAGATTTTCGTTGCTCGCTGGTGTCGCACCGGTCGGAATAGGGTCCGGACCAAAGTGGATTTCGGCAACCAAGCACTGGTGCTGCCCGCGAATGAGGTCCTGGACGCTCTTGAGCGTCCCGTCGACTGGATCGGTGATGGCCGGTGTGAGCCCATTCACGTCGAGTAGGGCACCGAAGTAGCGATGGGTTTCGCTCCCCGCTCCGCTCGCTGGGAGCGACTTAACGTTCTGCGTGTCTCCCGTCGTCCCCACGGCGCTGCGCGCGACCGAGAAGAAGGGAATCGAGAGCACGTCCGTGCTACTTGCCCCAACGCCGGGCAGTGTCCTAGCCCCGTCGATTGGGTAAGTCTCCGAGCGATACTCCATCGACGTCGCAGCTGTCGTGAACGCGCGAAAGAACACGCGCACATCGGGGGCAGGCGTCGCGGTACTGCTGTAGCGCACCTTTGCGATGGCGACGTTGTAGACGGGGACCCCATCTACTTGGGCCGCGAGTTCGAGCCGCGAATCGTGCTGGTTGGTGGAGATCAGGCGGAAGGGATGGCCGACTGCGTCTGGGTCGGTATCACACGCCGCCAGGAACGCCTGGAGATAGTCCTCCGCGGAGGTGCCTAGAGCGAGCGAGATGCCTGATTGCGCGCCCTCGGGTCGGATCTGGAAGACACGTAGGTCTTCGCTCAACCAGGGTGTCGCGCCGTCCAACATGTAGGGATTGGGCTGAAGAAAGAGGTCGATGGTAGCCGAACATCGACGCCCGTCGATCAGGCTATCGAGTCGGACCTGCCTTCGCTCGCTGCCCACGCCCGCGCTTGGAAACATGCTCGTCCCGCTGAAACGAATGCCGTACTCGAAGGTAAGCCGTTGCTTCACCATGAGGTCGGAGACCTCGAGGTGCATGGCCATGACGTAGTCGTCCAGGCCAGAAACGGGAGCGTTCGTGACGGCATCCACGAAGCTCACCGTGGCTGACCATGCGTCGAGTTCGGTCTGCGTTGGAGAGGTACTGGTAATGCCGAGCTGGCTCGGCCGATATCCTTCCACCACGACGAAGAACGAATGGTCGAAGTCGCTGATGCCACCCGTAGCCTGTGCTTCGACTTCGTGCACGCTGAAATCGCTGCGGTCAGTCACCACCTGACAGCGCCGTGCCCCGAGGCGAACGAAGGAGGCTCGCTCGCAAGGCCGGCCTAGCGCGTCGACGATCCACACCATGTAGTACCCAGGCGGGGCGATGGACGCATCGGCCACGACTCGCGCTCGATAGCCCCCCGCGACCGGCCAGAATACGAGCGGTACGTGGCGCTGATCGGAATCGGTGTGGTGCGTCGGTGCGCCGGGTCGCATGAGGGCGACCATGGCGATATCGGTCGCCGCGGAGTAGATGGTGAAGAGCCCTCCGTAGTGAAGCTCGTCGTCGGGTCCACTCGTCTCCCCAATCGAGGTGATGCTCGGGCGCGGTCCGCTGTGGAAGTACGGCGGTTCGTAGAACTCCATCGTGCGTTGGCTCGACCCAATCTTCTCGCCGGGTTGAGGCCCGAGCCCGTCCGCATTCAAGCCGTAATTGTCCTCTCCACCAGCAACGAGAACTCGCCCATCCGCCAGCAAGAGCGCACAGGAGTGGTACTCCCGCGAGCGATGCATCTGGCCGGTTTCAGTAAAAGCAGCCCTCGGCGCGGCGGGATCATAGGGCAGCGATGGGTCCCATATTTCTGCACTGAAGCGACGGAGGTCTGGGTTCCCAACCCCGTCCCACTTGTACCCGCCCGTACCACCGACGATGAGCACCTTGCCGTCGGGGAGGAGCACGGCGTTGACGCTGCCCCGAGCGTGGTGCATTTCCCCGGCCGGCACCCATGCTGGACTTGAGCCCTGCGTCTCCAGGACTTCCACGGTGCTGCCGGGAGCCTCGATTGTCCCCCAACCCCCGCCAATTAGTGCAATGCGTCCTGCTTGAGCAGGGGAGAGCAGGAGTGCGGTGCCCTCCTGGCGCATCATCTCGGTCGGTCGAACTCCGTGATCTTCCCAAACTCCGACGGGTGGATCCGTCGAACCGTCGGTAACGCGGAACGACATGGTGTTTCCGAGGCGCTGCTCGACCGCCGCTCGCGAGCCACCGTCGTACCGAAAGGCGACCGGCACGTAGAAGACACGGCCGCCTGGCACCAGGAACATCCCAGGGTACAGGAGCTGCGCACTGTCCATTCCGCCGATCTGTCGGCGTCCCCCGGTCAACACGCGCGGCACGTAGCCAGGTGGAGAGAGGAGCTCGGTATCGGCAACATCAGCGACGGTGTTCGAATTTCCAGTGAACGCCACCACCGAACCGTCAGGCAAGGTCACGGCTGTCGGGTACCAGCGCCCGGCGACCATCTCCTCGCTGATCCGACTCCAGCGCTCAGCCGTTGGGTCATAGAAATGAATGGAATCGTTGTCGTGGGATGCGATGCCGTCGCCTCCGACGAACAGGATGCGCCCGTCTTCAATCTGCACGTGGTGCGCGCAGAACAGATCGATGTCTGGATCGTGCGTCCCGGTCGCTGGCGGCGGGTGAGCGACCGGATCGTCGTCGAACTCGGGCAAGAACCAGCGACCAATGACGCCAGCGGTAGGAGTCGCCGGATTCCAGGTGGCCGGATCGAACGTCCAGGAGCGATGCAGGAGATTGGTGTTCTCCCAGCCACCGGAGAACATCAACACGCGCCCCGTATGGAGAAGGATGGCGTGTACCGGATACACGCCAAGCCCGTCCCCGAGCGTCTCGGTATCCCCCGGCGTGCGCATCGCCCCGCCCCACATACCTTGAATGGCAGGGTCAACTGTATCGTGCGGCACCACTCCCCCTTTCGATCGCCGAACGATTCGAGGTTAGCACTTTATCCAGACGCGATGATCGATATGTCATCGCGAGCGAATGCGATCTCGGGTCGAGCCGGTCACCGCCTTGTCGGGGTGAAGGCGAAGAACGATTATCCTTGCCATCGTGTATTCGCTCCTGGTCGCGCAATGCGGACCGCGACAAGAGAGCGACCGCTACCCGTCGGCTAGTCACCCCTCGTCGCCCACGCCTGGCGTCCCTCTGCACGTTTACATCATATACGACCAACATAACTTCTGGGTAGCAAAATTCGCCGAACACCACGTCGCGGACACCGTGCCCACGCGCGTCAGTGCGCTCTGCGCTTAGCGAGCTGTTTGAATCAATAAAACCAAGCTATTCACGCACGAACTGCAATCTAAGGTCAGATGGTGTGGACAAACCGCACTCGCGCTCTGTCCAAGATTTTGGACGCGCAACCCTCCACCCGTCGAACCGCTGTCACGCGCTATTTGGGCACCGAGCCTTCACAGATAGCCATCGAGGGAGACTGACTACGAGTATGACTTGGTGAGCTGGCGTTGGCCGCTCCGGCGGAGTCAAGAAACTTGGACAGGCCAACGCGCGCGGTTGTCAAAGTTTATTGCACACGGCCAACCACCGCTCGAAACATTCCCGCCATCGCACGGCCGGGAAGCGCATTCGTCCGCCCGACGGTGCCCGCGAGCCTATTGCACGAGTATCTCGGCGCACGGCGCTGGCGACGGGCGAGGTCGGAAGCCGGGCGCGCACGGCGGGCGCGAGTGCCGCGGGCTAGCTTTTTCCGCGGGCGGAGCAGGACACCGTGCAAACAGCTGCAGGACGGCTGGCAGCATCGTGTGGACGGTCCGCTTGTCGCTGGGCGTGCAACCTCGGCGAGATCGCGGGCGTGAGCGCACGTCGCTTGCACCCAACGCTCACGTCGTGCTCGGCGCCGGTAGTGCTCTCGAGTTCTTGGGAGAATTCGCGGCGCGCAGTTTGGAGTTACGTCCCCAAGTGCTCGTTCAGGCAACCCCGACCCTTTGCGACTAGGGTTTGCGCGCTTCGTGTCACCCGGTCACGCTAGCGCCATGGACGCGTTCACGAGGCGGCCGAGCGCGCTCTTGTGGCTGTTGCTGGCGGTCGCTTGTGGCCGATCGGACCTTCTCACGGGGGATGGGTCAGCAGTGGGTTCCACGGCCGGTTCGGCCGAAGAATGGATCAGAGCCTGTCCCTATGGTTTTTCGGAGTGCGACGGCGACGAAGCCACGCTTTGCGAGACGGAGACTGCCAGCTCGCCAGAGCACTGCGGCGCCTGCGAGCAGCGTTGCCCGGAAGGACTCTTCTGCGGGGCCGGAAGCTGTCGCGAAGCGCACGAGGTCGTCGCGATCGACGCGAGTTCGCTCGCCATGTGCGCCCTCACCGCGGAAGGGTCGGTGTGGTGCTGGGGTTGGAACCGCGAGGGGGCGCTGCTCGGGGTGGCTTCGCCGAACGAATACGAGGCCACGCCCCAGCGCCTCGAATTCGACGAACGCGTCGTGGAAGTCAGCATGGGCGAACACGCTTGTGCCCGCACCGAAAGCGGGGCAATCTGGTGCTGGGGACCCAGCCCGCGCGGGAACCCCTTGGGTACGTTGCCCGATGGAGACAGCGCCATCCCCGTGCGCGCCTTCACGATCGACGGGCCTGCTCAGCTCGCTATCGCGGAGTGGGCCACCCAGGTTTTGAAACGCGACGGGGCCATCGTCGGATGGGGGAGCAACCAGCTCTACCAATTGGGCAATCAGACCACTGCAGGTGGCGAGACGGAACCCGCCGCCGCCGTCGGCGTGCCTCCTGCGATTCAACTGTCCACCGATAGCGCCAGTTGCGCCTTGTCGAGGAGTGGCGAAGTCTGGTGCTGGGGACAGACCTTCCGAGGTGAGACCGGGCGTGGCGAGGCCGACATCAGGCGGATCCCGACGAGGGTGCCAGGCATCGCCTACCGCGTCCGCCGGGTTCAAACTGGACAGCTCGGGGACACGTGCCTCATCGATGAGGATGGCGCTGCCTGGTGCTGGGGGATTGGTGGGGCTCTCAGCCAGGCCCTTGGAGATCGCATCGACCCCGTGCAGCTACCAGAACTCCACGACGTGGTCGGGATCGACTCGACGTATCGACACGGGTGCGCGGTCGAGCGCTCCGGGTTCGTCAAGTGTTGGGGCGCTGACTTCGACAACGGTTTTACGTGGACACAGCCGTTCGAAGGCATGCTGGGCCAGGGCGAACCAGTTGGACGCTCGGCGACTCCGCTTCGAGTGGTGGGGCTGACGAACATCGTTCGCATCACTGCCGGCTCTGGGTTCACCTGCGCGCTCAGCGCTGAAGGGCGCGTGTTTTGTTGGGGAGGGAACGAGTTTGGACAACTCGGCAACGGCACGACCGAAGTGGCGTATTCACCGGTCGAGGTCCTGGGGTTGGAATAGCGCGGCACCATGTCGCGGGATCGTCAAAGTGATCCTCAACGTTGCGCGCCCCGCTCGAAGCCACGCACTTCGCTTCCGCAGTTGCGAGGCGTCGCTACCGAAGGTGCGCGGCGGTAGGACTCGAAAATACCGCCGAGGTCGCGAACGGCCGCGAAACGGCGCGAAATGACGCGAACGCGTCCGAAATCGAACCCGTTGGCGACATCTCGAAACATCCGTCGCTAGAAGCCGGTGCCGCCGGGCTGCCGTGTGCGGACCCTGGCCGTCGAGCTGGCCCAGGCCGTCCTCGGGAATCCGGAGGTGCAGCTGGCGCTGCAGGTGCTGGAGGGTGGGCCGTTCGCCCATGCGCGAGCGACGTTGGCGTCTCGTGTATGCGAGACCGAAGATGCAGCGGTGGGGTTGGGCAAGAGCCGGGGCGACGGCTGCGTTTGAGCTACCGCACTAACGTGGCACAAGTGTGCTGGCGTTCGCGGAAGTAGGCTGGCCGGCATGCACCTTCGGCGTGGAGGATCAGGTGCGGAATGAGCTTGCTTCTAAACGTAACGCCCTGCCCTTTTCTTCAGTCCTTGAGTGGTGCGCTGAGGACTCGGGCGCCAACCGAGGGTTAAGCTCGCGCTCCGGCCCATGCCCCCCGTGCTCGTCTCCCCACTGATCGTGCTCCGCGAGCACCCGAACGGTTCCGTCTCGGCTCACCCGGCTGCTAACCCATCGTTCGTCGCCTTCAGCGCCGATCGCGAGGCCGCGCTCGGCGAGCTTAGCCTGTTTCTCTCGGCCTACCTCCCCAAAGCCGGCCCCGAGGTCGTGCAGCAGCTCGTCATCCCGGAAGAAGCTGAGCTCGAACGCTTCACCGTTGCCCTCCCCTATCGCTCGCGCGCGGCAGCCAATCGCCCCAAACACAAGCGCCTGCGGTCCCCGGTGGCATTTGATTGCGTGGTGGTACCGGGGACTGGCGGCGCGCGCTGGGTGCTCGTCTCGGCGCTCGACCACGTCTGCTACGTCGGCGCGGAGCGTGTGGGCGAGATGCAGGCCGCGGTGACGGGCGAAATCGAGCGGGTGCTCTACGCCAGCGCCTTCGACGGTGGGCGCGTTCTGGACTTGTTACCACCCCTAGCGGCGACGCTCGAGCGGCTGCAAGTCGAGCTCGACGAGGACGCGACCGTGGGAAAGACAGGCAAAGGTCGCGCCGAGGCACTGAAGCACCAGCAGGCTCGACTGCTGCTCGAGAGCATCGGTCGTCGCGTCCAGCGGCCGCACGAGGCAGTGTTGCATCGCGAGCCCCAGACGGCATCGCTCCGGGCGCTGCTCGAGAACGAGGTTCGGAGCAGTGTGGTGCTGGTGGGGTCCGAAGGTGCTGGCAAGTCGGCTCTGGTGCAAGCCGTGGCCCAGTCGCGAGCCATT
>Ga0315910_10003657_pt1 | contig 13020 bp, 13 predicted proteins | sample EdamamesoilMG_FD_204470 | JGI IMG/M metagenome (GOLD analysis project Ga0315910, IMG submission 204470) | Garden soil microbial communities collected in Santa Monica, California, United States - Edamame soil | ecosystem: Environmental > Terrestrial > Soil > Garden | place: USA: California... | reverse complement strand
TTCTCTACCCACCCCCCGATCGAACAGCGCATCGCCGCCCTGCAGGGCCGCTGATCCGCAGGGGCTTCGTTGAAGCCCCTGCCGTATTTCATCCTGCTGACGGTCCTGAGCCACGCGGGCTTCGTCGGCAGCCGGATCACGATGTCTCTGGCAGCGATCGACCAGGGCGCTTCGCCGCTGTCGGTCGGCATTCTGATGTCACTCTACGCACTGATCCCGATGCTGACCGCGGTCCACGCCGGGCGCCTGATCGACCGGACCGGCGCCTTCCGGCCCATCGCGATCGGCGGGACGGTGATGACCCTGGCGATGATTGCGCCCTTCGCCTCGCACGCGCTGCCGGTGCTGTTCATATCGGCGGCAGTGGTCGGCAGCGCGTTCATGGTGCAGCACATCGCGCTGAACCACGTGATCGGCAACACCGGCGACCCGGCCGACCGGCCGGTCAACTTCAGCTGGTTCGCGCTCGGCTACTCGATCAGCGGCTTCCTCGGGCCGCTGCTGGCGGGCTTCGCCATCGACCTGGTCGGCCACAACGCGGCGTTCCTGCTGCTCGCGCTGCCGCCGGCCGCGGGTACCGCGCTGCTGCTGCACAGGCGCGGCGTCCCGCCGCCTGCCGTCGAGCACCGGCCCGACGCCGGAACGCACAACGTCGTCGACCTGCTGCGCAATCCGCGCCTGCTGCCGGTGTTCCTGTTCAGCGGCCTGCTGGCCTCCGGCTGGGACCTGTACACCTTCGTGATTCCGATCTACGGCACGCAGATCGGCCTGTCGGCCTCGACCATCGGCATCGTGATGGCGAGCTTCGCGCTGGCGACCTTCGTGGTGCGCCTGTTCATGCCCTCGATGGCACGCCGGCTGAGCCCCTGGGCGGTCATCAGCACCGCCCTGGTGGTCGCAGGCGTCGCCTACTCGCTGTTTCCGCTCGCCGAACAGGCGGCGCCGCTGATCGCGCTGTCCTTCCTGCTGGGCCTGGGCCTGGGCTGCGCGCAGCCGATGGTGATGGCGGCGCTCTACGCTGCCTCGCCGCCGGGCCGCCAGGGCGAGGTGGTGGGCGTACGCACCACCATGCTCAATGTCAGCACGACCTTCATGCCGCTCGCCTTCGGCGTGCTAGGCACCGCGCTCGGCATGGTGCCGATCCTGCTGGTCATGGCGGCGGCGCTGCTGGCCGGCGGATGGCTCGCACGGCGGCGCAGGTAATTTCCCCTGGGCGGGAGCGCGATAGAATCGCGCCGTGCGCCGCACTTCCCTCACTCAGTTTCTCATCGAGCGCCAGCGCAGCGGCAGGATCAACGCCGACCTGCGCCTGCTGATCGAGACCATCGCCCGCGCCTGCAAGGCGATCAGCACACGCGTCAACAAGGGGCCGCTGGGCGGCGGCTACGGCAGCGCGGGCAGCGAGAACGTCCAGGGCGAGCTGCAGAAGAACCTTGACCTGATGTCCAACGAGATTCTGCTCGAGGCCAACGAATGGGGCGGCAATCTGGCCGCGCTGGTGTCCGAAGAGATGGAGGACGTCAAGCCGACGCCGACCAACTACCCGCGCGGCGAGTACCTGCTGCTGTTCGATCCGCTCGATGGCTCCTCGAACATCGACGTCAACATTTCGGTGGGCACCATCTTTTCGGTGCTGCGCTGCCCGCAGGGACCCGACGGCAAGTCGGTGGTCCCCGACGAAAAATGCTTCCTGCAGCCCGGGCGCGACCAGGTGGCCGCCGGCTTCGCGGTCTACGGCCCGACCACGCAGCTCGTCATTACCGTTGGCGACGGAACGTTCGGTTTCACGCTCGATCGTGAAACGTACACGTTTGTACTGACAAATCAAAACATAAAGATCCCCGCAGACACCGCCGAGTTCGCGATCAACACCTCCAACATGCGCCGCTGGGAGGCGCCGGTGAAGCGCTACATCGACGAATGCCTCGCCGGCAAGGACGGCCCGCGCGGCAAGGACTTCAACATGCGCTGGGTCGCCTCGATGGTGGCCGACGTGTTCCGCGTGCTCTCGCGCGGCGGCATCTTCATGTACCCGCGCGACGCAAAGAACAAGGACGGGCGGCTGCGGCTGATGTACGAGGCGAACCCGATGGCCTTCATCGTCGAGCAGGCGGGCGGCAGCGCCACCGACGGCCGCAACCGGATCCTCGACATCCAGCCGCAGAAGCTGCACCAGCGGATCGCCGTGGTCCTCGGCTCGAAGAACGAAGTCGGCGTCGTCACCTCGTACCACCCCTGACTTCGGGCTGGCCTAGTCAGCGCGCGAGCTGAAAGCGCTCGAAGCGGTGCAAGGATTCCTCGATGCGCCGCTTGTGGGACTGGCGCGAATGATCGGTCACCCAGGTCCACCGCTGCATGAGCAGTCTCTGCCGTTCGCGGTCGGTCTTCAGGTCGATCACGGCGGCGATGACGCCGTCAACGAGGACCGGTTGCGCGAAGTAGCCGTGCTTGCGTTTGGACTTGGGGAGGTAGGCCTCAAAGCGGTGCTCGTAGTCGAAAAAGAGGCGCAGCCGCCTGCGCTGGATGACGAGCGGGTCGAAGGGCGACAGGATGTGGACACCCCGGGCCGGCTCGAGGGCGTCGTCGAGCGCCGCGGGCTGCGCCCAGTGCGGAAGATCCGAGTCCTCCAGCGTTACGGCCACCAGCTCGCCGCGGCGCACGCGCCGCTCGATCAGGCGCCGCATCGCGGGTTTGCGCGGCGCGTCCATGTAGCAGGCCGATTCGAGGCTTGCGACGCCCTGCGAGCGCAGGGCGCGGTCGAGCAGGTGATCGAGGATCTCCCGTTCGGGCGCGGGCCTGGGAGCCCGCTCCCAGCCGAAGTGCCGGCTCGCGAGTTCATAGGTCTTCAGCATGCCGGTGCGTTGGCTCACCGTCAGCTTGCCCTGGTAGAACGCGAGTTCCAGCGCCCGCTTCGAGGGCTTGCGGCTCGCCCAGAGGTGGTCCTTGTCCACCGCGTCCTCCTCGATGTCGCGGATCGTGAGGCCGCCCTTGCGCTTCACGAGCGACAGGACGCGGCGCAAGTCCTCGTCCTTCACGGATGAGAACGAACCGCTGCGCTCCCGCCCTTCGCGCCGCATGGCGCCCGCGTAGTAGCGGAAATCGCGCGTCGGCACATAGGACAGCGCGTGCGTCCAGTACTCGAAGACGGTCTTGTCGACGCTCTGCGCCTGGCGCAGGTGATCGCGCCGGTATCCAGGAATTCTCGTGTAGAGGATCTGGTGGTGGCAGCGCTCGATCACGTTGATCGTGTCGATCTGCACGTAGCCGAGGTGCTCTACCGCGGCGCGGGTGGCGCCGGGGCCGTCGCCGAAGGGCGCGGGCTCGTCCAGGCGCTGAGCGCGCAGCCAAACGCGCCGTGCGCGTTCCTTGTCAATGCGCCGGGCACGGGCCCTGTCGAGAGGAAGCGCCGGCGAGGCTTTGCTCGTCATCGGGGGCCGGAAATGAAAAAAGCCGGAGGATCGCCCCGGCTTTTTCTCCCTGCGGAAACGGTTACTTGAGGTGCTTGTTGACCAGTTTGGTCATCTCGAACATCGACACCTGCGACTTGCCGCCGAACACCGGCTTGAGCTTGTCGTCGGCATTGATGTTGCGGCGATTCTTCTTGTCCTGCAGGCCATTGCGCTTGATGTAGGCCCAGATCTTCTTGGTGACCTCGGTGCGAGGCATCGCGCCGCTGCCGATCACCGCCGCAAGGGTCGCGGTGGGATTCATCGGCTTCATGAACGCGGCATTCGGCTTGCGCTTCTTGCCGGCTTTTTTCGCTTTCTTCTTCGCCATCAGTTTTCTCCTCTGATCGATCAAATACGGAACAGTTGGGATCCCGTGATTCCTCCCGCCAGCCTGCGCGGTGGGCGAACAATGCCGAATCCAGAGCGGCATGTCAATCTCCATAGAGGGAATTTTTCGTTTTTCCGCCCGATTTTCAGTCTGCGTCCAGCCAGGATTCGAGTCCTTGCGCATTCAATTCGATGTCGAGCGCGAACACTTCAAGCAGTTTCTCACTCGGCAATCGCCATCCCTGGCGCCCGCGCTCGTCGAGCACAAGCGACCTAACGCCTTCCATCAGCAGACGTTTTCGCTCTGCGCCGGCGTGCCGGTGGCGCTCGCCCAGCTCGGCGTGAGCGTCGATCAGGCGGTGCAGATCGGCGGCGAGCACCGTCAGGTTTGTCAGCCGGCCGAAATGCGTCACATAGAGGGCCGCCGGCGCAAACGAGAGCATCCGGTCGATGGAGCGGTGCAGCGCGGGCGGGTCGAACTGCGACGGACTGGTGGTCGGAAACGAGAATTGCCGTCCGTCCTGGTCGAGCTCGCGGTAGGAAAGGCCGAAGGTGTCCCCGGCGAAAATATGCCCGCTCGCGCCGTCCCGCACCACGACGTGGTGGCGCGCATGTCCCGGCGCATCGAGGAACAACAGCTCGCGCCCGGCGAGGCGCAGCAGCGTGCCCTCGGGCGTCTCGACGACCCGCTCGCGCGCCACCGGCAGGATCTCGCCGTAGATGCGCCGGGTTTGCTCCGCGCCGTAAATCGCCACCGTCGCCGCCAGCAGACGGCTGGGATCGATGATGTGCCGTGCCCCACGCGGGTGCACCGTCAGGCGAGCATTCGGGAATCGGGCCATCAGCTGCCCCGCCGCCCCCGCGTGATCGAGGTGCACGTGCGTAAGAACGACGTAGTCAACCTGCCCGGGCGCGACGCCTTTGGCGGCCAACGCTGCGAGCACGTGGGGGACCGCATGCGCGGTCCCGGTGTCGATGACCGCCGCCCTGCCCTCCTCGATGAGCAGGTGGATGGCCGTCTGCAGGCGGCGGTCGTAGACGCTGTCGACGGCGCAGATGCCATGGCCGTAGTCGAAGACGCCAGGCGTACTCATGCCAGGGGAAACCATGCGGGCATTATAGAATCGGCGCTCGATGAACATCGCCGACCTGAGACAGGAATACATGCGCGCAGGACTCGCCGAGGCCGATGCGCACGCCGATCCGCTGCAGCAGTTCGAGCGCTGGTTCCAGGACGCGCTCGCCGCGCAACTGCCGCTCGCCAACGCGATGACGCTGGCTACCGTGACCGAAGCGGGCGCGCCGGACGCGCGCATCGTGCTGCTCAAAGGCGTGGAACACGGCGGCTTCGTGTTCTACACGAACTACGACAGCCGCAAGGGTGTCCAGCTCGCTGCGCGGCCCGAGGCCTGCCTGGTCTTCCTGTGGACGCAACTCGAGCGACAGGTGCGCATCGAAGGCCGTGTGGACAAAGTCCCTGCCGCAGACTCCGACAGTTACTTCGCGAGCCGGCCTGTGGGTGCGCGCCTGTCGGCGCGCGCCTCGGCACAAAGCGCGATCGTGGCGGGGCGGGAAGTTCTCGAAAAAGCAGTGCAGGACGAAAAAGAGAAGCATGGCGGAAAGCCGCCTCGTCCTGCGCACTGGGGCGGCTACCGCGTGACGCCTGCGCGCATCGAATTCTGGCAGGGACGGGAGAACCGCCTGCACGACCGGCTGCTGTACAGCCGCACCAAAGACGCCTGGAAGATTGAGCGCCTCGCTCCCTGAGGAAGTGATCGCGTTCCTGGCCCGGCATCGGCTGGCGCAAGCCGGCGAGCGTCCCCACGCGGAAGCGCTGGCGGGCGGGGTTTCCTCCGACATCTGGCGCGTCGAACTTGGCGGCGGGCCGACGGGTTTTTCGATCGTCGTGAAGCGCGCGCTGCCGCGCCTGCGCGTTGCGCAGCTCTGGGAGGCGCCGATCGAGCGCAACCGCTACGAGCGGCGCTGGCTGGAGGCCGCGAACGCCATCGTGCCGGGCGCCGCGCCCAGGGTGCTGGCCGGCGACGACGACGGCTTCTTCGCCATGGAATACCTGCACGGCCTGCCGGTCTGGAAGGCGGAGTTGCGCGCCGGGCGCGCCGATCCGGCGTTCGCCGCCGATGTGGGCCGCAAGCTCGCCGCGATCCACGACGCGACCGCGCGGCGCGCCGACGTCGCCGCCGAGTTCGCGACCGACGCGAGTTTTCACGCTCTGCGTCTGGAACCGTATCTCCTTGCGGCGGGCAGGGTTCATCCCTCTTTTGCCGTTCAACTGCAAAAGCTTTCGGATACAACAGCCCAAACCAAGCTCGCGCTGGTGCACGGCGACGTGAGCCCGAAGAACATCCTCGTCGGGCCGCGGGGGGCGGTGTTCCTCGACGCCGAATGCGCCTGGTACGGCGATCCCGCCTTCGACCTCGCGTTCTGCCTGAACCATTTGCTGCTGAAATGCCTCTGGACGCCCCAATTCGCTGCCGCCTACCTCGCCTGCTTCGATGCGCTGGCGTCGGCCTATCTGGGCGGCGCGGACTGGGAGCAGGCCGCCGCGCTCGAGCAGCGTGCCGCCAGCCTGCTGCCCGGCCTGCTGCTCGCACGCGTGGACGGCAAGTCTCCGGCAGAGTACCTAAGCTTGGATTCCCAGAGGGACCATGTCCGGTTATTCGCGGGCAAATTTCTCCTGGCGCCTCCCGCTAGTCTTTCCGATCTCAGGATTGCATGGCAAAGATCCTGAACGTTCACGCCCGCAAGGTCTGGGACTCGCGCGGGCGTCCCACTGTCGAAGCCGAAATCTCGGCACGAGGCGCCGTGGGACGGGCCATCGCGCCCGCGGGCGCCTCCACCGGCTCCGGCGAGGCGAAGGCCATCGACGCACGCAAGGCCGTGCACGCGATCAACACGGAAATCCGTTCTTACCTCATTGGCAAGGACCTCAACCAGGAAACCCTCGACCACGCGCTGATTGCCATGGACGGCACGCCCGACAAGTCGCGCCTGGGCGGCAACGCCATCGTGGCGGTTTCGCTTGCGATCGCACATGCCGCCGCCGCCGCGGCGAAGAAGCCGCTCTGGCAGCACCTCGCGGGCAAGCGGCCGGTGTTCATGCCGGTGCCGCAGATCCAGATCTTCGGCGGCGGCGCGCATGCGCACGGCAGCATGGACGTGCAGGACTTCATGGTCGTCTGCAGCGGCGCCGGCAGCTTCGCCGAGGCGCTCGAATGGACCGCGGAGGTCTACAAGGCGGCCGGCGCGCGCCTTGCCAGGCGCGGCGCGCTGCGCGGCGTCGCCGACGAAGGCGGCTACTGGCCGGCCTTCAAGTCCAATGAAGAAGCGCTGGAGGAACTGACCGGGGCGATCAGCGACGCGGGCCACGAGCCCGGCGCGGATATCGGCATCGCGCTCGACATCGCCGCCACGCAGCTCTGGCGCGACGGACGGTACCACCTGGCACTGGAAAAGCGCGCGCTGTCGGCCGAACAGCTGCACGCGATGCTGCTCGGCTGGATCGGGCGCTACCCGATCGTCTCGATCGAGGACCCCTTCGCCGAGCACCACGCGGAAGCCATGGCATCGTTTACGCGCACCGCCGGAGAGCGGATACAGGTGGTCGGCGATGATTTTCTTGTCACGGATGCCAACAGAGTCAGAAAGGCAAAATCTATCGGTGCTTGCAACGCCGTGCTGCTGAAACCCAACCAGGCCGGCACGCTGACCGAAACGCTCGCCTGCTGGCGCGCGGCGCAGGACGCCGGCTACGGCGCGATCGTTTCGGCACGCTCCGGCGAGACCGAGGACGTGTCCATCGTCCACCTGGCCGTCGGCTGGGGCGTGGCGCAGCTCAAAGTCGGCAGCTTCGCGCGCTCCGAGCGCATGGCGAAGTGGAACGAAGGATTGCGCATCGAGGAGGCGCTGGGGGGGAGCAAGCTGCCCTTCCCGGCAAGAAAGCTGTTCAGGCGAGGGGGGACAGGCCGCCAGAAGTAAGCCGATAGCGCCGATCGCAGGTCGCGGCGGCGGCTTCGGAGTGGGTCACGAGGATGCCCGCGGCGCCGTGCGCCTTCACCTGCGCGCGCAGGAGCGCCAGCACCTGGCGCGCGTTCTCCTGGTCGAGGTTGCCGGTCGGCTCATCGGCCAGCACGAGCCTGGGCTCGCCGACCAGCGCCCTGGCGATGGCGACACGTTGCAGTTCACCCCCGGAGAGTTCCCTGGGCATGCTGTTCTCACGGTCGGCCATGCCGACCGCCGCGAGGGATTCCATGGATCGTTTTTGAATTTCCTCGGGAGAAAAACCACGCAATAGCAAGGGAAGGCCGATGTTCTGCTGAACCGTCAGGTGAGGCAGAACGTGAAAGGCTTGGAAGACAAAGCCGAACTGGTCCCGGCGCAATAGCGTGCGGGCGTCGTCGTCCATGCTGGAGAGGACCCGGTCCCCGAACCGGACCTCCCCGGCATCGGGTGGCTCCAGGCCGGCGATGATGTTCAGCAGGGTCGACTTGCCGGCCCCGGATTCGCCCACGATGGCCACGTATTCGCCCGCCTTGACGCCCAGCGTCACGGCGCTCAGGACGGCGCGCCCGTCGAAGCGCTTTTCGATGCCGGAAATATAGAGCATGAGAGCCTGCATCCTAGACACCTTGGAAGGCCCTTGCTAGACTGGATTTCCAGGAGGAACGCATGAAATATAAGACAGGTAATCTGCTCGCAGGCATCGTCGCGGCCGCGCTCTTGAGCATGCCCGCGCTCGCGCAACAGAAGCTCAAGATCGGCTTCATCTCGACCTTTTCCGGCCCGCAGGGCGTCATCGGCGCGGACATGAGGAACTCGGTCGAGCTCGCGCTCGATCACCTGAACCGCCGCGTCGGCGGCCTGGAGACCGAGATCATCTACGGCGACGACCAGTTCAAGCCGGACGTCGGCGTGCAGGTCGCCGACGAGATGATGAAGAAGCACCAGGTCAACTTCGTGTCCGGCATCATCTGGTCGAACGTGATGCTGGCTGTGGCGCCGCGCGTCACCGGCGCCGGCACCTTCATGATCGGCACCAACGCCGGGCCGCACCAGCTCGCCGGCGCGGGCTGCCACGAGATGTTCTTCACCACCTCCTGGCAGAACGACCAGACGCCGGAGGCGATGGGCAAGTACATGCAGGACAAGGGCATCCAGGACGTCTATCTCATGGCGCCGAACTACGCCGCGGGCAAGGACATGCTCACCGGCTTCAAGCGCTACTTCAAGGGCCGCATCGCCGGGGAGGTCTACACCACGGTGAACCAGCCCGATTACCAGGCCGAGCTCGCGCAGCTGCGCTCGAAGAACCCGAAGGCCGTGTTCGTGTTCTACCCGGGCGGCATGGGCATCCAGTTCCTCAAGCAGTACTCGGAGGCCGGGCTGCGAGGCCAGTTCCCGCTGTACTCGGTGTACACGGTGGACGAGTTGTCGATCCCCGCGGTCAAGCACGCCGCGCTGGGCCAGCTCGAGACGCGCTACTGGAGCCAGGACCTGAAGAACGACGCGAACCAGAAGTTCGTCGGCGACTACCGCAAGAAATACGGCGGCAAGACGCCCTCGTTCTACGGTGCGCAGAGCTACGACGGCATGCTGCTGATCGATTCGGCGGTGCGCGCGGTCAAGGGCAATCTCGCCGACAAGAAGGGCATGATCGCGGCGATGCGCAAGGCCGACTACAAGTCCACGCGCGGCAAGTACACCTACGGGCACAACCACTTCCCGATCGAGAACTTCTACCTGCTGAAGGCAGTGGCGGGCCCGACGCCCACGGCGGACCCGGTCATGGAGATCCAGGCGACCGTGTTCAAGGATCACAAGGACGCGTACGGCGCAGCCTGCAAGATGAAGTGGTAGCAGGATAGGAGCCACGGCCTGACGGCCTTGGCCGGGTATCATCCGGGGCGCTGAGCGCCCCTTTTTTATTGCCCATGGATTTCATCCTCATCGCCGAACAGACGCTGAACGGGCTGCAGCTCGGCGTCATGCTGTTCCTGCTCGCTGCCGGCCTCACGCTGGTGTTCGGCATCATGAACATGGTCAACCTGGCGCACGGCGCGCTCTACATGGTGGGCGCGTACCTGACGACCTGGTTCTACCAGCAGACCGGCTCCTTCCTGCTCGCCGTGCCGCTCGGGCTGGCGGGCACGCTCGCCGTCGGCATCGTCACCGAGGTGGTCGCTCTGCGCACGCTCTACGAGCGCGACCACCTCGACCAGGTGCTCGCGACCTTCGGCCTGATCCTCTTCTTCAACGAACTGATCGCCATCCTCTGGGGCCGCGCCGCGATCTACAGCTCGATGCCGCCGTACCTGCAAGGCCATGTGCAACTCGTCGGCGAACTGCGCTATCCGCTCTACCGCCTGGTGATCATCGGCGTCGGCCTCGCGGTCGCCCTGCTGCTGTGGTGGGTGGTTGCGCGCACGCGCCTCGGCATGCTGATCCGCGCGGGGGCCAGCAACCGCGCCATGGTCGCGGCGCTCGGCATCAACATCCGATTGCTCTACACGATCGTGTTCGGCTGCGGCGCGGCGCTCGCGGGCCTCGCCGGGCTGCTCGCGGCGCCGATCTTCTCGGTGCAGCCCGGCATGGGCGAGCTGATCCTGATCCAGGTGTTCGTGGTCATCGTCATCGGCGGCATCGGCTCGATCCGCGGCGCGCTCGCGGGCGCCCTCATCGTCGGCATGGTGGACACGCTCGGTCGCGCCTTCCTCAAGCCCATGCTCTCGACCGTGATCTCGCCCTCGGCCGCGGACACCGCCGGCCCGGCGCTGGCCTCGATGCTCATTTACCTGCTGATGGCCGCGATCCTCGCGTTCCGGCCCTCCGGCCTGTTCCCCTCCGCGCGATGATCCAGCGCCGCATTTCTTCCAGTACATGGGTGGTTGTCGTGCTTATCGCGCTGCTCGCGGCGGTGCCGCCGCTCGCCGCGTACCTCGATGCGCCCTTCTACCTCGACCTGCTGCGCCGCGTGATGATCTTCGCGATCGCCGCACTCAGCCTGAATTTGATACTCGGCTATGGCGGCCTGGTGTCCTTCGGCCACGCCGCCTACCTGGGCATCGGCGCCTACTCGGTCGGCATCCTGTCCTTCTACGGCATGCACAGCGGCTGGCTGCAGTGGCCACTGGCGATCGGCGCTTCGGCGCTCGTCGCGCTCGCCATCGGCGCGATCTCGGTGCGCACCAGCGGCATCTACTTCATCATGATTACGCTCGCGTTCACGCAGATGCTCTATTACCTCGGCATCTCGATCGAGGAATACGGCGGCGACGACGGCATGCGCCTGGCTTCGCGCAGCCAGTTCCCGGGCCTCATCGACCTCGGCGACGCGACCTCCTTTTACTACCTGGTGCTCGCGCTGCTGGTGCTGTCCCTCCTGCTCGTGCACCGCATCGTCCACTCGCGCTTCGGCCGCGTGCTGCAGGCCGCGCGCTCCAACGAGGCGCGCACGCGCGCGATCGGCATCTCGCCCTACCCCTACCGGCTCGCCGCCTTCGTGATCGCGGGCGCATTGTGCGGGCTCGCCGGCGCGCTGCTCGCCAACCAGACCGCCTACCTCACGCCCGAATTCATGAACTGGACGCGCTCGGGCGAGCTGATGTTCATGGTGATCCTGGGCGGCATCGCCACCGGCGCCGGACCGCTGCTGGGCGCGGCGGCGCTGCTGCTGCTGGAGGACGTGCTGCAGGGCTGGAGCGTGCTGCCCAAGGAGGCGGTGCGCGACCACTGGCAGCTCTATCTCGGCATCATCCTGGTGCTGGTGGTGATCTTCGCGCGGCGCGGCCTCGCCGGCCTCTTGCCCGGTGGCGGGAAAAATGACTGAAGCTCTTCTGGAAACAAGAAAAATCAGCAAAACCTTCGGCGCGCTCGTCGCCACCGACGGCGTCGATTTCCAGGTGCGCGAAGGCGAAACGCACGCGGTGATCGGCCCCAACGGCGCCGGCAAGACCACCTTCATCAAGCAGGTCTCCGGCGAACTGCAGCCCGACGCGGGCAGCATCCACTTCGCGGGCGAAGACATCACGCAACTGCCCGCGCCCAAGCGTTCACGCAGGGGCCTCGCGCGATCCTTCCAGATCACCAGCATCTACCGCGAGTTCAGCACGCTGGACAACGTCGCGCTCGCGGTGCAGGCGCACGCCGGCCACAGTTTCCGGTTCTGGAAGCCCGCCCGGGAAGACGGCTCTCTCGTCGAACCGGCGCTTCGGATTCTGGAATCCGTCGGGCTGGAAAAAAGAAAGAACGTCCCGGCCGCGGAACTCTCCCACGGCGAGCAGAGACAGCTCGAGATCGCCATGGCGCTCGCCACCGGGCCGCGACTGCTGCTGCTCGATGAACCGGTCGCCGGCATGGGCACCGATGAATCGGCGCGCATGGTGGAATTCCTCGCCACGCTCAAGGGCACGAAGACCATCGTTCTGGTCGAGCACGACATGGACGCGGTGTTTTCTCTCGCCGACCGCATCTCGGTGCTGGTCTACGGGCGCATCATCGCCACCGGTACGCCCGCCGAGATCCGCGCCAACGCCGAAGTGCGCGCGGCCTACCTCGGGGAGGACCTCTGATGCTCGAAGTCCAGGGACTCGAGGCCTCCTACGGGCAGTCGCAGGTCCTCTACGGGGTGTCCTTCCGCATCGAGGCGGGCAAGGTCGCCACGCTGCTCGGACGCAACGGCATGGGCAAAACCACCACCGTGCGCTCGATCATGGGCATGATGCCCTGCAAGGCGGGCAGCATATCGTTCGCGGGTGCGGTGATCTCCGGGCAGCCTTCCTACCGCATCGCGCAGGCCGGACTCGGCCTCGTGCCGGAGGGCCGGCAGATTTTCCCGAACCTCACGGTGCGCGAGAACCTCGTCGCAACGGCGGCGAATCGCCGCGGCGAAAAGGAACCGTGGAACCTTGAAAGGATCTTTGGGTTATTCAACAGCCTGAAAGAAAGGCAAAACAATTTCGGCAACCAGCTCTCCGGCGGCGAGCAGCAGATGCTTGCGATCGGCCGCGCGCTGATGACCAACCCGCGCCTGCTGATCCTGGACGAGGCGACCGAGGGCCTCGCGCCGCTCATCCGCGTCGAAATCTACCGCTCCATCGAGCGCCTGAAGGCCGCGGGCCTGGCGATTCTCGTCATCGACAAGGACGTGAAGGCGCTCACCCGCATGGCGGACGTACACTACATGCTGGAAAAGGGACGCGTGGTCTGGACGGGCAGCTCCGCCGACCTC
>Ga0315910_10003656_pt1 | contig 13022 bp, 20 predicted proteins | sample EdamamesoilMG_FD_204470 | JGI IMG/M metagenome (GOLD analysis project Ga0315910, IMG submission 204470) | Garden soil microbial communities collected in Santa Monica, California, United States - Edamame soil | ecosystem: Environmental > Terrestrial > Soil > Garden | place: USA: California... | reverse complement strand
GCGCCCGCGCATCACGGACGTGGTGCCGGCCGAGGGCCTCGGCGAAGGCGAGCTTGTCGCGGTGGCGGTCGCGGTCGAGCGGTTGAGCGACCACCCCCTCGCCCGGGCCATCGCCAGCGACGGGCTCGAGCGCCTCGCCGGCCGTTCCGTGCCCGAGGCGACCGATCTCGACAGCCTGACCGGGCGCGGGGTGTCGGCCGTGGTCGATGGCGAGCGGGTCCTGATCGGCAAGGCCGAGATGTTCGGTGCCGACGGGATCGCGCCGCTCTCGGCGGTCATGGCCGAAGCGATCGCGAAGCTACGAGAGGGCGGGCGCACGACGATGGTGGTGCGCCGCGGGGACACCGACCTGGGCGCGATCGGCCTGATGGACACGCCCCGCGCCTCGGCGCGCGAGGCGATCGGCCGCATCCGCGCGCTCGGCATCACGCGGATGATCATGATCTCGGGCGATCACCAGAAGGTCGCCGAATCGATCGCCAGGGAGGTCGGGCTCGACGAAGCCTGGGGCGACCTGATGCCCGAGGACAAGGTCGAGGCGATCCGCAAGCTACGCGCGAGCGACAAGGTGGCGATGGTCGGCGACGGCGTGAACGATGCACCGGCCATGGCCAATGCCACGGTCGGCATCGCGATGGGCGCGGCGGGATCCGACGTCGCTCTCGAGACCGCCGACGTCGCGCTGATGGCCGACGACCTCGCGCACCTGCCGTTCGCGGTCGGACTGAGCCGGGCGACGCGCGCGATCATCCTGCAGAACCTGGTGGTGAGCCTCGGCGTGGTCGGCTTGCTGGTTCCCGCGACGATCCTCGGCCTCGGCATCGGCCCCGCAGTCCTGGCACACGAGGGATCGACATTGGTCGTCGTGTTCAACGCGCTGCGCCTGCTGCGCTACCGGGATCCCTCGGCATGATCGCGATCGAGAGCGAGCTCAAATTGCGCGCCGCGCCCGAGGTGGTCTGGCGGGTTTTGATCGACTTCGGCAACTATGCAGTCTGGCATCCGACGCTCAGGCTCGAGGGGCCCGCCGAGCTCGGCGCGACGATCGACTATGGCCTGTCCAACACGCTGACGGGCTGGACCTCGGCGCGGGCGGACGCGCGGGTCACCCGGTTCGAGCCGGGTCGGGTCGTCGAATGGCGCATGGGCATTCGGCTGCTGTTCCAGGTGACCGAGAGCTACGCACTGCGGCCGCTCGAGGCGGGAACCGCCGTGGTCCATCGTATCGAGTATCGCGGGATCGGGGTTCGCGTGACGAGCCAGCGCGCCGTCGGACTGTGGCATAAGGCGGCGCGCGATGCCGATGGTGCGCTGCGGGTCTATCTCGAGGCTTCGAAGGGGCCCTCGCGGGTCGCGAGATCGGCACCGCGTCGCGGCAAGCCGAGGGGTACGGGGCGGTAGCGTTCCGGAGCGAGGCTGGGGACGGCTCGCTCGGAGACCGACCATGCCTTAGGTTGGTCGTCGGTCTCGGTGAAGCCGCATCGACGCCGATCGATTGCGGCATGGTTGCTTGCCGACTGGACGGAGGGCCGCACGCACTCCTTGTCCATTCGATAGTTCCATGATACCAGAAATATCGAATCGAGCCGACAGGCTCGCTCCATGGAGGATGTCCCATGAAGGCCTTGCTCGCGTTGCCTCTGGTCCTGGCCGTGCCCGTCTCGGCACAGGCCCAATGGAAGCCTTACCCGCGCGTCCTGCAGTTCAGGGCAGACGGCGACGGCGCGTGGACCGTCAGTTGTCAGTTGCTGGACAAGAACGGGAAGCCGGTCGCATTCGAGCTCGACGATCGCGGCAAGGACCGCTTCAACCGGGAGGTGACGGGCGGCCAGTGCAGCTATCGCGCCGCGCCGGACGAGACCCTCAGGATCATCATCGCCGGGGACTATGCCTGTCCGCTGCCAGCGCCGGAGGAGGACAGTTGCGCGCAGACCTTCGCGGCTGGTTCGACCGGTCAGCTGGAAATCCGCCGCCGGGGCCATGCGTCGTGATTCAGGTCGGGTCTCCGGTAATTTGCCCGGAGCGACAGTTCCGCTACAGTCGAACCATGGAACTCAAGCACGCCGTCGCGGCATTGTCCGCGCTCTCGCATGAAGGGCGGCTGTCCGTCTTCCGCATGCTCGTGAAGGCCGGACCGGAGGGCATCCCCGCGGGCGAGATCGCCCGGCGGCTCGACGTGCCGCCCAACACGCTCTCGTCGAACCTCACCATCCTGTCGCATGCCAACCTCGTGACGAGCCGCCGCGAGGGCCGCTCGATCATCTATTCCGCGCAATATGCAGACATGACCGCGCTGCTCGAGTTCCTCATCGAGGATTGCTGCGCCGGATCGCCCGAGATCTGCGCCCCCCTTGCCAGGGTGGCGCTCGATGGCCGCTGCGCGCCGGGAGGCCGGGCATGACCGAGCGGGTCTACACCGTGCTGTTCCTGTGCACGGGAAACTCGGCACGGTCGATCCTCGCCGAGGCCGCGCTGAATCAGGACGGAGAAGGGCGGTTCCGCGCCTTCTCGGCCGGCAGCTTCCCGCGTGGGGAGGTGCATCCGATGGCGCTCGAGGTGCTCGGGGCCGCCGGCTATCCGACGACCGGATATCGGTCGAAGAGCTGGACCGAGTTTGCCGAGCCCGGCGCACCGCCGATCGATTTCGTAATCACCGTGTGCGACGACGCCGCGGGCGAGACCTGCCCGGTCTGGCCTGGCCACCCGATCACAGCGCACTGGGGGATCCCCGATCCCGCCAGGGTCGAGGGCGACGGACAGCGCGCCGCGTTCGTCCAGGCGCTCATTTACATGCGCAACCGCATCTCGCTGTTTCTCGCCCTGTCGCACGAGAACCTCGACCGCCTGGCGCTCCAGGGAAGGGTTCGCGAGATCGGGCGCGCCGAAGGCGCCACCGATCGGTCCATCAATCAGAAAGCCGTGCCCGATGCCGAGTGACGTGATCATCTACCACAACCCCGAGTGCGGCACCTCGCGCAACACGCTGGCGATGATCCGCAACGCCGGCATCGAGCCGCACGTCGTGGAATACCTCAAGACGCCGCCGTCGCGCGCGATGCTGCTGCAGCTGATCGGGCGCGCCGGCCTCAGTCCGCGCGAGCTGCTGCGCGAAAAGGGCACGCCCTATGCCGAGCTCGGGCTGGACGATCTTTCGCTTTCCGACGAGGCGCTGGTCGACGCGATGATCGCGCATCCGGTGCTCATCAACCGTCCGCTGGTGGTGACGCCGCTCGGCGTCAGGTTGTGCCGGCCGTCGGAGGCGGTGCTCGACGTCCTTCCGGCGCAGCAGCAGGGCGCGTTCACCAAGGAGGACGGCGAGCTGGTCGTCGACGACGCGGGCAACCGGCTACCCTGACGATGAGCCTGTTCGAACGCTACCTGACCGTCTGGGTCGCGCTGTGCATCGTCGTCGGCGTGGCGCTCGGCGCCTGGCTGCCGGGCCTGTTCGCGGTGATCGCCGGCCTCGAGGTCGCGCGCGTCAACCTCGTCGTCGCCGTGCTGATCTGGCTAATGATCGTGCCCATGCTGCTCAAGATCGATTTCGGCGCGCTGGGCTCGGTCCGCCAGCACTGGCGCGGCGTCGGCGTCACGCTGTTCATCAACTGGGCGGTCAAGCCGTTCTCGATGGCGCTGCTGGGGACGTTCTTCCTCGGCTGGCTGTTCGCGCCGCTGCTGCCGGCCGGCGAGATACAGTCCTACATCGCCGGCCTGATCCTGCTCGCCGCGGCGCCGTGCACGGCGATGGTGTTCGTCTGGTCCAACCTCTGTGAGGGCGAGCCGAACTACACGCTCAGCCAGGTGGCGCTGAACGACCTGATCATGGTGTTCGCCTTCGCGCCGATCGTCGGGCTGCTGCTCGGCGTCGCTTCGATCACGGTCCCGTGGGACACGCTGATGCTCTCGGTCGTGCTCTACATCGTGCTACCGGTGATAGCGGCACAGCTGTTGCGGCGCACCGTGGTGGCAACTGGCGGCCAGTCGGCGCTTGACGGGCTGCTCAGGAAGCTCGGGCCGGCCTCACTGTCGGCGCTGCTCCTGACTCTCGTCCTGCTCTTCGGGTTCCAGGGCCAGCAGATCCTCGCGCAGCCGCTGGTGATCGCGCTGATTGCGGTGCCGATCCTCGTGCAGGTCTATTTCAACGCCGGGCTCGCCTACTGGCTGAGCCGCCGGTTCGGCGTGGCGTGGTGCGTGGCCGCGCCGGCCGCGCTCATCGGTGCGTCCAACTTCTTCGAGCTGGCGGTGGCTGCGGCGATCAGCCTGTTCGGCCTCAACTCAGGCGCGGCGCTGGCGACCGTGGTCGGCGTGCTGGTCGAAGTTCCGGTGATGCTCTCGGTCGTCGCGATCGTGAAGCGCACGCGCAGGTGGTACGAGCGCAGCGCGCCGGCCGTCGCCTGACCTTCGCCCCCCAAGCACCTTCAAGCCCCCAGGACCCATCGATGCCTCTTCGTGACCTTCCGGACCCCGACTTCCTGCCGCATCTCGACCCGCGCTATGCCCATGAGCGACCGGCCGTCGGCCTCGGCGCCGGCGTGCCGCCGCCGCGCATCCTGCTGCTCTACGGCAGCTTGCGCGAGCGGTCGTTCTCGCGCCTGGCGGTGGAGGAGGCAGCACGGCTGCTGGGTCACTTCGGGGCCGAGACGCGGATCTTCGACCCGCGCGACCTTCCGCTGCCCGACCAGGTGGCGGGCGACGATCACCCTGCGGTCCACGAGCTGCGCGAGCATGCCATGTGGTCGGAGGGGATGGTCTGGTGCAGTCCCGAGCGCCACGGCCAGATCACCGGGATCATGAAGGCGCAGATCGACCACTTGCCGCTGGAGATGAAGGGCCTCAGGCCGACGCAGGGCCGCACATTGGCGGTGATGCAGGTCTCGGGTGGCTCGCAGTCGTTCAACGCGGTCAACACGCTGCGCCTGCTCGGGCGCTGGATGCGGATGTTCACGATCCCCAACCAGTCGAGCGTGGCGAAGGCGTTCCAGGAGTTCGACGAGCACGGACGGATGAAGCCGTCCGACTACTACGACCGGATCGTCGACGTGATGGAGGAGCTGGTGCGGTTCACGGTCCTGCTGCGGCCGCACACCGACCAGCTGCTCGACCGCTATTCCGAGCGCAAAGCGAAGCAGGTAGTAATCGATCGCGCACTGGACCTGTCGAGCATCGCGGTCTGCAAGCGTTAGACCCGGCAGCGGCGATCGGACGACAGTCGGCCGTGGCTACGGACGCGGCCCGAACAGGATGATTGCCGCGCCGAGCAGGCAAATGGACGCGCCAAGTCCGTCCCACCTGTCCGGCTTGAGGCCTTCGATCGCCCATAGCCAGAACAGGGATGCGCAATTGTAGACGCCGCCGTAGGCGGCGTAGGCGCGGCCGGCCGCCTCGGCGTCGACCCTCGTGAGCAGCCAGGCGAAGAGGATGAGCGACAGGACGCCGGGCAGGGTCCACCACGGCGACTTCCCCAGGCGCAGCCAGGCCCAGAAGGCGAAGCAGCCGGCGATCTCCGCCAGCGCTGCGGCGAGGTAGACGACCGGCGTCATCGGGCCGCGGTCGACGGTCCACAGCACCGCGGCGACGCGGCGGCAATGTCGTCGAAAAGCGTGCAATCCTGCGTTAGCCCGTCCGCACAGGTGTCGGAACAGCGCTGGACAAGTCTGTCCAGCGAGCGTTCGAGGGCGTGGAGCTCGAGGAGCTTGGCGCGCACGATCTCGAGGTGCGCTTCCGCAATCCCCTTGACCTCCGCGCACGGCCGGCCGTCGGCCGATGCCGAGAGCAGGTCGCGGATCTTGTCGATCGGGAAGCCGAAGTCGCGGCACCGCCGGATGAAGATCAGCCGCTTGACGTCGTCGGATCCGTAGACGCGATGCCCGCCGGACCGGCGGCCCGCGCGGGGGAGCAGCCCGATCTGCTCGTAATAGCGGATGGAGGCGGCGCCGCATCCCGCCTCGCGCGCGATCTGCCCGATCGCAAGTCCACTTTCCGTCGTCATGGCGCCCCCCGAAGAATCGTCCTTGAACCTCAAGTAGCTTGAAGTTGTAGCGAGGGTCCAGCGGACGATTCGGATCGCCGTCTGGAAGGAGCACTCGATGAGCAGAGACAAGGTTTTCTTTGGCATGGGGGCCGCTTGCGTCGTCGGCTGCGCCGCCGCCCCACTCGCACCGCTGGTGCTCAGCGCCGCGATCGTCGGATGGAAATTGGGCGTCGTCGGGGCGCTGCTGCTTCTCGCCGGCGCATTCGCGGTTGGTGTGGCGCGCCGGAGGACACAGGCCGCACCCGCCTGCCGCGTCGACGCGAGCTGCGGCTGCCAGGCGGCGCAAGCCGACGCTGAATCGGCGAGGCGTTGAGGGGCATCGTGGCGAATATCCAGGCCAAAGGCGCGAATGGTGGAGCGGGCTCGCGTTCCGGAAACACGGAACGCGCGGCCGGAGCGGCGGCGCTCACCTCCTCGTCGACCGCCGTCATTGCCTGCGCCGCCTGTTGCGTGCTGCCCCTGATGCTGCCTGCGGCCGCGCTTGCCGCGAGCGGCGGCGTTCTGGCGTGGCTGGCGGGCGCACACGTCTGGATCACTCTCGCTGCGACGGTGCTGATCGTCGCCGCGTGGGTCGTCGCATCCCGGACGAGCCGCCGGACCGGCTTGAAGCCGCACCGCGGGACTGTCATCATCCTGGCGGTATCGACGGCCCTCGTGGCGCTGGCGCTCGCTTGGCCTGCCATCGAGCCGCTCCTGGTCACGGCGCTGCAATAGGACGGGCCAATGCAGCTACAGTCGACGCTCGTCTGCCCGGGTTGCGGTCATCGGATGACCGAGGTCATGCCCACGAACGCCTGTCGCGTCTTCTATGACTGCGCCGGATGCAAGGTGGTCCTTAGGCCGAAGCCGGGCGATTGCTGCGTCTTCTGCTCGTACGGCGACGTGCCTTGCCCGCCGATACAGGAGGCGCGGCGAACCGGGGAGGCAGGCGGCTGCTGCGCCTGACGGCCGACATCCGGCTCCGGGAGGAAAGGGGGCGGGAGGACCGGTGAGCGACGGGTGCGGGAATGGTCCGTGCCGGCTCTCATCCGGAGACCTTCGCTGATCACCACCACCATTGCTCTCGACAGGCTCGTCGCGTCCGGCCGCGACGTGCGCACGCGCGTGGACGAGCAGGCGGACGCCGAGCTCAAGGCCGACATTGCCGCGCGCCGCCTGCTGCGGCCACACACCGACCAGCTGCTCGACCGCTACTCAGAGCACAAGGCGAAGCAGATCGCGATCGATCCCGCGCTGGACCTGTCGGGCATCGCCGTCTGCAAGAGGTAGGTCTGATTCGGCACCGCAGGCTATAGCGGTGTGGGCGCTGCCGGGTGATGATCCGCAGGCTGGTCGTTCATCGGCATCGTCCAGTCCGCGATCGCCTCCATGATTCGGCATTCGGCGGCGCGACCGCCGTCGCATGAAACGGCCACCGCGGACAGCGCGTCGCGCAGGGACTGCAGGCGCGCAATACGCTCCTCAATGTCGTGCAGGTGCTCGCGCGCGATCGCGGCTGCGCCGGCGCAGTCGCGCTCCGGGTTTTCCGCGAGGACCAGCAAGGATCGGATTTCGTCGACGGAAAAGCCCAACGACCGCCCGCGCCTGACGAAGGAGAGCTGCTGCAGGTCCGCATCGTCGTAGACGCGGCGCCCGGAGGCCGTACGCGACGCGCGCCGCAGCAGGCCGATGTCCTCGTAGAAGCGGATAGTGTTGACCTTGGTACCGGTCCGACGAGCAAGCTCGCCGATCATCATGGCTTGCGGCATGTGCTTGGCTCCTTGCGCTCGTTAACTTGGGCGAACTCGGCGTTGGACGGACACCGCGAACCGGCGAGAATCGCGAGCGCGTTGCATTTGCACTTGATCCTCCAGTTACTGGAGATTGTATGCGCGGCCAATGGTCGGACCTGACGAAACCGGCGGCTGCGGCTGCACCGGAGATACCCAACGCGCCGAGCGCGATCCGCGATACCGGCGCGCGCTGTGGCTCGTGGTGGTGCTGAACCTCGGTTTCGGCGTCATCGAGGCCGTCGGCGGCTTCGTCGCCAACAGCCAGGCGTTGAAGGCCGACTCGCTCGATTTTCTCGGCGACGGGTCGATCACGCTGGTGGGACTGCTGGCGCTGGCCTGGAGTGCCCGGGCGCGGGCGCGGGTGGCGCTCATCCAGGGGCTGTTCCTCGCCGTGCTGGGTTTCGGCGTGATTGGTTTTGCAGCCTGGCGCGCCCTGCATGCCGTACCGCCGGAGGCGGACCTCATGGGCGGCATCGGCGTCGCCGCGCTGCTGGTCAACGTGGCGGCCGCACTGGTGCTGTCGCGCTTTCGTGCGGGCGACGCGAACGTACGGGCGATCTGGCTGTTCTCGCGCAACGACGCGCTCGCCAATGTCGCGGTAATCGCGGCCGCGGGGCTGGTGGCGTGGACCGGCTCGGCGTGGCCGGATATTGCCGTCGCGGCGGTGATCGCGCTGCTGTTCCTTCACTCGGCCCAAGAGATCATCACGGGCGCGCGCAGCGAGCTGCGCGAGATCGGATCAGGAGCATGATCGTGCGTCGTTTAACCGCCCATCTCATGGCGCTCGCCCTGCTGCTGTTCTCCGGTCCGCTGCTGGCGGCGGGGGGCGACGTCGCGCAAGTGCAGACGGCCTGGCGCCTGCTCGACTACGTGGCGGTCGACTACCCCGGTGCCGTCGAAGGCGGGCGCGTGATCAACGATGCCGAATACGCCGAGATGGTCGAGTTCACGGCGACCGTGGATCGGCATCTGCGCGATCTTCCGGCGAGCCCCGTGCGTGCCGGACTGCTCGAGGAGTCCGCGGCATTGCAGGCCGCGGTGCGCGACAAGCAGGACGCGGGGGTCGTCGCGCGCATGGCGAAAGGGCTTGGGGCGAAGCTCCTCGACGCCTTTCCGGTGCCCATGGCGCCCAGTCGCCTGCCCGACCTCGCGCGCGGCGCCGCGCTCTACCAGCAGCAGTGCGCCGCCTGTCACGGCAAGACCGGTGACGGGCGCGGCCCGGATGCGGTGGGCATGGATCCGCCGCCGATCGCGTTCGCCGACCGCGAGCGGGCGGCACAACGCAGCGTGTTCGCGCTCGAGCAGGTGATCAACCAGGGGCTCGACGGTACGAAGATGAAGAGCTTCGCCAGCCTGCCGGACGAGGACCGGTGGGCGCTGGCGATGCACGTCAGCCGCCTGTCCTTCTTCCCGGACGACGTCAGCGAGGGCCAGCGTCTGTGGACATCCGACCCGTCGCTGCGGCAACGCATTCCCAACCTCCAGGCTCTGGTGTCGCTCACGCCGGCCGCGCTGGCCGCGCAGCTCGGCGACAAGGGCAAGGCCGAGGCGGTGCTCGCCTACCTGCGCTCCGATCCCTCGGCGCTGGAAGCGAGTGCCGCGGGCTCGCTGTCGCTGACGCGAGAGCGGCTGACGCAGAGCGTTGCTGCGTACAGGGCGGGCAACACGGCCGAAGCCAGGGACCTCGCCCTGTCGGCCTATCTCGACGGGTTCGAGCCGGTCGAGCCGACCCTGTCGGCGCGTGACGGTGGGCTGATGCGCCGGATCGAGACCGCCATGGCGCAGCTTCGCGAAGCCATCGGCTCGGGGGCGCCGGTCAGCGAGGTCGAGGACCAGGCAGCCGCGCTCGACGGGCTGTTCGCCGAGGCCGAGCAGGTGCTCGCGCAGGATCAGGGGACCGACATCTCGGCGGCGGTCAGCTCGTTCACCGTCCTCCTCCGGGAAGGGCTTGAGGCACTGCTGATCGTGGTCGCGATGATCGCCTTCCTGCGCAAGGCCGAACGGACCGAGGTCCTGCCCTATGTGCACGCGGGATGGGTTGCCGCGCTTGTGGCCGGCGTCGCAACCTGGCTGGCCGCCACCACCCTGATCTCGATCAGCGGCGCGAGCCGCGAGCTCACCGAGGGCTTCGGCGCCTTGTTCGCGGCGGTCGTGCTGGTGTCGGTCGGTATCTGGATGCACGGCAAGTCGCAGGCGGGCGCCTGGCAGCGATACATCAAGGACAAGCTCGATCGTGCGCTGTCGCGCCGCTCGGCATGGTTCCTGTTCCTGCTGTCGTTCGTGGTGGTCTACCGCGAGGTGTTCGAGACGATCCTGTTCTTCGTGGCCATGTGGAGTCCGGGGCGCGAGGCGGCGATCCTCGGCGGCGCGGCGAGCGCCGTGGTCGTCCTCGGGGTGATCGCATGGGCCATGCTGCGCTACAGCCGCAAGCTGCCGATCGGGACGTTCTTCCGCTACAGCTCGATCCTGATGGCGGTGCTGGCGGTTGTGCTGGCAGGCAAGGGCGTGGCGGCCCTGCAAGAGGCTGGCTTGCTCGGCGTCACCACTCTGGACTGGGTGCCACAAATCGACCTGCTCGGTCTTTATCCCACGCTGCAGGTCGTTGCCGCCCAGGCGCTGGCGGTGGTGGCGCTCGTTGTCGGGTTCAGGATGGGTAGCAGTCCGCCAAAGCCGGCGGCCGGCTGACCTCTTGTATCTCCATTAGCAGGTCCTAAATTAGGATATGCTAATGGAGAAGATGATGCAGCCAGACCTCGTTGTCCGCTTCGGCCGCCACGCGGCCGAGGCCGTTGGATTGCTCAAGGCGCTGGCGAGCGAGCCGCGCCTGCTCGTGCTCTGCTACCTCGCCGAGGTCGGCGAGATGTCCGTGGGTGACCTCACGGACCAGGTGGGGCTCAGCCAGTCCGCCTTGTCGCAGCACCTCGGCAAGCTGCGCGACGAAGGGCTCGTCGCCACCCGCAAGGAGGCCCAGACGGTCTTCTACCGGGTGTGCGACCCGAAGGCCGAACAACTGCTCATGCTTCTCCACGACCTCTTCTGCCCGGAACTCGGGCGGGAGGGCGTCGAGACCATCGAGGGAAGCTGATCATGGACCAGGACATCAATCTCGGCCGCGCCGCCGCGCAAGTGCAGGCGGCCCTGCGGAACGAGATCCGCGCACCGCATGTCAGGGCCTTCTTCGACGAGGCGACCTTCACCGCCAGCTATGTGGTGCACGATCCCGCGACCGGGAAGGCGGCGATCATCGACAGCGTGCTCGATTTCGACCAGGCGTCCGGGCGCACCGGCTGCGACTCCGCCGACGCCATCATCGCCTATGTCGAGCAGGAGGGTCTCGCGGTCGAGTGGCTGCTCGAGACCCATGCACACGCCGACCATCTTTCGGCCGCGCCGTACCTCCAGGAGAAGCTGGGCGGAAAGCTGGTCATCGGGGCCGGGATCGTCACCGTGCAGGAGGTGTTCGGGACAATCTTCAACGAAGGCACGCGCTTCGCGCGCGACGGGACCCAGTTCGACCGGCTTCTCGTCGACGGCGACACGCTGGCGATCGGCGGGATTCCGCTGATTGCGCTGCATGTGCCCGGGCATACGCCGGCCGATATGGCCTACGTCATCGGCGACGCTCTGTTCACCGGCGATACCATGTTCATGCCGGACTATGGCTCGGCCCGCGCCGACTTTCCCGGTGGCGATGCGCGCCAGCTCTATCGCTCCGTCCGACGCCTCATGAAGCTCCCCGACCGGAGCCGCGTGTTCCTGTGCCACGACTACAAGGCTCCGGGCCGCGACGAATTTGTTTGGGAGACGACGATGCTCGCCGAGCGCACGGGCAACGTCCATGTCCACGACGGCGTGGGCGAGGACGAGTTCGTCGAGATGCGGACGCGGCGCGATGCGACGCTGGCGCTGCCGAGGCTCATCCTGCCGTCGATCCAGGTGAACATGCGCGGCGGCAGGATGCCCGAACCCGAGGAGAACGGGGTCAGCTACCTCAAGCTCCCGCTCAACCGGTTCTAGGAGGAGCATTCGCCATGGAACCCGTAACGCCAATCACGGCAATCGCCGGCGGCCTCGCGATTGGCACGGCCGCTGCGCTCCTGCTGCTGCTCACCGGCCGCATTGCCGGCGTAAGCGGCATGGCGGCGGCCACAGCGCGGCTCGGCCAGGGCGGTCCGCCGTGGCCGCTGGCTGCCGCGTTCATCGCCGGCCTCCCGCTTGGTGCCGCGCTCGTCGCGCATGTCTTTCGCAGGCCCGAGGTCATCGTCACCTCGTCGGTGCCCTTGCTGATCCTCGCCGGCTTGCTGGTCGGCTTCGGCACGCGCCTTGGCAGTGGCTGCACCAGCGGGCACGGCGTCTGCGGGATTGCGCGCCTTTCGCGTCGCTCGCTCGCGGCCACGGCCACGTTCATGGCCAGCGCCGCCGCGACCGTCTTCGTCGTCCGCCACGTGATCGGAGGCTGACATGCGGAACATCCTGCCTGGACTCATCGTGGGGCTCGTGTTCGGGGCGGGCCTGGCGCTCTCCGACATGGTCAATCCGGCGCGTGTGCAAGCCTTCCTCGACGTGGCCGGCGCCTGGGACCCGACTTTGATGTTCGTGATGGGCGCGGCGCTCGTGCCCTCGGCCGCCGGCTACCTGGTCCGGCGCCGCATGGAGCGCCCGCTGCTCGGGGACCGGTTCAGGATTCCGGAAAGCTCGGTGCTCGACCGCCCGCTGCTGCTTGGTGCCGCGATGTTCGGTATCGGCTGGGGGCTGGTCGGCTTCTGTCCCGGTCCTGCCATTGCAGGGCTGGTGCTCGGTGCCTGGCAGCCGTGGCTGTTCGTTGCTGCCATGCTGACCGGCATGGTGCTGCACCGTGCCCGGGTGCCTGCCCTCGAACAGGCCGATCGGCCGGACTGACGACGCCATGCTCGACACCCTACAATACGTGCTGGGGGCCGGATCGGGCGTGCTCGTGGGGTTCGTCCTCGGTCTCGTGGGCGGGGGCGGTTCGATCCTCGCCGTACCGCTGATGGTCTATCTCGTGGGTGTGCCCAACCCCCACGTGGCGATCGGCACGAGCGCGCTCGCGGTTGCCGCGAATGCGCTGACCGGACTGCTCAATCACATCCGCCGGGGGCACGTGAAATGGCGCTGCTCGCTCGTCTTCGCGGCCGCCGGGGTCGCGGGGGCGTTTGCCGGATCGAGCGCGGGGAAGGCGTTCGATGGCGAGAGGCTGCTGT
>Ga0315910_10003655_pt1 | contig 13023 bp, 8 predicted proteins | sample EdamamesoilMG_FD_204470 | JGI IMG/M metagenome (GOLD analysis project Ga0315910, IMG submission 204470) | Garden soil microbial communities collected in Santa Monica, California, United States - Edamame soil | ecosystem: Environmental > Terrestrial > Soil > Garden | place: USA: California... | reverse complement strand
GTTTCCCTTGTCATTTTTACCATCGTCAATCGTGGGCAATAATGAAATGTCCTTTACAACTCCTTCAAGGCTTCCGTACTGCTGATAGGGGTAATTATCTAACTTAAGTTTTACCTTTTGACCAATCTTGACTTTTCCTGCCCCGGCTGAATTTACCGTTACATAAACTACATACTCTTCCTGTCCTTGCACTATCGCGAACATTTCTTCCTCGATCTTCACAAATTGATTCCTTCGCCACGGTTTCAGGTAGGTAAGAAGACCGTCAGAAGTTGCCTTTATCGCATAAGATTGCTGCCACTGCCTGACATAGCTTTGCAGTGTTTTCATAGATTGCTCTATAGCTTGTTTCGAGTTTCTTTGCTTTTCTTCAAAGTCAAATTCAATCTGATTCAATTGACTGCGGAGTTCACCAACCGTTATCTTTCCCTGAATCACATTTTTTCGGTGATTCTCCCCTTCCATTAATTTACCCAACCAGGCTTCCTGCTGCTGAATATGTTCAACGTCCGAAGACACTTTTTCCCGATGCAACTTCTCATCGATCGAAAATTTCAATTTTGCGTTGCTTAGCTGGCTCTCAAAAATCTTCAATTGGCTTTCATTGATTTTTACCAGTTCGGTCTGCCACTGAAGCTGCGCTCTTAGCTCGTTTATTCGCTCCTTGTAATAACGATTGGTAATAAGCTCGTTGTAGTCCAAACAGCCTTTTAACAAAGTGTTATAATCATTTTGATAATCGCCAAAAGTAAAGGCTACTTTTTCTGGCATGTTCAAAGGCGCAGAACCCGACAGCTGAACCTGAATATGGTTTAAGAGCTTCTCTAGGTGATCGATACTTTCTATCCCGAGGGGGTTCTCGATCTCCGCGATCAAGTCACCTTCCTTCAGCGTGGTATTGTCGGTAGCAAAAAGCTTTTGAATTTTTCCGGAATTTCTCGCTAACAATTTAATCGGAGGATCCTCCGTAGTGAGAACAAATGTTCCATTAATCTTGTCGGGGGATTTGATGAACCATGCTAAAATAATTACCAGGATAATCACACCTGTAAAAAGACCAGCGCCCCAACGGGTCAACCACATGGGAGGACGCGTCAGTACCTCCTGTAGTTCTTCCGAGCGAAGTTCCTGCAGTTCAATCAAGTGCCGCTTCTCTTCTACATGCTTAGTCATGACTAATTTTCAAGCAGTTCAAGTTCCAATTGATTTTTAATAAGATTAAAATATGCTCCCCGCTTTTCAATAAGGGACTGGTGAGTACCTGTTTCACTTACCCTACCCCGCTCCAGTACCACAATCTGATCTGCATTTTTAATTGTACTTAACCGGTGCGCGATAATAATTGCAGTTCTGCCAGCAAGGAACTTACCCAAATTGTGCATGATGGTGCTTTCATTGTTAGCGTCCAATGATGAGGTAGGTTCATCAAACAAGATAATCTCCGGGTTCTTGTAAACTGCACGTGCAATAAAAATCCGTTGCTTTTGTCCGGTACTTAACCCGATGCCTTCAGCGCCAATCCGGGTATTATACCCTTTGGGAGTTTCCTGAATGAATTTATTGATGTTGGCAATTTCCGAAGCCCGGTGAAGTTTAACCCTATCGATTGCCCCATCGTGAACAACGATGTTGTTGGCAATTGTGTCGCTGAAAATAAATCCTTCCTGCATAACAACACCAATGTGACTTCGCCAGGCATGCTGTGAAATATTTTTGAAATCATGCGAGCCAATTTTTATTTCACCCGAGGCCGGCTCATAAAATTTGATCAACAGTTTCATCAACGTTGTTTTGCCTCCCCCACTGGCCCCTACAATTGCCGTGACTTTGCTTGCCGGTATTGTGAGATTAATGTCATTCAATACGAACTCATCTGTTCCCGGATACTTAAAAGACATTCGGCTTATCGTGATATCCTGGTTCAGTGAAAAATCCGTTATCCGTTCATCTTCGGGTTCCTCTTCATTGGGCTTAGTGTGAATCTCAGTAAGCCGATCCAAACTTATCCGCGCGTTTTGAGCCTGGTGAATAAAACTCACAAATTGATTCACCGGTGAATTGATTTGCCCTACAATATAGGAGACCGCCATCATCATACCGAGCGTCAATTCACCATCAATAACTGCCTTGGCGGAAAGGATTGCGATCAATATATCCTTAATGTGGTGAATCATATTCGATCCAACGGATTGCGTCTGCTCCAGCGACAGCGATTTTATTTTAAGTTTGAAAAGAGATGCCTGCAGATACTCCCATCCCCACCGTTTTTGCCGCTCCGCATTGTGGAGCTTAATATCCTGCATACCGGTTATCAATTCCATTACTTTAGACTGTTCCCGGCTGGCAAGGGAAAAATTGGCATGATCAAGCTTGGCCCTTCTTTTCATGAAAAGAAAAACCCACGACAGGTATGCAACACTGAAAATAAAAAAGACAAAAAATATCTTGCTGCTGAAGAAAAGCAAAAGGATACTGAAGACCACTGCATTGATTAATGAAAATAGCGTCTGCAATGTAGTGCCCGTTAAAAAGGACTCAATCCGGGCATGGTCATTAATTCGTTGCATGATATCCCCGGTCATCTTAACATCAAAAAATGAAATTGGCAGCTTCATCAGCTTAACAAAAAAATCGGACACCAGTGATACATTTATCCGCGTACTAAGGTGCAGCAGCACCCAACTCCGGATTAACTCGATGGTAGTTTGTCCTATGGTCAGAAATAATTGTGAAATCAAAACCAGGTATATAAAGCCAAGGTCTTTGTTTTCGATACCTACATCAACAATGCTTTGAGTGAGGAATGGAAATATCAGGTTAAGTAAACTGCCTGCAGCCAGTGCCAGGATCAACTGCAACAGAAATTTCTTATGTCTAAATAGATACTTTCCGATAAAAGAAAAACCGCTGACCAGGGTATCCTCTTTATCTTCGTTGAGCGTAAAGAATTGAGGAGTCGGATCAAGAACGAGAACTACTCCCTCTCTAGTAGTTCGTGTAGCATTTGTTCCAATCCAACCCTCAATGAATTCTTCTGTGGTAAAAACCAGTTTTGTGCTGGCCGGGTCACTAACATAAACCTTTCCTTTTTTTATCGCATAGACAACCAGAAAATGATTGTTTCGCCAGTGTACAATACAGGGAAACGACACTTCATTTTCCAGCATATCAAAATTACACTTCACACTTATCGTTCTGAACCCGATTGATTCTGCCGCCTCGCTGATACCGTGCAAAGAGCTGCCCAGCCGCGAAGTGTCTGATAATTTCCGGAGGGCATCGGCACGCAGATTCTTACCGTGAAATTTACTGACTATGCGCAAGCACGTTGGCCCGCAGTCCATCGCCTCAAGCTGTTTGTAGTGGGGAAAACTCTTGTAGATCGCGTTCAATGGAATGTCAATTTGAATTTGTGTCCATAATCTTTTTGATCTGCTAATGAGCGTATTCCTGCCGTACGGAAATAGCCTCATTCTCCCACTGCCGTTTGAATTTTGATCTGCTATTAAAAATCATATCTATTTTTTTCCGTATGGAATTCGCTGTTGCCGTCTTGAAATTTCCGTTCAATCCAAGTCCCAAATATTTTATTCGATTGGCATTACTCACTTGATCGCTATTTACATTTAACGGGTAAATGATCATGGGCACCTGCGCCTCAATACATTCTTTAATAGTACCCAGACCACCATGCGAAACGACCAGGTCCACGTATTGTAAAAAATGCAAATTGGGTATGAAGGAAAAAATTCTGACGTTTCGGGAATTGTATTTTATTAGCGACTTGTTTGTTTTTGAAATCACTAAAAAGATATCGGGATCGCTGGCAGTACAATCGATCAGTTTGTCTACAAAACCTCGTTCCGACTTTTCGAATAGGGCACTTTGTGTTCCGAACTGGCAATACACTACCCGTAATTTTGAATTAACGCGTCTACGCTCAATTTCACGTACCAGATCCGCATACTCATCTGTAAAAAACCGGCTCTCATTTCGGTTGATTCGCTGATGAAAATGAGTTTCGTGTTTGAGTTTAGTTTCACTTCTAAACTCCAGAATTTCGGGAGCCAGAACTACCGTGTCGATGTGTTTTACACATCGGCTATAGGAATGATTCCAGTCCATGGATGCTTGCCAATTCCAGCCCCGTTTCCTGCAGAATCTCTTCCAGAAGAATACCTCATCAAATCCCAGAAAGGCTACCTTAGGTATCAGGTCTTTAATTTTCAAACGAACCCAATTCTGAAACCACAGACATTCACAAATCGCGACCGACCACCAGTGGTCGTGGGGCATAAAGGATGACTGTACCGGTGGCACATTTTTTTTCTTCGATGTCGACACACTTGGATTAATGAAGTTAATATCAACACCAAACTCTTTAAAAAACCAATAGTACTCCGAGAAACCTTCATCGATGTAAATTTTATGCGGATGATATACCGACACCATGTTTTGACATTCTGCGTATGCCGACAGGAAATGCCGGTAATACTTTATTCTGAAAAACCGGTCCGCGACTGACACCAGAAAAAAAGCCAGGAAGGTTTTAACACTACTGATCTTATATTCCAACAAATACTGAATTGAATGAAACTGAAAACCTTGTTCATGGACAAAACGCTGTAAGGCAAAGTCTCCCGCATAAATTACAGAACATCCCTGGGCCTCCAGGTGTTTTGCGTAGCTGAAACTTGCCATGTGATGACTTCTGAACGGTAATAAAATAAAAATGATGTTTTTATTTTCACTCATTTCCGCTGTATGTATTGATCATTAAAAGGAATCGGTAAAAATATCCAGGGGTAAAAACCCCCGGATAAATAACTTCGATTAGCAATACAGGTTTGATGCTACGGTTCCAGCGTATCTGGCCGCGCACATTGAATTTGCCGTGCTGAAACTTGGGCATCCCGAACCTGTAATCTTATACGATGGGCCACCAGAAGGTTTAGCACACCATAGTGTGAATGTAGGGTTTGGTACGCCACCACCATTTTCACCATAACCACCTTTTACGCTACGGATTTCCTCTTTTGACAAAAGAGAGTCTGAGAATTTCAAAAGAAACTTTTTCATTGGTTTTAAAAGTTTAAAGTGTAACTGATTTATTTAACAACATGCGCATGTTCGCTTTAATACGATCGCCTCCTTCCAGTAAGCGATCAAGTTTTAAGGATATCTGATCGATCGACTCAACCCGTAAATTACCCACCACACCAACGTCTCTATACAATACACGAGCTGCATTACCCGGTTGATCCGTTTGGAGATTAGCCGGCAATACATACATGGGAACGTTCTGTTCTAAACATTCATTTATGCTGGTCATTCCACCATGTGTAATCATTACGTCAGTATGTCTTAAGATTTCATACTGCGGAACAAAATCGAAAAACCGTATATTCTCGTAGTCACAGAAGTGTATCTCAAGTTTGCTTTTGGAAACAATAAAAAACAAATCACTTCGTGACGAAGCTACAACGAAGAGCTTATGGAAGAATTGACATAAGTCACCTGACCGGTTTTGTGGAATAGTACCAAATGAGCAATAGATGACTTTTTTATTTTCCTTAATTGTTTTCATCTGACTCAGGAGCTTCGTAATTGCCGGTGTAAGGTATCGGCTTTCATTTTTACGAACCGGCACCGGGATATAGTGTTCAAAAGATTTCCGGCTTTCAAATCTAAAATCCAGTTCCCGATGGCCAAGTATAACGGTCTTCTGATGTGAGAGCGTTCTGTAAAAACAATGTGTAAAATCGATCCTTTCCTTCCAATCAACACCGTTGCGTTTGCAATGACGTTTAAAAAAATACACATCATCTTTTCCTAAAAAGGCAATGCGTAGCAAGAACTCCTGCCACCGGAGTTTTGCCAGGTGGCGACACCATAACACCAGTACCCATACTTTCGAGAGGTAGCTATCAAAAGGAATAAATAATGAGTTAAGTGGCGGAACATTGGCCCGCATCCGGGTAGAAAATTTTGTATTCAGAAGAATGATTTCTACCGATGGCTTCTGCAGGAATAAAGAATATTCCGCCAGGTGCTCATCAAGATAAATCCGAGAGGGATGATAATGGTGAATAAGTCGTTGTGCTTGGTTCGTATAGATACTGAACTCCCTCAACCTCCGCTTTAAAAAACTGTGATCAGCCATCGATTTTAAAAAAATACCCAAAAACGAAAAGAAGGATTTGATCCTGTATTCAATGGCGTATTCGAATAAAAAAAATTCAAATCCCTCATCGGTTATCAGTTCCTTTGAATCAAGCGTTCCGGTAAATACCACAACTTCTCCGGTCTTTCTTAATTCATGCGCATAGCCAAATGCAGCCATGTAGTGGCTCGGGCTGGGCAACATCACAAAGACCGTTCTCTTCATAGGGCACACTCCATATTTTTCATTCCGCTGAATCTCACTACGTTCTCCAGATCCGCGAAGCTGTAGGTATCCGGCACTCTGAATCCATCAAAAAATACAGTTGGTGTTCGGTCAATCGCGGCTTCCTGTATCCACTCATTTTGCAAGTCAAGATGGTGACGGGAAAAACCCCTCTCCTCTATCCAACCGGTTTCGCGTTCCCAATTCTGAATACTTTTGTTTTCAAGGCCGTACCACAACCGAAGCGCATGGCGTTGTCGTACCGGTTCAAGACTTAAAATTTTTCTGGCAACCGTATCGCCTATGTTGTCCGGATAACCCTCTGTTGCGAATAGTATCTGGCAATTGATGTCCCTACCAATACTCAATAAGTTTTCAATTTGTAAAAACAGTTGAGCACACGGAGGACACGTAAGACTCGAGACAACAGTCAACGTATGAAGCATGTTCGGCTGACCCAGACAAACCGGAGCAAGTTCCGATGTAAGCGCAGGCATTCTATGTTGCTCACCGAGAAGCGACTTAAAAATTGACATATTGGATTTCATTCTGTCCAATTCAATTTTGGTTGTCTTCAATTGGTTAGCCCTGACCAGATTTTGTTTAAGTAATGACCACACTCCGATCGGCAAGGAAGCACCCAATAGCCATATCAAAAAAGTTTTTAAGTCTGGAAGCCTGATCTGAAAAGTACCAACCTCAAATGCGTTTAGAAACAAAGCAAACTCAAGCCAAAAAACCACCATTACCGTAAGGCATAGAATACACCACGTTTTGGCAACACGTGCCTGGTAGAAAACGGAGTAGATGGAAAATGGCAGAGCAAGCGTAATCACCACCATAGCCGTGGCGGTGTAGTGACTTTCATTACCGGAAACAAAAAAACTAAAAAGGAGCGCAACAGTTGACGTTGTAAAGAAAACAAACCCAACCTCAGACCAACTTAGCCATCGGGTAATGTACGCAGCTTTACCGTTGAGTATCTTGCCGCAGTTTGTCTTCCGGCTCACGTGACAAAGTTTTTGGAGAAACCGGTTTTCATTGGCAAACGATTGCCCCAACAATAGCAAACAAGTGACCAGCCCAACCAGGTTGAGGGCAAACAACCCAATGACGTGGCCTCCTGAATAAAGGATATTACTTAAATATATCAGGGCTAAAATAGCCATGACGAACGCTGCTATGCACAACGGAATTCTGCTGTTTCTTAACAGTTCACTTTTTCGTTTCTCATAAAAATCTTTTTCACCCGATTTCTCATTCGCCTCCGCAAGCAAAACCACACCGTCCCAACTCCGGATGTAATCGGAACGTTCCTCCTTAATTGCACCGGCACCGGGCTCATACCTGAAAATCTGATCGTTTGTTATTCCGGTAACGATGGTAAATTTGCCGCCATCGACATTGATAAAAGCCACATGAGGTACAGGTAATTCATGTAGCTGATCCGCATTTGACTTTACTACTGCATTCTCAATATTCCACTCCGACAACGCATCCTGATAACTCAACAAACTGTGATCATCCGGATGCAGGCTGAGGTATTTCTCGATGGCGTAAAGTGTGACTTTACCACCAAGCATTCGAATAAATTGATGGAGCACTACGTGAAAGTTGTCTTTCATTGCAAAAGGTTATCCAGACGTAAGTCAACCGATTGCTTAGTCCGCGTTTCAAAAAAAGGTCATCAGGAATAAATAAATTTTTCGATGGCAGGATTCGATCGGAGAACCGCGTGATTGTAGTATTCCCGGCAGGTTGGTTAAACCAAACGACTGTGAGTTTTACCGATCAGACTCTGACTCAGCAATTTGTTCACCAATACGGATACGTTGGGATGGAACTTAATCTCCCTTGAGTTGGAAGACGATAAAGGCATTTCATTAAAAATGCAACGCTATTTTTCAGGATAGTAAATCAGAACCTCATTTCTGGTACTCAATTTTGGTGACACGCCAGACAAACTCACCTGCTCCTGTTTTCACCACTACGGAATCCCCCACCGCTTTCTTCATCAGCGCGTGTGCCATAGGTGAATCCACCGAGATATAATCTTTGGTATCAAAAAGCTCATCACTCCCGACTATCCGCAGACGTTTTTGCATACCCCGGTCATTTTCAATCTCTACCCATGCGCCAAACAATACTTTACCTTCCTGGAATGGTGAATACGGCACAACTTTCAGATCATCGATGCACTTACGTAAATAGAGCAACCGTCTGTCAATTTCACGCAGGCGCTTTTTATTGTAATGATAGTCGGCATTCTCTGAACGATCCCCAAGACTTGCAGCCCACGATACCTTTTGTGTGGTGTCCGGGCGTTCAACCCGCCACAAATGATCCAGCTCGGCTTTTAATTTCTCTAAGCCTTCGGGAGTAATTAGTAGTGTTTTCATAGTTACTGATCATGACAGGCGGCCATCCAATCCCTCAGGTATATCTGGCACCGGCTGCTGTGTTAAACTGTTTTGAACGTTTTTTATTTTAATGCCTGTTCAAAATCAGCGATGAGGTCATCGGGATCTTCTATTCCGGTCGACAAGCGGATTAATGATTCAGGGATCCCCATCTCTTTTCTTCGCTCCGGCCCCAGCTCAAAGAAAATAGTTTGAGCAACCGGTATAGCCAATGTCCGGGTATCGCCCAGGTTACTGGATTTGATAACCACCGAAAGTTTATTGAGCATCCCCAGATAATCGATATTGGCTTTCACTGCAAAACTCATCAAGCCTCCGTAGTTGCTGAACAATGCTGTTGCCCTGTGGTGTTGAGGGTGACTCGAGAGACCTGGATAGTACACTTTCTCTACGGCAGGATGTTTTTCCAGGAACCGCGCAAGTATCAGGGCGTTGCTGCAGGTTCGTTCCAATCGCAAGGCAAGTGTTTCTGAACCAACGGCAATACTGTGCGCTGACTCAGGTGATAGCGTTCCACCGCTATCGCGCAGGCCACGTTTTCGTATTTGCATTAATCCCAATCGCGCGGCAGCTACCTTCCCAAGAAACACGTCTGCAATGTTGGGAAACGACTCCCAGCCGAAAATTCCGGTATCCGTTACACTGCCTCCGAGGGCATTGCCGTGACCACCGATATATTTCGTGAGCGAGTGGATGATGAGCCCCGCGCCTACATTCCGTGGCTGAAAAAGATAGGGAGACGTCATCGTGTTATCCACCACGTACAGTATGCTTTTCTCCTGGCAGTAGGTGCCGATTGCCTGAAGATCGGCAACCTGCGTGGCCGGGTTAGCAATCGTTTCAACGATCACCATCCGCGTTTGGGGAATCCAGGCTTCGGTAACATGCTTCACATCAGTTGCATCAACAAATGATACGCGTACCCCGATCCCGGACAAAGTCTGCAGAAGGCTTCGTGTGTTTCCAAACAAGAAGGAACTCGCAATGATATGATCTCCGGCCTTCATCAAAGACAATAGTGTAGAAGTGATCGCTGCCATCCCGGTTGAAAACGCAACCGTGCCAAGCCCGTTTTCCATTTGTGTAATCTTGTGTTCGAGTGCCGCTACAGTGGGATTGCCCTGTCGCGAGTAAGCAAATCCTTTGGCCTTGTTCTGAAATACATCGACCAGGTCGTTTACGTCCTCATAACCCCAGGTAACAGCAGGGTGAATCGGTTGATGTAATGCTCCGAATTCTGGCTTAAGCTGCCGGTCGGAATGTAGTATCGTAGTAGTAAAACCTTTCTTTCCGTTCATGATCTCAATGTGACCGCAAATATCCGATAAAAAGATATCTCTGAAACAGTTACAGTTTTATTAATTCTGACAATATCAGATGGAACAGCATTACCCGGATACATAATCAAATTCTTTTTCTGTTTTTGCTGTTCCGTGTATTGGCGTAATGCGCAAAACGGTAAATTTTATAACAGTTGGTAAAAATTCTATAAACGTATAACCATCAGAATCACCATCTTCGCACCATCATGACTACGCTCTATATAAAGAATATGGTTTGCAACCGCTGTATAATGGTGGTGAAGCAGGAATTGGAGCGCCAGGGACTTCACCCTGAAAAGGTTACGTTGGGAGAAGTCACGATCAAAGAAGACAGGCTCACTGACGCTCAGCAAGACAACCTTGATTCGGCACTGGTCAATCTTGGCTTCGAACGTATTGATGACCGGAAAGCACGGCTTATTGAAGCGATCAAAAACAAGATTATTCAAGTAGTCCACCACAGCGACAACGTGAACCTGAAGTTCAACTGGTCTGACGTGCTCGCAGAAGAAATACATTATGAATACAACTACCTGAGCAACCTGTTCTCAAGTGTTGAAGGCATTACTCTCGAACAATACATCATCCGGCAAAAAATTGAAAAAGTAAAAGAACTACTTTTCTACGATGAACTCAGCCTGAGTGAGATCGCTCATAAACTCGGCTACAGCAGTGTCGCCCACCTATCCACGCAATTTAAAAAGATAACCGGCTTCACCCCTTCCGAAATGAAGAAGTCGCGTAACATCGATCAAAACCGAAAGCCGCTGGATTCTGTTTCCTGATGTACGATGCACGATTTTTCTAAATCGCAGTATTGGTTGTACATCTGCAGCACACAACTTCGGGAAATCCTGTAAATCAAAGCCGCTAAAGTGTAAAACTAAAAACAGTGATACCGTGTAATATTGTTGTATCAATAGCGAATCCAGATGTCAACCATCGTTGAAACAAAAAAGAAAAAAACCGCTGACGGCCAATATAAACAGGAGACATTTCCCGTTCTTGAAATGACGTGTGCCTCATGTGCGGTAAGCGTTGAGTCGATGCTCAAGTCAACCGCTGGCGTAAAAGATGCCGGTGTGAACTTCGCCAATCAGACCGCATGGGTTGAATATGATGTCAGGCAAACCAAACCCGTTGACCTTCAGAATTCAGTGCGGTCAATCGGGTATGACCTTGTTGTCGATGTGGAAGATCCGCAGGCCGTTCAGGAAGAAGCCCAACGCAAACACTTTGTCGCAGTCAGGAATAGAACCATCTGGTCTTCCTTACTATCCGTCCCGGTTGTGATCATTGGGATGTTCTTCATGAACCTTCCGTATGGAGGCTATCTTTCGATGATCTTAACAGCCCCCATCGTGTTTTATTTTGGCCGGAATTTCTTCATCAACGCCTGGAAACAAGCGCGGCATGGAAAAGCCAATATGGATACGCTGGTTGCCTTATCCACCGGAATTGCCTTCCTGTTCAGCATGTTCAACACGTTCGCTCCGGAATTCTGGCATGCCCGGGGACTTCACGCCCATGTATACTATGAGGCTGCCGCTGTTGTCGTAGCCTTTATCTCGCTCGGAAAACTCCTCGAAGAAAAAGCAAAATCAAACACATCATCCGCCATCAAAAAATTAATGGGGCTTCAACCAAAGACCGTGCGGGTGATGATTGATCGTATTGAACAGGAAGTCCCCATAGCCGCAGTGAAAGTGGGTTATACTATTCTCGTTCGACCCGGTGAAAAGATTCCCGTTGATGGTGTGGTGACCAATGGCTCATCGTATGTCGATGAAAGCATGATATCCGGAGAGCCCGTGCCGGTTGAAAAGAATGCAGGCAAGAAAGTATTTGCAGGCACCATCAACCAAAAGGGAAGTTTTCAATTCAACGCTGAAAAAGTTGGCAGCGATACGATCCTGGCGCACATTATCAAAATGGTTCAACAGGCCCAGGGAAGTAAGGCACCGGTTCAAAAACTGGTCGATAAAATCGCTGGCGTATTTGTTCCGGTAGTTATCGGTATTGCTATCCTGACTTTTATGACCTGGATGAGAGCCGGTGGAGACAACGCCTTTACGCACGCGCTTCTTACTTCGGTCACTGTGTTGGTTATTGCATGTCCTTGTGCACTTGGACTGGCCACCCCCACGGCCATCATGGTGGGTGTTGGTAAGGGAGCAGAAAATAATATCCTGATCAAGGATGCCGAAAGCCTCGAACTTGCTCACAAAGTAAACGTGGTCATTCTCGACAAAACAGGAACCATTACGGAAGGAAAGCCAGGGGTTACTGATTTCATTTGGGATGACAATGCCGGTACCTCAACCGAAAAACAAATTCTGCTTGCGATGGAATCCCGATCGGAACATCCGCTGGCAGAAGCCATCGTCAATAAACTGAAAGCTGATTCGGTCAATGCGATTGCCATTGATGCCTTTGAAAGCATTACCGCGCGAGGTGTCAAAGGTAAAGTCGGTACACACACTTTTTTTGCAGGAAACAAAAAGCTTATTACTGAAAATAATATTCCGTTGTCAAATCATCTCAGAGATCAGGCCGCCCGGCTTCAAGATGAAGCAAAAACGGTAGTCTACTTTGGCAGCGAACAACGCGTCCTGGCAATTATGGCGATCGCTGACAAAATAAAAACGAGTTCGAAAGCAGCTATTGCTGCATTGACGCAGAACGGTATTGAGGTTTATATGCTTACCGGTGATAATGAACAGACGGCCAGGGCGGTGGCCAATCAGGTTGGGTTAACACATTATCAGGCAGAAGTACTTCCTTCCGACAAAGCAGCCTTTGTTAAAAAACTTCAAAGCAGTGGCAAAACGGTAGCTATGGTTGGCGATGGAATCAACGACTCGCAGGCGCTAGCACAGGCCGATATTAGTAT
>Ga0315910_10003654_pt1 | contig 13024 bp, 8 predicted proteins | sample EdamamesoilMG_FD_204470 | JGI IMG/M metagenome (GOLD analysis project Ga0315910, IMG submission 204470) | Garden soil microbial communities collected in Santa Monica, California, United States - Edamame soil | ecosystem: Environmental > Terrestrial > Soil > Garden | place: USA: California... | reverse complement strand
CGTGTTCAAATGATTGTCGTTTTGGCCGTCCACCGGATCCACTTGAGTGCTGCCGCCTCTGATTCCAAACAAATTGTTATCCCCGGAGGCGGGCTCAATCGCGCCGCCATTGATGCTGCCGGGCATAGTCTGAGCGTTGGGTTCGAGTCCGACCCAACCGCCTGCCCCGGCATTCGCGCTGAGATCCCAAACGCGGTTATGCCAGCCTTGAAGCGTGCCGTTGCCGAAATCGAATGTCAGGGTGGCGGATCGCGCAGGGAGCGCAGCCAGCAGCAAGACCAGGCATCCGATCATGGTGCCAAGCATTCGCGTTGCGCCCGTCGTGATGGCTGGCAGCAATCTGAAGGTTGCTTTGAAATGCGGTGACTTCACAGGCGCGGAGGTTTTTGGGTGTGGATTCAAATCCCGGATTCTGGTTTTCATAGTAGGTGTGACGTGTTCGGTGCAGGCGGACGAGTCAGACTGATTACCCCGTTGAAACGTAGTCTGCCGGTGGGTTTGATTTTGCAACTTGGCGTTCAACGGTTTGCTAGCAGGAAGCGTCTCGTGTGCAACTGCCCCGGTCTTGCGCCAAGGAACCTCCGCCGCATCGCTGACATTAGGCGGGGACTCGCCAATTGCATCTCGCGGATTGCTCAACTCTCAGCAATTCTTGTCGCGACTCTTGTGGAAGTGCACATCACGAAGCCGGAAACTCCAACCGCTCGCTTCCTCCAGCCAACCAATTGCGAAGACCATGGCGGTTCAATCGCCGATCCAAAAAAGCAAAAACCCCGCGCTTGCGAGCGCGGGGTTTGATCAGATTCAACCGAATCAGGACTGGCTGGCGGCCTTGGGGCTTTGAGCCTTCTTGACGGCGACGTGAGCGCACTTGCCCTTGGCCGTGGTACAACCCGCTGTTGCAGCTTTATCCGCGCAAGCCGATTTGGCCGCGGCTGAACAGGCAGTGGCGTTCTTGGCCGCTGCGGCCGCCTTTTCCGTCGGGCAGCAGGCTTCGCCGGCAAACGCGCCGAGGGTGAAAGCTGTCAGGGTGATCACTAAAAGAATGCTCTTCATATCTCGTTTGGTTGTTTCAATTGTTAATCTTATTACTTGCTGTCGGGCTTTCAGACTGGCTGGAGTGGTGAAATGTTCAATGTTTTTCTACTCCAAGTCTGGATAGATCGTGACGGACCCCTGTCGTACAGGCCAGAAAGAGGACTTCTCGACGACAGCTCGGAATTACCGCACGTTCCCCGTACGCAAAGTTGCCAAAGGATAGAACGTTTCACGCCAGCGAATACCGCCTTGACGCAGCGTGACGATCGTCGAATGCAACAGTGCGTAGTGAAACAGTGGGAACATGAAGGGTATCAGCAGCGCATAACGCCCAGCCCAGCCCAGTCGGCGAGCCAGAATTATACCCGGTACGATTAAGAAAAGCGGCGACAACGCCGTGGCCAAGCCAAGCGGTGTCCCCGATAACAAGCCAAGCAGGAGAATGGTGGAGACCAGCAGGACGGCCACGCTGCCGGCCAGCACGAGTCCGGTCCGGTAATCCAGCGCGGCAAAATAGTTCTTCTCCATGATCTTCACGATGCTCCAAGCTGTGGTGCCCCAGTGGCATTCCGCGTCTTCACCGCCAATGAACGCGCGCGTGCGCTTGCCCGCGCGGCGCAGGAGCAGGCCCAGCTTTACGTCATCCACCACGGTGAGGCGCAAGGCCTCGTAGCCACCGCATTGACGATAGGCTGAGGCGTTAACGAGGTTAAACGCCCCGATGCCGAGATGGGATTTGGGCCGGTCGCGATTCACGCCGGAAATCCAGTTCGCCAAGCTGATCAAGAACAGCAGGTGCGACGCTTTCAGACCAACGCTTCCGCCCGCCAGACCGGAAACCAGCGTCAGGTGATCGGCAGCGTCACGTTCCGCAACACTTAAGGCACGCGCGATCACGTCGGGCTTCAACCAACAGTCCGCGTCGGTGAAAAGAATCCAGTCACCCGTGACCGCGCTCGCGCCGACGTGACAGGCGTGACACTTGCCCAGCCAACCGTCCGATAAAACATCCACGCGTTTCACCTGCACCCGTGCGTCCTTCTGCGCCAACCGCCGGAGGATGTCGCTCGTGCGGTCGGTGGAGCGATCGTCCACGACAATAATCTCGAACTCCACGCCGCGCTGCGTGAGCAAATGGTGCATTGTCTGTTCAATGCGCGTCTCCTCGTCTCGTGCCGCAATGACCACCGAGCATTTGACTGGGTTTTCGTCCGGCGCTTTTGGGAGCGACGCCAGCGCCGGCAAGCGCCGCACCCAGCGTATGTGCCAAAGCGTGACGATGGTCATGGCAAGAAACACTGCGGTCGTGCTGTAGAAGATCAGGGTCACCCACATGGATTGAATGAATCGGACTATGACCACTTCCCGGAAATGCGCAAGGCCCGCGCATCCGGATGGCAAGGGTCGAACTGAGTGGCGTCTGCCTCTGGTGCTCGCCTTAATAACAAACAGGGCCGGAGGAATCCGGCCCTGTCGTGACTTGATAGAGTGCGTTACTGAGATTTATTTCACGATCACGCGGTAGAACTTGCTGTTACCGGTCGGCGCGACCTGATATGGCGAAGTTGCGTTGTTGGTGGTGTAAGGTCCGGTTACGGCATTGGCCTCCAACAGCGTGCCTTGTGGCCAGGTCAGGATGAGGTTGGCGCCGGAACGAGCCACGTTCAAAGTGACGGCAGGAACCGCCGAGTACAGCCCCTGAATCTGCGCAGCCGTCAAGGCGTAGTTGAAGAACGCCACTTCATCAATCCGACCGTTGAAGGTGCGGGTATCGGCATTGGGATCACCGCCAATACGAATCGTATCCGTGAAGGTCCGCGCTGTGTGCGTGAACGCATTAACGGCGCTTTGCGATCCATTGGTGTTGATCAGGTGGATCGTGGCCTGATTTGGCTGAACCACCAGCGCCACAAAGGACCATTGATTGAGGGGCACATTCAAACCGGAATCCCAGTTATAGGTCGCCGCGGCATCCAACCAGTGATAATTCAGGTTGCCGGTGCCAATGAAGTTCAAGCCGGTGGCGGGCTGACCCGCGCGAGCAAAGACGATTCCGGCCCGGTCGTTGTAACCGGCGGGATTGATCCAGGCGGTTATCGTCATCGTGTCAGTGGTCACTCCCAAGGCCGGCACGGTGACGTAAGCGTTGGCAACGCCATTAAATGTCTGCACCGCGGTGTTGTTGCCCCCAAAGACACTGAACCCCTCGTCTGGCGTCGGGCCGAGGATGCCACTGAATCCATTTTGTACTACGCCATAGGTGCCACTTCGTCCGCCCCAGTAATCATAAGCGAGCGGGTCGATGGACGGATCGTTGGTTTCACTAAAGCGATAGTACGAGAGCGGGTTGGCCGCAATCACCGCCGCCTCGTGACCGCCTGGCGCCGGCACGATGACCGTAAGCGTGGCAGGTGGACTGCTAGTGATGGCCCCGACTCCGTTGGTGACGACCACGTCGTAGGCGGCCTGGTTGGCGGCGGACACATTGGTGATAACCAGGGTATCGGTTCTGACGCCAAGCACGTTGCCGCCGTTTGAAATGGGCACGCCATTCGAGCGCCATTGATAAAATGGCGAGGTACCCACTGCGCTAACCTGGAAAGTGGCCGTCCGACCCGCATACAAGGTCACGGAGGCGGGTGACGAAGCAATGCCCGGTGGCAAGGCGCCGCCCAGCAATGCGGCCCCAAATAAATCCGAAAGCTCACCCACCGAGAGGGCACGGTCGAACACAGCGACCTCGTCAATCAGGCCGGTGAAGAAATTGCCCGTGGCGTCAAGGATGCCGCCACCGCCGATGCGGAACGGGAAGGGGGCACTGCCGTAGTTGGTCGTGGCCGCGTGAGCAGTGTTGGCCTGCAACACCTGGAAGCCGCCGCCGCCGTTGGTTGAAACCAGCCGGAGCGAGACATTCGTGCCGTCGCCAATGGCGGCGACCAGGTACCAGACGCCTGCCTGGATGTTGCTTTGGAGCAGGAATGCCGAGCCCCGAGGCGTAAAGATTCCGATCTGAGCCAGACCGTCAGCGCCGTTACCATGGAAGCCGAATTCACAGACATCATTCTGGCCGAATAAGCCGACGCGCGCGCCGATGGGCCCGGCGGTGTTGAACCAGCCGATGATAGAGAACTGTGCCCGATTATTCATCAGGCTCTCGGTGGTGGCGGTTTCCGCGCTAAAACCATCGTATTGCGCCGCCGTGTTGGTGGCTTCGACGCCGGTAAAAGCTGGCGGTGTCGGCCCGGGCAGTTCGGACACAACGTTTATATTGGCGGCGAGGTTGCCGCCCCAGTAATCGTACGCGTAAGGACTGCCGTTGGTTTCTCCCAAGCGCCAGTAGGCTATCGGGTTGAACTCCCTCAGCTTGGCTTCATACGGGACGGGAACGCTGTTGGAGGCCACCACAAACAGGGTCGCCACACTGCTGGTGAGCGAGCCGGCGGCATTGTTGACAACAACGTCGTAATTGCCGGCATCACCCGCGCTGGTAACGTTGTTGCGCGAAAGCGACGGGTTCGTTGCCCCGGCAATGTTACCACCGTTCCGACGCCATTGATAACTGAGTGGTGCGTCCCCGGAAGCGACGATTGAGAAGTTGGCCGTCCGGCCTTCCATGAGCCCTAAGGACTTCGGCTGGATGGGAATCACTGGAGGAATGGCCGTGACGTTCAACCCCTTCTTGTATAGTTCCAGAATTTCAGACGGGTCGAGCGAGCGGCTAAAAACCGCGAGTTCGTCAATCGTGCCGCTGAAGGCACGATCCGCGGGCGTGGTAAGGTTGGAAGGATCGGTTCCGATGGTGACGATCCCATTGAACGGTGCGTTGGTATGGGCCACGGTATTGGTCGCGGAGAACTGCCCATTAGCGTTGTAACAGTAGAGCACGGCATTGGACGGTGTGACCACCAAAGCGACAAAGGACCACGCGTTCGTCAGCGGTACCAAGCCGGAGATAAAGTTGAACTGCCCGTTATTCCACGTGTAACCAATCGTGTTGTTGTTGCCGTTGTTTGCGTAGCCGAAGGTTTGGATGTCGGTGCCGGCATTACGAGCAGAGAAGATCGCGGTATTGGCAGTCTGGAAGGTGGTGGGATAAATCCATCCACAGATCGTGACCGTGTTGGTATTCAGGGCCAACGGCGGGGCCACGATCCAAGAGCGGGCTACGTTGCGGGCGGATTGCAAGGCCGTGTTCCCGGCTTCAAATGCCGGGAAGTCAGTCGGCTGCGGACCTACAATCGAGCCGTATCCATTTTGAGCCGCATTGCCGTAGGTGCCAGTGAAGCCGCCGACAAGGTCGTAAGCCGCGCTGTAGTTCGTGGTTGGATCCTCGGTTTCATTGAAGCGCCAGTAAGCCGAGGGCTGCTTGGCGACAATGGTCGCGGCAAAGCTGTTCGCCACCGGAGCCTCCAAAGTGAGCGACGCCACTGTACTGGTCACCACTCCATGCGGATTGGTCACCACCAACGAATAGGAAGCCACATCCCCCGCACTGACATTCGCAAGGAACAAGATGGCCGTGGTGGCACCGGAAACGTTGCCCCCATCCGTCAGGTCGACACCGTTTTTCTGCCAGCGGTAGGAAATGGGAAGCACACCGGCAACCGACGCGCGAAGGCGCGCTGTCCCCCCCGGGAAGACTTTGGGCGCAGCCGGGAGTGGATCAATCATGGCCGGCAACGGCGTGGCGCGCGGGATGATCTGGATGGCGTTGATCGGCGCACGCGTATTGAACTCCGCTGTCTGGATCAGAAATGAATCGTTCGTCAGGCTGTTGAGCACCGTGTAGTTTCCTTGAAAATTCCCCCGTTGAGACAATTGGCCGCCGAGAACCGTTGCTGGCACCTCCGCGTAAGTGAAAGCGGTGATGAAGTTACTGCGATCACAAATGAAGGTATGAGTTGTCAGGTCCGTGCCAAAAACCAGTGCCGTCGGGGGGCCGGAGGCGTGTAGCAACCAGTACTCGCCGACGCGGCCGGCTGTGGCATCGCCATCGGAGTAAATGACCACATCGTAGCTGGCGACGCCTTGCGCGGTCAGCCAGGCAGCCAGCCCCGAGAGATAAACCAACGGTTTGTTGCCGTTGCCATTGGCCCAGAGGTTGGTGTTCAGCGCGCCGTTGGCGCCATTGTTGGAGTCCAGGTACCCGTTCATCAAATTCGCATCTGGCGTGCCTTGGATACCAGGGTTGCCACCACCGCCCAGACTCCAGTTATTCGCCGCGTCCCAGTTGATCGTGATGCTTGGCGCACCCGCACTGTCAACAAGGACAATGTTCGTGCCTCGCGTCCCGAGGTTGTTCCAGTTAGTTTGGGCATACGCTGATGCACCAGCCAGATCAGCCTCAACCAACGCATTGGCCCCATTCGTGAAGCCAAATCCGTCCCCGTTGGCTCCGCGGAGGAAATTCATGCCAATGGTGGCAGCCGAAGCTGCGCCGGAGACTGAAAGCAGGGCGGCGACGAGCATTAAGATCGCCCGGCCAACGCAACGCAAGCGATTGATTCGAATGTAGGGAGGTTGTGGGGTGTTCATAGACTTGTTACGCATGTTGGGTTTACAGGTAGGTTGGATGGAAAGCCAAGCGCCGTTCAGTCGCGCTTCACGATTCGGAGAATACTCAACTTCATCGGCGTTTGCCGCAGGGTCATGAAATCTTTTGTACTATTACTCGGAAAGAATTCAAGCTCCTTCTAGGGTGCGACAGCGACCCGATTGGGTACCCAGTGGTGTATGCGTGCCGACTACTACTCGAAGCGACGAGAGTGTTAATTAACATGCAAATTTCCTGCTGGTTGCAGATTGATCGTAGCCCCGCATGCCCCCGCGGCTTTGATGCTTGGCAGTCCGAGTATTTTCCCGTTTCATCTCCGCCTGACGCATTAAATTCTATGCCAACGAAAACCATCATCAAACCCGCGAAATCTCCCGCCGCCGTCGGCCCCTACAACCACGCCGTGCGAGTGGGCGACCTCATGTTCTGCGCCGGGCAGATTCCCATCGAACCAGCCACGGGCAATCTCGTCACGGGCGACATCAAAGTTCAAACGGAACGCGTACTCCAAAACGTGAAGGCCATTCTGGACGACCAGGGGCTGACGTTTGCCAACGTGGTCAAGAGCACGGTGTTCCTAACCAACCTCGCCGACTTCGCGGGAATGAACGAAGTGTACGCGAAGTATTTTACCAATGATTTCCCGGCCCGCTCAACCATCCAGGTTGCGGCGTTGCCCAAGGCCGCGAATGTGGAGATCGAGGTCGTGGCGCATTTTTGACCCGAAAGCGCGGCGCTTACGCCGCTTCAACGTCCTCAAGCAATCGAGCGCTGAAGCGAGTTGAAGCCCGCGCTCCCTCCGTATTCGTAAATCCTTATGTCGCTCGGATTACAGTTGGCCATCGCTTTCGCCCTCGGCGGCGGCTGTGGTGCGCTGTTCGTGTGGCTTTGGCTGCGTGGACGCGCCGCCGCGCCGGACGCCCGGCTGGAAAATGAACTGCGGCAGCAACTCGCCCAACGGGACGCGGAGTTGAATCAGACGCGAGCCGAGGTGGTTCAAAACAAGACTACCTTGGCGACAGCGCAGGCGAATCAGGCCAGCGCGGAGAAATTGCTGGCGGAACAGCGGGTCTTGCACGAGCGGACCCTGGCCGACGCAAAGGAAGCCCAGGCCAAGGCGCTGGCCGATTTGCGCGAGGCGTTTCGTGCCTTGAGTGCGGATGCTTTGAAGCAAAGCGCGCCGGAATTTCTGCGCCTGGCGGAACAGAGCTTCGGAAGACTGCAGGAAGCAGCGAAAGGTGATCTGGAAAAGCGGCAGGAGTCCATCAAGGTCTTGGTCGAGCCGCTGAAACAGCAACTGGAGACGTATCAAAAGCGCTTGCAGCAAAACGAAACCGCGCAGGCGGACACGCTGGGCAAGGTGAAGGAGCAGCTCACCGCACTGGCAATTTCGAGCCAGTCGCTCGCATCGGAGACGGCGCAGTTCCGTTCGGTGCTGAAGTCGAATCAGGCGCGCGGACGCTGGGGCGAGGAAACGTTGCGGCGCGTGGTGGAAGCCGCGGGCATGAGCGCGCACTGCGATTTCACCGAGCAATCGAAGGGCGACGAAGGTAAACCGGACTTGATTGTACGCCTGCCAGGAGAACGGTTGATCATCGTGGATTCCAAAGTGCCGGACCTGGATTTTCTCAGTGCGCTCGACGCAGCGGATACGACCAAACGAACGGAGGCTTTGGCAGCCCATGCGGCGAAGCTCAAGAATACGATCAAGGCGCTGGCGGATCGCGATTATCCCCGACAATTTCCGAACGCGCTGGATTACGTGGTGTTGTTTCTCCCGGCCGAATCGTTGTTCAGCGCGGCGTTGGAGGGCGATCAGGAACTCATCGTCTGGGCGGCGAATCGCCGCATCATGCTGGCCACGCCGGCTTCGCTGATCGCTCTGCTCCGCTCGGTGAGCGTGAGTTGGCAACAACACGCGCAGACGGAGAATGCGCAGAAGATTGCCGAGGCGGCACAGGAATTCTATGCGCGCGTGGTGAAGTTCACCGAGCACTTCGAGAGAATCCGCGCGGGTCTGGAGCGGGCGAACAGCGCGTTCAACGATGCGGCGGCGAGCTTTCAGACGCGTGTGCGTCCTGCGGGCGAGCGGCTGGCGGAACTTGGCGGCGGCGCACCGGGTAAAAACCTGGCCGATCTGCAACCACTGGATGCTTCGCCGCAGTTGCCACCCGCAAGCTGACCTGTCGCAATGAAATTCCAACCCAACAACCTGAAGCGAGGGCCGGAAATCATGCATGTCCTCTTATGGATCGCATGTTTGATGGCATCTGGAATCGCGAACGCGGCTTCCCTCGAACGCCTGAAGTATAACAACCCGGGATTGGTTGTGGATCTGGGCGTGGGCTTGTGGGCATGGCCGTTGCCGATGGATTTCGATGGCGACGGCGATTTGGACCTCGTGGTGAACTGTCCGGACAAACCGTACAACGGGGTTTATTTCTTTGAGAATGCAGCGGGTGATACCGCCAAAGACAAAATGCCGGTTTTCAAACCCGCGCGTCGAATCAGTGCAGGATTGCAGCAGGTTCAGGTCAGTTACGTGGACCGCAAACCGCGCGTGCTTTCGCCAGCAAATGAGTATCCCGATTTTCTTCAGACCGGACTCGCCGCACCGATCAAGCTGCCACTTCCCGCGAATGTCCATCCCAACAAAGTGCGCGGGAATATGTGGCGCTATGTGGACTATGACGGCGACGACGCGCTGGACGTCATCGTGGGTGCGGACGATTGGACGGATTACGGCTGGGACAACTCTTATGATTCGACCGGCAAGTGGACGAACGGACCGCTGCGCGGCTTTGTCTACTACATTCGCAATCGTGGCTCAACGGACAAACCAGATTACGAGCAGCCGACCAAGGTGATGTCCGGAGATAAGCCGGTTGAAGTCTTCGGCTGGTCGTCGCCGAACTTCGCAGACTTCGACAGCGACGGTGATCTGGACCTTCTGTGCGGCGAATTCCTCGACGGGTTCACTTATTTTGAGAACGTGGGTTCGCGTACGAAGCCCAAGTATTCGGCGGGAAGGCGGCTGGCGACGCCAGATGGTCAGCCACTGGTAATGGATTTACAGATGATCACGCCCACCGCAATTGACTGGGACAAGGACGGTGATTTTGATTTGATCGTCGGCGATGAGGATGGACGCGTGGCGTTGGTCGAAAACACGGGGAAGTTACGTGCCGACCGGATCCCACAGTTTCTCGCGCCGCGTTATTTTCAGCAGGAGGCCGAGGATCTCAAATGCGGCGCGCTGGCAACGCCGGTCGGATTTGATTGGGACGACGATGGGGACTACGACATTTTGAGCGGCAACACGGCGGGTTACATCTTGTTTTTCGAGAACCTCAGCGGTGCCGGCGTGGAAAAACCGCGCTGGGCCGCGCCGCAATTTGTGGAAGCAGCCGAGAAGGTAATCCGGATTCAGGCCGGAAAAAACGGAAGCATCCAAGGTCCATGCGAAGCGAAGTGGGGTTACACAACCTTGAGTGTTGCGGATTGGGATGGCGACGGACTACCGGACGTCGTGGCGAATTCCATCCTTGGGAAGGTGCAGTGGTATCGCAACGTGGGCACACGCGTGAAACCACGGCTCGCGGAAGCGAAGCCAATCGAAGTGGAGTGGAGCGACGCGCAGCCGACGCTCGCTTACGGCTGGTTGCGTCCGGAAGGCAAGGCGCTGCTCACGCAATGGCGCACGACGCCGGTGGCGGTGGATTGGGATAAGGATGGGCTCATGGATTTGGTGATGCTGGATCAGGAGGGTTATCTGGCGTGGTTTCAGCGCGCGAAGCGGGACGGCAAGCTCGTCCTGCAAGCACCGCGACGGGCTTTCACGGGGGAGAATTTCTCGGTTTCGGACAGCCGGCACACACCGGTCGTGACAAGTGCCGGGTTGATTCGACTGAACAACGGAATCGCCGGCAAGAGCGGGCGGTGCAAGTTGTGCATCACAGATTGGGACGCTGATGGCAAATTCGATTTGTTGGTCAATTCGGCCAACGCGAATTTCATCCGCCAAGCAATGGCACACGACGGGCAGTTCTTCTTTCGCGATGAAGGCTTGCTGGTGCCAGAGAACATCGAAGGTCATGATGTCAGCCCAACCACTGTGGATTTCAACGGCGACGGCGTGCCGGATTTCATTGGTGGCGCCGAGGATGGGCGGTTTTACTACCTGCGCAATCCGAAGACGAAATGAAACTGACAGTCGCGCGTTAACGTAAAACTCGGCAGGGCGCAACCTGCCTTGCAATCATACTCGGCCTGATGATGAACCGACCGGCGCCATCGCGGATGAAAACGGCGATCTTTACCGTCGGGAGAGTTTTTCTCCTCGCGCTTGTTTCATCGTTTTATCTTTCAATTTCCCCGCTCACAGCGGCCAGCACAGCCACCGCCGTGGCGGACAGGCTGGATACGCTCAAAGGAAAGATTGCCGAAGAACTGACCACAGTGCTCAAGACGAATCGCCTCACCGGCAGCTATACAACTGTGTGGCGGCAGTTTGAGGAAGCTGCCATTGCTGCGTTGCGGGAGATTCTGCCGAAGCACATCACCGAACTAACGAACACGAACTTTGATGGTGGCACACCCGGGCGCGAAAAGAACCGGCTGGCAGATCTGGCGATCGTGATCGGCGGTGAAACGATTGAGGTTTCGATCAAGTCCGCCCAGCATTCCGCCAATCCGGAAAATGACATGGGCACGTTCCGCGATCATCCGAACCGGAGGAAACTGTTTGCGGGGTCATTCACGTTGTGGGTGCGTTACGAGGAGTCCGGAGATGCCATCCATTGCGACCGCGTGTTTTTTGACCGGACCTGGCGTTTCGCCGGAAAATCATCACTGGTAGATGGTGTTAAATATCGCAAGAAAGACGGGAACATGAGGCCCAAGTCCTGGGCGATGTTCGAATCCGGCGAATCATTTTGGAAGAGCGAAGAAGAGTTCGAGGCAGCGGTGAAGCGCGCAGAGGTTTTTCGCGCCAATGAACTGATCAAGGAATACCTCGACGATCTCAGCGAAAACGACCAACGGCTGCTTTATGAAAAACTGAAACCGCAGTTTGAAAAGAACTGATTCGCGAGACTGGATCCGCGCCCACCGCGGCTCGGATTCAAAGCTTATCTACAAACTTTTGCATCGCCTTCTCCTGCGCCTCGATGGATTCAACCAGCTTGAATTGGGTACGGCAGCGATCCAGGTTGTGGCCCGGACGATGGATCCGGAAATAGGTATCGCCACTCAGGAAATCCGTGAGGAACCGGATGCCAATCTCAAACGTGATAAGCTTTCCGGAAAATGCCATGAGGTTTTTCTCGGCTTGATTGAGAAATGATCCCGCGGTTGAAAAATACCCTTCCGCAAGCTTCTTGAAAACGGGCATAAGCATTCTCACTTTCGAAAGATCCTTTTCATCTTCGAGCGTCGGACTGGTGGTGGTGCGGACCATGTCGCCAAAATCGTAAAGCGCGCACCCCGGCATCACGGTATCGAGGTCCACCACACACATGGCCTCCCCGGTTTTGGTGTCCAGCATGACGTTGTTGAACTTGGTGTCGTTGTGCGTGACGCGCTCGGGAATACGGCCTCGAGCCGTCGCGTCAAGAATCACGTCAACGATGTTTTCATGGGCGAGGGCGAAATCAATTTCCGCCTTCGCCTCCTTGGCCCGGTTATAGTGATCTTTTTGAATCGCCTGTTGGAGTGCAATGAACCGCTTCCTGGTGTTGTGAAAGTTCGGGATCGTTTCGATCAGCCGCCCGCCCGGCAAATCCACCAATAGACTTTGAAATTCCCCGAAAGCGCGCCCCGCTTGGAAGGCCTGGTCGGGTGATTGGACTGATTCGAAAGTCTGCACGCCCTCGATAAATACGAACGTCCGCCAGAATTCGTTGCTACCGTTACGATAGAAGGACTGACCGTTACGGGTCGGAATCAAAATGAGGGAACGGCGGGTAATGTCAGCAGCATCCTGAGCCTCGAGTTTACGGCGCAAATGCGTTGTGACACGCATGAGGTTTTTCATCACAGCCGGTGGATTTTGGAAAACATGGCTGTTGATTTTCTGGTGTATGTAACGAACCCGCGTCCCGCCCTGATCATAAGTGGCGGAATAGGTTTCGTTGATGTGACCGATCTTGAACGTCTCCGCGTGCTGAATCTCACCGTAAATCTGGAATTGCTTCGAAATCTCCTGCAGGTGCTTTTCAGGGTAGGCCATAAGCTTGGCCGCTATCATGGTGGCAAGTCGTACTCGCGGGCAATCTGAATTCAGAAAGCGACTGAAAAGAAAAAAGCCGAAACGTGCGTTTCGGCTTTTTTGTTAAAGAATGGCGGCTACCTACTCTCGCGGAATCTATAAAACCACTACCATCGGCAACGCTGCGTTTGACGGCCGAGTTCGGAATGGGATCGGGTCGGGCC
>Ga0315910_10003653_pt1 | contig 13027 bp, 14 predicted proteins | sample EdamamesoilMG_FD_204470 | JGI IMG/M metagenome (GOLD analysis project Ga0315910, IMG submission 204470) | Garden soil microbial communities collected in Santa Monica, California, United States - Edamame soil | ecosystem: Environmental > Terrestrial > Soil > Garden | place: USA: California... | reverse complement strand
TCCTCGCTCGCGGATCGGGGGCGCTGCAGACGGTTGCTCACTTGTTCCAGGACGGTCATGGATTTCCAGAAGCGGGGGCGGATTCTAACGTAGCCAGCCCCGCACATCGGCAGGCAGGACCGTGCACCAGGACGTGTAGGACGATTCCCTCAGTTCTCGCTCGTCTGTTCGGGGCGTCGGGCGCTGAGCCATCGGATGGCCAGAACCAGCGCGCCGACCGTCAGAAGCGCGCCGGCGATCCAGAGTTCATAGTGATGCAGGTTGTCCACCAGCCGGGAGACTACGTGGCTGGTGCTGAAGCCGAGTGACGCGAACAAGACCGCCCAGACTGCCGCCGACAGCAGGTTCAGCCAGAAGAATTTCTGCGCGTTCATGCGCGTCATGCCCATGGCGACGGGGACGGCGATGCGCAAGCCCCAGAGAAATCGCATGCACAGCACCACGACGTTCTGATGCCGCTCCGCGCGGTGGACTGCGATGCGAACCTTGTCGTGCAGGTGAGGGAAGCGCGCGAAGAGTTTGTCCGCGTGGCGACGGCCGAGATGGAAGAAGACCTGGTCGCCGCAGACCGCTGCGACGAACGCGGTCGCCATGACCCCGTAGAGATCGAGATAGCCGCGATGCGCGAAGTAGCCGCCGAGCAGCAACAGCGTCTCACCCTCGGCGAAGGTGCCGATGAAGATCAGTAGATAGCCGTAGTCATGGAGGAGGGAGGCCAGGTCCATGGGTGCTCCGAACCCGGTGTGCGACGGTGCATTGTATTACCGCCGCCGGGCGCGCGGTGGGCGCAAGGGACCTGGCCCCATCTCAGAAAGTCACCGGCCTCGCCAGGAACTCATTGGTGCCGAAGAACATCTCGATGCCGATGCCCACGCCCCAGTTCGTGATGCGCTTTTGTGTCAGCTCTTCGCGCGGGAACGTGCAGCTGATGCGCGTCTCCAGCACCAGCCAGTCGCGGGAGATGCTCCGCCGGTACGCAAACTTCACGCCGTAGTTCTCGGTGGGGACCGGCGCCTCGAACTCACCGGTGGTGAAGGCCTCCGCGGCGATGGCGCGCCGGTTCGGCAGACCCCGCATCATGGTGAGCGCGGTGTAGCCGCGCACGCCCTCGGTTTCCTGGGAGATGGTCCCCGAGCCCGTCCAGCGCAACAGCCACGCATCCCGGATGATGCGTTCGATGTCGACACGGCTCGTGAAACCGAATCCCTCGCTGTTCTGCCAGAACGCCGTCTCGCGGAAGCTGTACAGCGTCTCTTCCGAGGATCCACGCAGGAATCGGTAGCTGCCCTTCACGAATGGGTCGAGCGGCGATCGAAAGCGTATGCCCGCATCTGCCTGCCAGTGCCCGCCTTGCCTGGGGTCGCGGTAGCGGATACCAAACAAGGTCTCGTCTTCCTCGAGCGGCCCATACTGCTTCGCGAATGCGCCCGAAGCGGGCGATCGCTCCGTCACGTACTCGTCGCGGTTCACGCGGCCGACGAATGCGTGCAGACGACTGTTCAGGTGCGGCAATGGCACGTCCACGTCGAAGCGAAGGCGCGGTGTCAGTCCGTCGAATTTGTCCCAGAGCAGCGCCGGCGCCAGCGATCCACTGGTGTGCTGGTAGATCGCGGCGTCGTTGCCACCGCCGAACCAGCTGTCCGCGCGCATGGCGGAGCGCCACATCGTGTTCCAGACGCCGAGATGCGCGCGATCGATGAGGGGGAGTTCCACCGGCGCCGGGATGTCGTACGCGAACTCCGCAGGCAATTGCGGCGCGTCGTCGGCAACGGGAACGGTGGGTGCGATTCCGGCGCCGGGATCGTCACTCAGCGGGTCGAGATTGACGCGATCGACGAGGGTGGGGTCGGCAGGAGTCGTGACGGCGGGCTCCTCTGCCAGCGCGAGGACCGGCAGAAGCGACCAGAAAACCAGAGTTGTTCTTACCCATCGCCACACCATTCAACCTCCGTGCAACTAGCATGGCAGTTGTTGGCGGGCGAAAAGGTAAGAGGATTACTGCGCGCGTGCAAGAGGATTCCCACGAATGGCGTCAGCGGTGTTTTTGTGAGTCTTGATTCCGAACACTGCGCGCGTGACCGCGAAGCGCCGCAACAGCAACTCGTAGAGCAGCGTGCAGGTGATCAGGGTTGCGCCCAACACCACCCAGTACTTGATCCACGGACTCCACGGCTGCTGGATCACCTTGAACGCGATCATGATGATCACGGTCTGGTGGAGGATGTAGATAGGGTAGCTGGCGTCTCGTGCCCACGTCAGGAGGCGGTTGCCGAAGTTCAGGTGCTGGCGGCCATACCCCAGGAACGCCAGCAGGCACATCCAGGTGAAGATGTTCGCGAATATCGCGTCCGCGGGCGTGTCCTGGTCGGCCACTCCGAAATGAAAGGCGGAGAGAAGGCCGATCACGACGGCGAGTCCAAGACCCAATGACCAGTGCCGTGCACGGGCGAGCCAGTCCCACGCTCGTGGCATCGATGCGATCACGAAGCCGTAGACGGTGAGCAGCAGGTAGTGGATGAAGATGTACCAGTCACTGATGAGGTTGTGCGACTCGGGGAAGACTGGCTTGAGTAACGCCTCGTTGATTCCAAGCGGCAGCGCCAGGGCATACAACCACGGACCGGGCTCGAGCTCGCGGCGGGCGCCACGCCACCACAACAACAGCGGCACCAGCAGCAGCACGTATACATATAGATAGACGATGAACCACAGGTGGTGCCAGCTGAAGTTGCCGGCCGGGTAGGGCTCGAACTGGAATACCCGTTGCCACAGGAAGGCGAGGTAGCCGCCCGACCAGTCGCCGCCGTACACGCGCTCGAGGTACACCTGCGGCGGCACGATGAGGAACATGCCGACGACCGCGGGGAGGAGCAGTCGCCACGTGCGTTCGGCGATGAAGGCGCCACCGCTCCGCCGCCTCAGGGCGAACCACATGCCTGCGCCGGCGATCACGAACAGCAGCGGCATGCGCAGCCGATGTGCGAGATCCATGGGGAGTTCCAGCGCGGGGATGGTCTCCGCGTTCGTCAGGTGCCAGCCCCAGCCGACAAACAACATGCCCGTATGGAAGAAGAGCAGCAGGAAGATGGCCAGGACACGCAGCCAGTCCAGGAATTCGTAGCGGGTGGTCGGAGTTGTTGAGTTCATGGGGCGATCGTGGGCCCCATGGCGCCGGCCCGCGACGACAATGTGGCAAGCGGGACAGAGTGGGTCGCTAGTGCCCCATCTTCCCGAACAACTCTTCCTTGTACCGCCGGCTCATGCGCAGCACGGCGCCGCCACGCAGAACAACCTCGTGATCGCCCTTGAACAGCGGGGACAGCGATCTGACCTCGGCTATATTCACCGCCACGGACTTGTGGATGCGCACGAACCGCTCTCCGAGCTGAAGCAGCAGATCGGACAGCGTCCGCCGCAGCATGTAACGCGCCTGCGCGGTATGCACATGGACGTAGTTGTCGTCGGCTTGCAGCCAGTGGATGGAGCTGGCGTCGATGAGCTGGAGTTGCTCGCCCTGCGGCACCAGCAGGCGCCCTGACGCGCCGGTCTGTTCTCGCGCGGTGCGGATCGCGGACTCCTGCGCCGACGCACCCGCCCCGGCGACATCACCGCGACGTGCCCGCAATCGCTGCAGTGTCTTGAGCAGCCGATCCTTGTCGTAGGGCTTCAGTAGATAGTCAACCGCGTTCAGGTCGAACGCCTTGATCGCATGCTCGTCATACGCGGTGACGAACACGAGCAACGGCGCCTGGGCCGCCTCGAGTTGCGCCGCCACTTCGAGGCCACTCATGCCCGGCATCTGGATGTCGAGGAACACGGCGTCGGGTTGGAGCTGCGCAATCGACGCGGCCGCCTCGAGGCCATCAGCGCATTCGCCCACGATCGCGATGTCTGCCGGCTCGGCAAGCCAGCGGCGCAGTTTGTCGCGCGCCGGCGCCTCGTCATCGACGATGAGCACGCGCATCATGGTCGCTTGAAGGGAATGGCGAGATTGGCGGCGACGCCGCCGTTTTCATTCTCGATGCGCAGGCTCGCCCGCGCGCCGTAGATGACTTCCAGGCGCTCACGGCAGTTGCGCAACCCGATGCCGTTCGATGGCGTCTGCGACAGCACCGAATCGCTGTTGAAAACCATCACGAGCAGATCCTCGCCGCGCTTCTCGGCCGCGACCAGAACCGACACCGGATTGCGGCTGCGCTCGACGCCATGCCTGAAGGCATTCTCGAGCAGCGGCTGAAGCAGCATCGTGGGGATCTGCGCATCGAGCGCATCTTCCGCCACTTTCCACGTGAGCGTGACATGCCCCGCGAATCGTTCCTGCATGATCTGCGCGTAGAGCTCGAGCAGCTTGATCTCGTCACGAAGCGACGTCATGTCGCGCGCGCCGGCCTGCAGGCTGGAGCGCAGGAGGTCGGCGAGGCGCGTGAGCAGCCGATCGGCACGCTCGACGTCCACCTGCATGAGCGAGGAGATGGTATTGAGCGCGTTGAACAGGAAATGCGGCTGCAGCTGCGTCTTGAGCTGCGCGAGCTGTGACTCGGCAAGGTGTTTCTGCAGAAGGAGCAGCTGCTCGCGCTCGTGCCGCCAGCGCGCGAAGCTTTCGAGGCCGAAGATGATGCCCAGCCACAACCCGGCGAACAGCACCAGCTTGATGGACTCGTAGATGAAGATGAACGACCACGGCTCGTGTTCGTACGTCTCGGTCGTCAGCGCATACACGCCTTCCCGGATTCCGTAGATCGTGGGAATGAAGGTGAGGATGACCGCCGGCATCCAGGCGAGGTGCTTCGCAAACCATCGCCAGGGAACGTCGAGGTATTCGTCCCAACGCTTCGCGCCGACTCGCTCGAGCAGAAGCCAGAGGGTGGCGACCAGGCAGGAACTGCCTTCCCAGAGGTACGGCTCCCACCACTGGATGCCGTGGTCACCGTGGTTGTCCTGGACCTCCACCGCGACCATCAGCAGCCAGAACAACCCCCAGAGGGAGAACAGGGCGCGGTTGATCTTCATGGCCGGGATTGTAGTGACCTCGCCCGGATACCCGTCCTGAAATGTGGCAACCGGGGCATTTCGGCACGGATATGGCGCACGCACATGCCGTATTGGACTTGTTAGGGGCTGATTGCTGCTATTCGCCCCGGCTGACATTGTCGGCACGGCTTTTGTAAGGGGCATGCAACGTAGATGCAGGAAAACACGCAAGGACCCCGGAGTCGCTCACTGACGTCTGGTCGATGGGGTAAACAACATGAATGAAGAGTTCTTTGCGGGCCGGCATGGCACGCGGATTTTCCTGCGCTCGAAGAAGGCGGCAGCGCCGAAGGCGGTGGTCATCATTGTCCACGGCGTGAATTCGCACAGCGGGCAATACCTGGAGACCATCGATCGGCTCGTCGAGGCGGGGTTCTCGGTGTACGCCTATGACCATCGCGGCCGCGGCAAGTCCGAGGGCCCGAGGTTCTACATCGATGACATCGTGGACTACACCGAGGACCTGGGAACGGTCGTCGCCACGGCGAAGCAACGCGACCCGGGACTGCCGGTGTTCCTGTTAGGCCACAGCGCGGGTGGCGTCGTGAGCTGCACCTGGACGCTCGACAACCAGCGCGACATCAAGGGATTCATCTGCGAGAGCTTTGCATACGAAGTGCCGGCGCCCGCGCCGGTGCTGGCGCTCGTGCGGTTCCTCGGCAAGATCGCGCCGAAACTTCCGGTGCTGAAGCTCAAGATGAAGGACTTCTCGCGAGACCCCGCGGCGGTGGCGGCGCTCGAGGCGGATCCGCTGTGCAAGGGCGAGATCCAGCCGGCGCGTACCGTCGCCGCGCTGCTCAAGGCCACGGATCGCATGCGCGCCGAGTTCGATCTCATCACGCTGCCGGTGCTCATCATGCACGGCACGGCGGACAAGGCGACGGTGCCGGCGGGCAGCAAGTTCTTCCACGAGAAGGCGGGCTCGCGTGACAAGACGCTGAAGCTCTACGAAGACCACGCCCACGACCTGCTCAACGACATCGGCAAGGAGCAGGTGCTGGGCGACATCGTGGCCTGGATCAAAGCGCGCATCGTCTGAGGAAATGGGGACACTCCCCATTTCCTAGGAAATGGGGAGTGTCCCCATTTCGAGGGCGGGCAACGGCACCAGGCCCGCGCGCGCCTGGGGGTTCTCGGCGTAGGTCCGCAGGGCGGACACCAGTGCCTCCGCGCTGATCGCGAAGTGCGCGGCCATGATCACGACATCGCGACCCATGTAGGCTGCGTTCTTGCCTAACAACTTGGACACGCGTGGCCGCGCCGACTCGGGCACCACCAGCACGGATTCCGGCTGAAGCACGTTGAATCCCACGCACGAATTACTGTGCAACTCGAATTCCGCCAGGTCGGCCACGAGGTCCCAAGGCACCGTGTACTCGAATTTCGCCGCACCCAGCGTGAACCCCAGCGGGTCGAAACGGATGAATCGTCTGGATACGCGCCCCGTCAGCACCAGGAAGAGAAGCGATGCGGCGGCGCCGACCATGATCCATCCGCAGACGCGGATCATCACCGGCGCCTCGACGAAGAAAACCGTCAAGCCCGGCGCGCCGACCAGGCCGGCCAGCAGCAACATGCGCGCATTCGACGCCTGTAGTTTGACGCCGCCCGGCGCCAGCACGGTCGTCGCCGTGAAGCGCCGACGCCGCAGCTTGCGATGGATGTTGTGGCCCGAGGTCAGCGCGCAGACGCCGAAGAACACGATGGGGACTATTCCCTGGCGCCAGCTTTTCCATGCGATGACGGAACCCATGACGACGAACGTCATGCTGATGGCGAAGAACGCCCAGTCGCGGAAGCCGGGGCGGGGTGGTAGTTCGGTGTCCTGTTTCATGCCCAAGTATTGTACGGCGCGTGATCGAAAGTGTACTCAGCCACCAGGCGTTCCGCGTCGTGCGCGACGGCGAGCAACTGCATGCGCTTCCGGGCGTGACCCAACGACCTGAGCAGTGCCATCGGCGGGACGACCGCGACCACGCCCGCCGCCGCATCGAACGGGATATGGGCTGATCGATGCGGTGAGCCGCCATCGGCGTCCGCGAATACCAGGTCGAGCTGGCGCACGCCCTCGAGCGACGCGTGTAGATAGGAGATCACGAGGTCGTCCTCCGGCGCCACGGTGCAGTGGACGCTTTCTCCCGGCCGCAGCGTGTATGCGCGAATTCGCAGGCCATCGGCCTGCAGCCTGCGAACGAATGCCGCCGACACCACCGTGCCCACTCCGCCGTTCCGCATTTGGCCGCGGATCGCATCGCCGATGCGCAGGATCTCCTCGAGCTCCGCGCTGCAGTCGGCGCAGCCGAAGAGATGCTCTTCGAGCAATGCCGCGGCGTTCTCGTCCAGCTCACCCAGCCAGCAGGCGAGCAGATCCGCAGTCGGATGTTTGCCGTTGATCATTGCGAGCCCTCCATGCAGCTGCGCAAATGCTCGAGTCCGCGATGACGGATCACGCGCACGTGACCGGCGTTGAGCCCGAGTTGTTTGCCCAGCGCGTCAGCAGGGCAGTCGTCGTAGAAAGTCATCACGAGCACGGTTCGCTCATGCTCGGGCAGCGCCTGAAGGCAGTGCTGCAAACGCTCGGGAGCGACTTCGGACTCCGGCTCGGCGACGGAAACGAGGTCAACGGGGAAGGCGTTGAGGATGCGATCGCGCCGGCCTGCGTTGCGCCGCGAGTCGACCATCATCTGCCTGGCGGTGCTCAGCATGAACGAGGCGATACGTTCAGGATCCCGCACGGCGCCGACGCGCAGTTTCTGCAGGGCCGAGATCAGCACGTCCTGCACCAGGTCGGCAGCCGCGGCGTCGCTACGCAGCCACTTGCGGCCGAATAGCCGGATGCGCGGTGCGAATCGGCGGCAGAACTCGGCTTCGGCGGCGGTATCGGACGCGGCAATGCGCCGGGCCAGCGAGGCATCGTCTTGTTCTTCTTCGGCCACGTAGCGCACGGGCCGAGCATAAATATCGCGGGCGAGGATCGAAAGGGTCATGCAGAGGGTGTGTAACGGGACGCCGGGTCGTTACACATCCTCCGCAAGCCAACAGGAGTTCCGATGATCACCAACACAGAGTCCGGCACCAACATCCAGGAAATCGCGGACGGCATCTATCGCATCAATACCCCCGTGCCCATCCCTGGCGCCGGCGCCTTCAGCTTCAACCAGTACCTCATCGTGGATGACGCGCCGTTGCTGTTTCATACCGGCCTGCGCGGGCTGTTTCCGCTGGTGAGCGAGGCCATTCGCGCGGTGATGCCGCTCGAAAAACTGCGCTACGTGGGTCTGTCGCACTTCGAGGCCGACGAGTGCGGCGCGATGAATCAATTCCTGGGGGTAGCGCCTCGGGCGGTGCCGGTGTGTGGGCAGGTTGCCGCGATGGTCTCCGTCAACGACTACGCGGATCGCCCGGCGCATGCGCTGGCGGACGGAGCGGAGCTCGCACTCGGCCGTCACACCGTGCGTTGGTTCGATACCCCGCACATGCCGCATTCCTGGGAATGCGGGCTGATGATGGATATCACCACCCGCACATTCTTCTGCGGCGATCTGTTCACGCAGGGCGGGAAGGGCGAGCAGGCGCTGGTCGAGTCCGACATCCTGGGTCCGAGCGAGGCGTTCCGCGGCCCGATGGACTACTACGCGCACGCGCCGCAGACCGGGGCAACGCTCGAGCGGCTGGCGCGCGAGCAGCCGACCACGCTGGCGTGCATGCATGGCAGCGCGTGGCGAGGCGACGGCGCGAAGCTGCTGCGCGAGCTGGCCGCCAGACTGGAAAATGGGGTCAGACCCCATTTACTAGCAAATGGGGTCTGACCCCATTTTCCCACGCTCACTCCCACGGTCACCCCCCAGGATCCCTTCAACCCAAGGAGATCCCCATGGCCCGCTACAACAACATTCTGGAAACCATCGGCAACACCCCGGTGGTGAAGCTCAACAAGCTCGCGCCGGCCGGCGTGAACGTCTACGTCAAAGTGGAATCGTTCAACCCGATGGGGTCCGTCAAGGACCGCATGGCGCGCGCCATCATCGAAGACGCCGAGCGCAGCGGCGCGCTCAAGCCCGGCCAGACCGTCATCGAAGCCACCTCCGGCAACACCGGCATCGGCCTGGCGATGGTCTGCGCGCAGAAGGGTTATCCGCTCGTCGTCACGATGGCGGAGAGCTTCAGCGTCGAGCGTCGCAAGCTGTTGCGCTTCCTCGGCGCGAAGGTGGTTCTGACGCCCGCCGCCGAGAAGGGCAGCGGCATGCTGGCCAAGGCAGTCGAGCTCGCGATGACACACGGCTGGTTCCTGTGCCGGCAATTTGAAAACCCGGCGAACGCCGATGTCCACTCCCGCACCACCGCGCGCGAGATCATCAACGACTTCGCCGATCAACGCCTCGACTACTTCGTGACGGGCTTCGGCACCGGCGGCACGCTCAAGGGCGTGGCGCGCGAACTGAAGCGCTCGCGTCCCGACACCCGCATCGTCGCCGCCGAGCCTGACAACTCGCAGGTGTTAGGCAGCGGCATCCCGCAAGTTCGCGACACCGCCGGCGGCCCCGCCGGCAGCCACCCGCGCTTCCGCCCGCATCTCATGCAAGGCTGGGCGCCGGACTTCATCTCGACGCTCACCGAACAAGCCGTGGAAGCCGGCCTCATCGACGAGATCGTGCCCGTCGCCGGCGCCGATGCACTGCGCCTCTCGCGCGACCTCGCGCGCTTCGAAGGCATCTTCGTCGGCACGTCGAGCGGCGCCACGCTCGCCGCCGCGCTCGATGTCGCGCGCCGTGCAACGCCCGGCTCGACCATCGTCTGCATGCTGCCCGACACGGGCGAGCGTTACCTGTCGACACCGCTGTTCGAGAACATCGGCGAGGAGATGACGGCCGAGGAGTGGGAAGTGTCTCGCTCCACGCCGCTGTGCCGCTTCGATGCGCCCGCCGCGCCGGCACCCGCGCCCGCCGTGGCCGCCGCTGCCGAGCCGAAGCCGCCCGTCGATCCTGCCGCCGCGCGCTTCGTTGGCGAGGTCCTGCAGAAGGAACCCGTCGTGATGTTCGCGCTCGAGTGGTGCGAGTTCTGCTGGTCCGTGCGCAAGCTGTTCACGAAAGTCGGCATTGCGTACCGCAGCGTGGACGTCGACTCCGTCGAGTTCCAGAAAGAGGACCTGGGCGGGCGCATCCGCGGCGTGCTCGTCGATCGCACAGGCGCCAAGACGCTGCCGCAGGTGTTCGTCGGCGGCCAGCACATCGGCGGCGCGACGGACGTGTTCGACGCCTGGCGGAACGGCACGTTGCAGGCCCAGCTCGAGAAGGCCGGCGTGAGCTTCGATCGCAACGTCAATCTCGATCCGTACTCGCTGCTGCCCAAGTGGCTGCAGCCGCGCAAGCAGGCGTAGTGGGGTGGACGATGAGCAGGCAGTTTCCGCCCGTCGTCGACATCTCGCACGCCGAGCGCGCGCAGACGAACGGGCGGGAGTACCTGGAGATCAGCCACTACGCGAAGTAGCGTCATGCTGCCGGGACTTGTGAGCTGCCCTGTAGCGGAGCGCAGCGCTTCGTCCTACCATCGCTGCCATGCACAAATGCCTGCTCGCCGCGCTTCTCGTCGCAATATCCGCCGTCGCCCAATCCGCATCAGGGCCGCAGGTCAAGTCCGCATCGGCTCTGATCGTCGACGCCAACAACGGTGAGGTGATCTTCGAGCAGAAGGCAAAACTCGTCACACCCATCGCATCCATCACCAAGCTCATGACCGCGCTCGTGGTGCTCGACGGGCAGCAGCCGCTCGATGAAGTCATCACCATCACCGCGGCAGATCGCTGGAAGGGGAAGGGCGCGTTCTCGCACATCCCGAACGGCGCGAAGCTCACGCGCGGGGATCTCATGCGCCTCTCGCTCATGGCCTCGGAGAACCTCGCCGCGCGCACGCTCGCGCGCCACTATCCCGGCGGCATCCCCGCGTTCGTGAAGACCATGAACGCGAAGGCCAAGGCGCTCGGCATGTCGCACACGCATTTCGACGATGCGTCCGGCCTCTCGAGCCTCAACACATCGAACGCGCATGACCTCGCGAAGCTGGTCAATGCCGCGTCACGCGACTCACGCATCCGCGAGTTCTCGACGCTGCCCAGCCACGAAGTGCGCCTGGGCAAGAAGATGTTCAGGTACGGCAACACCAATCTGCTCGTCGGCAAACCCGACTGGGAGATCGCGGTGCAGAAGACCGGCTTCACCAACGATGCGGGACAGTGCCTCGTCATGGAGACGACGATCGAGGATCGCCCCGTCATCATGGTGTTCCTCAATTCGTTCGGCAGCCTGACGCGCACCGCGGATGCAAGGCGCGTTCGCAAGTGGATGGAAGCGCAGAGCGCGCCGAGTGTCGCGACCGTTGGAGCGGCGACAAAGAACTGAAAGGAGAGCGCCTTGGCGATTCAGGGCTGGGTGACGGGTGGGGAAAGTGAGGAGTCCGCCTGCGTCCTGCCTGCCCATCTGGCATTTTCCCGGCGCTCTACCGGTCTTCGAGCCGTTCCTTCTCGTCCAGTTCGCGATTTCTCTTCTTCGCGCGCTCGAGGACCTCGGGCGACCCCATCGGCGCGTCTTTACCGCGCAGCAAACCCATGAGGCCACCCACGAGCAACGCCAGCACCAGGATGGCGGCAATGATGAATTTGGTCATGTGTCCTCCAGTGTCGCGATCAGTGCACGTGCCGCAGCACTTCGCTTCCAAGGAAACGGTCGATGCTCTGCTCGCTCGTGGCGAGGTCCTTGCGCAGCATCACGAACCGCGGCGCCTTGACGAAGAACTTTAGCAGGATGGGCGCCAGCGCTTTCGCGCTGACGTCGTGGGCTGTAGGACGGTAGGAGCGGGGGTGAAAGCCGGCGACGGATATCGGGCGAACGCGGAAATATCTCGGTTGAGCGCGGATGGCGCGCCGCCAGCAACCCTTTCGCCGGCTCGTTCGTCTTTCGGGGAACCACAGCGGAGTTCCCATGAAAAACCTGGTGTCGAGTGTGCTTCTGTTGGTGCTGGTCGCCTGTTCGGTGAGTTCTCCTCACACGGAGAATCGCCTGGAGCTCACGAGCGTCGACCTGCCGGCCTACGACAGCGAACGCAACATCGGCTGGGCCGCGAGTCGCGAGGATTACGCCGCGGCGCTCGCGGACGCGCGCTTCGTGATGCGCCAGTTCACCTACCAGAGCGACGGCCTGACGGTGGGCGCCTATCTATACGGGCCGCGCGAGCCTGGCAGCACGCCTGTGCCCGTGATCGTCTTCAACCGAGGCAGTTACCTGCGCCCGAATGGATTCGCAGGCGAGATGCTCGTGATGGCCAGGCGTTACGCCGAGGCAGGATTTCTGGTGGTGGCGCCTCACTACCGCGGCAGCAATGGCTGGGCCGGCAAGGATGAGCTGGGCGGAGCAGAGCTCCACGATCTGATGGTGCTTCCGAGCGTGATCGCGCGCATCCCGGGCGCGGACGTGAAACGGCTGTACCTCGCCGGCGAATCCCGTGGCGGCGCCATGGTGTACATGGCATTGCGCGATGGCTTCCCCGCGCGCGCGGCCGCGGTCTGGGGCGCGTTCACGGATCTCGAGCCGTTGTTGGCGTCAGGCCCGCAGGCCGGCTCGGCGAACAGCATCTGGCCGCAGTACCAGAACAACCGGGAGGAGCTCTATCGCACGCGGTCCGCAATTCGCTTCGCGAATCGCATCGACACGCCCATCCTGATCATGCACGGCGGCGCGGATGAGGACATTCCGTTGCTTCAGTCACAGCGCATGAATACCGAGCTCACTCGGCTGGGAAAGGTGCACGATTTCATCGTGTACGAGGGGCAGCAACATGTGATCGGAGGGCGTGGGGCGGAGCGCGATGCGGCGGCCATAGCGTGGTTCACGAAGTTCTAGAGGGCCGCCGTATCCGTAGTACTGCGGATGAGACTGCCTGCGCGCTGCGCCACCATTCGTAGATGTATACGGATTGGGGCGCCAACACGCTGGTGGTCTTCGTC
>Ga0315910_10003651_pt1 | contig 13037 bp, 9 predicted proteins | sample EdamamesoilMG_FD_204470 | JGI IMG/M metagenome (GOLD analysis project Ga0315910, IMG submission 204470) | Garden soil microbial communities collected in Santa Monica, California, United States - Edamame soil | ecosystem: Environmental > Terrestrial > Soil > Garden | place: USA: California... | reverse complement strand
GCCGAAGGGCTCGCTGGGGGCCGGCGGTCGCAGATCCTGCGAACGGCCTTCGAGCGGTGAATCGCCCAGGTCGCGGTCAGGCTGGGTCTGACAAGCGAGGCAGAGGCCGGAGAGCCCGAGGACGGTGAGAACGGGAAGGGTGGATGAACAGGCGAATCGCATCATGACCCGTGTGTGCGAGCTGAAGGGTGAATTAGACCGCAAAAAAAATCGAGCGTCCCGGGTCTAATTGCCGTGTCAGCGCGCACTCACGAGGGGCAGCCATGTGGGCGGCATTCGCTTCATGGTGAAAAGATCGAGAGCGGCGCCGACGGCGCGCTTGCTCACGGCACGAGGTACGTCACCGACAGGCGCGGCGCGTTGCGCGCCAGCGTGACGAAGTCGGGCGTGTCGTCCGAGTCGGTGCCCACCTGAAAGCGCAGGCGGAACTGGCTCAGCCCGTCATCGAGCAGGTCGTCTTGCACGGCGTCGAGCACGTCGCTGCCGAGGTTCTCGCCCGCGGCGGCGGCGGTCGCGAGCACGCCGAGCGCGGCGAGCGGCGCGACGTCGAAAGCCCCGACGCCGATGGCGGCGAACTCGACGTGCTCGAGCTCGATGGCGCCGAGCGTGGCGAAGGGTTGCCCGGCGACGGCGACGACGGCCAGCTGAAGGCGCGCTCGAGAAAGCGTCTGCGCCGCAGCGGGGATAACCCCGAGGTCGAAGCTGAGCAGCGCCCGATAGAAGGCGTTGGCCGCCACCGAGCCGTCGCCGATGCAGATCTGATTGCCGGTCTCGGCGCAGGTGAAGCTGCCGTACAGGCCGTCACTGCGGAAGTTCCCTGTCAGGGAGTTGTCGGGCACCGGGGCGAGCGTGGTCGTGATCTCGCGCTGCGTGGTGAACGACGCCTCGAAGGGCGCGACCGAGGCGCCACTCGCTGTGCGCGCTCCGGCGACGAACGCATAGGCGTAGCGCTGCGCGACGACGCGCTCGGGATCGGTGCCGCTCGCCTGGCTCAACGGCGCCGCGGGCGTGAGCGTGAGCACGCGCGCGTCCGTGCTCCACGTGAACGTGAGCTGGTCGGCGCTCAGCTGTTCGGAGCGGAACGCGGCCTCCACGGAGCCGACATCCATGCTCTCCTCGAACGTGATCACGATGCGGGCGTCGCTCGCCACGCCGCTCGCGCCGTCCGGGGGAAGCAGCGACGCCACCCCCGCCGGCTCGGGCTCCGGCAGCGGAGAGCCGGCGCCCCCCGCTCCGCCAGAGGCAGCCCCGCCGGCGCTCGCGCTCGCGGAGCCCTCCGGCGTCATCGGACCGTCTGAAGAGGCGCCGCCAGCCGAGGCGCCTGCCGCGCCCGCTTGGGCGGAGCCCGCTCCGGGCAGATCCTCACCCGGCACACCGCCGCCCGATGCGCCTGCGCTGCCCACCGGATCGAGCGTGCCGCCGCCCCCATCGTCGGGCGGGTCGGGCTCGCCGCGCGAGTAGGCAGACAGGTCGCTATTGGCGAGGCAGCTCGTGAGCGCGAACAGGCTCGCAATCACTGGGTATCGCATCGTGGGGCGTCCTTCCGCGCCCGTGTGCCGCCGCCAGCGCTGCCACCTCGCCCCTCCTGGAGGCGCAGGCCGGCGTGCGGCGTCGCGTCAACGAACGCTAACCGTTAACGCAGCGCCGCGCCAGAGCACCGCGGCATGATGCTCGTGCCGTTTCGACACCCGCTCGCGCGAATTCACCAGCGCTCCCGTATCTGCCCATGCGCTCTGTGATTCACGGGTGGAACATGTGCGCGCCGTGTTCGCGCCTACATGCTCCGACAATGGCCCGCGCGCTCTCGATCGAGTCAGCCCGTGCCGGTGCCGCCTCCGGCGGTACCAAAGGTTCGGCCGCGCGCGAGGCCCGGTCGCGGGCACGAGCCGCTCGAGCCCCCGTCCGTCGGTTGATCCGCCCGCTCACATTTTCCGCGGATGGTGACGGCCTGGATGGGACATAGGGGGGTGAGGGCGCGGCTTCGAGCGCCCCCCGGGCTATCGAGATGGTGACAGATTTCCCCACGGTCGAGTTGCTGGGCGCGGGCGCGGATGCGACGGCGTTCGAGGCCGACGATCGGGTGCGGGAGATGGTGGTGCGCAACCTGGACGCGGTCTGGCGCACGGCGTGCCGGCTGGGGCTTCGCGGCGCTGACCCGGACGATCTGGCGCAGGAGGTGGCGCTGGTGGTGATGAAGCGGAAGGCTGCCATCGAGCCTGGCAAGGAGCGCGCGTTCATGCTGGCCACGGCCGCGCGCATCGCCGCCAACTGGCGTCGCTCCGGGCGGCGTCGCAGCCGCCAGGGTGCGGAGCTGGCGCTGGCCCTCGCCGGGGGCCTCGAGGCGGACGCCGCAGCGCCGCCCTCGCCGGAGCGCGAGCTCGTGCGCGCGCGTGGGCTGGCCTTGCTCGATGCGGCCCTGAAGGAGATGACAGAGTCGCAGCGCGTGGCCTTCGTGCTGTTCGAGCTGGAGGAGCTGAGCGCCAAGGAGATCGCCGAGCAGCTCGGTGTGCCCGAGGCCGCGGTGGTGTCGCGCGTGCGCCGAGCGCGCGAGGAGTTTCAGCGCTTCTGCAAGCATTACCAGCGAGGGTTGCGATGACCGAGCCGCTCGAGCAACCGCCGGGCGCTGCCAGGCGCGAGCGCGCGGGCGATGAAGAGCTGTCCGAGTTGCAGCTGGCGCAGACGTTGATCGCGCTGCACCGTGAGCAGCAGGCGCCTCGGGCCGTGCGCGAGCAGGTCGAGTCTCGCTTGCAGGGCGAAGGGTTGCAGCGCAGCGGCAGAGCCGCCTGGGCACGCCGCCTGGATGCACTCATGGCACAGATCGCGGGCTGGTCGGGAGCGGGTGTGGTGGCCGTCGTGGCGTTGCTGCTGCTCACCTGGCAGCACCAGCAAGCGGGCGAAGCTCGCGAGTCGCGAGCCACCGAGCTAGGCCCGAGCGCGCTCGCCGAGCCGGATGCGATCGTGAGCGGAGTGGTGGTGCCTGGCTCACTCCAGTGGCGGATGTCCGGGGACGAGATCGGCATGGGGCGCTGCGAGGCGAGCTTCTTGCTGAGACACGGCGACGCCGCGCACGACGAGCCCATGCACGTGTCCTGGACGCGCTGCGATCTGCCGGACGAGCTCTCCGAAGAGCTGCGGCGCCCCTTCTCGCCCGTGCGGGGCGCGCCGCCGCTGAGCCTCGAGGCCCGTGGCCGCTGGGCACGAGAGAACGAACTCGACGCGCTCAGCTTGCGTTTGCTGCCCTGAGCGTCCACCCAGCTCGCACGACCGGCGACGCCGCGTCATCGGCGTGCGCGCGAGCGCGCGGAGCGCCAGCTGCGGGCTCGCCCGCAGAGATCGAACGGAGACTCCAGCATGATTGATTCAGCAATGGGACAGCCGCGCGCAGCGTTCTTCGCTCTGTGCACGCTGGCCTCGCCGGCATGCGCGCAACCGCAGCCTCGAGCTCGAGCTGCCAGCGCCGACGCGGCTCGGCCCATCCAACCGTCGCCGCTCGAGGATGGCGTGCTGCAGGTGAATGGGCAGGGCATGCACCTGCATTGCGAGGGCACCGGCACCCCGACCGTCGTGTTCGAGTCGGGCAGCGGCAACGACGGCACCGTCTGGGGCGGCGTGGTGGCCGACATCGCGCCGCTGACCCGCGCGTGTGCGTATGATCGCGTCGGCCTGGGTTACAGCGACCGGACGAAGCGGACACGCACGAGCCAGCAAATGGCCGACGAGCTGCACGCCCTGCTGCAGGCGGCCGAGCTGCCTCCTCCCCACGTGCTCGTGGCCCACTCGGCGGGCGGGTGGAACGCTCGCCTCTTCGCCGCCAGCCACCCTCGCGACGTGGCCGGCCTGGTGCTCGTCGACGCAGCGACAGCCGGACACCATGCCCGCTTCTTGTCCCTGTTGCCGCCTCAGGCGCTGGACCAGGTCAAGATGAACATGCGCTTCATCCCGGACGGCTGGGACTTCGACAGCATGCTGAAGAGCCTCGAGCAAGTGGCTGCCGCGCCCCCGCTCGGTGACACACCCCTCGTCGTGCTCAGCCGCGGCCAGACCGACGCCCCACCACTGCCCGGTGTCACGCCGGAGCTCGCCACCCAGATGTTCGCCGCCTGGAGCGAGCTACAAGCGGAGCTCCCCACGCTCTCGACCCACAGCGCCCACGTCACCGCACCCAACAGCGGCCACATGATGATCTGGCAAGCCAACGCCCTCGTCCTCGCCGCCATCCGAGAAACCGTGCGCGTCGCCCGCGACGGCGGCCGCCTGGACGCCGGGCAGCTCGCCGCCGTCGCTTCGCCCCCCGCCCAGCCCTGAAGGTGCGGCCGCGCGCGTCCCCCGCGCCCAGCCAGCCCGGTTCAGCGGATGCGGAGGATCGTATCTCGATCACGAGTCACGCCAAGGTGACCGAGTCCTCTGCGGAAGCGGCGTGCGGTCAGTCCGGGTCAGTTTCGAGATGGACGGGGTCACGAGGACGTTCGCCTGGACCCCCATCGATATGGAGAACGCGTATATCCTGCTTCGACAGTGAGCGCGGCGTCGCCCGCTGGCCGCGAGCGCTGACCCTTTGACAGAGAGTGGAGCTAGGCCGGGACAGGATGTCTCGACTCGGCTCCGGAAGCCATGAAGCCGCGCCCCAAATGTGGCAAACTACGCCCTGGTATGTCGATTGCTTGGGCCTGCGGGAAATGACGACGGTCTACTCGGGAGGTGCCCTCGAGGGCGTGCTGAATGTGGTCGTCTCTCTCGGCGGTGATCGCTTGCAGTTTCAAACGGGTCAGAGCCCGTCTGCATTCGTCGGCACCCGGCCACTGCGTCTGACCCTGCCTGCCACGTCGAGCTCGATGTTACGGGCGCTGTGCGCTGAGATGGGTGTTGCCCACCAGGCCCGCGGCGGCGCGGGGGAGTCCCGCTTTTCCTATGCCCTGGCGAGCGGCGCAGAGTTCGAGGTGAAGATCCGCGGCTCACTGAGCGAGCCGGAGACGGCGAGCATCCTCGTCGTGCGCGTAGAAGCACCGGCTGCAGACGAAGGGCAATCGTGCGCATCCGCCAGTGTAAGCGCCAAGGAGAGTGAGGGGGGTGCGGAGAGGCCCATTCCGCCGGTGGTCGAGCAGGATACGCCAGCGTTCCGTGCTGCACCTTCAGGGGAGAGGTCGGGGTGGGAGATCGACCCGGCTCTCGCGGAGGTCCTTGGCGCCGCCATCGCCTCGGGTGCCAGCGACGTCCATTTGACAGAAGGGCAAGCGCCCGTCTTTCGCGTTCAGGGGCGGCTGCAGGCTTTCACAGGTCCCATCGTCGACGTCGGTGGCCTGCTCTCGGGAGCTTCTCAGCGCGAGCGCGTCATCGCCGGGCAAGCCATTGACCTGGCCTTCACCTTTCAAAACGCCTATCGCCTGCGCGTCAACGTTTACAGCGCGCGCGAGGGCCTGTGCGCGGCCCTCCGCATCCTGCCGCGCGATGCGCCCGAGCTGTCCCAGCTGGGCTTGCCGGATGAGGTGACCACGCTGACCCGCGTCCGAGACGGTTTGGTGCTGTTCTGTGGGCTGACGGGCGCCGGCAAGAGCACGAGCCTCGCTGCCCTCACTCGACACCTGCTCGAAGGCGTCGCCGGTCTCTGCATCTCTCTCGAATCGCCCATCGAGTACGACCTCACGCCACGGCGTGGGCAGAGCCGCGTGCGACAGCGAGAAGTCGGAGTGCACGTGACCAGCTTTGCCGCTGGGCTCCGGGATGCGCTGCGCGAAGACCCCGACTACATCCTGATCGGAGAGATGCGGGATCGCGAGACGGCGGCGCTGGCCATGACCGCCGCCGAGACGGGCCATCTGGTGCTCAGCAGCTTGCACTGTCGGGGCGCTGCCTCCGCCATCGATCGCATCGTGGACCTCTTTCCCGGGGATCAGCAGCGACAAATGCGAGGGCAGCTGGCGGACAGCCTGCGCGCCGTCGTCAGCCAGCAGCTCTTGCCCAGCCGGCAGGGGGAAGGGCGCGTCGTCGCCGCCGAGGTGCTGACGATCAACGCCGCTGCCGCGCATCTGATTCGCGACGGCAAGGCGGAGCAGTTGCACACCGTGATGCACTCGGGCAAGCATGCCGGTATGTTGCCCCTCGAGCGCGAGCTCGTGCGCCTCGTGAAAGCAGGGCGGGTGGAGCGCTCCGTCGCGCGCAGCCACGTGCGCTGGCCAGAGCTCTTCGATCAGTGGGCGTGAGCTGAAGGTGCTCGAGAAGGTCCCGCTCTGGCTGCTGCGCCCGGGCGCTCGGAAGAGGTACGGACCGCGATCCGCACGTCTCGCCTCAACGCCACTCGATTTATATTGATATTGATTATCACAAACAATACTGTCCGCTCTGGCGACGGCCGATCCACGGACATGCGAAGAAGGAAGTCGCGGTGAGCCTGCAGCTGGAAGAGGGACAGTGGCTCGTGCAACTGGCGGCCCACGATGTTCGAACGATGCCACACGAGCAGCTGGTGGGTGGGTTGCGGTCGGGTGGCATTTTTCCCGGCGTCTTCGTCTGGCGCACCGGCATGAGCGAATGGTTGGCCGCAGGGACCGTGCCAGCGCTGACGAACGCGCTGCGGTCGGCGCCGGCCGCGCCCGCGGGGCCTGGCTGGGTGGCGGCCGAGCCGTCGCGGCGTGCTCCACGTCAGGAATACGCTCTTCAGCGCCCGGAATACGCTCTGCCACGGCATGAGCCCAAGCCCCCGCACCGGCAGGACACGCGCCCGCCCCTGCGACACGAGCCACCGCGCCAGCAGCACGAGCCTCCGCACCAGCAGCATGCGCCGTGGCGCCCGGAGTCCGCCCCGGGTCGGCAGCTTCGTGCCGCGCCGGCAGTCTCGATGGCGCCCGCGCGAGGTGCGGGCCCCCCCATCCATGTCACCCTGATCGCCACCGCCGCGTCGGTCTCGTTAGCGGTCCTGTTGACGTCGTACGCGCTCGCGCTGGGCGGTGTCTTCACCGAACGGAGCGCGTCGGCCCAGGCCCGTTCCCCGTGACCGTCCGGTCTCGATCAACCCGTGGAGGTTTCCTCTGCCTAGCAATCGCTTCCCAACATCGGCAGGCACCCGAGTGAAAGGCTCCGCTCGCGGGGCGCTCATCCTGACCTTTCCGTCTGCTCGCGTCTCGCGTGGCCTGGCAGGACCCAATCCGCGCACGGCGGAGTCGCCCGACCCGACCCCTCTCTGGCCCGCCGCGCTGGCGCTGACCGGGCTCCTGGGCTTTCTCGCTGCCCACCTGGCGCTCTCGACGGGCGCCGTCGGCTTGATCCCCTACGCCTGCTGCGTGTTGACATCGCTCGCTCTGTACGGCGCCGCCACCGCCATGAACGGGCGCCTCAGCCGACCCTGACCCGGCGGCAAAGCTCGACTAGCGGTGACGAGCTCTTGCGGGACGCCCGTCGCAGCGGCCGCTGACCCCGGCGTCGTTGGTCACCCGGGTGAGCTCGACGTCGGTGACGAGGCCCCCCTAGCGTACGCGACATTCCAAGTTGGAATATCCGTTATCGAGAAGGGTCCGCGGGAGGCAACGTGACGACCCCCGGGCGCGCGAGCAATCCGCACGAACGCGTGCTCGAGAATGGGTCGCTCTACAGCGAGCTCTGGGAGCGTCAAACACAGACCAGCCAAAACGTGTGCTCGAGGTCGCGTCCTGATGCTGGCGGATTGCTGGTGCTCAGCATGGCTCTGGCGCGATGTAGAAGGTCACGAAGGACGCTGAATTCGACGCCGTAGTTGTCGTCGTTCGAGCCACACCCCTGAGCGAAGAGCGCCACGCTGCACGCCGCCAGAAGGGCAGAAGTCAGGCTCCAACGCCACGCCTGCCGGACGGGGCGAAGCGGCGGGTCGGCGCTTTCGTGTTGCATCGACGTATCTTGACGGATGGCGCAGGGGTCTGGCAACCCAGTGCATCACCGAGAAGTCGAGGCACAGGATACTCGTGGAGGCTGGCTGCGTCACAGCATCCACGGAATCTGGGTCAGGTGGTGCCGCAAAGGGCTGCACGCGGTGGGGAAGGGAGCTCGCCCCGTCGCCACGAACCACCAGCCCATCGCGGCACCACAATTCGTGTTGCCGCTCACGTTGTTTATGGGCAAAGCACCAACGCGCTCCTGGCAGGCTCGAGGAGCCGCGCCTGCTGAGACGCATGCGGGCACTCCAAACCGGTTGAGGGAGCTGGGGCACTCGCGCGTCATGAGAATGACGTCGAACACAACGAGCACACTCGGAGCTTGAACGTGCGATCTTCTGTGCTATCGCAGACAGGATGCGGGGGTGTGTGCTCGGTCAGTGTGCAACAATTGTTGCGCTGCTGTGTGCGACCGGATGCGTCGACGTTGGCGGCGGCAGTGGCAGTGATGCAGGCCCGACGTGTGAAGGCACCGGAGGGCGTCCGGTTGTTGGGAATTTCACTCGCTCGCGCGCCATCGAACAGGTGCGTGCGGAGCCGTTTGGGAGCATCGTAGTAGCCGAGTCGTGCTCGGGAAACGTTGCCGATGTCAGCACGACCGATCGTTGCGGTTGTGATGGCTTGACCTGTGCGGCGGGCGAGACATGTGTACTGGGTGATGTACGGACTCAAGGCGCATCGGCACAGGTTAATCAGTGCTACATCGTGTGCGCGGCGGACTCCGATTGCGCGCCCGGGGAGGTTTGCTTGCCACCATATGGTAACAGCGACGTACCGGTGTGCCGAAAGGCGGGCTGTCAATCGAGTGAGGACTGTTGCAGCGGTCGCTGCCTGGTCTGGACCTATTATGCATCGCAGGGCACCCCGAACACGATCTGGGGTATCGAGTGCGAGTAACCGTAGACCCGTGCGGCCGTCCCCCTCTCGGTGAAACGAAAAGGTGCTCTCCGCCCGACCCCCGGGAACCTTTGCCCGTTCCGCTCGTGTAACGAAAGCATGGTGGCCGCACGCGCCGTGCCGGGGGTGACCCGAAGCCCGATCGAGTAGCTCGACCGGGCGGAGCTCGAGCGCTGCCGGCGCGGCGATCCGCTGGCGTTTCGTGCGCTCGTTGCGGGCTACCAGGGGGCGGTGTTTGCGCCGCTTGGGCGCATGGTAGGCCGTTCCGAGGCGCTGGAGGATCTCGCGCAGGAGCTTTCTGGAAGGCGCATCGCGCTTTTCCCGCTGCGTGTTGGACGCCATGAAAGGTGGCGTTCACGGTGTGCGCGCGCAAGATGCGCGTCGTGCGCGCCGTTCAAAACGCCGTCAGCCGCAGCCGCACGTAATAGAACCCGCCGTTCCACCCGAACTGGCTCACGTTGCGGTTGTAGATGAAGCGGCCGGAGCTGAGGTTGGCGGGTTTCTTGTTCTCGTCGGGGAAGGTGTTGAAGACGTTCTCGCCGCCGACGCCGAGGCGCAGGTTTTCGGTGAGCTGGTAGCCGACGTCGGCGTCGAACAGGGTCTTGGCGCTGAACGTCTCGTCGTTCTCGGGCAGGTCGGGTTTGTATTTGACCGCGCCGTAGAAGTTGGCGCGGACCAGGGCGCTGAAGGGGCCGTGGACGTAGCTGGCGGCCGCGGTGGCGCGCTGGCGTGGGACGGCGTCCTCCAGGCGGTTCTTGGCGGCGCGACCGAAGTACAAGTTGGTGAGCGTCGCGGGATCTTGATCGGCGAAGGCGGCCTGCAGCGACTGGGGGATGTTGACGTCGGTGACCTCGGTCCTGGTGAAGTTGGCCGACGCGGTCAGCGTGAGCGTGGAGGGCGCGAAGCGCAGCGTGTAGTCGGCGACGATGTCGAGGCCGCGCGTCTCGGTGTCCACGGCGTTGGCGAAGAACTGCGCCTGGCTGACGGACGGGAAGGGGGCCAGCAGGCTCGCCACCGCCGGGTTCGTGTTCGGGAACTGGCTCGTGAGCACGATCCGATCCTGGATGCGGATGTAGTAGGCGTCGGCCGTGAGCGAGAAGTTGTCGAGCGGGTGCAACACGATGCCGCCGCTCACGTTCACGGACTTCTCCTGATCGAGCGGGGCGATGCCGAAGCGGCGCGTGACCGGGCTCTCGTTGTTGCTGGTGAGCACCTGCGTGGGCTCCAGCGCGCCGCTCACCGGATCGGGCAAGAACAGAGTGGAGACGTTATTGAACCACTCCTGCTGCAGTGACGGCGCTCGGAATCCGTTGCTGCCCGCGGCACGCAGGGCCACGCCGGGGAGCACCTCGGCGCGCGCCGCGGCCTTGCCGGTGAGCGCGCTGCCGAAGTCGCTGTAGTGCTCGTAGCGGCCGCCGATGTCGAGCATCAGGCCCGAGAAGATCTCGCTCTCGAGCCCGGTGTAGACGCCGATGTTGTTGCGCGAGCGCTCGACCTCGTTGCTCGGTTGAAAGCCCGGGAACACCTGCGCGCCGGGCACCTTCGGCTGCGGCGGATCGCCGAAGGTGGCGCCTCCATCGACGTACGAGGCCTCGTCGCCGGCGGCGATCTGGTAGTTTTCGACGCGGAACTCGCTGCCCACGACGAACGCCAGCCGCTCCAGCCACGGCACGTCGATGTCGCGGCGCAAGTCCACGTCGGCGAGCGTCTGCGCGTAGCTGAGCGTGCCGGCGTCGAACGTGGTGGGGCTGTCGGTGCCGAGCGAGGCGTTGACGGAGTCCTCCACGTTGAAGCGAAACGAGTTGCGCCCGTGCGTCAAGCTCATGTCCAGGTTCCAGCCGGACAGCTCGCTGCGCACGCCGGCGGTGAGCGCCGCGTCGTTGATGGTGGTGTGGATCTCCGGCAGGAACCCGTTCGGGTAGTACTCGGGGACCGTCTGCGACGTCTGCTTGGGGAAGCGATAGAAGCCCGCGGCCTGCCCGAAGCGATACGACACGTCGCCGAAGCTGTAGAACGTGGCTTTCTCGGCGAGCGGCAGCTGCAGGTTGAACGCGCCCATGCCGACCGTGGCCTCCGCCTCGCCGATCTTCATCGAGAAGTCGTCGCGGCTGAGCCCGCTGGCGGCCAGCATCATCTCGTCGACGGCGACGTCTTCCGAGTAGATCGTGCCGGTGTAGGTGCCCGAGCGGTTCGTGGGCTGCCGCTGGATGAACTGAGCGGTCAGGTTGATGAAGCCACGCTCGCCGATGGCGGCGCCGTAGTTGGCGGACGCCTCGAGGCGTTCGCCATCACCCTCGCCGGTGATGCCCGCGCGCGCGTTCGCGTCGAGCAGATCGGTCGAGTCCTTGGTCACGATGTTGATGACGCCCGCGATCGCGTCCGAGCCGTACTGCGTGGCGGCCCCGTCGCGCAGCACCTCGATGCGCTTGATCGACGCGCTCGGGATCGCGTTCAGATCCGTGCCGACCGTGCCCCGGCCGAAGGTGCCGTTGATGTTGAGCAACGCGCTCGGGTGGCGGCGCTTGCCGTTGACCAGCACCAGCACCTGGTCGGGCCCCAGCCCGCGCAAGCTGGCGGGGTCGACGTGGTCGGTGCCGTCGGCGATCGTCTGCGGCGTCGACAGGAAGGACGGCACCAGCGTCGACAGGATGCGGCCGGTCTCGCTCGGGGCGGCGCGGCGGATCTCTTCCGCCGTGATCACGTCCACCGGCACGGGCGTCTCCGTCTTCGTGCGCGGCGTGCGTGAGCCGACCACCACCACGACCTCTGCCATCTCGCCGTCGGCGAGCGCGGCGGCGAGCTCTGCGTCGCTGGGCTCTCCTGCGCTGGCTTCCGCAGCCTCGGGCGGCACCCCGTCGGGCGCCGGCGCCACGTCTGGCGCGGGCCCAGCCGCCGGAGGCGGAGCAGCAGCCGCCGGAGGTGGAGCAGCAGCCGCCGGAGGCGGAGCAGCGGGCGCTGGAGCCGTGGCGGGCGGCGGCGGCGCGGCGGCGGGCGGCTCGGGCGGCGGCGCCGGCGGCTCGCTCGGCGCTGGCTGCGCCGTGGCGGGCCCCGCGACGAGCGCGCCAAGAAACAAAGGACCCACGCCCATGACCCAGCGTCGGAGAGGTGTCATGCGCACCGTGTACTACGCTCGCCGCCGCTTTACACGCCGAGTCGCCGCTGTCTCATCGAAGCTCGAGCGCCCGCTCATCGAAGCTCGAGCGGGTCTCATCGATGCTCGCGCACGTGCCCGTTGCGTCGTGAACGTTCACGAAGCGTCGCAGACTTCGGCTCACGGCGAAACACCGTGGCGCAGGCGCTCAGGGCGTGGCAGCCGGAGGCGGCGTGGCCTGCGTCTGCGCGACGATGCGCGGAGGATTCACGCTCGTGTCGATCGTCCACACGTCGATCGGTCCGGTCGTTTCCTCGGTGTCGGGCCCGTAGTCGAGGCTGCCCGACGCGCCGCGGATATTGACGCTCTCACCGTTCCTGAAGCGCTGTAGCGCCGCGCCCCACGCGCTCGGGATGAGCGACAGCTCCTGGCTGACGCTCAGGTGGCGCAGGCCCTTGGCGATGTTCAGCCCCGTCAGCTCGCCCTCGCGCAAGAGCGCCCAGCTCGCACCCAGCGCCGCCATCCAGGTCATGTCATAGGCGTGGGACGTGAAGCTGAAGGGCTGCACGTCGCTGCCGTACTCCGCCGCGTAGCTGGCCACGAACGTGCTGTTCACCGTGTCGCTCGTGTCGAGCGGCCGGGGCCGGGTCCCGCGGATGCGCGGAAACAGCGCCGGCGCCCCACGCTCGATCGTGTCCTGGGTGGCCGCCGAGTCCGTCAGGAAGATCGTTTTTGCGGCGAAGCCGGCGTTGGTCGCTGCCGCGTTGAGGAACGTCACCACGTCGTCTTGCGCGCTGGCGATGAACAAGACCTCTTCCGCGTTGCCGCTGCCCACCGCGGTGATCGCCTCGCTCAGCTGGTTGACGTTGCTGAACACGCGCAGATCGGGCGTGATCGGGAACGACGCCTGGAACACGTTGCGCAGCCCCTCGCCGTACGCGCCCGACTGGGAGATGACCGCGACGCGGGTGATGCCGCGCGCGGTCATGTCCGCCGCGATGGTTTGACCCTGCAGAGAGTCGGGGGGCGCCGTTCGCCACAGCAGCCCAGGCCGCTCGTCGCTCGGATCGACCTCGTCGATCTCCGTCAACGCCGGGCTCGTCGCCGACGGCGAGATCAGGAACGTGCCGCTCGGGCGCACCGCCTGAAAC
>Ga0315910_10003650_pt1 | contig 13039 bp, 17 predicted proteins | sample EdamamesoilMG_FD_204470 | JGI IMG/M metagenome (GOLD analysis project Ga0315910, IMG submission 204470) | Garden soil microbial communities collected in Santa Monica, California, United States - Edamame soil | ecosystem: Environmental > Terrestrial > Soil > Garden | place: USA: California... | reverse complement strand
ACTCACGGCCGCGAGCTGTTCACCACGAACTGCGCCAGCTGCCACGGCGGCGCCAAGTGGACCAAGAGCCGCACCAAGGGCCTGTACAACGACAACCCGCTGCTGGCGCAGGATCCGGTCGGCCCGGCATTTTTCACCGGCGTGACGGTGAACGACGCCACCGTGAGCGTGGCCGGACCGCAGGTGGTGCTGGTGACGCGCCCCGGCAAGCCGGATCCGCTCAAGATGCTCGACAACGTGGGCACGTTCAACGTGGCCAGTCCCATCGAGATCCGCGGCGCGGCCGCGGTGGCGGGCCAGACCACGCAAGGGTTCGCACCCTTCGGTGCCGGTGGATTCAACAGCCCGTCGTTGCTGGGAGTGGCCTACTCCGGCCCGTACTTCCATGACGGTTCGTCGCATACGCTCGAAGACGTGGCCGCACGCCACAAGCTCGGCGACAGCACCATCGCCGGCTCCCTGAACGCCACGGAGCTCGCCGACCTGCTGACCTTCGTGAAGAGCATCGACGACGCGACGCCGACCATGCCGAACGCCACGGACGCGTTCATCCAGTAGAAATAAGGAAATTCCCCCCGGTTCTTCAAAAGACTGGCGGGCAAACGGGGACGCACCGCGAGGTGCGTCCCCAACGCGTATCGATCAGGCCGATTTCCCCATCGCGCTCTTGATGGCGCCGACGATGGCCAGCAGCACGCCGCCGCCCACGCCGCCGCCCGCGATACTGCCGATCACCGAGCCGACGTCGACACCGCCCGAGCCGGTCCCCACGCCAAGCGAGTGCAGCAGCGCGCCGCCCAATCCGCCTCCGAGGATCCCGACAATCGAGTTGCCGACGGTGCCGAGACTGAACTTCTTGAGCAGGCCGCCGGCGACGTTGCCGCCGACCGCTCCCGAGATGAGTTGCACGAGCAAGGTCACAATGTCCATGAGTCCTCCCGTTGCAAAAGCGCGCCAGATGAACACGCGGCCGCCGTCGGTGTCATTGGACCCAGTGCCGATTGCGCGCTGCATCGCAGCGCGGCAGGCAAACTACTCGAACCGCAGGTTCACCTCGATCTCGGGCAGCAGCGGCGACACCTCGAAATATCCACGGTCGTCGCGCGAGCAGGACACGTTGCCCGCGACCACGTAGTGCGCCGTGCGGTCGATGTCGATGCGGTAGATCCGGCGCGAGCTCGCCTTGCCGCGATGCGTGGGCGGGATGTGGGCGATCACGTCGTCGAGCAGGCACTGCTCGATGGTGAAATCGCCGAACCACGCCGGCAGCGACATCCAAACGACGCCGCGAAACAGCAGGTCGATGCGCCGCGCGCCGCCGTCGTCGCGATCTCCCGAACGCAGCAACAACACGCCGTGGTGCTGGTGGAACAGCACGATGCCGAACTCGCCGGTGAAACTTGCCGGCAATTGCAGGGGACCTTCCATGGCGGCGTAACGCTAGCACCATGCTGCATCTGCGGCGCGGGCAACTCCACGGGACTGCCGCAGGTGAAAGTTCTTATAGACGCATGTGCAGTGCGGGAGTACCTATCGCGGTTTCACCTCCAAGGAGCTCGTCCATGGTCACCCGCACGACGCATCGCAGTTCGACCGGCACCAAGTTGTACGCGGTCCGCAACTCGAAGGGTCAGTTCAAGGACATCCAGACCTACAAGAAGGCGCACGGCCAGGACCTGAAGCGCAAGTCGCGGACCGAGAAGAAGCACTGAGGTCCGGGCGGCGCCCGGCGCGCTCAGACGGGCGCGAGCGACAGCGTCTGTCGCAGGCCCTGCGTCGTCGGTAGATAGTGATCGACGAGCAGCGCGGCGAACAGCCACATCAGGTAGGTGATCGAGAAGCGGAACACCTTCATCGGCAGGTGGGCGCGCTCGGTGAGTTTCATCGCGAGCGCATGCCAGACGAACATGCCGTTGAGCACCAGCGCCGTCCCCAGGTAGATGAGGCCGCTCATGCCGGTGACGAACGGCATCAGCGTCACGACGGTGAGCAGCACCGTGTACAGCAGCACCTGCAGGCGCGTGAAGGCCACGCCGTGCGTGACCGGCAACATGGGAATGCCGACCTTGGCGTATTCGTCCTTGCGCGCGATGGCCAGCGCCCAGAAATGCGGCGGCGTCCACACGAAGATGATGAGGAACAGCAGCAACGCGTGTGACTCGACGCTGTTGCTCACCGCGGCCCAGCCGAGCACCGGGGGCGCGGCCCCGGCGGCGCCGCCGATCACGATGTTCTGCGAGGTCGCGCGCTTGAGCCACACGGTGTAGATCACCGCGTAGCCGATCAGCGAGGCGAACGTCAGCAGCGCGGTCAGCGAATTCACCAGGAACCACAGGATGGCCATCGACGTCGCGCCGAGCACGAACGCGAAGGTCAACGCGGCGCGCACCGATAACTTGCCGGTGGGCAGCGGGCGGCGCTTGGTGCGCGACATCTGCGCGTCGATGCGCTCGTCGAGCACGTGGTTGATCACGGCGGCGCTGGCGGCCGCCAGGCCGATGCCGAGATTGCCGAACACCAGTGCGTCGAGCGGAGGCATGCCCGGTACCGCCAGCAACGTGCCCACGATGGAAGTGAACACGATGAGCATGACGACACGCGGCTTCGTCAGTTCGTAGAAACTCCGCCAGCGCGCAGGCGCCGCGGCGACGATGGGTTCGGAGGTGGCCAAGAACGCGTTTCCTTCGGGGCGCGGAAGTCTAGCCGAATTGGCCCACCGGCCGCAGGCCGCGGTTCAGCCACACGGTGGCCGCGACCAGCAGGGCGGCGCCCGCGTTGTGGGCCGCGGCCAGTGGCAGCGGGAAAGCGCGCAACACCATGAAAACCCCGATGCAGAGCTGCAACACCAGCGCGGCCAGTACGGCGAGCGCCGCCCAGCGCGCGCCCCGGCCGAGGTCCCTGAGCGCCGCGACGGCGGCGGCAACCAGCAACAGGGTGGCGAGGATCGCGCCCAGGCGATGCGAGAAGTGGATGGCCACCCGCGCCGGGTGGTCGAGGACGCCGCCGGCGTAGTTGATGCCGAGGCCGCGCCACAACACGAACGCGTCGTGGAAGTCCGCATCCGGCACCCACTGGTCCTGGCAGCGCGGCAGGTCCGGGCAGGCCATGGCCGCGTAGTTGCTGCTGGTCCAGCCGCCGAGGAATACCTGCAACGCCAGCGCCGCGAGCGCCAGGGTCGCGAGCACCCGTGCGCGCGCGCCGTTCTCCACCAGCCGGTTGCCCTTCAGCACGTTCTCGCCGTCGACCGGCCGCGCGTGCGCGCGCATCGACAGCCACAACCACAGCAGCAGCGCCAAGGTAGTTAGTCCACCGAGCAGGTGCCCGGTGACGATCGCCGGCTTGAGCAGCCAGGTCACGGTCAGCATGCCGAGCATGCCCTGCAACACCACCAGCGCGAGCAGCGCCAACGCGAAGCCCACGCGGACGCCGGGCTCACGCCGCGCGCGGATCGACAACGCGGTGATGACCACGATGATGAGCCCGAGCGTGCTCGCCGCGTAACGATGGATCATCTCCACCCAGGCCTTGCGCACGTCGCTGGCGGTCGCGTAGTGCTCCGCCGAGCCGGTGGGCGCGACGTGGCCGAAACAGCCGGGCCAGTCGGGACAACCGAGACCGGAATCCGAGAGGCGCGTATAGCCGCCGAGCACCACGACACAGAAACACAGCAGCGCGCCGATGAGGGCCAGGCGCCGGATCCAGATCACTTCCAGCATTTTTTCGATCAACCGATGTGGGAGAGCTTGAGCAGTTTCTTGAGGTCGCTGAGCAGGTCCTTGCTGGTGCGCTCGCCGTCGTGCCGCATCATGAGATTGCCCAGCGGATCGACGATGTACAGCGAGCGCGCGTGATCCGCCGGAAACTGCGCCAGCAGCGCCTGCGCCTCGGGCGAGGACGCGTCCAACGCGATCATGCCCGGGTGCTCCTTCGCGAAGTAGTCACTCGCGCAGCAGTGGCCGGTGGCGAGGAAGATGCGCTGCACGCGCGTCATCTCGTTGTTGAGCGCGAGCCGCGACTGGCGTGCGTAGACGAGCGCTTCACGGCAATCCGCGTCGCAGGCGCCGTCGCCTATATATATGAGTGACCACTTGTCCGTGAACACCCCGGCGCCGGCGGCAGCGCCGTCGGGATGCCGCAGGCCGGCGACCGCGAGCGGCCGCGCGGGCTCGATGAGCTCGCCCTTGCTCGAGGAGCCGGCGGGACGCCACACCTTCCCGTAGTACAACGTGAATGCCACGGCGACCGGCAGCAGGAACAAAGCCGCCAGACCCAACAACGTTCGCCTGCCGCGGCGGCGCGCATCTTCCATCAGGACACCTTGCGAAAATTGAGGCCGAAGTAGAGCACGAGCAGCACGACGGCAAAACCCCACCACTGGATGGCGTATGAATAGTGTCGCTCGGGCGCCAGGCCCGGCGGCGTCCACTCGCGCACGTAGCCGTCGGGCTCGCGCGGATCCAGCAGCACGATGCGCGGCGCGAGCCGGCGTTGCAGCGCCGCTTCGAGCTCGGCGTGCGTCGGAAAACTGGTTAGCTTGGGCCAACGGGCATCGGTGCTCGGCGCGGCACGACCGCTGGCGAGTCCCGCGGCTGGAAGTTCGGCGAGGCGTCCCGCGATGCGGATCGTTGAATCATTGGCCAAGGTGATTTCCGGGAGCCGGTCGCGGTAGCCGGTGTACGGAATCCAGCCGCGATTCACGAGGATCCGCTGACCGCTGCCGTCGCCGAGCGCGAATGGCGTGAGCACCTCGTAGCCCGGGCGGCCCGCGTGCGACATGTTGTCGAGCAGGAACTGGTGCGCGGGTTCGAAGTGACCCTCGAGCATCAGCGGGACGAAGTTGCCTTCGATGCCGTCGATCTCGCGGCGCACCGGCAGGTTTGCCGGCGCCGGGCGTGCGTATTCCGCCCAGACCGCCTGCTTGCCGGCGCCGCGATGCCACTGCCAGCGGCCGAGGCCCACGAATGCGAGGAACAGCACGAGGGTCAGCAGGGTCATCGGCCAGGAGGGTGAGAAGGCCCTCCCGAATGCGGAAAAGCGGATCGCCATGGGGGCGCGCAGTATAAAGTGCCGCCCCATGCAGCCCATGAAGATCCTCATCATCATCGTCCTGGTCGCCATTGTCGGCAGCCTCGGGAGCGCCCTGTTCCACCTCTCCCGCAGCGGCCGTACCGAGGAAGACTCCCGGAAAATGGCCCGCATGCTGACCATCCGCGTCGGCCTGTCGCTGTTGTTGTTCATTCTGTTAATGGCCGCCTGGTATGCCGGCCTCGTGAAGCCACACGGGGCGCCCTAGACCAAGAAATGGCCTGAAACTGGGCGAATCCGGCTTTACGCCGCCCCTCCACTCCGCTAAGGTTCGCCCCCCATGATTCGCGCCGGTATCAAAGCGACCACGAAGACCAAGCCCCCGGGGGCCTTGGGTTCGCGCGCGCGCTAGTCACGAGCGATAAGGAACACCAAGGCCCCGCGAGGAAACCCGCGGGGCCTTTTTCATTTGGAGCAACAGAAAATGTCATCGAACGCCGAGACCACCCGCAACAAGAAGATTCCCGTCGTCGCCATTGCCGGCGCGACCGGCGCCGTGGGCGTCGAGCTCATGGCCTGCCTCGAGCAGCGCAAATTCCCGCTCGCGGAATTGCGCCTGCTGGCCTCGGCCCGCTCGGTGGGCAAGAAGATGAAGTTCCGCGGCAACGACGTGTCGGTGCAGGAGCTCACGGACAAGAGCCTCGAGGGCGTGGACATCGCGCTGTTCTCGGCCGGTGGCGCGCAATCGAAGCGCTTCGCGCCCGCCGCCGTGAAGGCCGGCGCCGTGGTGGTCGACAACTCGTCGGCGTTCCGCATGGATCCGAACACGCCGCTGGTGGTGCCGGAGATCAATTCCGGCGAACTCGCGAATCACCACGGCATCATCGCGAATCCGAACTGCGTGGCCATTGTAGCCGCCACGCCGCTGTGGCCTATCCACCAGAAGCGACGCATCAAGCGCATCGTCATGGCTACCTACCAGGCGGCCTCGGGCGCGGGCGCCGCGGCCATGGAAGAACTCAGCGAATCCACCCGGGCGTACCTCGAAGGTCGCCCGTTCCAGCCGAAGGTGTTGCCGCATCCCTACGCGTTCAACGTGTTCAGCCACAACACCCGGGTGGACCCGGAAACCGGGTACAACGAAGAAGAGACCAAGGTCATGCAGGAGTGCCGCAAGATCTTCGGCGTGCCGGATCTGCGTGTGAGCGCTACCTGCGTACGCGTGCCGGTGTTACGCGCGCATTGCATCTCGCTGAACATCGAGCTCGAGGCCCCGCTGTCGCCGGCCGAGGCGCGCGAGGTCCTGTCCAGGGCGCCGGGCGTGCGCGTGGTCGACGACATGGAAAAGAACTATTTCCCGATGCCGGTGGACGCCAGTGGCAAGGACGACGTGCTCGTGGGGCGCATTCGCACCGATGTTAGCGATCCCACCGGCTGTTCTCTCTCGCTTTTCGTAGCTGGCGATCAGCTGCGCAAAGGCGCAGCATTGAACGCCGTTCAGATCGCGGAACGTTTGATCCGCTGAACCGTCTGACCTGCTCGGCCCGGAAACATTTACTGCGAGGCAGCCGCCATGAAACATGAAGTGTCCAAGAGCGATATGGAGTTTCTGGCGGCGTTCGAAGCGGGCGCGTATGCGCCCGCGGACTTTAACCATCGCGCGCACGTGCGCCTGGCGTACATCTACCTCGCGATGAACGACGTGGAGCGCGCCACCACGCTGATGCGCGCCGCCATCGTCAACTTCCTCAAACACCACGGCGTCACGCCGACCAAGTACCACGAGACGCTGACCCAGGCATGGATCCTGGCCGTGTTCCACTTCATGCATCGCACGCCGTCGGCGCTCTCGGCCGAGGACTTCGTGCGCCAGACGCCGCTGCTGCTCGACAGCCGCATCATGCTCACGCATTACAGCGCCGAGCTGCTGTACTCGCCGCGCGCGCGCGGCCACTTCGTGCAGCCGGATCTCGATCCGATTCCGCGCCACGCGGCCTGAAGCGCTCTCGAGGCTACTGCCAGGCTCAAGCGCGTCGAGGTCGAAGCCAATCCGACTGATACCCGCGTGACGATCACCGCATAATCGGGCGGATGTCGTATCCCTACCTCACGGACGTGTTGCACGCGTTCGGTGTCGATATTCCGTTGCCCCTGCCGACCTTCGGCCTGATGGTCGGCACCGCGTTCTTCACGGCCGTGTGGCTGGCGCGCGTGGAGGCGCGGCGGCTCCTGCCGCAGCTGCACCCGGACTTCATGAGCAACGCCTGCATGCTCGGCTTCGTCGCCGGCCTCGTGGGCGCCAGGCTGTTTCACCTGCTCGAATATCCGCGTGAGTTCCTGGCGCACCCGCTGCAGATGCTGCTGTCGCGTTCCGGGTTCACGATCTTTGGCGGCCTGATCATCGGAACCCTCGCGGGCGCCTGGTATGTGCGACGCAAGCAGGTGCCCCTGGCCCCGCTGCTGGACGCCGTGTCGCCGGCACTGATGCTGGGTTACGCCATCGGGCGCATCGGCTGCCAGATCTCGGGCGACGGCGACTGGGGCATCGCCGTCACGGGCGCGCCACCCGCCTGGTTGCCACACTGGCTCTGGTCCCAGACCTACGACGGCAACATCGCCGGCGTGGTGATCCCGCCACCGGGTGTATACCCGACGCCCATCTACGAGTCGCTCATGTCCTTCGCGGCATTCGCGCTGCTCTGGAAGCTGCGCAAGCATGCGCACGCGCCAGGGTGGTTGTTCGGGGTCTATCTAGTGCTGGCGGGGATCGAACGCTTCCTGGTCGAGCTTATCCGCGTCAACACCACGTACACGATCTTCGGCGCGCAGGTGACACAGGCGCAGATCATCGCCACCGCCTGCATCGCAGCCGGTGTCATCGTCTGCGTGTGGCGTCAGAATCCGCGCGACGCCAAATCGCTCGCCGCGAAATAGCGCCAGGTCGCGGGCACCGATTACCGCAACGTGAGATCGCGCGCGCTGACGCCGAGGCGTCGCGCCGCCGACAGCACCGCGAGCACCGAGGCCGTGGCGATGTTGGCGTGCCGGCCCGCGCCGTAGCGGATCCCCGTCACGCCATCTCTCGCGGCTTCAACGATGGCCAGCGCCGAGGCATCCGCGCCGGCGCGCAGCGCGCGCTCCTCGTAGTTGTCGATGCGAATCGGCAGCGCCAGCGCGTTCACGGTCGCGGCGATCGGCCCCGAGCCGGTGCCGCGCAGCCGGCGGCGTTCGCCGGCGACGGTCATCTCGATCTCGATGCCCTGCCGGTCGCCTTCCTCGAACAGGTGATGCGCGTGGTAGGCCATCTCGAGGTCGATGGCGAGGTAGGTGGCCTCGAACAGCGACCAGAGCTGCTGCGAGGTCATCTCGGTCTCGGCGGTATCCATCGCGCGCTGCACCAGCGCGCTGAACTCCACCTGCATGCGCCGTGGCATCACGACGCCGTAGTCGCGTTCGAGAAGATAGGCGATGCCGCCCTTGCCCGACTGGCTGTTGACGCGAACGATGCTGTCATACGTGCGTCCAAGGTCGGCCGGATCCACCGGGATATAAGGCACTTCCCAGGGCGCATCCGGCTTCTGCGCGGCGAAACCTTTCTTGATCGCGTCCTGGTGCGAGCCGGAGAACGCCGTGAACACCAGGTCGCCGACATAGGGATGGCGCGGATGGATGGGCAGGCGCGTGGCGTGCTCCACCTCGCGGGCCACCGAATTGATGTCCGAGAAGTCGAGCCCGGGATGAATACCCTGCGAATAGAAGTTCAGCGCCAGCGTCACCAGGTCGACGTTGCCCGAACGTTCGCCGTTGCCGAACAGGCAACCTTCGACGCGATCGGCGCCGGCCAGCAGCCCGAGCTCCGCGGCCGCGACGCCGGTGCCGCGGTCATTGTGGGTGTGCAGGGAGACGGCCACGTGCTCGCGCCGCTCGAGGTGCGTGCACATCCACTCGATCTGGTCGGCGTAGACATTGGGCGTCGCGTTCTCCACCGTGGTCGGCAGGTTCACGATGATGGGCCGGCCGGGGCCGGCGTTCCACGCGCGGATCGCGGTGTTGCAGGCCTCGAGCGCCACGGGTAGTTCGGTCATGCTGAACGTCTCGGGCGAATACTCGAGCACCCACTCGGTCTCGGGCATGGCGTCGGTCAGTGTCTTGACCAACCCCACCTGCTTCGCGATGAGCTGCATGACTTCGGGCACCGTCAGTCCGAACACCACCTTGCGCCATACCGGCGCCGTGGCGCAGTACACATGGACGATGGCGCGGCGTGCGCCGCGCAGCGATTCCACGGTACGGCGGATCAGGTCTTCGCGCGCCTGCGTCAGCGCCATGATGGTCACGTCGGCCGGAATCAGCTGCTGCTCGATGAGGTCGCGGAAGGTCTGAAAGTCGGTGTCGGACGCCGACGGGAAGCCGACTTCGATTTCCTTGATGCCCACCGCGCACAGAGTCTTGAAGAGACGCTTCTTGGTCTCGCGGCTCATGGGCTCGAACAGCGCCTGGTTGCCGTCGCGAAGATCGGTGCTGCACCACGTCGGCACCTTGTTCAGCGTGCGCGACGGCCACTGCCGGTTCGGCAGGTCGATCGGGGGGAACGGTCGGTATTTCCTGGAAGGATCCTTCAACATGGCTGCTTCACTCTGCTGGTTCGATGCGCGTGACTTTCCCGCGTTTCCTTGCGGTGGGGTCAGGGGTTCCAGTCTTGTTGGCGCCGACTGGTGGCGCGTGAGTAGTTGCGGCTAGGCCGCAAGAAGCAGGAGCGAACGAAGCAGCGCCGCCACCGCGTCCGAGGGGACGGCAGTGCGGCCTTTGGGCGAGCGGCCCGGCTGCGTGTTAACGAGCATACGGCAAGCTACCACGGATGCGGGCGCGTGCGTCAACTACCCCGTCAAACTTCCTGGGCCGCCTCTAGCAGCGCGACCATCAACGCGTTCATCGGCGCGGCGATACCGTGCCTGGCGCCCAGCCTCACGATCACGCCATTGCGCGCGTCGATTTCCATGGGTCTTCCGGCGCGGCGGTCGGCCAGCAGCGAATTCCCCGCATCCGGCGGCGCGCGCCGCGCCCCCGCGACGATCTCGTCCGCGACGCCATCCGCCAGGGTCGCGCCTTCCGCGCGTCCGACCGCGATGCACTCACGCACCAGCGAACGCATGAGTTCGGCGACGCCGTCGTGGCGCGAGATGCCGATGGGCTTCTGCAACACGGCGCACGGAGCGCCGGCGGAATTGAGGCACAGCTTCCTCCACACCGCGGTGGTGAAGTCGTCGGTCTGCCGGGTGTCGAAATTGGCATGCGCGAACAGCGCGAGAAATGCCGCGCCGTTGTCGCCGGCGGGTACCACGAGCTGCGCCGGGCCCCGCTGAAACGTGCGTCCGGGCGCGACGCGATCCGCCGCCAGGTCGATCATCACGGGCACGATGCGTGCGCGATCGAAATGCTTCTCGAAACGTCGCACGTGCTCGACACCGTTCTGGATCACGGCGAGCCGGGTCGCCGGGCTGGTGGCCCCCGCAAACCAGCTCGCGGCCGAGTCACTGTCGTAGGTCTTGGTGCACGCCAGGATCCAGTCGACCGGCTTCGCGTGGGCCGGGTCGGTGATGATCTGCGGCTTCGCGCGGATGACGCCGCTGGGCGTGCTCGCCTCGATGGAGTCGAACGGCGTACGCGCCGCGACCACCACGCGGTGGCGATCGTCCTGGCAGAGCCAGGCCGCGAGCGTCGCGCCGATCGCGCCAGGACCTATGAGGAGTATGGAAGCCACGGCCCGATCATGCCCCAGTAGGACTGGTGTCGTATGCAGCTCCGGCCCGCGCTGTGGTCTAGTCGCGCCATGAAAGTCCGCTACGCACTCGCCCTCGTCCTGTCCGGCATCTTCGCGGGCTGCACCACGCCCGTCAGCGACGCCGTCTCCAATGCCAACAAGCAGATGGAGATGAAGGGCTCGCCGTTTCGCTATATCGCCCGTGACGATTCGTCGATGGTCCTCACGTTGCTGCCGCTGCCCGCGGGGCCGACCAGGGCCATGGACTCGCTCGCCGCACAGGTGCTCGAGTCCATCAAGACGGCGGAATTCAAGGCCGGCCGCAGCACGGCGAACGTCGAGGAAGTCCGCCACCTGCAGGACGGTCGCGAGGTGTGGATCCTGCACACGCTGAGCGCCGGCATTGCCTACATCGTGGCGTTCGAGAATCCGGCGCAGCCGAAGTCGGACATCCGCATCACCGGGCCCACCAGCTACCAGAAGTAGTTCGGTGCGCGCAAAGAAAAAGGGCGCCCGGAGGCGCCCTTTCTCGTCTGGCGATCAGATCCAGTAGACGAAGATGAACAGTCCCAGCCACACCACGTCGACGAAGTGCCAGTACCAGGCCACGGCCTCGAAGGCGAAGTGGCGCTCCGGCGTGAAGTGGCCATTCATGGTTCGCAGCCAGATGCACACCAGCATGATGGCGCCCAGCGTCACGTGGAAACCGTGGAAGCCGGTGAGCATGAAGAAGGTCGAACCGTAGATGCCGGTGCCGAGCTGCAGTCCGAGTTCGTGGTACGCGTGGGCGTATTCGGTGGCCTGCAGGTAGACGAACAGGAAGCCGAGCAGGAAGGTCGCGGCGAGCGAGACGTTCAACAAGCCGCGCTTGCCGGCACGCAGCGCGTGGTGCGCGATGGTCACGGTGACGCCCGACGACAGCAGGATGAGGGTGTTCAGCGCCGGCAGGCCGAACGCGGGAATGATGTCGAACGTGCCGGATTCGTTGGGGCCGAGCTTCGCCGGGCCGTTGGTCGGCCAGGCATTCTCGAAGCCCGGGTGCAGCAGCAGGTTGCCGATCGACTTGGTGCCTTCACCACCCAGCCACGGCACCGACAGCGTGCGCGCATAGAACAGCGCCCCGAAGAACGCGGCGAAGAACATGACCTCGGAGAAGATGAACCACATCATTCCCATGCGGAACGAGCGGTCGACGTCGAGGCCGTAGATGCCGGCGTTGTTCTCCTTGATGACGTCGCCGAACCAGCCGATGAACATGTAAACCACCAGCGCGAAGCCGGGCAACATCGCCCAGGCAGGCAGCCAGTGGTTGAGCAGCGCGATCGCGCCCAACAACAACGTGAAGAAAGAGAGCGAGGCGATGATCGGCCACTTGCTCTCGTGCGGTACGTAGTATTTGCCTGCGGAGGCGTGTGCGTCTGCCATGAAGGATCCCTGTTGCTAGTTCAACGAGCCCACTCGCGTGAACTCGTCATAGAAAGTGTACGAAAGCGTGATGCGATCGACCGAGCGCGGAATCGCGGGATCGACCACGAAGCGCACGACCATGGGTCGTTGCTCGTTGACCGTGAACTTCTGCGGGGTGAAGCAGAAGCACTCGGTCTTGCGGAAATACTGCGCGGCCTTGCCCGGCGCGATGTTGGGCACGGCCTGCGCCACGGTGTCGTGACCGGTCAGGTTGTGCGCGAAGAAATCCGTCTGGTACAGGCGGCCCGGATGCACCTGCATCGAGGCCACGGTCGGGCGGAATTCCCAGTTGCCCACCGAGGGCAGATCGGCGACGAAGTCCACGGTGATGGTGCGCGTGTCGTCCGGATTTTCCTCGACGGCACGCGCCTCGGTCAGCGACTTCTGGTTGCCAAAGCCGGTGAGTTCGCACAACACGCTGTAGAACGGCACGAGCGCGAAACCGAGCGCAAACGCGCCCAGCGCGATGACCGCGAGCTGCAGGGTCAGCCGCTTGTTGGCGCGTTGCTTGTGCGTGTCGCCGGCCATGGCTTCAGGAACGGACCACCGACATCACGATGAGCGCGATGTAGAACGCCAGGGCCACGGCGCCGAGCAGCAGCGCGCTGCGGCGCGCCTTCGCGCGCCGCAGGCTGACCTCTTCGGGAGTCATCGGCGTGGCGCTCATCAGTGCTGCACGCCGCGCGCGATCACTTCACGTGACGGCGGCTCGGTCCAGCTGTGGTACGGCGGCGGCGAGGACAGCTCCCACTCGAGGCCATGCGCGCCTTCCCAGACGCGATCGGT
>Ga0315910_10003649_pt1 | contig 13040 bp, 13 predicted proteins | sample EdamamesoilMG_FD_204470 | JGI IMG/M metagenome (GOLD analysis project Ga0315910, IMG submission 204470) | Garden soil microbial communities collected in Santa Monica, California, United States - Edamame soil | ecosystem: Environmental > Terrestrial > Soil > Garden | place: USA: California... | reverse complement strand
TCCGGGTCGGACTCGATCAGGCGCGGGACGAATCCGCAGCCGCGCGCCTCGAGGTAGCGCAGCACCTTCACTTCGTTCTCAAACCGCTCCTTCGCCTGATGCCCGCGGAACGTCTTGTGCACGAGCCCGTCGTAACCGATGCGGACCTGCGCCCGGCGGGTGTCTTTCACTTCATGCATGTACGGATTCAACCATCTCGGCGCGTGCGAGGTTCAGGCAAGGCAACGTTGCGGGCAGGCAATGCGCAATTTTGATCATGGATTCCCATGAAAGAAATTTCTCATGTTCGGTGCTTGAGTCTGGCATATCGTTTGCTCGTTGATGAATCGCAATCGGTGGGCGCGCTTTCCGACACATGAGATCGTGCGGAGACCTCCGGCCGGGCACGCAAAACCTCATCCTTATGGCGAAACTGAAACTGGAATACATCTGGCTCGACGGTTACACCCCCGTGGCGGGCCTGCGCTCGAAAACGAAGATTCAGGACGGCGATCCTGCCACCCTGACGCTGGCCGACCTCGCGGTCTGGGGCTTTGACGGAAGCTCGACCCAGCAGGCCGAAGGCAAGAGCTCGGACTGTCTGCTCAAGCCGGTGGCGCTCTTCCCCGACGCGACGCGCAAGGACGGTTTTCTCGTCATGTCCGAGGTGCTCCTCCCGAACGGTGAGCCGCATCCGACCAATTCGCGCGCCACGATCCCGGACGACGCGGGCACCTGGTTCGGCTTCGAGCAGGAGTATTTCTTCTACCAGAACGGCCGTCCTCTCGGTTTCCCGGCCGACGGCTTCCCGGCCCCGCAGGGCCCGTACTACACCGGTGTCGGCTACAAGAGCGTCGGCTCGGTCGCCCGCAAGATCGTCGAGGAGCACCTCGACCTCTGCATCGCCGCCGGCATCAACCACGAAGGCATCAACGCCGAGGTGGCGAAGGGCCAGTGGGAGTTCCAGGTCTTCGGCAAGGGCTCCAAGAACGCCGCCGACCAGATGTGGGTCGCCCGCTACATCCTGATGCGCCTCTGCGAGAGCTACGGCATCGACATCGAGTGGCACTGCAAGCCGATCCGCGGCGCCTACAACACGCCGCTCGACTGGAACGGCTCCGGCATGCACTCGAACTTCTCGACGAAGTACATGCGCGAGGTGGGCGGCAAGGCCTACTTCGAGTCCCTCATGGCCGCCTTCAACAAGAACATGGGCGAACACATCGCGGTCTACGGACCGGACAATCACTTCCGCCTCACGGGCCTCCACGAGACCCAGTCGATCGACAAGTTCACCTACGGCCTCGCCGACCGCGGCGCCTCGATCCGCGTGCCGCACAGCTTCATCAACAGCGGCTACAAGGGCTACCTCGAGGACCGTCGTCCGAACTCGGCCGCGGATCCGTACCTCGTCGCCGGCCGCATCCTCAAGACGATCCAGAGCGTCCCGACGCCCTGATCGGTCTCACGCGACGCCCGACCCCGTCGGGCGAAAAGCTTGAAAACGCCGCTCCGGAAACGGAGCGGCGTTTTTCTTTGCGCGGCGACCGCGACGCATGGCGGCGGTGGGTGCGCGCATCGGTCGCACGCGCCGGGCGATCCGCCTGCACGGGATGACCGGGAGCGGAGCCGGTCGCGATGCCCTCAAGTCCCTCCGGCCTGCGCGGACTTGTGTGGCGCGCAAGACCGGCAGGCTCCGGACCGTCGCCGTCGCGACCGCTCCGGCCGGCGGCTGGGAGTCACCCGCTCGGTTCGTCGACGGCAAACTGCGGCAGCGCCAGAAGTTCGGCCGCCTCCCACCGCGACCAGGGCGAGAACGCGTGGAACTCCGACGGCGTGTCGCTCCGGCATGCGCGGGCGAATTCGGACCAGTGTATCCAGCGCACGGACGCGACCTCCGCGGGATTGGGCGAGAACGGCCCGTCGTAGCGACCGGTCAACACCGGGCACGCCTCGTTTTCCCACAAATCGCCCCAGCGCGCCCGGTAGCGGAAGTGGGGCAGGGTGATCGCAAGGTCGATCGGGCCCACCGTGCCGAGTTCGTAGCGCAGGCGCCGCCGGGCCGCGGCGAGGAGAGCCTCACCGGGCGCAGGATGCCCGCAACAGGCGTTGGACCATACGCCGGGCCACGTGCGTTTGTGGAAGGCACGTTGCTGAACCAGGGTCCGCCCGGCGCCGTCGAAGAGGAAGACGGAAAACGCCAGGTGCAGCGGCGTCCGAGCGTGGTGCACGGTCGCCTTGGGTTCGCTGCCCGCAGGAGTTCCGTGTTCGTCGAGGATCACGACCATCTCTTCCGTGGTGTGCACGGGCGGACTGTCCCATGATGCCATGAAGCCCGCATGAACGCGGGATGAATGTTCCTTCATCTCCGCCCGTGCCACCCGCTGCGGCTCACGCGCTGGCGGCGCCACCGTCCGCGATTCGATGTTCGACGTCCCTCTCTCGATCGCGGAGGGTCGCCGCATGGCTTCGATCTATGAGAAACTCCGGGCCGATATCGTCGTCGCGATGAAGGCGCGCGACCAGGCCACGACCACGATCCTCCGCACCGCCGACGCCGCGATCAAGCGGGCCGAGATGGACCAGGGAAAGCCGATCGACGACGCCCTCGTCATCGCGACGCTGCGCAAGTCCGTGAAGAACCTGCGCGACGCCAACGCCGAGTTCACCAAGGGCGGTCGGGCCGACCTCGTCGCGACCAATGACGCGGAGATCGTCGTGCTCGAGCGGTATCTGCCGCAGGGCATCGAGGGGGCGCAACTCGAGGCGATCGTCGCCGCGGCCATCGCCGAGACCGGCGCGCAGTCGCGCAAGGAGATGGGCAAGGTCATCGGCGCGCTCAAGAAGCGGCCCGACGCGGGGCTCATCGACTTCGCCGCCGCGAGCAAGGTCGTGCAGGCCAGGCTCCCGGCCTGAGCGGGTGCGGGCCGTCCCGGGCACGGGGCGGGGCTGCTAAATTCCTGCTATTTCGCGGTGACGCCGTCCGTTCCCCGCGGTAGTGGCGGGCCGGACACGCGGCTGTATCTGTAGCGTGCGCGCCCGGTGCCGATGAGGAGTTATCCCCGGTTGGCGCACCCGTCGGCCGGGACTGTCACGCACTTTCCCGCATGAAGGCCTCGCGAAAGATCCTCTTCATCAAGAACAGCGCCACGGGCTCGTTCGCCCGCTCCTGGGTCGCCGAGGAGCTCGGCGTGCACAGCCGCATCATCGCCGATGCCGGGCTGCTCGGGCGGATCCTCACGGCGGAGACCTTCGACATCGTGCTGCTCGACCAGCGCGGCTCGAACGAGGAGCTCATCCCGTCGATCGAGGGCATGCGGCGTTTCCAGACCACCGCCAAGCTCCTCGTGGTGAGCGACAGCGTCGCGCTCTCCGAGGTGCAGCAGGCGATCCGGTTCAATGTCCACGACATCTTCCTGCCGCCGTTCGAGCTGATGCCGATCGTCGAGCGCGTCGACGCGATCATCGCGCAGCTCAACAACACGCCGCCCACGCCGGCCGCGAAACTGCTCGCGCACTGGAGCGAGGTGGGCGCCACACTCGCCGGCCAGCTCGACGCGATCTTCATCCAGGAGGACCGCAATGTCGCCGGCGGCGCGCCCGAGGGCGCGCGTTCCGCGGAGTCGCAGCTGCTCGACCTCCAGCAGCGTATCGAGCGACAGGATGCCGAACTCACGACATTGCGCGCCCAGGTCGCCGAGGCCACCGAGGCCCGCGCGCGCCTCAACGACCAGATCGTCCAGCTTTCCGCGGGCGCGAGCGCGCTCGGTCGCGCCGAATCGCGCGCCCGGGCCCTCGAGGCCGAGGTCGCCGAGCTGCGCCGCACGGGCGGAGGCGGCGTCGACATCGGTCCGCTGCGCGACGAACTCGACAAGGCGCAGGCGCGGATCGCCGAGCTCGAGCGCCTCAACACCGGCCTGCTCGCCGGCACCGGAGGCGGGGGCGCCTCCGACCCGGCCTCGCCTGAACTCGAAGAACGCGTCCGCGCGCTCGAAGCCGAGCTGGCCGACGCCAATGCGCGCTTCGAGGCCGCCGGTCAGGCGTTTGCCACCGAGATGGAGCAGGTGATGGCCCGCGAGGCCGAGGCGATGGCGGCGCTCGCAGCCGCGGAGGATCGCGAGCGCAAGGCCCAGGCCGTGATGGCGACGGCGGGTGATGCCTTCGGCCGGGCCGACGAGACGCTGGAGCGCGAGCGCACCGAGATCCGGGCGCTGCGCGACGAAGTCACCGCGGCCAAGGCCGCCCTCGAGGAGGAGCGCAAGGCGCTCGCACAGCGCGAGGCCCGGCTCGCCACGCGCACCCGTCGCGTGGACACACTCGGCCAGGAACTCGCCGGCGACGTCGAGCGGGTCATCGGCAGTCTCGGCGCGCTCACCGAGCACGCGCAGGCGCTGATGCAGCGTCGCGAGGAGCTCCGCTCGCTCGGCGAGAAGTAGGCGCGAGCGCCGCTGCGCGCGTGGCGCGGGTCGAGCGGGATGCGAGCCCGGCCGGCGGGGTGGGACGAGCGCGTCCGCGGGCATTGCCCTTTACGCATGCCGCAGGAGTTCCTTGCCTCCTGTCGGACACTCCGTCGTCGCAACGGCCACGGCTCCCCCGCATTCTCCGAACGATTCGCACGCCCTCCATGCACCACCGTTTCGACGCCATCATCGTGGGCAGCGGCATCGCGGGCCTCAGCCTCGCCCTCAAGCTCGCCTCCGCCGGGCGCCGCGTGGCGATCCTCACCAAGAAGAACCGCGCGGATTCAAATACCAACTACGCGCAGGGCGGCATCGCCTGCGTCACGGCCGACACCGACGATTTCGAGAGCCACGTGCGCGACACACTCGAGGCGGGCGACGGCCTGTGCCGCCTCGAGGTCGTGCGCGAGATCGTGCGCGAGGGCCCGGCGCGCATCCGTGAGCTCATCGAGTTCGGCCTGAAGTTCTCCCAGGATGCGTCCGGCGCCTTCGACCTCGGTCGCGAGGGCGGGCACTCGCAGCGCCGTATCCTGCACGTCAAGGACATGACCGGGAAGGCGATCGAGGACGCGCTGTTGCGCGCCATCTCGCAGGAAAAACAGGTCGTGCTGCGCGAGCATGTCTTCGTCATCGACCTGATCACCGCGCGCAAGCTCGGCTTCGGCCCGGGCGGGGGCAGCGACCGCATCCTCGGCCTCTACGCGCTCGACGCGCTCACCGGGCGCATCGAGACGTGGTCCGCGCCGGTCGTCGCGCTCGCCACGGGCGGGGCCGGGCAGGTGTATTTCTACACGAGCAATCCCGACATCGCCACGGGCGACGGCATCGCCATGGCCTACCGCGCGGGCGTGGCGGTGGAGAACATGGAGTTCATCCAGTTCCACCCGACCACGCTGTATTCACTCGAGCAGAAGCGGTTTCTCATCAGCGAGGCCGTGCGCGGCGAGGGTGCGATCCTGCGCGACCTCGCGGGCGAGGCCTTCATGCCGCGCTACCATCCGCTCGCCGACCTCGCGCCGCGCGACATCGTGGCGCGCGCCATCGACGCCGAGATGAAGAAGTCCGGATCGGCGCACGTCTGGCTCGACATCACGCACAAGCCCGAGGCGGAGCTGCGCGCGCGTTTCCCCGTCATCTTCGCGGCGTGCGAGACGATCGGCGTGAATCCCGCGCGCGACCGCATCCCGGTCGTGCCCGCCGCGCACTACACCTGCGGCGGCGTGGTGACCAACATCGACGCCGAGACCTCCCTCCCCGGGCTCTACGCCTGCGGCGAGGTCGCCTCGACCGGCCTGCACGGCGCCAACCGCCTCGCCAGCAACTCGCTCCTCGAGGCCGTCGTCATGGCCCACCGCGGCAGCGCGTCGATCCTGCGCTACCTCGATGCGCTCGGTCCGCGCCATGTCGAATTGCCGGATTGGATACCGGGCGACGCGCACGACTCCGACGAGCAGGTCGTGATCTCGCACAACTGGGACGAACTGCGCCGCACCATGTGGGACTACGTCGGCATCGTCCGCACGACCAAGCGCCTCGAGCGCGCCCGCACCCGCATCGCCACGCTCGCGAAGGAGATCCACGAATACTACTGGAATTTCCGCGTCGAGCCGCGCCTGCTCGAGCTGCGCAACCTCACCCAGGTCGCCGAGCTGATCGTCGAGTGCGCCCTCCAGCGCCACGAGAGCCGCGGGCTGCACTACATCCTGGATTTCCCCGGGCACGCGCCCGAGCCGGGCGATACCTGCGTGCGGCGGCGGTGAACGCCGGGCCGCGCTCGGACGACCCGGCAAAGTTCCCCTCCAGACGCGATGTGAATAACCTGCGAGCAAGTGTATGCGCAGCTGCGTAACTCGTGGTCGCCCCCTCGTAGAAACCTCTCCGCCCGGGCTCCGGCCGCGACTCCGCCTCATGCGCCCGCGCCGTCAGGGTATCGCCCGGCGGCATCGGAGCATTTTCCCGAGGGAAAACGCGCGAGTGCATACACGTGTCGGATACGTGACGGCCGACGCGATTCGTCGGGCCGATCGGAGGCGCCCGGCGACGACGTTGTAAAACGCTTGTCCCGAGGAGGATCCGGACCTTTTTGGATCACCCCGGAGGACGATCTGCGACTCTCCGTGACGGCCATGTGTCGGCGGACCCCGGGGCAGGGGAGGTTTGCCGACGGTGGAACGGTCCGCCCGGGGCTATAAGTTGGCCATGCCCGTTGGGGGATTCCTGTAAGCCGGACGCCCCGGTGGGATGCTTCGGAGGGCTGCCGGGCCCCTCCCGCAGCAGCATGAATCCGGTATCACTTGCGCCAGTACGCGAATGTGAAGAATTCGCCCTCGTGAGCCGGTTCCCGGGTTCTCTGTCTACACAAAAGTGGCGGAAGATTCTGGCCGGACTCCGGCGGCTTCGCGCTCCGGGGTGGCGTCCTGGAACCTGTCATGCCCATCGAGACTCGGCTCCGGGGGTAGGGCGCGCTCTCCGAGCGCGCCGAGTGTGTCGATGGGTCCTCGCGGCGGGTTCGGCCTGCCCTGCGTAGCTTGCAAAGCGAATAAGTGAGAACCGGCCCTGCCTATGAAGCCTGGATCGTGGAAGGGCATGACAGGCTCTCATCCGCCCGCGGGAAGCGGGGCGAGGACGACCTCCATTCCGCGCCCGCGCAGCAGCTCGACCAGCGCCGCCGGCGCTGCCGCGTCGGTCACGATCGTCGCCGGGCGGGAGAAATCGCAGAGAAAATACATCGAGCGCCGGTCAAACTTCGAGTGGTCCAGGCAGAAGATCACCCGGCGCGCGGCGCGCAGCATGGCCCGCTGCATGTCGATCAGCAGCGCGTGGGAGTTGAAGAAACCGTCGCTCGAGACGCCGCTCGCCCCGAGGATGGCGACGTCGGCGTGCATCTTGGCAAACGTGTCCACCGCCTGCGGTCCCACGAGCACCCCGAGTCGCGGGTAGATCACCCCGCCGCAGACCACCACCTCGGTGTGCGGGGAGGAGGCGAAGAGATTGGCGACCGGCAGGGAGTTGGTGATCACCTGGAGGTGGCGGTCGGCGATCGCCTGCGCCACGTGATACACGGTCGATCCCGCGTCGAGGATGACGGTCTGGCTCGGGGCGATGAGCGCGGCGCAGGCACGGGCGATCGCGTCCTTCTCCGCCGTCTGGCGCGCGTTCAATGCCGAGAAGGCGAACTCGTCGCCCTTCGTGCCCGTGGCGAGACGCGCGCCGCCGTGGGTACGCTGCACCGCTCCGCTCGATTCGAGCTGCGTGACGTCGCGCCTCACCGTCGAGACGGAGACGCCAACCTCGCGCGCGAGCTCTTCGAGCGACGCGAACTCGACCTTCTGGAGGTAGGATTCGATGCGGGCCTGGCGCGCCTCGGCGATCATGGATTGGCCAAGGTGTGGTAGATTTTGGAAGATATTGCAAATACAAGTTGACTAGCTGGGAGAAAAGTTGCGAGATCCGCGCCAGTTTTCTCGCAAACCCCATGGCCGACGCCACCACCGTCCCACATCGCGCCGAGGTAGAGCACCAGGTCCGTCGACTCGTCTATGAGCGTCTCGGCCGTCCGGTGCCGAAGTCGGCGCAGGCGCCGAATCCGCTCCTGGTCAATGTGAGCGCCCGCCACTGCCACCTCACGCAGGAGGCCGTGGAGGCCCTCTTCGGCCCGGGGCACAAGCTGCGCCCGATGAAGGCGCTGTATCAAGCCGGCCAGTACGCCGCGCACGAGTCGGTCACGCTCATCGGCCCGCGCAGCCGCGTGATCTCGAACCTTCGCATCCTCGGTCCCTGCCGCGACCTCAACCAGGTGGAGCTCGCCTTCACCGACGCGATCTCGCTCGGCTTCGACGTCCCGGTGCGCGCGTCCGGCAACATCCAGGGTACGCCCGGCTGCATGCTCATGGGCCCGGCGGGTTTCTTCGAGATGCCCGAGGGCGTGATCCGCGCCTGCCCGCACGTGCACATGCACCCGGACGACGCCGCGTTCTACGGTGTGAAGGCCGGCGACTACATGAAGATGCGCGTCGGCGGTCCCGTCGGCGTGACGTTCGATCGCATGCTCGTGCGCATCTCGCCGGACTTCAAACTCGAGGTCCACATCGACACCGACGAGGGCAACGCCTGCGGCCTCCAGCCCGGCACTCCGGTCGAGCTCCTCAAGTAGGCCGCCCGCTCGCGGGCGCCCCGGTCCCGCCACCTTCCTTTCACTCTCACTCCAGGCAGCAACCACAACTCATCACCCACCACACTCCATGAGCGAATCACTAGGCATGGTCGAAACGAAGGGCTACGTCGGCAGCGTCGAAGCCAGCGACGCGATGGTCAAGGCGGCCAGCGTCTCCCTCGTCAAATGCATCCAGATCGGCGGCGGTCTCGTCACCGTTCTCGTCAAGGGCGACGTCGGCAGCGTGAAGGCGGCCGTCGAGGCCGGCTCCGAGGCGGCCAAGCGCGTCGGCGAGCTCACCGGCTCGCACGTCATCCCGCGTCCTCACCCCGATCTCCTCAAGAACTTCGGCATCGCCTGATCCGCCCCGCGTATCCGGCCGCCAACGTCACTCTCACCCTCACTTTCACTCTCACTCCTTACCACCATGGCACAAGAAGCACTGGGTATGATCGAGGCCAAGGGCCTCTGCTCGCTCCTCGAGGCGTCCGACGCCGCCCTCAAAGCCGCCAATGTCACGATGACCGGCTACGAGGCGATCGGCAGCGGCTACGTGATCGGATTCTTCCGCGGTGACGTCGCCGCCGTGAAGGCCGCCGTCGAGGCCGGCACCGAGGCCGCCAAGCAGATCGGTGAAGTCATCTCGACGCAGGTCATCCCGCGTCCGCACGAGGACCTCGCCCAGCTCGGCAAATGGATCACGGCCTGATCCCCGCGTAGGCCGCCCGCTCGCCGCGGCCAACCCGGTCGATCTAGGCCGCCCGCTTGCGGGCGCCCCGGCGCTTGCAGGCACGCAGCCTACGAATCCGCACTCCAAAATCCGCCATTCCTTCGTGCGCATCCTCGTCGCCAATCTCGGCTCCACGTCGTTCAAGTTCCGCCTGTTCCATCTGGACGGACGGAGCGAGACGCTGCTGGCCAAGGGCGGCTACGAACGCGTGACCGACCACGGCCGGGCGATCGACGATTGTCTCGCGGAGCTTCAGAAGGGTGGACATCTCGCCTCGGTCAACGATCTCGCCGGCGTCGGCTTCAAGACCGTGCTCGGCCGGAATCTCAGTGGTTGCGTTCCGGCCGACGACACCGCCCTCGCCGCGCTTGAGGGCTACCGCGATGTCGCTCCCGCGCACAATCCGCCCTACGCCGCCGGCATCCGCCGCTTCCGCGAGAAGATGCCGTCGGTGCCGCTCGTCGCGCTCTTCGAGACGGCGTTCTACCAGTGGGTGCCCGAGGCCGGCCGCCGCTACGCCGTTCCCGAGTCGTGGTACGAGGCCGGCGTGCGCCGTTTCGGTTTCCATGGCGCGAGCCACAAGTTCGTGGCCGAGCGCTCGGCCGAGCTCCTCGGCCGCGAGGATGTCGCCGCCGTGGTCCGCGCGCTCTACCAGCGCGGCCCGCAGCCGGTCGCCGGCGCGCCGCTGCGCGTGATCGCGTGCCATCTCGGGGGCAGCAGCTCCGTGACTGGCATCCGCGACGGCGTGGCCGTCGGCACGAGCATGGGCATGAGCCCGCAGTCCGGCGTGCCGCAGAACAACCGTGTCGGAGATCTCGATACGGCCGCGATCCCGTTCGCGCAGCGCTCGCTCGGCCTCTCGCTCGACGAGGCGGAGCGCCAGCTCACAAAGGAGGGCGGCCTGCTCGGCCTCTCCGGCGTGTCCAACGACCTCCGCGACATCCGCGCCGCCGCCGCGCAGGGCAACACCCGCGCGCAGCTCGCGCTCGATGTGTTCGTGCACGAGATCCGCCGCTGGGTCGGCTCGTTTTATCTCCAGCTCAACGGCTGCGACGCGCTCGTGTTCACCGCCGGCATCGGCGAAAACAACCCCGAGCTGCGCGCCGCCATCTGCGCCGAGCTCGACCAGCTCGGCATCGTCCTCGACCCGGCGAAAAACACCGCCGCGACCGGACGCGAGGCCGAGATCTCCGCCGCGGATTCGCGCGTGAAGATCTTCATCATCCCGGCCAACGAGGAACTCGTCGTCGCCCGCGAAACCCGCCGCCTGCTCGAATCCAAAAGGTAGGGCGAGGCCTCCGGCCGAGCCGCTCCGTCACTCTCACCCCCTTTCCCTTTCGCTCAGAACTTCAACTCCACGCTTAACCACCGTCCCACGAAACTTATGTCCCAGAAAGCCATCGGTCTCCTCGAAACCCGCGGTCTCGTCGCCCTCGTCTCCGGCGTCGACGCCATGCTTAAGGCCGCCAACGTCACGCTTGTCGGCCCCATGAAACAGGTCGGCAATGCCCTCGTGACGGCCGTCGTTGTCGGTGATGTCGCTGCCGTCAAGGCTGCGACGGACGCCGGCGCGCAGGCCGCCGGACAGCTCGGCGAAGTCGTCAGCGTGCAGGTGATCCCGCGCCCGCACGAGGACGTCGCCGCCATCCTGCCCAAGCCGCTCGCCAAGCCCGGCAAATAAGCCGCGCCGCCCGCCATGTTTCTCGCGCGCGTCATCGGCTCGGTCGTCTCGTCGAAGAAGGACGAGCTCATGAAAGGGCAGAAGCTGCTCCTCCTGCGCCCGCTTCTCGTCGACGAGGCCGACCCGACGAAGCTGCGCCCCGGCAGCAACACGATCGTCGCTCTTGACCGGCTCGGCGCCGGCCAGGACGAAGTGGTGCTGTTCTGCCAGGGCAGCTCGGCCCGCCAGGCCACCGGCATGAAGTCCGTGCCGGTCGACGCCGTCATCATCGGCATCGTCGACACGGTCGACGTGCTCAACAGGAAGGTCTACCCGGCGCCGAAATGAATCCGGCCCGAGGGTAGGGCGGGGACTCCGTTCCCCGCCGCGATCTCCCCTCGACCCACGCGGCTCGGCCAGAGGCCTCGCCCTACCTCAAAGTCCACCGCGCCAACCGCTCCCGCATCTCCCGATTTCCATGGCTCTCCAGCTCGACGAAAAAGCCCTCCGCGGCGTGGTTGAGGATGTCCTCGCCCGTCTCGCGAAATCATCGGCCGCCGCGCCAGCCGCCGCGGCCGCGTCGAAACCCGCCGCGCCCGCCGTGGTTTCGTCTCCAGGAAAACGCTACGGCGTGTTCGACAACGCCGCCGACGCCACCGCCGCCGCCGCGCGCGCGTTCGAGCAGCTGCGCGAGAAGGGCCTCGCCGCCCGCCGCGCCGTGGTCGACATCGTCAAGCGCATGGCCACGGCCAACGCCGAGCCGTGGGGCAAGTTCGAGTTCGAGGAGACGCGGATCGGCCGCCTCGAGCACAAGGTCGCCAAGCTCCAGATCGTGAAGCTCGTGCCCGGCGTGGAGTGGTTCCAGCCGCGCGGCATGAGCGGCGACCACGGCATCACGATGGAGGAGTTCACGCCCGTCGGTGTGGTCGCCGCCATCCTTCCCGTCACGCACTCGATCCCCACGCTCTCCGGGAACATCGTCAACATCGTCGCCGCCGGCAACGCGGTCGTGTTCAATCCGCATCCGGGTGGCGCGCGCAGCGCCGCGCTCGCCGTGCGCGCCTATAACGAGGCGATCGAGCGCGAGACCGGCATCGAAAATCTCGTCTGCACGATCGAGAAGCCCTCGCTGGAATCCTTCGACGCGCTCTGCAAGAGCCGCGACGTGGGCCTGCTTTGCGTGACCGGCGGCCCCGCCGTCGTCGGCGCGGCGATGAAGTCCGGCAAGCGCGCGATCTGCGCCGGCCCGGGCAACCCGCCCGTGCTCGTCGACGACACGGTCGACCCCGACAAGGCCGCGCGCGACATCATCGCCGGCGCCGCCTTCGACAACAATCTCCTCTGTATCGGCGAGAAGCAGGTGTTCGTGCTCGATCGCATGGCCGGCGCGCTCATTCGCGGCCTCGAGAAGGCCGGCGCGGTGCAGCTCAGCGCCTCGCAGGTCGAAAAACTCGCCGGCGCCGCCTTCACGATGAAGCCCGACGCCGGCGGCTGCTCGCACCCCGTGCTCAATCGCGAGCTCGTCGGCCGCGATGCCGCCGTGCTCGCGAAGCATGTCGGCCTTTCCCTCTCCGACAAGGTGCCGCTCCTCTTCGGCGAGACGCGAGCCGATCATGCCTTCGTCATGGAGGAGCAGATGATGCCGATGCTCCCGATCGTCCGCGTGAAGAGCATCGAGGAGGGCATCGCCCTCGCGAAGAAGTCGGAGCATGGATACAAGCACTCCGCCATCATCCACACGCTCAACGTCAACCACATGACCGCGATGGCCCGAGCGCTCGACACGACGCTCTTCGTGAAGAACGGCCCATCCACCGCCGGCCTCGGTCTCGGCGGCGAGGGTTACCTCAGCTACTCCATCGCCACGACGACGGGCGAAGGCATCACCAACCCGCAGACCTTCACCCGCACGCGCCGCTGCGTGATGGTGGACAACCTGCGGATCTACTGATCGCGACGATGACGGCTCGCTGCACGACTCCGCAGGTAGGGCGGGCTCTCCGAGCCCGCCGCCACGGCGTATCAGCGCGTGGGGTCAACCGTGCGTCGAGTATCCCG
>Ga0315910_10003648_pt1 | contig 13041 bp, 10 predicted proteins | sample EdamamesoilMG_FD_204470 | JGI IMG/M metagenome (GOLD analysis project Ga0315910, IMG submission 204470) | Garden soil microbial communities collected in Santa Monica, California, United States - Edamame soil | ecosystem: Environmental > Terrestrial > Soil > Garden | place: USA: California... | reverse complement strand
CTGCCATTCGCGACTGCGCAAGGCCTGGATGAGCGAACCGATATCCACAGTCTCGATCGAGACATCGATGCCGGCCTCTCGCCACTGGCTCTGCAAGGCGGTGACGACCTGCTCCGCGACGAACGATTGCAGAGTACCGAGCTTGACCTCGACGCCGCCGATCTCGTCAACGAGCGCACGGGCCCGATCGAGATCGTGGCGCGCGTAACCGGGGACTTCCGCGGCGTGAAAGAGCCCGCCGGGTCCGGTGAAGGATTCGGCGGCGGGGTACCAGCCTTTGAATAGCCCCTGACGTATCGCTTCGACGTCAGTGGCGAGGTAGATTGCCTCGCGGGCGCGCGCGTCGTTGAATGGCGCGATCGAGGTGTTCAGCTGAATGACGTAGGGGGCAGTGGGGGGCTGGGGCGTTACCGTGAGCCCTGCTTCTGCCTTCGCCTGCTCGATGATCGCAGTCGAGGTGACGCCTTCGATGACCTGCGCATCGCCGGCAAGCAGTGCGAGGTATGCCGCCTGTTCGCTGGCGATCGACTGAAACACGAGCCTGTCCAGCAGCGGCCGGCCAGCTTGCCAATAGTGCGGGTTGCGCTCGAGCTCGAGCCGCGAGCTCAGTTGGTTACTGACGATGCGAAAAGGTCCTGCGCCGACCGGTCTGACGCGAAACTCGTCCTCGCCCATGGCTGCCAGGGCGGCAGGGGAGGCCGGCCAGTTGACGTTGATCACCGGCAGTCCGTTGATCGCGGCGCTGTAAGGACGGCTGAAATTCAGGGCGACGGTCAGGTTGTCGACGATAACGACGCGGTTCTCTTCCGCCCAGGGCCAGCGGATTGGCGCGCAGGCACAAGGGGCCGCGATATTGCGCTCGATGTTGAACCGCAGCGCTTCCGCGTCGAGCGGCGTGCCATCGGAAAAGCGAACACTGTCACGCAAGTGAATGACGAGTGTGCGACCGTCGTTCGTGATCTCGTAACCTTCGGCGAGCACCCCGACGATCCTGGGATTGGAGCCCTCTGGGTCAGCCGCCAATTGAAACAAGCCGCCGAAGACGGCATTCATCAGCGTCAAGTTGAAGCCGGCCGTTGTATTCGTTGCGGGATCGAGCCCCGCGGGCCAAGCGCCGACTGTGCCGGCGTCCAGCAAAACCGTCAGTTCGCTGCCGTCAGCAGGCGACTGTTCGACTTCATTCGACGCAGGTGCGCTGTCTCCAGAGCAACCCATAAGTCCGACCAATAACGCGGACAGGATCAATTCCGACGAAAGTCGGCCGGTCGGCATCAAGTGAGTCCTCTCCAACTGTTGTAGTTTTAGTAGTTATGCTATACACAGTCAGTTATAGCAGGACGAACAACAATTGCAAACTGTTTTGCTATACGAAACAAATCGGGGATTGAGTGAACGGCGTAGTGCACCGTCAAGCAATGAATGACCTGGCAGGTCGTGTTGCATTCGTCACCGGAGGGTCGAGCGGCATCGGCCTTGGAATCGCTCGCGCCTGCGTTGAAGCCGGGATGAAGGTCGTCGTGACCTATCTGACTGACTCTCATATGGAGGACGCGCACCCATACTTCACCCCCTCGACGGATCGATTTCACGCCATAAAGGTAGATGTTCGCGACCGTGTCGGCCTGCAAGTAGCGGCGGTGGAGGCTGTGGACCGGTTCGGTCCCGTCCATCTCGTTTGCGCGAACGCTGGACTCGGTATCACGGCCCCGATTTCGGAGGCCGGCCCGGACGACTGGAAGGACGCCATCGACGTCAATGTGATGGGTGTCGTCAACACGGTCGCGGCTTTCCTGCCGGGGATGTTGGCCCGGCCCACGGAGCCCGGCCACTTTGTGGCGACGTCCTCCATGAGCGGACTCTTTCACGGCGCAACTGCCGGCCTGTACACGACAACGAAGTATGCAGTCGTCGGCATGATGGAAGCATTGCGCGCGGAGCTGAGTGCAAAGGGCATCGGCGTCTCCGTGTTCTGCCCCGGATTGGTGCAGTCCCGGATCTTTCAGCAGCATCGCCATCGCTCGGGCGTCGGGCGAGGCGCGAACGGCGAATCCGATGCTTTGCGTGAGCGGCGGATCCGGGCGACGGCGGCGGGCATGGACCCGTTGGAGTGCGGCCGGAAGGTGCTGCGCGGCGTGCGCCGGAACGATCTGTACATCCTCACGCACTCGGAGTTTCGCGAAGGATTCAATGACCGAGTTCAGGCAGTGATGCATGCCTTCGACGGCTGTGAGGCCGACGCCGTTCCAGAGGCCAGGGTCGCCGCGGAACGGATCGTGTTGAGACATCCGGTTTACGCCGAAGCGATCGACGCATGAACCTCGGCATCCACCACTTTCGAAAGAAGGACCCGGATTTCACCTGCGTCGTGGATCCGCAGGGGCGGGAATGGTCGCGCGGCGAGTTCGTGTCCAGGGTCAATCGGCTGGCGAGGGCGTTTCGATCCGCCGGTCTCGTTGACGGAGACGTCGTTGCCATCGTGTCGCCGAACTGCGCGGAGTACCTGATCGTGTATTTCGCGGCGATCCAGGCGGCGCTGTCCGTGGTGCCCGTGAACTGGCATCTCGCGGAGCCAGAGCTGCGTTTCCTGATCGAGGACTCGGGTGCGAAGGTCGTCGTGGCGCATGAGTCGCTGGGCGCGAAGCGGCTGGCGCAGTTTCGGGAATTCGGGACGCGCCCGTCGCTGTGGCTTTCCATTGGCCACGGCGACGGCTACGACGAAATCAGTGAATTCTCTGCCGCTGCGGCGGACGCGCCATTGCAACTCGAAACGGAAGGCCGACTCATGGCCTATACATCAGCGACGACGGGCCGCCCGAAGGCCGTCGTGCTCCCTCCGGGTAACACGCGGGGTTCTCTCGAGCGCAAGCTCGAGGCGAACCGCTTCGTCGGTATCTTTCCAGAGGACAACAACGTCAATCTCTGTCCGTCGATGCTCTATCACTCAGCGCCACTGGGCGGCTGCGAGCTGGCATTGATGATGGGTCACAAGCTCGTGCTCGTGGATCAGTGGCAGCCGGAGCTGCTGCTTCGATTGATTGATCGGTACCGCGTGACCACTGCATTCTTCGTGCCCTCGATGTTCATCCGGTTGCTGAAGCTGACGGCCAACGTGCGCGATCGCTACTCCGTGTCGAGCCTCCGGTTCGTCGGCCACGGAGCAGCCGCCTGCCCGGAGCAAGTGAAGCGGGACATGCTGCAGTGGTGGGGGGCGATCATCTGGGAGGCCTACGGTGCGACCGAGGCTCAAGGGACCGTCGCAAGTCCCGCCGAATGGCTCAAATTTCCCGGTACCGTCGGTCGCCCGCTGCCTGGTGCGGCCATCAAGATTCTGGACGGGGACGGAGAGGAGCTCGGCCCAAATCAGATTGGGTCAATTTACCTGCGTCCACATACCGGCGACTTCTTCGAGTACAAGGGTGAGCCGGAAGCAACTCGACGCGCCTACGCTGGAGAATACGTTTGCGTTGGCGACGTCGGCTACGTCAATGACGACGGCTACCTGTTTCTCTGCGACCGGCAAGACAATCTCATCATATCGTCCGGCATGAACATCTATCCGGCCGAGATCGAATCCAGAATCGTCGAGCACCCGGCGGTGCGAGACTGCGCGGTATTGGCGCATGCGCACGAGTTGCTCGGCTCCGTACCGAAGGCCTTCATCGAGCTCGAGCCGGATTTCAAGCCCGGCCCCGAAATGTCCCGGGACATTCTTGGCTTCCTGCAGGCCCGCCTGTCGGCGATGAAGATTCCGAAGCGCATCGAGTACATCGATGCGATCCCGCGAGATCCCAATGGAAAGCTCTACAAGCGTCGATTGCTCCAATAGCGGAGAAGTGCAGAACTTCGCCATGGATTCGACCCGATGGGCGGGGTTTCCGTATCGGTCCGGCGATATCGTCATCGCCAGTTGGGCGCGGTCGGGGACTACGTGGCTTCAGCAGATCGTGGCGCAGCTGCTGCTCGGCCCGAAGCCGGATCTGAATCTCGAACGGCTTTCGCCGTGGGTCGAGCATCGTCTGATGCCACGGTCGTTGCTGCTCCGAAGTCTCGAATCGCAGGAGCACAGGCGGTTCGTGAAGACGCATCTGCCGGCCGATGTGCTGCCTATGTCGGACAAGGCCCGGTATCTGTTCATCGGCAGGGACGGGCGCGATGTCGCGATCAGTCTGTACAACTTTCACAAGAGTCATACGCCGTTGGCCTATCGAATCATGCGGAAGGCGGCGGGTGACGCGGTGCGACCGCTCGAGCCTCCCTCGACGGATTTCGGCGAATACTTCGACGAATGGCTCGAGCGTGACGGATTTCCCTGGTGGCCCTTTTGGTCTCTCATCCGGTCGTGGTGGGAGCTCAGGGGTCGGACCAACGTGTGCCTGCTTCACTACGGTGATCTGTCGAACGATCTGGAGAGCGCGATACGCCGCATCGCCGGCTTTCTCGAGATCAGTGTGCGCGACAGCAACTGGGAAGCGATCGTGGAGCTCTGTCGGCTCCGACAAATGAGGGAAAACAGCGATGCAATGTTCAGCCGGTACTCGACAGGAGTGCTGAACGAAGGCATGAAGACGTTTTTTCGTAAAGGGATGGTTGGCGAGTGGCGGGAAGCGTTGACGAGCGAGCGGAGTGCAGCGTACGAAGCGCGCGCCGTCGGCGAACTCGGCAGCGAATGCTCCCTGTGGCTCGCTGGCCGAACGTAAGACGCGAGGACGAGGGACTCGATTTGGCCCGGACATCAGCCTCCATCGCATTCGTCGGCCAGTCACACGCGGCCCTGTCTGACGAATGTGCACTCGAGTCGCGACTGCACGCGGTTGTCGCTGGAATCGACCGGACGGATATCGTCGTCTGTACCTGCGTCGACGGCGAAATCGCGTTCGCCGCGGCTGGACCGGCAAGGGAAGCGCGACGTTCTGACGCCCCAGTTCGTCCGGGGTGCCTGACCAAACTGTTCACGGCTACGCTGATCGGCCAATTGATCACCGAAGGTGCGATGGGTCTGGAGCAATTGGCAGGTACGTTGATTCCAATCTCCCGGTCCGTGAGTGAATGTCTGGATGGAGTCACTATCCGGCACCTGCTCGATCATACGCATGGTCTGGACGATTCGGCATGCATACACGCTCCACGTGCCCCGGACGGCTTCATCGACTCAGAGGTCTTGATCCGCAGTTGTTCCGAGTTTCGATTGAACCGGCCGGGTGAAATCTACAGCTACTCCAATGCAGGGACCTGGATCGCGGGCGCGATTCTCGAGGCTTGGCACGACTGCCGGTACGAGGAGATCTTGCAGGCACGCCTGTTCGATCCCCTAGGCATCACTCCTGAAGTCATTGCCGCGGACGAACTGAAAACGGCTGAAGTCGGTCTCTGCCCGGCAACTGGCGGAGCGATAGCGATATCCGCTCGCGACCTCGCCCGCTTCTTGGATTCAGGTGGCTCGCGAAAGGAGCTCTGGCCCGATCCAGCGGTAGCTAGCGCGATTACGCCACTTCCAGGCTGGAATCCTTTCGAGCGTGGTGTGTACCGAGGCTGGAAATTCTTTGGCGATGGGTGGTACGGCCATAACTCAATTGCGGACGATGGCAGTACGGTAATGGCACGTTTACATCCCGAAGAGCGTATTTCCGTGGTCGTGTCATCGACTCATCCGCACGCCAATGTCGTGGCCGCGAGACTATTCGGCAAGGCGCTGCCGGGGTATTCGACACTCTGTATTCCGAAGCTCACTTCTCCTGAGGCCGTTGATCCACTAATCCTTCAAACCTGCGCCGGCACCTACAGCAATTCGCGCGATGCGTTCTCCGTGACTGCGCTGGGGTCGGGGATGATCGAACTTGAGTCGCAGAGCGGGAGGAGTGTCCTGAATCCGGCAAGCGATCATGTCTTTATCGCGAGGGGCGCAGACGCGCGCGGTGTTAAGTTCATTCAGTTCCTGCGCCGGCACGGCTCTTCCTTTCGCTATCTCTGGGATGGCCGTCGGCTATACAAAAACGTCAAGGTAGGTGTTCATGACTGACACTAATGCGAAAACGAGCCCGGAATCCGAGCAGGTGAAAGAGTCTCTCGTCTCGAACGACGACCCGACGTCGGAGTCGTCGGGCGATTTGGTGGAGCCGATTATGGGGGCCGATTTCGAGCTAGACGACGACGATCTGGCAATGCTGTTCGCTCTGGGATTGTGTTGACGGCACTCGCAAGTCAAGCCGGGCAGTTGTCGGAGTTCCTGTGCTCGACGATCGCCTTGGTTTGTAATCGATTGGATTCTGAAGTGTCTCCGGCGACGTCGTTTTTGGAACTCAGAATGGACTCCCTGACGTTCGTGTCCGTGCTCGCCCAGATTGAAGCCGTTTACGATGTCGAGTTCCAGTCGAATGAGATGCTCGATTTTCTCTCTGCAGATAGAGTCGGAGAATTGTCACGGAAGATCAGCCGCGTCATAACGGATCTGCAACCTCGTTAGAGGGCCGAGTCGAGTTCATGTGGTACAGCGACGACGCCGAGATCCCTCCGACCATAAGGGACGCCGTCGAGCGAGCGATCGATACGTCGAAAATCGTTGGGCTATGTATCGGGATCAGTCTGAACGGGCAGCGGTTTTTCCTGTCTGCAGGACGATCGTCAGTCGATTCGTTCGATTCGATATCAGTACACACGCGATTCAAGCTGGGTTGCCTGATCAAGGTGCTTGGTGCTGCGGTGGTGCTTGAGTTGTGCGCTCGGAAGGTTATCGATCTCGACTCTCCAATAGGACAGTATCTGCCGGAACTAGCCGGCCATCCCAAGGGATCGGCGATTTCGGTGGCGCACTTGCTTTCGCACACACCAGGCTACATGGCAGTTAATACGATCGCGACAAGAGATGGCCTGAGCTCCAGGAAAACGTTCTACGAGCAACTGCGTCGAGCTGCGCAGCTATTCGAGCCAGGTCAGGTTTTTAGTTACCAAAATTCTGCTGCCGCCTTGCTCGGCGATATTGTTTTGCGCCGGACCGGTGTGACACTTTCAGAAACAATTGGAAGCACCCTCTTTGCGGAAAATGACCGGTTTGCGAGTACGGTACCGTGGCGTGGTGGTGACGGGAGTCACGCGCTAGGCCATGTATGGTCACGATCTGAAGGCCGGTTCGTAAGCTGCGACCGTCCGCTCGAAGTCGATGATCTGATGCAGTCTGCGATGTCCTCAAAGGCCTGTTTGTCCGTATGTGATCTCTTGCCGTTCGTGGAAGGGTTGCTTGGAAGGCCGGGCACAGACTGTCCCGGGCCTACAAGTCTGTCGCACGAGACAATTCTAAAGATGCATGAGCAGGTGGTTAGTATCCCCAGAGGCTCAGAAGGAGCAGCCGCGGGATTTGTACCGCGAGCTTACGGTTATGGTCTGGGTCGATATGCGCGGGGCGTGATGGGGCATGACAGTACGATGCCTGGCGAGGCCACAGGATTCCGAATCATACCTAGTGCACGCTGTGCGGTTGTTGTCGGTCTGAACTCTGACCGCGGGGCTCAGCGCCAGGAAATCTTCGACGCGTTGTTTGACGCTCTAGCGGTTCCAGAAATACCCGAACCAGCGTCTGACTTGCCATTTTCACTCGATGAGTTGGAGGGCACTTACGCCGGCCGCGAGAGCCTTACGGTCGATGTGTGCCGCACAGGGTGCGAGCTGTTGCTTGCCATGGGTTACGAGACGAAGGGTTTAGTCAAGATGTTGGGTGGCATCGACCCGTCAGGGCATTTTCAGCCACGGAAGAGCGCGGGGGTAGTTGGCGAGTTGCGAGACAGGATTTGTTACACGTTCTTTCCGGATCCACATTCAGGCGGTCCATGCCTGATGATGGGTGTCACCGCCTTGAAGCGAACCGGGAGGCGCTGCTCATGATCAGTTCCTCTTGTCAGTTGAGGCGGTTTCGAAGTGGTAGGGGTGGCTATTGAAAGTTGGAAGTACACCTGCTAAACAGTGAGCGCATGCAGAAAGTAGATAGACAGTCTACAGAGGAATGCGCGGGCGAATAGCCCTCGTCAGGTGTTCAGCAGCGACTGGGACGTGCTTCGTCCGAGGGTGATGTATGACGACAGGGGAGCGAGGTAGTTCGGGGTTTGTATCGCGTAGCGTATTGGCAGTGAGTTGTGTTGCTATTGGCATCGTGCTCGCGGTCGCGGGTCAGTCATTGTTTGGATCTGGTCGAGTGTCTGATGACGCGATGTCATCCAATGGCGATGCTAACGACGGTGACAAAGGGCACTCCTCTACAGACTTAGTTGTTTCGAGCGCAGACTTGATTCCCATGCAGGGCGGCGGGCCGGATCGCTTGCCAGGAGGCTGCGATACAGGCGAGCTAGCCTCCTCTGACGACGGAAGTTCATCGTCAGCGCGGATAACGTGCGACCTTTCTCATGCCGCATTCGGCGGACTCTATAGGCAAGTTAATGCGACTGCTTTTCGCGGGAAGACAGTCCGTCTGTCGGGTGAGCTTAAAGCGGAAAGCCTGTTGGCCGTCGGTGCCGTTGATGGCGTCGGATCTGTGTGGGTGCGTGTAGAGGCTCCGAGCGGACCAGTCGTTGACAATGGGCGGAGTCAGGGAGTTCGCGGCTCGACAGAGTGGACGCGCAACGAGGTCAGGGTATTCGTCCCGGAAGATGCAACACTGATATCCATCGGCTATTGGATGCAAGGTCGTGGCCAACTTTCCGCGCGAAATCTTCGATTTGGAGCGCTTTGATTGCAGCAGTTCTACTAATGGTATGGAGCCTCAATCACATGGTTCGCTGTCGTGCGCGGACCTGTCACATCCTTATCAGGGGCACTTGCTTCAGCGCGTACATTCCAAACATTAGACAGAGTTCGTCAGTACGTGAATAGCGAAAAAGGGCCGGCTCGTAGAATCCAGCCTCAACGTCCTCGAGAACGAGGCCGTAGTTTGGGTCGAAGCGACCGCGCTTTTGAAAGAGTAAGCGTGATTTGTCGCGTACGGCGAGAATCACATTTTCTCCCACCGGGCAGAGTTCCAGGTCCCAAGCGTGGACGCCTGTGTAGTGACCTGCTATGTCGGAGAGCTGAACGTCAATATTCGGCAGATCTGGCCGATATGTAGTCCTATTGGGCAACCCGAAGTCTTCAATGATCGAGTCGACTATCGCTCGCAGGACCGCTCGTCGCACGGTTCGATTTGGCTGGTTGACTCCCACGACTGCGGCGATTCCGAGGTCAGGGAGGAAGCGAAAGCCAACCGCCTGCGTTCTGGAGATGCCCTCATAGCCGAGGAAGCCATTACGATAACCGGCCAATCCGAGACAGTAGCTGACAGGAAGAAACGTCTCGGCGGCCGAGTTGGGTACCCTGGGAATTGTGGCCGAATGCTCACGTAGCGCAAGAATGGTTCTTTCATGGAGCGGATTTCTATGAGCCATCTCACCGAAGCGAGTTGACATCAACGCTTCAACCACCGTCAGAAAGTCGAGAATTGACAGTGGGAACATCATCTTCGGCGAGACCTCTCCGTGTCCATTAGCTTCACTAGCCGGTGCAGCCACGCCCAAAGGCCGAAGAACTTCGTCCCAGATCAACTCACGAGCTGTTGATCCCGAAATGCACGCGAGAATCAATCCCAGGAGCGCAGGGGTCGAGTTTTCATGGTTGAAGGTGCTTCCCGGCCAAAAGAGTTGATCAGCTCCTCGTAGGCGAGAGAGAGCGGCTTCCCTGGCCTGCCCGCTCCTGGCGATCGGCGGAAAGTAGAGGAATCCTCGATGTCCCGCAGTATGCGAGATCAAGTGCCTGACGGTTACCTGACGACCAAAGTCTGCATCCTGGAGCTCTGGCAAGTATTGAGCTACAGGTGCGTCGAGGTTCAGCTGACCACGCTCCGCTAGCGTCAAAGCTACTGCCGCTATCAATGGTTTTACGACGCAACTGATTTCAAATGCAAATTTAGCTAAGGAATCGTCGTCACCCTGCCGGCATCTTCTCGGTCCGGCGAAGTGCTCTCGATGACCGCACATGCTTATGGCGACCTGGAAGTCAGAAGTTCCAGTCGTCGCCGCGATTTCTGCGAGTCGGTCTTCCACCGATGCCAATAGTTTCGAGAATGACATGAGATCTGTCACACCTACTAAGTGGCGTCACTGCGCAGTGCGGTCATTGCCGAAAAGTACTGCTCTGCAGATCTGTTCCGATGGGCGAAGCAGACGTTTGTCGAAGTGCGAAGTCGAGCATGGGCGCCGCGCTGCCGAGTGAAAGTCCAGGCAGCCAAGTACTCTTGAGAAAGATAGGTAGAGATGCTATACAGAATATTGAGCGATGACAATGTCCCGGTAGTGCGTAGTTCTCACGACGCTCTGCTCACACGTTCTGTAGGACAACGAAGGAGTACGTCATGAATCTTGGGGTTCGGGTGTTGCAGGGTGGTTGTGCTTTCGTTGGTGCTCTGAGTACAGCAATCGCGCAGGAAGTGAATCTGCCCAACGACGCGCCGACCATTGGGCGGCGCCCGTTGGAGTTGCGTATCCCAGCCAAGGTGACGCGACAAGCTCCAGTGTCGGTTGCCGGGAGGGGTGTTGGCGGCGTCCGTGACGAGAGTCTTTCCCGTCCGACGTATCAGACGTTTCTGGTCGCCAGTGATCTCCTCAGAGTCGGGCAACTGGATCCGCGAGTGGATCTGGTTCCCTCAGCGCCGACTGTCGAAGTGAATCTGGGCGACAGGAACCGGACGATGGTTCTCACCGAGGAGTCCTACGATCGCGATTTCGACGCCTACCATCTGACGCTCATGGGAGCCGATTCGGATGCTCGCGGTTATCTGACGGTGTCGAGGTCGAGCTCCGAGATCGTCGGCACGTTCACGATCGGTGGCAACGAGTATCGAATCGTCTCGCTCAACGGGCAATCGCAGCTGGTGTATCCCGTCGCGACGCAGTTCAAGGGCTTTCGCCGGGCGTCGCTGCCGGACATGGGCAATTCATTAGGACGCCTCGAAGCGCGCCACCTCCAGCTGGGGTATCTGGCGAGCGCAGGCGGTCACAGCGTAATTACGGCTGAAGACGGCAGTCTCACACGTGTTCGCGGGATCGATATGGGCGAGATCGATATCGCGCGGGCCAAGCGCAACGATTTGTCCGGGAGCCGCGAGCAGTTTGACACGGAAATATTGGCTACAGAACTCGAAGAGTTCTTCAACGATCATCGAGTCCTGACTTTGCATGACGAAAATGTCGACTTGGAAGTCCAGAGTCTGCGGCACATGCCAGGTGGGCTTGACGTAAACGTTCGCCAGATCATTGATGGAATTCCCATGGAACTTCCGGTCAGGGTCTCGATCTCTGACGAAGGAAAAGTGCAGGGAGTCCTGGGTACGTTGAGAAAAAGTACCAGCGCTGCATCAGCACGAGTAGCGCGGCTAAGTTTTGAAGAAGCCCTGCGGCATGCTGCGAGCAGAGCCGCCGCGGAGTACGGGAATACGGGCACCACCGAAACTGCCGGCGCAGAATTGGTATATAGAGTGGAATCGTCGGACCACACCATTGTTCCCTACTGGAGATTCGAACTGTACATCACCCCTGCATCAACCGACCTATCTCCCAAAGACACCTCGTTCTTGGCGCGAGTCAATGCACTCACCGGAGAAGCTTTACTTCGTCCACTGGGACAGCAGCAGGCTGAGAAGTTGGAGGTGAACAGTTGCATATGGTCCCAGGCAAGCCCGACCAATCAAGATAGTTGCTCGGGAAGTGTGCCTTCGGGTATTACCCGTACTCAGGTGGCACACACGGACTCGGCAGGCAACTTCGAGTGTGAGATCTCGTTCCCTAACTGCACGGAAGCGGCGGACATTTACTTTCATCAACTGGCGACAGAAATCAGCGACCGGTGGGAAGCGCAACTGGGGGCTCCCTGCTGCGACTTTGGAGAACAGGAAAGGCAATTGGATGTTCTGCTGCGCCACCGCCATCCCAGCGTTCCAATGTTTATAGGTACATTTGCTACAGGCGACAGAATTTACATGCCCGAGCCGGGATCGGAAGAGTGGCTGAGCGAGTTCAAGCCAAACACAACTCCCCAAGATGTGAAATCGTCATTCGTTCACGAATTTGGGCACTACATATTTAGAAACGCAAACCCTGCGTTGTCGGAAGCGGATAACTCTGACTATGAAGCCGCCGCCATTAACGAGGGATTCGCCGACGCGATGGCAGCGTTGTATGGCGACGAGGCGAATTGGGATCCCTACAGCTCCTCGTGGGCCGATCCGCGAATTCTCGTTCCAGGATGGCCGAACCCAGATCCCGAACAACAACCTACCTACAGTGACTTTCTGGCGGCCGGCGGATATCACGACGCTGGCGCCGTCCTCGCTAATCTGATTTATCGGATCGAAAGCGACCCAAATGTCGATGTAACTCAGGCTCGATTGCTGGTAGTGAAAGCGATCGATGAACTAAGGCCTGATCTCGACGAAAATGATTCGGATTGGTCGGTCGTCGACTTGATGCATGCCCTTCGGGCAGCGGCTGGGACGAACAACAGCGTCCGAAGTGCTCTCGATGCTGCTTGGGAAGCAATGAATTTTCCTACGTCACATAGCAGTGGCGGCGGTGGCGGTCCCGGCGGCGGTGGTGGTCCCGGCGGAGGGGAACAATTGGCGCCAGATCCGCCTCCTTACGTAAGCGGCTATTTTAGTCACTGCGACTACAACATCTCGATACACAATGTTTATTGGAGTCCAGTCTTCGACGCCGATTACTATAAGGTTTATGCGTGGGGCGACATCTATTACGGCTATATAGGTAGTGTGCCTTATTGGTGGGTGGACGGATTTCAGGTGCTGTACGGTGCCGACGTCAATGTAAGTGCGGTAAACGCATTTGGCGAGAGTGGTCTTTCGGGCTCGTCATATTTTGCCCACAACAATTGTTGCTTTGATTAGGGGATCACGCGCATGGCGCTAGCATGCCGGATGTCGCATCGAAGGTGACTAATATTGCGCGTCCCTGATTTCACGGACGCTCCGGGGTCTACGTACGTGGAAGCAGTACTTACTCGATGCGCTGTCCCAGT
>Ga0315910_10003647_pt1 | contig 13041 bp, 10 predicted proteins | sample EdamamesoilMG_FD_204470 | JGI IMG/M metagenome (GOLD analysis project Ga0315910, IMG submission 204470) | Garden soil microbial communities collected in Santa Monica, California, United States - Edamame soil | ecosystem: Environmental > Terrestrial > Soil > Garden | place: USA: California... | reverse complement strand
CGGAAGAAATGCACAGTCCAACGCCCAGCGAGACTGCGACAACAGTCCGGGTCGAAACCTGCTGCTTGTTGCGGAAAGGGCGCTCCACAAAACGCCAGCTGACCACGGCCAGTACAAAAGCCGCGGCAATTGAAAGTACCGTCCGGTAGACGGGGGGCTCATCGAGGCTGCCAATCCTCTCGAATGCCAGCAAGGGCTGGTGCCACAGGTAGGCGCTATAGCTGATGAGGCCGATGCCAACCGGCAGCTTGCTGCTCAGGATCCTGCCGACCCAGGTATCTGGCACCGCAAACATGATGACTAGGGCGGTTCCTACGGTCGGCACGAGAGCATAGAGGCTTGGGAACGGCGTTTGCTTGTCAAACGCGACGGCGGCACAGGCGATCAGCAGCAACCCGAGAGCGCTGGCAGACTGACGCACCCGGAAAGTCAGGCTCGTTGGAGGGTGCAGTGCTATTAGAGCGCCGATCAGCAGTTCCCATGCGCGCATCGGCAGCAAGAAGAAATTCGCTACCGGTGCGTTTGTCGCGCCCCACTGGGCTGCAGCCAAGCTGGCAAGCGCCAGCACCGAAACAATAATGGTTGGCCAGCGACCAGCGAATCGCCACCCTAGCAACAGGAGAAACGGGAACAGTACATAAAATTGTTCCTCGACGCCGAGACTCCAAGTGTGTAGCAGTGGTTTGAATTCGTTTGCCACGCCAAAGTAGCCGGAGGTGAGCCACAGCAGCACGTTGTTGGAAAACAGCGACGTGGCCAACATGCTCTGTCCGAAATTCTCGAGGCCATCGGGCAGCATCAGCATCCAGGCGACCGGAAGGCTGAGCAACATGACGAGGTACAAAGCCGGCAGGATCCGTCTGGCGCGGCGCTCGTAGAAACGAGCCAACGAGAATGTCCCGGCGGATCTCTCGGCCACGATAATGGAAGTGATTAGATAGCCGCTGAGGACCAAGAACACGTCCACGCCCACGAATCCACCGCTGAAAGCAGGGACGCCCGCGTGGAAGAGTATTACCGGAACGAGTGCGATGGCTCGCAGGCCGTCGAGCTCTGGCCGATATTGCAATGAAGTTACCCGCATCTCTTGAGGGGTGCCTTCTGACACTCTTCGACCAGATTGTCCAGTACGCAGGCAGCAGGGCGATGCAGCGGCGCAGAAGGCTATTGCGAAACCTGATAGGCATCAGGCTGTGCCTTTCCTGGCCAATGATTCAGCAGCAATCGTCTTCGGGATAGCGGAAGTTGGCGCGAAGGCACGAATGTGGCTTCAAAGAGGAGCGTGACTACCGAGTGGCCTGCCAACTGCTGGTCTGCAATCCAGCGTGTGTGCCGTTCGTGGATCTCCACCTGGGAGTGGATTTCTGACCCCGTTCACAAGCATTGCCGTGGTGAATTGAGAGGCGAGAGGTTCCCCGGATTTCTCCGGGGAACCTCTGCTTTTTGGTGGAGGCGGCGGGACAGCTGTTCCATCTCTTTCGAGACGGGCTGGACTATGCCTTCATCCTTCAGCGCTTTCGCGATGAGTGGGATGCGGGGCGTATTATCTGGATCGTTCCATCCCGATCCGGATCCTGGGGCCGACTCCGACGCTTTCGCATCTCAGTCGGTCCATGAGTCTCTACACGGCAAGACAAGTTGGCCTCGTCTCACCGCTCGGCGTTGCCATGCCACTTGCGTGGCAGAAGGGTTCACCGAATGAGCCCCGTTATCACTTCGCTCTTACGAGCGAAGGCAACCATTGCGTTCCTTCGCATCAATTGAACCCGCGTCCGCAAGCACTAGACGTGAGGATCTACGTACGTAGCTGCTTCTTTGTTTTCTCACTGTCCGCTACCCGAAGAGCAGGGAAGACGTCCAGCCAGCTACAGTGACTCTTAACGGTTCCGCCCGTAGCACACGGAACCGCGATCCTATGAACGCGACCCGAGTTTCAGTGGCATAGGCACCAGCTGGTCTCGGGGTCAGCTGCGACTAGGCAGCTAGAGCGTAGTTGTCGTCGTTGGCAACTATGATTTGCAAAGGGATTTACGAGGTCCTTACACCCTCGGTACGCCTCTCACGGTTCGCAACCCACGTCGAAACCGGTCGCCCCCGTTTAAAGGTCAGGCGAGCATACATGGAGACGGGCATTCGTGCTGCAATGGCACGCTGATTCAAGTGTCGGATCAATTCGGGGCTGGGCCGAGATATTTCCCAAGGAAGCGTTCGAGCTCAGTGAGTACTCGAATGCGTGTGGAACTTTGCGACAGCCAGTGGTCTTCGCCAGGAAGTTCAATTAGCTCGACCGGCTTTCCATTGGCCTGCAACACGCGCGCCATCGAGCGGGACTGGTCGATCGGCACAACCGTGTCCTCGGTGCCGTGCAGAAGCAGGATGGGGGCGCGGATAGTGGCCACACTGCGGGCTGGCGATCTTGCGATGACCTGCGGATCGGTCGCACGGCCAATATGTTGGCGCCAGTAGTCGAGTGAGTTCGATTCGTCATCCATGGCCGTCAATGTCTCGTGTCCGAGCATCGTCGGAAGATCTGAGATCCCCGAAACACTTGCCGCGCACGCATACAAATCGGGAGTGAAGGCGGCGCCGGCCAGCGCCGAGTAACCGCCATAGCTGGCGCCGGCAATGCAGATACGCTTCGAATCCGCGAAGCCCTGAGAGACCAGGGCGCGCACCGCGTCCGTGACGTCGTCCTGCATTCGCAGACCCCACTGCTGGCGACCGGCATCGGCGTGCGCTTTTCCAAACCCCGATGAACCCCGAAATTGCGGCTGCAATACCGCGTAACCCCTGGAGGCCAGGAACTGCGCCATCCAGTCGAACTCACCGCCATCCTCGGACTCGGGTCCGCCATGTGGAAGAACCACGACCGGAAGATCCTTCTCAACGGCATCGGCGGGCACAGTCAGGTAGGCCATCAACGCGTACTTGTCCCGCGCCTGGTATTCGAACTTGCGTACCGCGCCTTGCTTGACGCCGGTGAGTTGGGGGTACGCCTCGTTGATGATGTCGGCACGTTTCGCGCCGTAGTCGACCAAGTGAAAGACGGGCGGGCGCGACCCGCCTTCGGCATTCACCACGATTCGCTGTCCATCGGAGGAACGACCGTAGATGGAGACCCAGTCGGCGCCGAAGGAGCGGAGCAGCCCGCTTTTGCGCCGCTCAGCGCGCTCGTCCAGCCAGTGGGTAGTTTGTCCTGGGCCCGAGAACTCCGCTCCGAGGATCCTGAGATCCAGCGGGTCCCTGACGACATCCTGGACATCTCGCGCGGGATCCTCGACCAGCGCCTTCATCGGCGCTCCATCGAGTGGGATCGACCAGAGTTTCGAGCGTGGTTCATCACAGAGCTGGCCAAGTGCCAACACTGCGGAGTTGTCGGTCGAAATGCCGACGGCATTCAGTCGCCCGCATCGATCGGCTTCGTACAGGTGCCGCCAGCTTTCGCCACTCTTGACGCTCAGGACAAACCTGTTCCTCTTCGCATCCCACTCGGTGCGTACCACGTGCTTTCCGGAGGCATCTACGTTCCAATCCGACGTGAAAGGACTTCCGGTAGCCAGGACCTTTCCTTTGCCCGAAGCGAGATCGACTTCGTACAGGTTGTATGCCAGGCCCGAATCCTGGCGACCACGCTTGACCAGGCTGTCCGTGGATGACCGGTACGCGGCGGGATTGATATCCCAGGTAGACATATAAATCTTTCCCGGCGTCGCCGTATTGCGCCGAACCAACGTCGCCCCGGTTGTGCCATCACGATATCCGCCCTGCATGAGCAACATACGCGGCTCGCCCCCGGCGGCCGGGACTGCATACCAACGCTGCCATTCCCGAGCGTCGCGGCGAATTCCAGTATATGAATGCGTCGTGGTCGCGCTCACGAGCAGCATCTCGTCATCTGCCCACAACACCGCGCGCAATGTGGTTTCTACGGGGGAGGCCATCGATCTGATCTCGCGATGACTCCCGAGGTCGAAGACGACGACGCGCGCGAGTTTCCCGCTGTTGTCTATCCAGGCGAGGCGTGTACCTGCAGGATTGATGTCGATGGCGGAGATGGCTGGGACCTGCCCGTAGGCCTCGACCGGCGGCGGCGCGGCGACGGCCACCATTGAGAGAAGCGTTGCCGCAACGAGCACGCTCAATAAAGCAACTCCGGTCGCAAACCTCATCTGAATTCCCTCCGGGCGCGGATCAGTTCGTCGCCGGTGCCAGGTGAATTGCCAGGAAGCGTTCGAGTTCGGTTAGCACGCGAATGCGCGTGTCACTTTGCAACAGCCAATGGTCGTCGCCAGGTATTTCCACGAGCTTGTAGGGTCTTTGCCTGAAGTCGAGTGCGCGCGCCATGCTTCGGGATTGGCTCATCGGTATGACAACGTCATCGGTGCTGTGCACCAGCAGGATCGGTGCGCGAAAGGTGTCCGCGCTGTGCACGGGCGATTTCTCCGTGATGTTCTTGTCCGAAACCCGACCAGCCGTCGGGTAATTGCGACGCGAAAGGAAGTAGCCCAGGTTGGAAATCCCCGAAATGCTCGCGGCGCAGGCGTACAGCTCGGGCGTGAAGGCTGCGCCCGCCAACGCGACGTAGCCGCCATAGCCGACGCCAGCGATGCAGACGCGATTTTGGTCGGTGATCCCCTGCTGGATCACGGCCTTCACCGCGTCGGTGACGTCATCCTGCATGAGAAGTCCCCACTGCCTCATCCCGGCTTCCGCGTGCGCCCGACCAAACCCCGTGGAGCCTCGGAACTGCGGCTGGAGGACCGCATAGCCGCGCGAGGCGAGGAATTGCGCCATCCAGTCGAACTGTTCGCCGTCGTTCTCCGCGGGTCCGTCGTGTGGTAGCACGACCAGCGGCAAGTTCTTCTCTGATTTGTCGGCCGGGATGGTCAGATAGGCCATCAGGGAATATCCGTCCCGCGCCTTGTAAGCGAACTCGCGCACCGAGCCTTGCTTCACATCATTGAGCGCCGGATAGGCCTCCTTGATGATGTCGGCGCGCTTCGCGGTGTAGTCGACCAGGTGATACACCGGTGGCTTCACGGCGCTGTCGACTCGCACCACGATCTTTTGGCCGTCGGCCGAACGACCGCTGATGTGCACCCGATCGCCGCCAAAGGATTTACGCAGGGCGCTCGCGCGACGCTCGCTGCTCTCGTCTAACCACCGGATCTCGTGCGCGCTTCCGGCCATCCTCGCGCCGAGCACCGCGCCATCGAAGGGATCGGTGACCACGTCTTCCACGTCGATCGAGGGATCACCTATCAATACCTTCATGGGCGAACCGTCGAGCGGAATCGACCAGAGCTTGTCGCGCAGGTCCTCGCAGGGATGGCCAAGGGCCAGCACGGCAGTGTTGTCGGCCGAAATGCTGATCGCCTCGAGTCCCTTGCACTGTTCCGATTCGTACAGCCGACGCCATCCCGAGCCTTGCTTGACCAGCAGGCGTATTCCTTGGTTTGAATTCAAGTCGGTGCGAACGACGTGCTCACCCGTCGCGTCGACAGTCCAATTGCAGGTGCTGTCGTCGCCGTCCACGAAAATCTTCCCGGCGCCGGATGCTAGATCGACCTCGTAGAGCTTGTAGCTGTTCCCCATATCCACGACGACTTGGGCCTGGTATTCGCTCGCCATGAAGATTTTGCCGGGACGTGATGTCCGCGAGCGAAACAGATCGGCTCCAAATGAGCTGTGCGCGGGGCGTAGCATCTGCGGCTTGCCGGTCGAGACGGGAATCGCAAACCAGCGCTGCAATTCCTTCTTTTCATGTTTGAAGCCACCTATGACCTGGGCCTGTACCAGCGCTGTCTCGTCGTCCGCCCAGGTAACGTATAACAAAGTATTGTTCTCGGGCCACGGAATCGACTGGAGCTCGCGCTTCCCCGCGAGATCGAAAACCACGATGCGTGTGACCTTCGCGTTGTTTTCGATCCAGGCCAGGCGCGTTCCCGCCGGATTGATGTCGATACCGGAGATCACCGGGGCGTTTCCATACGCCTCCACTGGCGGTGGTGCGCACATGGCATGCATGGAAAGGAAAAGCGCAGCCACGACCATGCCTGACCAGGCAGTCCTGGAACCTGACTTCATCAGCCGTCCTCCCGAAGGCCCTGATCAACCTCGCCGCAGCACCCGCGCCTTGTCGCGCTGCCAGTCGCGCTCTTTTTCAGTGGCGCGCTTGTCGTGTTGTTTCTTGCCCTTGGCGAGACCTATTTCGAGCTTGGCGCGCCCATCCTTCCAGTGCAAGTCGAGCGGTACCAGGGTGTAACCCTTACGTTCGACGCTGCCGATCAGGCGCGACAGTTCAGACTTGTTCAAGAGTAGTTTGCGCGTGCGCTTCGGGTCGGCGGTCACGTGCGTCGAGGTGGTGTTGAGCGGTGCCACCAGGGCGCCGAACAGGAAGGCCTCTCCCTCCTTGAGGTAGACGTAGCCTTCCGCGATCTGCGCCTTGCCGGCGCGCATCGATTTGACTTCCCAGCCCTCGAGCACGAGGCCGGCCTCGAGGCGTTCCTCGATGAAATAGTCATAACGCGCCTTGCGGTTCTCGGCGATGAGGCGCGGGGTTTCCTTCTTGTCTTGCTTGCTCACGGGCGGGGATTCTACCCGTGCGGGCCGCGTTTAATTTAGATTGGCGTCATGCGAGAGGTGAAACGCTCGGCGCTGATCTCCGAAACGCCGGCGCGCATGTACGCCCTGATCAACGACATCGAGCATTACCCGGACTTCGTGCCGGGGTGCACGGCTGCGCGAGTGCTCGAGCGCAAGCCCGGCGAGGTCATCGCCACGCTCAACATCAAGCGCGGGCCCCTCAAGGCCGAATTCACCACGCGCAACCTGCTCGAGCCCGACCGCCGCATCCTAATGCAGCTGGTGGAGGGGCCATTCCGGGTGCTCGAGGGACTCTGGACGCTGACGCCGCTCGGCGATCTCGGCTGCCGCGTGGAACTCGAGATGCGCTTCGAATTCTCCAACCGCGTGAGCGGCACCGTGTTCGAGCCGCTGTTCAAGGACACGGCGGCGTCGCTGGTGGACGCCTTCGTCCGCCGGGCGCGCGAAACCCGTTCCGATTCGCCGGGTAGCTAGCCAATGAAGCGCTGCACGGTGGCATTCGCGTTGCCCGACCGGCAATGGCTGTGGGAAGTCGATCTCGAGGACGCAGGCACGGTCGCCGACGCGCTCGGGCACGCCCGTGCGCTCGCGGGATCCATCGAGGTGCCGTGGGACGGAGCCGTTGGAATCTACGGCCAGCTGTGCGAACGCAACGCCGTGCCGCGGCACGGCGATCGCATCGAGATCTACCGGCCGCTCAAGGCTGACCCGAAGGTGTCCCGGCGGGCGCGGGTAGCGGCTGGGAGGGCGGCACGGGATCGGGAGGTGCGGAGCCCTCGGTCCCGCTCGGGGTCGTAGTCCCGGGCGCGGGCGCTGGCGCAGTCGATTCAGGCGCCGAAGTTCCAGGCGCGGGCTCGGCCGTGCTCTCCGGCTCCGCCTTGTCACGCGTGAACATGCGCTTCAATGCGTTCGGCTCGCGCCTATTCTTGGATTCGGCGATGGCGCGCTTCAGGTCTTTTTCGAGCTGCGCGAGGTCAGCCTGCGTAGGCACGCCCTGGTTCTCGAATCGCGCCACGCGTTCATCTTCGAAGTAGATGGTCAGGCGGCGCTTGAGCGGCGAGCGGACCTTCTGCGAAGTGAAGGAATAGAAATAGTCCCAACGCGAGTTGTCGAAGGCATCGGGCACCATGGGTGTGCCGAGCAGGAAGCGCACCTGGCTGCGCGTCATGCCTTCCTTCAGCTGCGAAACCGAGTCGGGAACCAGGTAATTGCCCTGCTGAATGCTCATCTTGTAGACGCAGCCTGACGACGACAGCGCGCCCACGGACAACAGGAGAAGGGTTGGTAGTGCAAGGCGATTCATGGTGGCGCATCATACCCGAACGTTTTCAGGAGGCCGCTGGATTGGAAAGCAAGGACCTGCGCAAGGCAGGACTCAAGGTGACCGGACCGAGGCTCAAGATCCTCGAAATCCTCGAGGGGAGTCCGACTCGCCATATGTCCGCCGAGGGCATCTACAAGCGCTTGATCGAGTCCAACGAGGACATCGGCCTCGCGACTGTCTATCGCGTGCTCACGCAGTTCCAGGCCGCCGGACTGGTGTCTCGGCACCATTTCGAAGACGGGATGGCGGTGTTCGAACTCAACCAGGGCACTCATCACGACCATATCGTGTGTCTTGACTGCGGCCGCGTCGAAGAGTTCGTCGACGAGTCCATCGAAGAGCGCCAGGAAGCGATCGCGACGCGGCTGGGGTACGAACTACGCGACCACGCGATGACCCTGTACGGCCATTGCCGCAAGCCGGGGTGCCCCTCGTACAAGATCCCGAAGGCCGGTAGCAAACACAGCTGAAGCTGCCTGGCGGCGCCCCTTCTTTCAGGCCAGTATTTTCAGAAGATAGCTCAGGCCTTGCGCTTGCCGGTTCGCGCCTTCGGGTCGGGATTTCCGGCGAGCTGCAACATCTCACGCGCGTGTTCCCGCGCCTTGCCGGTCACTTCGAGTCCCCCCAGCATGCGCGCGAGTTCCTCGGCGCGCTCGTCCATGGTGAGCTCCGACAGGGTGGTCCGCGTGGTCTTGCCGTCGGTGAGTTTGGTCACCCGCAGGTGATGATGGCCCTGGCTCGCCACCTGCGGCAGGTGGGTAACGCAGATGGCCTGGCCCGAATATCCCAGCGCCTTCAATTCGCGCCCGACGATTTCCGCCACCGCGCCACCGACGCCCGAATCCACTTCGTCGAACACCATGCAGCGCGCGTCCTTCGCGGAGCACGCCACCTGGACGGCGAGTGACAGTCGCGACAGCTCGCCGCCCGAGGCGACCTTGGCCAGCGGCCTCGGCGGCTGTCCCGGGTTCGTCTTGACCCGGAACTCGACCGCGTCGAAACCGTTCGCCGTGGGTTCGCCGTTCGGCTGCGTGATGTCGATGAGGAAGCCGCCGCCCGCCATGCCCAGTGTCTGCATGCGCGCGGTGACGTCTTTCATGAGCGCGCGCGCCGCCGTCTGGCGACCGGCCGAGAGCTGCGACGCGAACTTGCGGTAAACCTCGAGCGCCTCGGCCTGCTGCTTCTTGAGCGCGTTGAGATTGTTGTCGGCGCTGTCGAGTTCGGCGAGTTCGTTCTCGAGCAGCTGCGCGCGTGCGGCGAGTTCCGCGGAGGGCACGCGATGTTTGCGGCTGAGTTCCTCGATGGCCGCGAGCCGCCGCTCGACTTCTTCCTGCCGCGCCGGGTCGATGTCCAGCGACTCGAGGTAACGCGACAACTCGCGCGCGGCTTCGCGGATCTGGATGGTGGCTTCGTCCACCATGGGCACGACCTTGGCGAGCCGCGGATCGACGCCCGACAGGGTCTTGATGCCGGCCAGCGCGCGTGACGCGGTGGCGTGCGCATTGCCGTCGTCCGAATCGTAGAGCAGGCCGACCGCGGCCTGCGCGGCCTCGGCGAGGCGGCCCCGGTTGGAATGCCGCGTGCGTTCTTCGGTGAGCACCGGGATCTCCCCGGGCTTGAGGTCGAGAGCCTTGAGCTCATTCACCTGGAAGCGGAGCATTTCGATGCGGGACTCGCGATCGCGCGCCTTGCCTTCCAGCTCGATGGTGCGATTCACCAGCGCGATCCAGATCTTGTGCGCCTCGCGCACGCTGCCGGCGAGCTCGAGATTCTTGCCGAAATCATCGAGCAGTTCGCGCTGCGCGCTGATGCGCGTCAAGGACTGGAATTCGTGCTGGCCGTGAATGTCGACGATGAGTCCGCCGACATCGCGCAGCAGGTTGAGCGGCACCGAGACACCATTGAGATAGCCACGCGAACGCCCGTCCGCGGCGATGACCCGGCGTACCGTCAGTTCGTCTTCGGCTTCGACCGATTGTTCGGCGAGCAATTCGCGCAGTTCCGGTGGGCTGTTGCTGATGTCGAAGGTGGCGGAGAGTTCGGCGCGCTCGGCGCCGGCACGCACGACCTCGGCGCCACCCTTGCCGCCCGCCAGCAGCGCGAGCGCATCGACCACGATGGATTTACCCGCGCCGGTTTCGCCGGTGAGCACCGTGAGTCCGGCGCGCACTTCCAGCTCGATGAGATCGATGATGGCGAAGTCGCGAATCTGCAGGTGGGTCAGCATGGATCACTCGGATGGGTTGAAGCTGCCGCGGCCCCAATGAAGCTTGGAACGCAGCAGCCGGTAGTACTCGAAGCGATTGGGATGCAGCAGGGTGATCTTGCGGGAAGTCGGATGCACCTCGAGCCGGTCGCCGGGCATCAGCTCGCCCAGAGGCACGCCATCGCAGGTGATCTGGGCGCGGGTGTCCGGCCGATCGATGAGCCTCACGGTGATGACCGAGCGGCCCGAAACCACGATCGGCCGATCGGAAAGCGTGTGCGGACAAATGGGTGCGACCACCAGCGCGTCGAGGTGGGGCGCGACGATGGGTCCGCCGCAGGAGAGCGCATACGCGGTGGAGCCCGTGGAGCTCGCCACCACCAGGCCATCGCCGCCGTGGGAGTTCACGTAGGCGCCATCGATCCAGGTTTCGAAATCCAGCATGCGCCCGGTTTCCCACTTCTGGAGCACGACGTCGTTGAGTGCCAGCGCCTGCGTGGTCTTGCCGCTGGCGCCGATCAGGCGCGCCTCGAGCAGTGCGCGTTCGTCGCGTTCGCAGCGCCCCTCGATCGCCGCGTCCACCGAGGCGAGCATGTCCTGCGGCAGCACGTCGGTGAGGAAACCCAGGCGGCCGCGATTGATGCCGATCAGCGGGACGCCCTTGTGCGCCACCAGGCGCGCGGCATATAGCAGGGTGCCGTCACCGCCGATGGCGATGACCAGGTCGGCCTGGTCGGCGATGGAGTCTTCGGGTACACGGGTGACCAGGTCCGGCGAGGCGTCCAGGGGGTCGTGAGCCGGCAGCAATGCCTTGACGCCGCGTTTCTTGAGATGCGGAAGGAGTATCAATGCGGATTCTGCGACGCGTGCGTCGCTGAATCGGCCTATGAGCGCGCAAGCTTGCGCCGGTAGTGCCATATGGCTTTGTAGCATGGGTCGCACACAGGGCCAATGCACTGAATCACATCGAAAAGTGCGCAATGGCGCGCATCGATGCTTCCTTGACGCCGTGATTACAGCTTAGGTAGGTTTTCCCCGTGACCCCAGAAACACCCGACGACGTACTTTCCGAGCGCGAACAGGTGCTGCTGAAGGTCCTCGTCGGAAGCTACATCCGCGAGGGGCAGCCGGTGGGATCACGGGCCCTGTCACGCGAGTCGGGATTGGCGCTGTCCTCGGCCACCATCCGCAACATCGTCGCGGACCTCGAGCAGCTCGGCTTTGTTAGCTCGCCGCACACCTCCGCGGGACGCATCCCGACCGACAAGGGCTACCGTTTCTTCGTCGACTCGCTGCTCAAGGCGCGCACTCCCATCGAGGACGATCCGGTTTTCGCCGAGTTGCGGCGTCAGCTCGACGCGGCGCGCGACGATCCCAAGGCGCTGGTGGCCGCCGCCTCGCAGCTGCTGTCGAATGTCACCCGGCTTGCGGGCGTCGTGACGCTGCCGCGCGCGCAGCAGGCATCGATCACGCAGATCGAGTTCGTCGGGCTGTCCGACAACCGCGCACTCGTCATCCTGGTCTTCAACGACCGCGAAGTTCAGAACCGCATCATCCATCTCGAGCGTTACCACGCCGCGGATGAACTGCGGCGCGCGGCCAATTTCCTGAACGAACGATGCCGCGGCAAGACGTTGCAACAGGTGCGAGCCGAGATCCTCAAGGAAATGCAGGACGCGCGCGAGACGGTGAACACGCTGATGAAGGACGCGATCACGGTCGCCGAGCGTGTCTTCAAGTCCGATGAGCCGAACCGCATGGACTACGTGCTCGCCGGCGAGACCAATCTCATGGGCGCGGGAGAGTTGTCTTCGGTGGACAAGTTGCGCCGGCTGTTCGAGGCCTTCAACGAGAAGCGCGACATCCTCAACCTGCTCGACCACAGCCTGCGCGCCGATGGCGTGCAGATCTTCATCGGCCAGGAATCGGGCTATCGCATCCTCGACGACGTGAGCATGGTCACCGCGCCGTACAGCGCGGACAACGAAGTGGTCGGCGTGATCGGCGTCATCGGCCCGACGCGCATGGCGTACGAACGCGTCATCCCGATCGTCGACGTCACCGCCAAGATCCTGGGCGCCGCGCTCGCGCGGCGCTGACGTTTCGTGGCCAGGCTCGCGGCGCTACTGTGTGCGATGTCTATCGCCGCGGCCACGTCGGCCGTGGAGCTCGCGCAGGTGGAACAGCGACGCGACGCGGATTTCGCCGCGGGTGTTCCGCTGGTCGCGCACGTGGTGGTGGCGCTCTGCGACAACGAACACCAGGGCATCGTCCCGGTCGCGGCTTCCCTCGGCAATGGCGCGGATCCGAACTCCAATCTCTACTGGGGCGCGATGTATGGGGTACGCACCTACTTTCGGCGTTCGAAGGAATGGACCGCGTTACCGGTCGCGAAGGCTGGCGATGCCCGCATCCTGGAGCGCCTATTGTTCCGCCGTGAAGTAGTGCGAGACGGACGGCGCGGCGAAGTGTTTCTGCTGGCGGATGCCTGGGATGGGCGCTACATCGCCGATGCGATCCGGCACTTCCTCGAGATGAACCGAGGGGGCCACCTGGAACGGGTACAAACCGGTGCGCGCTCCGTCGATGTCGGCGGCCAGGCGCATGTCGCGGTGTTCGTCGGTCACAACGGGCTCATGGACTTCGAAGCACCCGCGCTGCCGATGAGCAAGGTGGCTTCACCGGCGCACGCCAGCGTGGTGCTCGCCTGCATCAGCGATTCCTACTTCGCGCCCTTGCTGCGCGAACATTCGGTGCCCCTGCTCACGACCACCGGCCTGATGGCACCGGAGGCGTACACACTCGACGCGGCGCTCGTGTCATGGTTTTCGGGCGGCGGACCGAGCGAGGTCCGCGCCGCCGCGGCGCGGACGTATGCCCACTACCAGCGCATCTCCGAAAAATA
>Ga0315910_10003646_pt1 | contig 13042 bp, 10 predicted proteins | sample EdamamesoilMG_FD_204470 | JGI IMG/M metagenome (GOLD analysis project Ga0315910, IMG submission 204470) | Garden soil microbial communities collected in Santa Monica, California, United States - Edamame soil | ecosystem: Environmental > Terrestrial > Soil > Garden | place: USA: California... | reverse complement strand
CATACACGCCGCCACGACCGCCTCCGTGACAAATGTCACCTGACCGACACAAAATCGACCCGCCGCGACGGCGTTCGGAGTCGTGGCACAAAACACGCTCTCCGCCGGGCGTCCAGGTTTCATCCCCGCGTGCCCACCACTTCCCTGCCCTCCCCGGTCCTCAAGTTTCTCGAGGACCTCCACCAGCGCGTCTCCGCGATCACCGACGGCGAAGTCGCCACCTACATCCCCGAGCTCGGCCGGGCCGATCCCGCGTGGTTCGGCCTCTGCGTGGTCACCGCCAACGGCAGCATCTACGAGATCGGCGACACGGCCCAGCCGTTCACGATCCAGTCGATCTCCAAGCCCTTCGTCTACGGGCTCGCGCTCGAGGATCACGGGCGCACCGAGGTGCTGGCCCGCATCGGCGTGGAACCGACCGGCGACGCCTTCAACTCCATCAGCCTCGAGACCGGCACCGGCCGACCGAAGAACCCGATGATCAACGCCGGCGCGATCGCCGCCGCCGGCATGATCGCCGGACGCACGCCGGAAGCGCGCTTCGAGCGCATCCTCGGCATGCTCGGCGCCTATGCCGGCCGCGACCTCGCGATCGACGAGAAGGTCTACCAGTCGGAAAGCTCGACCGGCCATCGCAACCGCGCGATCGGCTACATGCTGCGCAATTTCAACATCCTCGACTCCGACCCGACGCCGGCCCTCGAGCTCTACTTCCGCCAGTGCTCGGTCAACGTGACCTGCCGCGACCTTGGCGTGATGGCCGCGACGCTGGCCAACCGCGGCATCAATCCCGTGACCGGCCGGCAGGCGATCCGCGGCGAGTATGTCGAGAGCCTGCTCAGCGTGATGGGCTCGTGCGGGATGTACGACTACGCCGGCGAATGGATCTACCGCGTGGGTATGCCCGCGAAGAGCGGCGTATCCGGCGGCGTCATCGCCGTGCTGCCCGGCCAGCTCGGCATCGGCGTGTTTTCCCCGCGGCTCGACCCGCGCGGCAACAGCACGCGCGGCATCAAGGTGTGCGACGAACTCTCGCGCGCCCTCGACCTGCATCTGTTCAACCACCCGCGCGCGGGCAAGTCCGTCATCCGCTCGCGCTTCGACGGCACGCAGCTCACCTCCTGCCAGGTGCGCACACCCGAGGACGCGCGCCTGCTGCGCGAGCACGGCCACGCGCGACGCGGCTACCAGCTCCAGGGGCACATTGCGTTCGCCTCGGCCGAGGCGGTGGTCGCCGAGATCCTGCAGGATACCCACGCCCCGCGCGCCGTGATCCTCGACTTCAAGTGGACGCTCGGGATCAACGAGAGCGCCGGCGTGCTCTTCTGCGAGGCGGCGCGCACGCTGCACGCGGCCGGCCGGCAGATGCTCTTCACCCACGTCGACGCGCACCCGGTGCTGCGGCGCATCATGCGCATCAAGCTCGGCGGACTCGACGGGCACGGCCCGCTCACCTTTGCCGACAACGATCGCGCGCTCGAGTGGCTCGAGAACCAGGTGCTCGAGCGCGAGGGCACCATCCAGTCCGGGGAGGAGGCCGTCGCTCCCGCCGACTACCAGATCTTCGCCGGCCTCGACGCGGATCAGATCGCGGTGCTCTCGGCCCGGCTTCGGCGCACACGCTTTGCCGCCGGGCAGGTGATCCTGCACGCCGGCGACCCGGCCGACTCGCTGCTGCTGCTCGCGCGCGGCCGGGCCAGCGCGCTGCTCGGCTCCGGCGACGAACCGCGCCGGCGCCTCGCCGCCTTCCTGCCCGGCATGCACTTCGGCGAGATGGCCGTGGTGGAGCGCGGCACACGCTCGGCCAACATCGTGGCCGACACCGACGCGGAGTGCGACATCCTCACCGTGGCCGACCTCGACGAGTTCACGCGCACGCATCCGGCCATCACCAGCCGGATCATGCTCAACCTCTGTCGCGAACTCAGCCGCAAGCTGCGCAAGGCCAACTGCGAGCGCGCCGTGTTCGACGAATAGGCTCGCCCCGCGCCGCGCCGCCCGCGAAATCCGCCGCACACCGTCCCCCGCCGCCGATGGTCGATCTCCTCTCCCAGTTCAAGGACCACGCCGTGCGCCGCTTCGCAGCGGGCGAGCCGGTGCTCGTGGCCGGAGAAAAGTCCGGCGTGCTCCTCGTGCTCGCCGAGGGCGTGGTCGAGGTGCGCAAGGAAGGTGTGCTGGTCGACACAGTCAAGGAACCCGGCGCGGTGCTCGGCGAGATCGCCGCGCTGCTCGACGACGTGCACACGGCCGACGTCACCGCCGCGCAGCCCTCCGCGCTCTATGTGATCGAGCGTCCGCGCGAGTTCCTGCGCGATCACCCGGAGTTTCACCTCCACGTCTCGGCGCTGCTCGCGCGCAGACTCGGCCATCTCGTCAAGTACCTCGCCGATGTGAAGGCTCAGTACGAGGGCCACGACCACATCGGCATGGTTGACCAGGTGCTCGACACGCTCCTGCACCGGCAGCCGCGCAAGCGCGACGGCGGCAGCTCGTCCCGGTAGGGCGAGGCCTCCGGCCGAACCGCGCCGGTCGATGAGCACTCGCGGCGGTTGCGGAGAAACCGCCCTACCCGGCGAGCGCCTGCGTGCCCTGTTCCTGCGCGGAAACCCAGGACGCCTGCATCGTCTCGAGGTCGAACGCGATGAACGCGGGCACCGGCCCGATCTGCCGGCCGGGATTGACGACCCAGGCGCGGCCGACGCGGTCGATCCACGAACCTTCGGCATAGAACGGCGCGTTGTGGATGTGGCCGGAGAGGACGAGATCGGGCTCGAAACGCTGTATCCACTCCACCAGGAAGCTGTCGCCCGCGAACTTGCGGCCGGTCCAGCTCACGCGCGCCTGGTCCGGCGGCGCATGATGCAGCCAGACCCAGCGCGCCCGCGGTCGCGCCGCACCGGCGGCGAGGAGCGCCTCGAGCTCGGCGCGGCTCGCCGGCCCGTCCCACCACGGGCACACGGTGACGAGCGTGCCGTCGAGGTCGACGTGGTCGAAGTCGACATGCAGCCGCTCGGCGCGGGTCGTCTGCAACCAGGTGGCGATCGACTCGCCGGCGGGGTTGCGCGCATCGCCGTCGTGGTTTCCTGAACACACGAGCACACGCGTGCGCTCGCGCAGGCGGGCGAGGTACTTTTCCACGACCACGATCTGCACGTCGATCTCGAGCGCGGACCCGAGGTCGAGCAGGTCGCCTCCGATCGCCACGGCGTCGAACTCGCCCGCGCGCGCCACCAGCCAGTCGAATTGCCGAAGGGCGTAGTGGAGGTCGGCGACGAAGAGGATGCGCATGGGGAGGCGGGGTGGCGCGCGGCGCGCCCGGTCGCGGCGTGCGGCGCTCAGAAACGCCGACGGTACTCGCGGCCGCGGCGGTCCTGGAAGACGAGGGAATTGCCGTCGATGCCGACGAAGATGATGCCGAGCTGGAGCTCGACGAGGTCGCCGTTGCGGTAGACGCGGCCGTCGAGGATCGCCTTGTCCTCGCCGCCGTCGCCGCGGGTCACGCCGATGACCTGGAGGCCCGCGATGATCATGTCGGCGGTGCGCCCGTCGACCGTCGTGGCCGGAGCGTTCGCCGCGGCCGCGGACGCCGGGGCGGAGCCGGCCGTCGCGGGACTCGCGCCGGCGTCGGTCGCGCGCGCGGGCTGCTGCGCCTGGCGCACCTCGGCCTGGAGCGAGAGATTGGCCCGGGCGAGGCGATCCTTCTCCTCGCGCATGGCGTTGAGCTCGGAGACCACGGTCTGAAAACGCAGGAGGGTGTCGTCGCGCAGGCGACGCGTCTCCTCGAGCTGGCGCTGGGTGAGCGCGACCTGCTCGCGCGCGGTGTTGCGCTCCGATTCGAGCTCGAGCACGCGACGCTCCATCTGCTGCACCTCGTGGACGAGTTGCTCGCGCATGGCGGCGCTGAAGGAGGGCGCACTCTCGCTCGCGCCGGCGACCGCACCCGCCGCCGCGACGACCGGAGCGGGCGTCGAGGATGTCGCGGCCCGATCCGCGGCCGCGGTCGCGGCGGCGAGCCGGTCGCGCAGGTCGCGCGCCTCGGTCTCGAGCGCGGCGCGCTCGGCGGTGAGCCGCTCGTTGGCGGCGAGGATGCGTTCGTTGTCGCGCTGGACCTGCGCGGCCGAGGCCTCGAGCGCGGCGATGCGGGCCTGCAGCTCCTCGCGCTCGCGCGTGGCCGTCGCCAGTCCGGTCTCGAGCTCGGGCAGGCGCACGGATGAGGCGCGCGCCTCGGCAGCCGCTGTCTCCAAAGTCTGGGCACGCGCCTCCGCCTCGGTGGCCCGCCGACCGGCCGCGGCGGCACGCTGGTCGGCCTCGCCGGCGCTCGCACGCAGGTCGGCCGCGGCGGCGCGCTCCGCCTCGAGCGCACGGCGCAGGGCCTCGACCTCGGCCACGAGCGCGGGGTCGGCAACAGGTGCCGGCCGCGCCTCCGGGGCGGCGGCGGCGACCGGGGCAGCAGGCGCGGGCCGCTGAAATTTCCCTTCGAGGCGCACGAGGCCGGAGAGCCCGAACACACGGATCGGCTCCACGCTCGCGGTCTCGAGAACGAGCGAGCCGGCGCGCTCGGCGACCTGGTCGCGCGCGTCGCGGCGGTTGCCCTCGGCGTTGGTCCAGACGAGGGCCGGCCCGACGACCTCGCCGATGAAGCGGTCCTCCGGCTGACCGGGGCGGCGCACGGAGGATTCGAGGCGGCCGAGCTGGATGGCCTGTCGCGCCACGACCACGTAGTCGCTCGTGCCGTCGTTGAGCGTCGTCTCGACGACGAGCGTGTCGCCCTCCCAGGCGGCGCGGCGCGCGGCCGAGACGGTCTTGAGGACGTAGCCGTCCATCGCCTTGACCTGCACCTCGCCGGTCCATTCACCCGTGGTGCGCTCAAGCGCCGCGCGCAGCGCGGCCTCGTCCGCCCGGCCGGTGAGCGCGGCCACAAACAACGTGGCGACCCACGCGAACACGCGGACCCGGAAAAATCGCTGGGGAGGGACGCCGACGATCATGCGCTGGGAGGAAAGGGTGCGGGGCGCACGCCGGACCGGCGGTCCCCGGCCCCATGCCGACACGTTCGCGCGCCGCGGGCGACAGAATTTTCCACGACCGGGGCGCGGATGCGATTCCCCATAAAGTCCCCGCGGCGCCTCCCGAACATAAAGGATCCGCCCATGACGGACCTCCGCCGCACCGCCACGCCGCCCGCACGCGCCCTGCCCTCCGCCGCGCGCCCGCACGCGCGCGTCCCATGAACGCGGTCGCCTCGTCGCTGGCACAGGTGCACGCGCTCCTCACGGCGCATCCGTGGATCCACGCCCCGCTCTTCGTGTTCGCGTCGCTCGTGCTCGTGTGGGCGCTCGAGCGCATGGCCCGGCATGGGCTCGAGGGCACGGCCCTCGGCACGATCGCGATGCCCTACTGCTCGGGCCTGGGCAACCTGGTGTTCGTCGGCGTGATCCTGCGCGACGGACGCCCGGGCTCGGAGGTCGTGGTCAACGCCCTGGTCAACAACGTCACCAACCTCACGCTGTTGCTCGGCCTGCCGGCGTTGATCTGGGGCCTGAGCGTCGCGCCCGGGCGTCGCTCGAAAAAGGCCGTGCGCCTCTCGCAGCTCAACCGCCTCTCGCTCACGCTCACGCTGACGGCGGCCGGATTCTTCTCCGCGCTGCTCTGGATCCTCGCGCGCGATGGGACGCTCGATCGGACCGACGGCGTGGTGCTGGTCGGACTTTTCCTTTTCTGGCAATGCCTCCAGGTGGTCGATGCGCTCAAGTCAAACGTGCACGCCAACCGCAGCCTGCACCCGCTGCTGCTCGTCGACGGGCTCGTCATGCTCGCGGCGGGCGCCGTGATCTACCTCTCGGTCGAGGGCATGGTCGGCTGGATCGAGGCCGCCGGCGCGACCGCGCTCGGCGAGCACAGCATCGGCTGGCTCACGGGCTGGGTGATGGTCCTGCCCAATGGCATCCTCGCGGTCCACTACGCGCGCACGGAGCGCGCCGAGGTGGTCTACAGTTCCCAGCTCGGCGACGGGCATGTCTGCATCCCGCTCTGCGTCGGCCTGGCGGCGATCGGCGCGCCCGTGGTGGTGCCGGCGTTTCTCACGCCGGGGTTGATCGTGATCGGCGTGGCCGTCGTGGTGCACGCGGCCGTGCTCGCCTGGAACGGCTCGCTGCCGCGCCCGCTCGGGCTCGCGCTGGCCGGCGCCTACGGATGGTTTCTTGTCGCCGGGCTGGCCTGAGCCGGCGCGACGAATCACGACGCGGGCGCGACCGGCGCGCTCCGCCGGAAGCCGGCCCGGCGGCTCGCCGCCACGATCCCGCGCTCAGGCAGCGCTGGCCGTGGCGAGCGGGTGATGGCGAAACACCTCGGCGAGGTCGGCGAACGGCACCTGGGCCTTGCGCCAGTGCGGATCGAGCGCGAGCTGGCTGACGCTCTCGCGGGTGTTGTTGCAAATCAAATACAGCGACGCGCCGAGCACGATGTAGGCGTCGATCGCCTTCCCTTCGGCGGTGCGGGTGAACCCGAAGGCTCCGGGCTCGCGACGCTCACCCTCGGTCTCGGCCTGCAACTGGAGCAGGTCCTTGCGCACCTCGTCCGAGAAGGAGCCGGCGCGCGGTCCATCGTAAGCCACGATCGCGATGCGCGGTCCGTCGATCGACAGCACCGCCCACTCGTCGAACACGGTGCGGCCGAAAAAGGCATCCATGCGGACGAATGCCGTGCGGATTTTCTCAAGGGCGAGGGACGGATTCATGGCGTGCGAAGATGAGGCGCAGCGTACGAGCGCGGCCGTCAGCCAGACCATCGGCCGCAGGATCAACAGCTTAAACGCGAGCCAGCCGGCCGGCGCATGCGCGCGGGTTCCCGGAAAAGTCGCGATGACGGCGGAATTCGCAGGGTTTTCGCGAATCACCTGCCAGGGCGGAACCTGCGCACGGCGCTCATCGGGCCCGCCTCGACCGGGCCGCCGCGCTGGGTCCGGTGTGTTTTCGGTTGGCCGCCGCGCGCAGATCGGCAAGGTCGGGGGGCACACCACGCGTCTGCGCTTGAACACTGCCATGCCCGGATTCCGCCGCCTCCCCCTCGCCACGCTCGCCCGCGCCTCCGGCGCCCGACGTCGCGGCGGCCCGGGTCGCCTCGTGATCGTGATGCTGCTTCTCGCCAGCGTGGCCGCTGCCGGTGTGTGGTACTTCCGTTTCCACCGCGCGGAGCCCGAGATGCTGCCACCGATCGATGAGGCCGTGCCCGACACCTCGCCGCTGGCGGGAACGACGGGCGTCGAGGCCACCTCGACCGCGACACCCGTCGATACGGGCCTGGCTCCCCTCGATTTCAGCGGCTCCGCCCCGGCGCCGGCCGCCGACGCCTCCGCCGCCTCGGCGCCGCCCGCGACCGCCGGCACGACGAGCGGCCCGGTCCTCGCCAAGCCCACGCCCCCCGGCACGCCCACGCCGCCGGCGCCCGACGCGACCCCGCCGCCGCCCGCCGCCACCCTCGGGCCCGTGGAGCCGGACTTTCGCCCGCGCCTGCCGCGCGACGTTTTCGAGGCGCAGATCGCGCTCATGCGCGACGCCATCTGTCCCGGCGCGATCGACGGGGCGTTCGGCGGCCAGACGCGCAACGCCATCGCCGCCTTCCAGGAAAAGCACGGCCTGCGCGTGACCGGCCAGCTCGACAACACCACACGCGACGCGCTCACCCTGCGCACGCAGCCGCTGCGCCGCTACGCCATCACCGAGGAGGATCTCGCGCGGCTGCGCCCCTTCCCGAAGGGCTGGGTGCAGAAGTCGGAGCTCGATTTCATGGGCTACGCCACCGCGCTCGAGGCCGTCGCCGAGCGCACCTGCACCAATCCCAAGCACATCATGCGGCTCAATCCCGGGGTCGACTGGACCGCGGTCAAGGCCGGCACCGTGGTGACCGTGCCCCACATCGGCCCGCGCGCCACGCCGTCATCACGGCCTGAATACATCCTGATCTCGCTCGGCGAGAAGACGCTCCGGGTCTACGACGCCACGAACAACCTGCTCGCCCACTTCCCGTGCAGCATCGCCCGCCGCGTCGAGAAGCGGCCGGTCGGCGAGCTGAGCATCCTCGCGGTGGCGCCGAATCCGGACTACACCTTCCGCCCGGAAAACTTCCCGGACTCGCCCGAGGCCCAGCGCGTCGGCCGCGCCCTCAAGCTCCAGCCCGGCCCGAACAATCCCGTCGGCACCGCCTGGATCACGTTGAGCGCCGGCGACGGCTCCTACGGCATCCACGGCTCGCCCGAGCCCGAGCAGATCGGACGCACCGAATCGAGCGGCTGCTTCCGCCTCGCGAATTGGAATGCCGAATACCTGCTTCCGCTCGTGCGCAGCGGCATGCTCGTGCGGGTCGAGCCGTGAGCGCCCGCCTCGCGGGCGCACGGCCCGGAGTTGAAGTGGAAAGTTGAAGTTCAAGTTCAGGGAAGCGGAACACCGGTCTCGCCTCCCGCCGCCTTCAACTTCAACTCGCCACTTCGACTTTCCTACGCCCAGTCGTAGACGACGAAGCGCTTCACGTAGGGCTTCACGCACTGCTCGATGAACTTCACGTGCAGCGGATGCACCTGGTAGGCGTCCGCGGCGGCCTGGTCGGCGAAGGTCATCGAGATCGCGACGGAAAAGCTGTCGTCGACGACGCCGCGCGGGCTCGGCACGGGCACGCCGCACCGGTATTCAAGCACGCCCGGGATGGGCCCGAGGAATTCGCGCGCGCCAGCGAGCAGCCGGTCGCGGTTTTCCGCATGGGGTTTGTCGGTCCAGAAGATGACGACGTGGGTGATCACGCCGCGCACTGTGCCCGGCCGGCCGCCGCTGACAATCCCCGTTCCGAGGCGGCCCGGCCGATCTCGTCCGAGCTGCACGGACGTTACATCTCTGTAAGGCGTGCAACCATGGGCCGCGTCATCCGTCTCAACCCCCAACAAGGATTCACCACCATGAACACCACACGCTTCATCGCCTTAGCCACCACGCTGGTCCTCGCCGCGTCGGGCGCGGCGCATGCCGCGAACGACAGCACCGCGAAGGCCGCCGCCCAGGTCGCCTTCAGCGAGCCTGAGAAGTTCACCGACTTCCGCATGTCCGAGACCTACCGCAGTGCGGACGCGGAAGTGCTCCAGAAGCAACTCACCCGCGCGATCGAGCGCTCGGCCGGCCACGCGCTGCCGCCCGGGTACGCGATCCAGATCCGTTTTTCCGACATCGACCTGGCCGGGGACATCAACCCCTTCCACCGGGTCGAACTCAACGACGTGCGCATCTACCGCAGCATCCACACGCCGCGCCTGAGCTTCGACTACGCCGTGCTCGACGCCGAGGGCAACACGGTCATGTCCGGCTCCGAGCAGCTGCACGACATGGGCTACGACATGCGCGTGCGCCTGCCCTCGATGGACTACACCGACATCGAGGCCGAGATGATGCGCGACTTCATCGCCGGCCTCGGCCGCAAGATCGCGAAAGGCCAGGCCTGACGCACGACGTCTCCACACTTTGGAGCCGGAGGGGTCCGGTTCCATGACAGCAGCTGGATTGGGTTAGGAATAGAACGGCGCCCGTGGGTTCGGGCGCCGTTTCTTTTCTACCCGTGGGATCACGCGCGCGGCGGAAACCTGCCTGAGGTCGTGAAGCCTCGCCGAGGCCTCCGCGCTGGAGCGTGTCATACCCTTGGCCATTCGGCTCCGCAGGCAGGGGGCGCTCTCCGAGCGCGCAGAGTACGTCGAAGTGTCCTCGCGGCGGGTTCGGAGAACCCGCCCCACCTCGGAAACCCGAACGACTGCGGCGCACGACAGGCGCCAGCCTATCGCATTTCGAAAAGTCCCACGCGAACGCCGCGGCGAGGCGTCCCTACCCGCGCACGGCCGTCATCCCGAGCCGCACGATCCGCTCGATGAGTTGCGCGTAGCTCAGGCCCGCCTTCTCCGCGGAAAGCGCGAAGTCCTCGCCCTCGGCGAGAAACGGGTTCGGGTTGGCCTCGATGAACACGACTTCGTTCTGCGCGGTGAGCCGCAGGTCGAGCCGCGCGTAGCCGTCGATGGCGAGCAGGTGATAGATGCGCCGGCAGATGCGCTGGATGTCGCGCAGGACCTCCGGCGCGAGGTTTTCCGCGAACCGGCTCTCGATGCCCCAGCGCTTGCGGTAGGCATCGTTCCACTTGGCGGTGTAGGTCGCGATGCGCGGCTCGTCGGGCGGCACCTCGCGGAAGAGCAGCTCGCGCAACGGGAAGACCTCGACGCGGTGGTTGCCCAGCATGCTCGCGTAGAGCTCGCGGCCGTCGATGTACTCCTCGGCGATCACATCCTGCGCGAGCTTGTCGTGCACGAACTCCACGCGCTCGCGAAACGCCTCGTCGCTCTCGACGAACGAGGCCTGCGAGATGCCGGTCGAGGCCTCCTCCTTGAGTGGCTTCACCAGGATGGGAAACGACAGCCACTTCGGCCGCACCGGCCGGCGGCCGCGCGGGATCATGGCAAACTGCGGCACGCGGATGCGGTGGTAGCCGAGGATCTTTTTCGAGATGCCCTTGTTGCGGCAGAGCGTGAGCCCGGTCGACCCGCAGCCGGTGAACGGCACGCCGGAGAGCTCGAGGAAGGAGGCGACGTTCTGGTCGAAGGCGCGGTTGTTGCGGAACTCCTCGACGAGGTTGAAGATGATGTCGGCCGGGAAGCTCTCCATCTTGCGGCGCAGCAGGTCGGTGTCGTCGTGGATCGCCTGATACTGCACCTCGTGGCCGAGCGAGCGCAGGGCCTTGAGCACGTCGGCCTCGGTCTTCCAGCCCTCGGTCCGGAGGGCCTCGGAAAAGTCCTGGTCGAGCGCGGCCGGCTCGCCCAGGTCGAAGAGCGCGAGCACGCGCAGTCCGCGTTTTTTCATGCGTGGAGAGGGATCATTTGGTGCGCTTGAAGCGGCCGGTGAACAGGTAGTTCATGACGAGCGTGGTGATGTACGAGGCGACGCGCAACGGCGCTCCGCTGTCGTGCGTGGCCACCTGCAGGCCCAGCTCGGCGCAGCGCTCGGTGAGGCGGTGCAGGAGCTTGTCGACGCGGTACTTCCTCTCGTTGGTCCAGTCGCACACCGCGTCCATGATGGCGCGGCGGTGGCCGCGCAGCCACGCCGCGGCCCGGTGCGAGGCCGCGCCCTCGGCCACGGCCGGGAAGAGCGTGCGCAGGTCCTTGTCGTAGAAATCCGGGTACGAATCCTCGTAGAGCTTGCGCTTGCGCGCGTAGTAGGTGCGCAGCTTCAGGCCGAGGCAGTCGTAGTCGCGGGCGCGGTAGGCGGGCTGGTGCACGGGCGCCCGGCCGGCGAGCGAGCGCATGAGCTCGTCGACGTACTCGAGCTTGTGCAGGGCCTTCCAGCCCTTGTAGCGCGCGCGCCAGTCCAGGTCAGGCGTGAGCCACACGGCGAAGGTCTCGGCCCAGTCCTCGTCGGGATGCGCCTGGGCGTACCAGTCGTCGAGATGGACGACGAAACTGCGGCTGAAGGGCCGCGGCCGGTACGACCCGGAGTCCTCCGTGGAGGCGAGGCCGAAGGTCTGCTGCCAGCGGCGTTTGTGCTGGAGCTTGAAGGCGTAGGAGTAGGCGTGGGCGGCCTCGTGCCGCATGAGTTTCATAAACCACGCCTCGGTCTCGCCCTCGACCTCGAGGACCATGCGGCGCTCGAGGTCGCGCAGGCGCGGGTGCACGAGAAAGAACGGCACGAAGATCGCCGGCACCCCCACCGGCACGAACCACTCGTCGCCCACGTGGCAGGGCGGCATGAACGCCAGGCCGCGGGCGGCCAGTTCGTCGTGCAGGCGGCGCACGAGCGCGTCCAGCCCGCTTCCCTCCAGCCGCAGCCGCAGGTCGCGGATCCTCCACTCGAGCAGCTGCGGGTCGTCGAGCGCGACCCAGGGCGGATCCGGCTGGTCCATGACGGTGGTATGGTGGGCGGCCATCGCGAGGACAAGCCCGAGGCGACCGCCCGCAACCGGCTTGCCCGCACCGACAAATACAGGGAACATCGCCGCCATCCCACCCGCTCCTATGGAAACGACTGCCCATCCGTCCTCCGAGGGCGCGAGCCACACCTGGCGCTTTTTCCGCGCCGGCGGCCTCGACCTCGTTCGCCTCGAAACCGCCGACGACTTCCGCCATCTCGGCTCCCTGGATCAGAAACTCTGGACGGCTCTCGCCTGCCCGGTGAAAGGACTGGAGTTTGACGAGAAGACTCTCGCCCTGATCGACACCGACAAGGACGGCCGGGTGCGCGCCACCGAAATCATCGCCGCAGTCAACTGGGTGTGCAGCGTCCTCGAGGATCCGGCCGTGATCATCGAGGGCACGGGCGAGCTCACGGTCGCCGCGATCAAGGATCCCGCCCTCGCTGCCTCGGCCCGCGAGATCCTTGCCAGCCTCGGCAAGTCCGGCACCTCCACCCTCTCGCTCGCCGACGTCAGCGACACGGCGAAGATCTTCGCCGCCACGAAGTTCAACGGCGACGGCGTGATCATCCCCGACTCCGCCGGCGACGATGCCGCCACGAAGCAGGTGATCGCCGACATCGTCGCCACGCTCGGCGGCATGGCCGATCGCTGCGGCGCGCCCGGTGTGGACGCCGCCAAGGTGGCGGCCTTTTTCGCGGAGCTCGCCGCCTTCGACGCCTGGAACAAGCAGGCCGAGACCGACGGCGCGAAACTCAAGCCCGCCGGCGACGGCACGGCCGCCGCGCTCGCCGCCGTGCAGACGGTTCGCGCCAAGGTCGACGACTACTTCGCCCGCTGCCGCCTCGCCGCCTACGACGCCCGCGCCCTCAGCGCGCTCAACCGCCAGGAGAGCGAGTACCTCGCCCTCGCCGCGAAGGATCTCTCCATCACCGTCGACGAGATCGCGGGTTTCCCCATCGCCCGCGTCGAGGCCGGCCGTCCCCTGCCGCTGGATACGACGGTCAACCCGGCCTGGGCCGCCGCCGTGGCCGCGCTCAAGTCCGCCGCCGTCGACCCGGTGCTCGGGGCCGGCAGGACCGCGCTGACCGAGGCCGACTGGTCCACGCTCAAGAGCGCC
>Ga0315910_10003645_pt1 | contig 13044 bp, 7 predicted proteins | sample EdamamesoilMG_FD_204470 | JGI IMG/M metagenome (GOLD analysis project Ga0315910, IMG submission 204470) | Garden soil microbial communities collected in Santa Monica, California, United States - Edamame soil | ecosystem: Environmental > Terrestrial > Soil > Garden | place: USA: California... | reverse complement strand
GCCCTGCCGCCGGTGGCGCCGGCGATCTGCAATGCCATCTTCGCGGCCACCGGCCACCGCGTGCGCACCTTGCCGCTGAGCAAGGAGGGATTCTCGGTTTGAGCTTCTCGCGCCGCGACTTTCTCACGGCCGGCGGCGCGGGACTGGTGGCGGGCGCGGCGCTTGGCGAAGCGCCGGGCGCGACGCCGGACGCGCGGCCGTGGTTCCAGCGCACGCTGCGCTGGGGCCAGACCAATCTCACCGAGATCGATCCGCAGCGCATCGACATCGGGTTCTGGCGCGCGCACTGGAAACGCACGCGCGTGCAGGGCGTGGTCCTCAACGCCGGCGGCATCGCGGCTTACTACCCGACGCAGGTGCCCTTCCACCACCGCGCAAGCAAGCTCGGCGATCGCGACCTGTTCGGCGAGCTGGTGCGCGCCGCGCGCGACGACGGCCTCGCGGTGTTCGCGCGCATGGACTCGAACCGCGCGCACGAAGACTTCTACCGCGCCCACCCGGACTGGTTCGCGCACGACGCGCAGGACAAGCCCTACATGGTCACCGGCCTGTACGTGGCCTGCGTCAACGGCCCTTACTACCGCGAACACATCCCGGCCATCCTGCGCGAGGTGGTGGAGGGCTACCGGCCCGACGGCGTGACCGACAACAATTGGAACGGGCCGCAGCGTCACCAGCCCTGCTTCTGCAGGAACTGCGAAGAATCCTTTCGTGGCCGGACCGGCGCGGCGCTGCCGCGCACGGCGAACTGGGACGATGCGCTGTACCGCGAATGGATCCTGTGGAACTACGTGCGGCGCCTGGAGATCTGGGACGAGTTCAACCGCGTGACCCGCGCAGCCGGCGGCCCCGACTGCCTCTGGGTGGGCATGATGTCGGGTAGTTTGAACTACCAGGCGCGGGTGTTCCGCGACGATGCGGAAGTGTTCCGCCGCACGCCCATGATCATGCTCGATCACCAGCGCCGTTTCGACGACGAAGGCTTCCAGCACAATGCCGAGACCGGCCTCAGGCTGCACAGTGTCGGCGGCTGGGACAAGGTGATTCCCGAGAGCATGGCCATGTACCACCTGGGCGAGCACAACTTCCGGCTCGCCATGAAACCCACGGCCGAAGCGCGCCTGTGGGTGGTGGAGGGATTCGCCGGCGGCGTGCAGCCCTGGTGGCACCATCTCGGCGCCGTGCAGGAAGACCGCCGCATGTTCGAGACCGCCGCACCCCTGTGGCGCTGGCACGAGCAGCACGAACGACACCTGGTCGATCGCGTGCCGGTAGCCAACGTCGGCCTGCTCTGGTCGCAACGGAACACGGATTTTTTCGGCCGCGACGATGCCGGCGTGCTGGTCGATGAGCCGTGGAACGGTTTTTCGCAGGCGCTGGTACGCGCGCGGATCCCGTACGTTCCGGTGCACGTGGACGACGTCGGGAGATTGACGCGCGAGCTGGGTCTCAAACTGCTGATCCTGCCGAATCTCGCGGTGCTGTCGGATGCGCAGGTCGCTTCGCTGCGTGCATTCGTCGCCGACGGCGGCAGCCTGCTCGCGACCGGCGCCAGCTCGTTGTGCGACGAGGCCGGGCGGCCACGCGCCGATCTCGCACTCGCCGACCTGCTCGGCGCAATGGTTCCCGAGGGCCATGCCTGGCGTGATCCCGCGCGGCGCACCGCGCAGGCGCGCGAATGGTCGCAAACCTACCTCCGCCTGCCACGCGACGAAACTGCGCGTCACGAGGCACTGCGGGGCTTCGCAAACACCGACATCCTGGCCTTCGGCGGCATGCTCGAGCCTTTGCAGGTGGCGCGCCCCGGCGACTTGGCGCTGAGCTTCGTGCCGCCCGTGCCGCTGTCGCCGCCCGAGGACGTGTGGATGCGCCAGCCCGAGACGCGTATTCCCGGCCTCGTCTGCTCGGAACGCCCAGGCGGCGCGCGCGTGGCCTATCTACCGGCCGACGTCGACCGCCGGTACGCGCGCGAGCAGATACCGGATCACGCCGCGCTGCTCGCGTCGCTGGTGCGCTGGTGCCTGCACGGCACCGTGCCGCTCGAAGTCGACGCGCCGGGCCTGGTGGATTGCCGCCTGTTCCGCACGCGCGCCGGCCACGTGCTGCATCTCGTGAACCTCAACAATGCGAATGCCTGGCGCACACCGGTGCACGAGCTGGTTCCCGTGGGCCCGGTGCGCGCCCGCATACGCCTGCCGGCCGGCAAGAAGAATGTCCGTGCGCGTACGCTGGTGAACGAAGACAAGCTCGCACAGTCCGTGCGCAGCGAATGGCTCGAAGTCCAACTGCCGTCGATAACCGATCACGAGGTCGTGGCCTTCGAGTAGCCCGTCAGCCGGCCTGCTTGGCTCCCTTGCGGGCAACCGCTTCCTCGCGCAACCGGTCGATGTCGCGCGGCAGTACCACGTCCGCGCCGCGCTCATCGAGGTAACGCACGGCCTTGCGGCCCAGCTCCTTGTTGTTGTTGCTGTAGATCACGCGAATGGCCGCGACCGAGTCGTTGTAGAAGCCGGCGGCCGGCGAATTGAGCAGCACAGGCTGTACGGATTCGACTTCCGCGCCCTCGAGGCGCGGCGCGGCGAAACCCGCCTCGACCGACTTGCGCAACTGCGAAGCGCGATCCACGACATCGCGGCTGATGTCCGGCCAGTTGAGCTCCATGAAACCGATGCGGCCCGAGGCGCCGACGTAGAGCAACATGCGTGACGACGGTGCCTCCACGCCGCCGATGTGCCGCGTGACCAGCAGCGCACGATGGCTCTTCTGGGGCGCGTCGACACGCACGCTCTTGCCATCCGCGCTCTTTTCACCGAGCTGCGTGAATTGTGTGAGCACCCGTGCGCGGGCGATCTCGTCGGCGTTGGCGCCGGCGGCCTTGAGGAACTTCAGGCCGATGTCCTTGAGCTCTTCATCGGTGCCCTGGAATCCGTTGTCCGCGGTCGGCGGAAATTCCTTTCGATTGTGGACGATGAATACGCGCGAGCCGGTATGGGTGGTGAACGTGGTCACGCCATCGGTCACGGCCGCGACGCCGCGTTCGCCCGCGCCGTTCAGCGGCTTTCCCCACTGGATTCCGAACTGGTTTGCGCCGGCGTCCGCCAGCACCCGGACCTGACTTTCATCCAGCTGGCGGGGATCGGGCTTCGGTTTCGGCGCGCAGCCGGCGAGCAGGCCCGTGGTGACGATCGCGGAAACGATGAGCGAGGTGAATGACTTCATGACGATATCTCCCGGGTGTCAGCTGCAGGTCCAGCGCCAGGCGAACCAGTTGCCGCTGGGCCGCGCCATGGGTGCCTTCACGCGCTCGTTGTCACGGCGATTCTCGGCAGCGGCGGCCGTCGAATCGTTGGCGATCGCGACCGCGCAGACTTCGTCCTGCACGTCGATCAGGCCGGTGCTCATCCATGCCCAGGTCGCCGGCATCTCCGGGAACAGGTCGATCTTCACGATGAGGAGATCGATGCTGTATCCGACGGTGTATGCGCCGAACAAGCTGCCGCGGCTCGAACTGTCGAGCGTGTCGTGTGTGCGGTTGCCGGAGTGCCCGGTGGCCACGTGCAGTCCCTGGAACGGCGGGAACCAGTTCGTGCCCAGCGACACCAGGTCCATCGGGCAGCTCGCGTCGATGAACGCGAACTTCAGCCTGCCGGTGCCGTTACCCCACCGCGAGGAGTTGCCGATGTGCGTGTTGTTAGGCTGACCGTTGGTGCTGCAGACGAAGATGAAGTCGCCGTCGGCAGCCGCGGGGACGGGATCCTGGCAGATGCCGTGGCCGGCAAACAGGTAGACGTCCGGCAGGTCGCTGCCGCCCTGCGGCTCGAGGTCGGCGCCCGGTCCGTCGCGAAAATCCGAACCCCACACGTCGTTGTTGTCCCAGCGCGAGACGTTGATGAGGCCGGCGGAACCGTACCAGCCCCGGAACGCGGCGGCCTCGGGCACGGCGGCCGGAAGGCTGGGACCGCCGCAGGGGTTGGCGGGGTAGTCTGTTACCGCGCCGGTCGAATATCGTGTTTGCGCGCTGCAGACTCCGGCCATTCCGAGCAGGGATGCCGCGGCGATCCACGCGAATGAATTGCGCATGTGCGTTTTCCTTGTGCTGATCCGCGCGGCTTCGCGCCGCGGATGAGACGGAAAACTAACAACCCGCAGTTACGGATGAGTAACGCGGGTTCAGTGCGGCTTTTCGCCCGCGATCGTGGTGCGGTACATCTCGCGGTGATGGCCGCTGTAATCGTTGAACGCCTGGTGCACGCACAACCGGTTGTCCCACAGCGTCAGCGTGTCGGCTTCCCAGCGCAGCCGGCAGGTGAACGCCGGCTGGGTGATGTGCTCGACCAGGAAGCGCAGCAGCGGCGCGGCCTCGGCGTCTTCGAGACCTTCCAGGCCGATTGCGTATGCACCGTCGACGTACAACGCCTTCTCGCCGCTGACCGGGTGCGTGCGCAGCAGCGGATGCGAGGTGCCGCGGACTTTCGTGGCCAGGTGGGGCGGCAACTGCGCGAGCTCGCGGGTCGCCGCCAGCTGCCCGATCGGCGTCTCGTTGACCTGCACGTGGCGCTGCGCCGAGGCGAGCACGTCGCGCATGGAGAATTGCACGCGCAAGCCGCCGAGCATGTGCTGCATGGTCGGACTCAACATGCGCCAGGCCAGCGCCGAGTTCGCCCAGATCGTGTCGCCGCCGTACGGCGGCACTTTCACCGCGCGCAGCGTGCTGATCGCCGGCGGTTCGGGCAGAAACGGCGAGTCGGTATGCCAGCCCGAGCCGAACACCATGGCCGACTTGTCGTCGGCGTGTTTGATGACCGGTTGGACTTCGGGAAACCCGGGCACGCCGGCCGTATAGGCGTCTTCCGCGAAGGGGCCGAAGCGCCGGCTGAACGCCTTGTGCTCCGCGTGCCCGATGCGCTGGCCGCGGAAGAAGATCATCTTGTGTCGGAACAGCGCGTGCTGGATTTCGGCGAATGCGTCGTCGCTCGCGTCAGCCACGGAGACACCGCGGATCTCGGCGCCCATTGCGGCGGCGAGCGGGATCGCCTCGATGTGCCGGTAATTGGCGGAGGCGTTGTCGAAGCCGCCGTGCGGATGCAGCAACATGGAGGCTAGATTAGCGCGGCCCGCGTGCCGGCGTTCGCCCGTGAGCGCCAGTTCACCGACCGTTCAGTGCAGCGAACGGATACTGCCGGCCGTGTCCAGACTCCTGCATCGTCGTTTTGGACTTCGGCGGCCCGGCGCGGTTGCGGCCCTGGCGGCCTTCGTGCTCGTCACTGCCGCATGCGCCGTCGAGGCGGCCCGCCCCTCGGGCGCCACGCGCGAGCAGGTGCTCGAGCTCGTCAACGAGGCGCGCAGCAAGGGCCGGAGGTGCGGCACGGTGCGCTACGGCGTGGCGCCGCCGCTGAAAGCCTCGCGCCCGCTGAACGAGGCGGCCGCGCGCCACGCGGCGGACATGGCCCGCAAGAACTACTTCGAGCATCGTGGCAGCGACGGCAGCCAGCCGAAGGATCGTGTGCTGCGCGCCGGCTACAAGTCGCGGCTCACCGGCGAGAACATCGCGCTCGGACCCGAATCCGCGCGCGAAGTCGTCGACGGCTGGCTGGCGAGTCCCGGTCACTGCGAGAACATCATGGACCCGCGCTTCCAGGACATCGGCATTGGAATCGCCACCGGCCGCGGACGCGGCAAGATCTACTGGGTGCAGAACTTCGGCACGCCGCGCTAGATCCCCGCCGGTTTCCCGGCGGGGATCCCGTCGACTCAGAAGTCGAATATCGCGCGCAGGCTCCAGAAACGGCCCCGCGGGTTGTGCGTGCCCTGCACGTAGCCGTAGAGATCGTTGTTGCCGTCGCCGATCGCGAAGGGCGGCTCCTCGTCGAGCGCGTTGTCGACACTCAACAGCACCTTGATCTGCTCGGTGAAGTTGAAGCGCCCCTGCAGGTTCAGCGTCGTGAACGAACCCACCTCGCGCGTGTCGACCTCGTTGTAGTCGGGCACCGTGTCGAGGTTCGAGTCGGGCGCATCCTGGAACGCCCCGATGTAACTCACCGCCGCGAACAGGCCCCATTTCTCGTGATCCCAGTCCGCCGTGAGCGTCGCGCGATCCTCGGGATACTCGTACTCGCCGGTGACTTCACGCGTGATGAAATCGCCGAGAGGTCCGAGCTCCACGCGCTCGAAATCGAGCAGCCGGGTGTACACCAGGCCGAAGCCGAGCCGGCCGCCGCCCGCGTCGAAGCGGTATCCCAATTCGAGATCGATGCCGTTGGCAGACTGCTGGGCGATGTTGTCGAAGGTGGCATTGATCTGCTGCAGCGCCCCCAGCGTGTCACCCGGCAGCGGCGCGGCGCGGACACAGATGGTACTCGCCTGGTTGTTGCACTCCTGCTGGTAGATGAAGCCGATCGCCTCGTCGATCTTGTCGTCCTGGGTGATGTCCCAGTAGTCGATGCTGGCGTTCAGGCCGCCCTGCTCCCAGGACACACCGAAGTTGAAGGTCTCGGATTCCTCGGCCGTCAGGTTGGGATTGCCGGTGAACACGATGGTGTAGTCGGTGGGATCGCAGTACGCCGCGTTGTCGGCGCAACCGAACGAGTCCGAGAAGAAGCGCGATTCCTGCGACGGCCCGAGGCCGATCTGCGCCAGCGACGGCGCACGGAACCCGGTGCCCCAGGATGCGCGGAACGCCAGCGATTCGATCGGCGCGTAGCGCAGCGCGAGTTTCGGATTCGTGGTGCTGCCGAAGTCGCTGTAGTCGTCGTAACGCACGGCCGCGGACAGGTCCAGGCCCTTGAACAGCGGCACGGCGAACTCGAGGTACGCCGACCAGATGTCGCGCGCTCCGGCCGCCGAAACCGATTCGGTGCCGAAAATCAGGCCGCGCTGGAACTGGTCGTCCGGTACGTCCTCGACGCTCTCCTCGCGATACTCGAGGCCGGCGGCCATGCGCACCGCGTCGTCACCCATTTCGAACAATTCGCCCGAGAGCGTCGCGTCGTACATCGTGAGCTCCGACTTGCCGCGGCGGACCAGGCTGGTCGTGATCTGCTCGATGACGGACTGCGGATTCTCCGTGGCCCCGAACGGGTTGTAGGCGCCCGCGTCGAGCTGCTGCTGCAGGAAATCCGTGCGCACCCAGCCCATGGTGCGGTCACCGCTCTGCTCGGACTCGCTGCGCGCGCGTTGCACCGCGACTTCCCAGTCCCATTCGCCGAACTCGCCGCGCAGGCCGAGCACGCCGCGCAGGTTGTCCGTGGAGATGTCCCACTGACGCGCCCCCGCATCGGCCGTGCGGTAGCGGCTGATGCCGAGGGCGGTGGCGCCCGGGTACGGATTGCCCGGGTTGGTCGTGGGCACCGTGAGGCCCGCGCCTTCGTCGAGCGGCGTCGGCGCGCCCTGCGCGACGGAGTTGTTGTGCTGGGCGGCGGCTTCGAGAAACAGCTGCAGGCCACCGCCGAAATCCTGGTGCGCCAGCATCAATAGGCCGCCCCGCTCGGCCTCGGGGATCAGCAGGTTCCATGGGCCGAAGTCGTAGAGACAGGTCTGCCCGGTCGCCCCGGCGATGTCACCGGGCGGACAGGCCGGATCTCTTTCGATCACACCGTCGACGAAGAACCGGCCGGGGTACCCGCGCGAGGAACGCTGATCGAATCCGCCGCGCGCCGAGAGATTGGCACTGTCCAGGCCGCGTTCGCTGTTGGTCAGCGTGCTGTTCTTGAAGTAATCGAAGATGAACGTGACGTTGCTGTCCTCGCCACCCAGGCCCCACACCGCGGAGAAGTTCTGCTCGTCGTAACCGCTCTCGGTGGTGTTGCCGTACGCGGCGGACAGCTCGAGGCCTTCGAAGTCCTTGCGCAGGATGATGTTGATCACGCCCGCCACCGCGTCCGAGCCGTACACGGCGGAAGCGCCGTCTTTCAGCACTTCGACACGCTCGATCGCAGCGACGGGAATCGAGTTGATGTCGACGAAGTTGGTGGTGACGTTTTCCGCGAAGGAACTGATCGCGACGCGCCGGCCGTTCACCAGCACCAGCGTCGCGTCCGCACCCAGCCCGCGCAGGCTGACCGAGGCGGCGCCGTTGGCCGTCGAGTCCTGGTTGTTGCCGCGCGTGGAGAAGGCGCCGTTGCCATTCGACGGGATCTTCTCCATGAGCTGCTGCAGGTTCGCGTAACCCGCTTTCTCGATACCGGCGCGGTCGATGGTGTCGACCGGCGAGGAATTTCCGAAATCCGAAGTGCGGGCGATGCGCGAGCCCGTGACGATCACTTCCTCCTGCGGTTCGTCCGGTTGTTGGGCGAGCGCCGGCGCCGCCAGGATCGCCGCCAGTGCTCCGATACAAATGAGTCTTGGAACCAAAGCTTGAGTATTCATCCGAATCCCTCCAGAAGAATCGCCTTGTTGGTTTTTTGATGCGCCCGCGCAACAGTTACGGGTCACCCCCGGGGCCAAAGAACCGGCCCTCACATGGGCCGGAATCTTCTGCCTCGTTTCAGTCGGTGTCAAAAGTTCTGAAAATCAAGGACTTCTCTGACATTCGCAGCAGCCGGAAGGCGGCCCGATGCGGGTAATAAGCGCCAAAGCGACAGAACGAAAGATTGCTGCGCTGGAGCCACGACTGGCATTCTGCGTATGAAACACAAGCCGCGGGGAAGCGGCATCGGGAGCAGATCATGCGTGACGCCAAGCCGGCTCAGATGTGGCCCTTCGTTGTTCTCCTCTCCTGCGCGACGGGAGCACTCGCCCAACAACCCGCACCGCCCGACGGAGATTCGGACGAGCCGATCGAAGAAGTGGTGATCACGGGGTCGCGCATCCGGCAGGACGAGAAGGGATTCGCGAATCCGGTGACCACGCTGTCGGCCGATGCCATCGTTCAGTCGGGCAAGGATCTTGCGGATTTCCTCGCGCAGAGTCCCGCGCTGGTGGGATCGACCACCGGCGACCTCACGGCGGGATCTAACTACGACTTCGGCGAGGTCGGCCTGAACCTGCTCGACCTCCGGCACCTCGGCGTCGACCGCACGCTGGTGCTGGTCGACGGGCGCCGCCACGTCTCCGGCCTTGCCGGCTCCGCGGCGGTGGACATCGACGCAATTCCCATGGAGCTGGTCGAGGCCGTCGACGTGCTCACCGGCGGAGCCTCCGCGATCTACGGCGCCGATGGTGTATCGGGCGTCGTCAATTTCCGCATGAAGAAGAATTTCGAAGGCATCTCGTTCCGCGGCCAGACCGGCGTGTCGAACGAGGGCGACGGCGACAGCCTGTATGCGGCGCTGACCGCCGGCATGAATTTCAGCGAGGGCCGCGGCAACGTCGCCTTCGCGTACGAATACAGCTCGGACGATCGCGTCAACGACCAGGATCGCAGCTACCTGCGTCCGCCCGCCGCTGCCTATCTGTTCCAGAACCAGGACGACCTCGACGACTCGCCCGACCTGCCCGATCTCATTCCCTACGACGACGTGCGCTACGCCGACAGCGCGCCCAACGGCGCGGTGGACTTCGACTTCGACTATCTATCCGACTTCGAGGGCGACGGCGACGTCTACGATCGTGGCTTCGAGCTGGTCAACGCCGGCGGCTACACGCAGGGCGGTTCCAGTACCAACATCGACGGCTACCAGGGCGACCTGTTCCCCGAGCTCGACCGCCACGTCTTCAACCTGCTCGGCCACTTCGACGTCAACGACAAGCTCACGGTCTCCGCGGAAGCCAAGTACGTGCGCTCGCACGCGCTCTCGCTGGCGCAGCCGACCTATGACTTCTACCTCCACATGAAGGCCAGCAACCCGTTCATGCCGCAGGTCATCCGCGACGCCATCATTCCGGGAGAGGCCGCCATCGCGCTCGAGGACCCCACCGCAGAGGATGGCGTCTGGATGACGCGCGACAACTTCGACATGGGCATCAACACCGAGGATGCGCTGCGCGAAACGCTGCGCGGCGTGCTCGCGGTGAACGGCGAAATTTCGGACAACCTGCGGTATGAAGCGTCGTACGTCTACGGCGAGACGCGCAGCGAGATCACGGAGAACAACAATCGCCTCGAGGAGAACTGGCTCGAAGCCATCGACGTGATCAGCGATCCGGGGACTGGCGCGCCGGTGTGCCGTTCGGGGAATCCCGCCTGCGTGCCGTACAACGTCTTCGGCAACGGCGTGCGGGATCCGGCCGCGATCGACTACGTCACCATCGACAGCCTCTCGCACACCAAGGTCACGCAGCAGGTAGTCTCCGGCTCGCTGTCCGGCGACTTCGGCTCGCACCTCGAGTTGCCCGGCGGCTCGATCGGCTTTGCAGTGGGTGCGGAATACCGCCGCGAAACCAGCGACTCCGATCCGGCCCAGGAAATCGTCGACGGGCTGACGTGGTTCGGCGCCATTGCACCCGCGCATGGCAGCTTCGACGTCACCGAGCTCTTCGCCGAGATCAACCTGCCGGTGCTCGTCGACGCGCCCTACGCGAGCCGCCTGTCGTTCGGCGCTGCGTTCCGCGCCTCGGACTACAGCACCATCGGCCAGACGAACTCCTGGAAGGTCGACTTCGTGTATGCGCCGGTGGAGTCGGTCTCGTTCCGCGGCACCTACGCCCAGGCAGTGCGCGCGCCGAACATCGCCGAGCTCTTCACGCCGCAGACCACCTCGTACAACTTCATCACCGATCCCTGCGACATCCAGGAGCTCAACAACGGCACCGGCACGCGCGAAGCCAATTGCGCCGAGCTGCTGACCAGCCTCGGAATCGACCCGACCACATTCGCGCCGTCGAATTCGCCGCAGGCAACCCTGTTCACCGAAGGCACGTTCGGCGGCAACAGCACTCTCACCGAAGAGACCGCAACCACCTGGACGGCGGGCGTGGTGTTGCGGCCGGAATTCGCGCCCGGGCTGAGCGTGGCGCTCGACTGGTACGACATCCAGATCGAGGATGCCATCAACACGCCGCAAGCCGAGGAGCTGGCCGAGCTGTGCGTCGATCAACCCACACTCGACAACCCGTTCTGCCCCGGCATCACGCGCAATGGGACGACGGGATTCATCACCGGCTTCGTCGTGCAGCCCGACAACGTCGCTGCGTTCAAGACCGCCGGGCTCGACATGAACATCGACTACCGGCTGCCCACCGAGAACAACGGCGAGTTCAGATTCCAGCTCGTTGGCGGCTACCTCGACCAGCTCGAGTTCGTGGCCACTCCCGGCGCCGACGTCGATGACGACTTGCTCGAACAGTACAACCCGAAGTGGTCGGCGACATTCGACGCGAACTGGAACCACGGCCCGTTGACTGTCGCGTATGGCATCAACTGGTTCAGCGAGACCGACCGCTTCACGCGCGAAACGCTGGCCGGCGATCCCGACTACGCCGATCCGCGTTACTTCAAGGTGCGCGCGAAATGGGAGCACGAAATCAGCGCGGCCTACGACATCAACGACCAGATCAACATCTACGCCGGCATCAACAACCTGCTCGATGAGAAGCCGGCGTTTGAATACGCGTCGTACCCGGTGTCGGCGATGGGTCGCTATTACTACCTGGGTGCCAGGTTCGACTTCGGCGCCGCCGGTCGATGAGAGTCGTGAACCGGAGCCCGGGCGCGCTATTGCTGGCCGCCCTGGCCCCGGCTTGCGCGCTGGCCGCGACGCCATTCGCGTTCGAGGATTACTACCAGCTGGCGTCGGTCGGCGAGCCGGCGTTCTCACCTTCCGGCTCGACCGTCGTCTACACGGTTTCGCGCCACGACGCGAAACTCGATCAGGGCAACAGTGATCTGTGGTCCGTGGCGTGGAGCGGCGGCGCGCCGCGGCAGCTCACGAAGACCGCCAAGGTCAGCGAGTCGCAGCCGCGTTTCGCGCCCGACGGCAAGGCTATCTACTATCTCAGCGACGCCGGCAAGGATGAAGAGACGCAGTTGTGGCGCATGTCGGCGAGCGGGCGTGGCGCGCGACAGGTCACGAAGATTCCCGGCGGAATTCGCGATTTCGAGCTGGCGCCCGACGGCAAACGGGCCGTCGTGGTGGCCGACGTCGGCCGCAACGTCGGCAGCAAGGCCGAGACCACTCCGCCCATCGAAACCGAAAGATTCCTGTTCAAGCTCGACGGCGAAGGCTACCTCGACGATCGCACGCGGCAGCTGTTCATTGTCGACCTCGGCAGCGGCAAGCCGACGCAATTCACGCAGGGCCTGCGAGATCACTGGCATCCCGCCTGGTCGCCCGACGGGCTGTCCATCGCCTACACCGCGAAGGAGCGTGGCGAGACCGACCGCGATTCCAACTACGATGTGTTCGTCCAGCGCGTCGACTCGGCGGAACGCCGCAAGATCAGCACCTCACCCGGACCGGACGACGATCCCGACTGGTACGCGCGTCCCGAGTGGTCGCCGGATTCGCGCCGCGTGTTGTGGCTCGAGGGCGGCGACAGCAAGTGGATCTACTACGCGACCGCGCAGCTCGCCATCGCGGATGTCGTCAGCGGCGAAGTGACGCGACCGGCGCGCATCGATCGCTGGTTCTATTACCCGCGGTTCGCGCCGGATGGCTCCATCCTGTCGCTGATCGAGCTCGACCGCGACACCTGGCTGGCGCGAATCGATCCGGCGAGCGGCAAGATCGAATACCTGACGGGCGGGAGCCGATTCGCCTACGGATTCGCGGCGGCGCCCGACGGACGGATCGTCGTGCTGGAAGGCGACGTGAACTCGCCCTACGAGATCTTCGCTGTCGATGGGCATCGGCGGCTCACGCATCACAACGCCTGGACGGAGTCGCGCGCGCAGGGTGAGGTGCGCGACATTGCTTTCAAAAGCGGCGACACCGAGATCCACGGCTACGTGACCCTGCCGCCCGGATTCGATGAGTCGAAGCGCTATCCCGTGCTGGCCTACCTGCACGGCGGGCCTGTCTACCAGCACAGTCACGAGTTCGACCTGCCGGCCCGGCTGTATGCTGCTGCCGGCTACGCCGTGCTGGCGATCAATCCGCGCGGCTCATCGGGCCGCGGCTTCGAATTCTCGCGCGCGATTTTCGCCGATTGGGGCAACCTCGACGTGCA
>Ga0315910_10003644_pt1 | contig 13045 bp, 12 predicted proteins | sample EdamamesoilMG_FD_204470 | JGI IMG/M metagenome (GOLD analysis project Ga0315910, IMG submission 204470) | Garden soil microbial communities collected in Santa Monica, California, United States - Edamame soil | ecosystem: Environmental > Terrestrial > Soil > Garden | place: USA: California... | reverse complement strand
CGTAGCGCGACTCCAGCACCGCGAGGAACAGGTCTTCCTTGTTGCCGTAGTAGTAGTACAGCATGCGCTTGTTGGCGCCGGCGCGCTCGGCGATGCGGTCCACACGCGCTCCGCCCAGCCCGTAGTGCGCGAACTCCTCCAGCGCCGCGGCGAGGATGCGGCCGCGGTTGCGTACAGGATCGCGGCGCGAAGCGCCGCGATTTGCCGGATCACGGCGTGCCGCGCTCTTAATCGTTCTTGGCACCGACGTCTTTGGCGATCTTGCCGATCTTGTTGACTTCCGACGCGAGGAACCGGCCGAGCTCCTCGGGCGTGCTGCTCGCGGCGTCCGTGCCGAACGACAGGAACTTGTCCTTCACCTCCGGGATGGCCATCGCCTTGACGATCTCGGCGTTCAGGCGCTGAACCACCTCGCGCGGCGTGCCGGCGGGCGCCATCACCGCCTGCCAGGTCGAGATGTCGAAGCCCGGCAGCGCGCTCTCGGCCAGCGTCGGCAGCTCGGGCACCATCGCGGAGCGCTTCGCGGTGGTCACCGCGATCGCGCGCAGCTTGCCGGCCTTCACCTGCGTGATCACGTCCGAGATGTTGGCGAACATCACCTGCGCCTGCCCGGAGAGCATGTCGGTCACCGCCGGCACCCCGCCCTTGTAGTGCACCGTCACCCAGTCCAGGCCCGCGGCCTGCTTGAACGCCTCGCCCGCGAGTCGCGTCAGCGTCGCCGCGCCGGGCGAGGCCAGGTTCAGCTTGCCGGGGTTGGCCTTCGAGTAGGCGATGAGTTCCTGCGCATTGGCCGCCGGCACGGCCGGATTCACCACCACCATGATCGGCACCGTCGCCACCAGCGACACGGGCGCGAAGTCTTTCACCGGATTCCAGCCGAGCTGCGGGAAGAATGCGGGCGCCGTGGCGAACGAGGTCGCCGCCATGAACAGCGTATAGCCGTCGGGCGCGCTCTTGGCGACGAATTCGGCGCCGATGTTGCCGCTCGCGCCGGGTTTGTTGTCCACCACGATCGGCTGGCCGAGCGCTGCGGAAAGTCTTTCGCCCAGCGCGCGCGCCGCGAGGTCGGTGGAGCCGCCTGGCGGGAACGCCACCACCATGCGAATCGGCTTGTTGGGATACTGCGCGGCGACGAACGCCGACGTGAACGCGAGTGCCGCTGCGAGGAGGATGCGAATCATGGGTGTCTGCCTTTACTCTGCCTTGATATTGGCGGCCTGGGCCACCTTCTTCCATTGTGCGATCTCCGCACGCAGGTACTGATCGAACTGTGCACTGCTGCCCGGCGCGATGTCCATGCCCAGGCCGGCGAGTTTCTCGCGCACATCGGGCATGGCGAGCACCACGGCGACATCGCGGTTGATGCGCGCCACGGTCTCCGGCGGCGTGCCGCCGGTGGCGAGGAGACCCTGCCAGACCGAGACGTCCAGCCCCGGCGTGACCGTTTCGGCGAGGGTCGGCACCTCGGGCAGCAAGGGCGAGCGCTTCGCGGTCGTCACGGCGATCGCCTTCATGCGCCCGGCCTTGATCTGCGGCAGGGCTTCCACCAGGTTGACGATCATCGCCTGCACTTCGCCCGCCATCACCGCCTGGCCCGCCGGCGCGCCGCCCTTGTAGGGCACGTGCAGGAAATCCAGGCCGGCGGACTGCTTCACCAGCTCGAAGGCGAGGCGCTGTCCGGTCGCGGGTCCCGGCGAGGCATAGCTCAGCTTGCCGGGGTTCGCCTTCGCGTACTGCACGAATTCTTTCGGTGTCGACGCGGGCAGCGCAGGATTCACCACCAGCAGGTTGGGAATCGACGACACGAACACCACCGGCACGAGGTCCTTGAACGGATCGTAGGGGAGCTTTTCGTAGACCGCGGCGCTGACTGCGAGCGCGGTGGTGGCGAGCAGCAGCGTGCGCCCATCGGGCGCGCTCTTGGCGACGTACTCGGTGCCGATGTTGGCGCCGGCGCCCGGCCTGTTCTCCACCAGCACCGGCTGCTTCCACATCTCGGAGAGCTTCGGCGCGACGAGGCGCGCCGTGATATCGGTCGAGCCGCCGGGCGGAAAGGCGACGACGATCTTGACGGGATGGGAAGGAAACGGCTGCGCGAACACAGTCGACGTGAAGAACGTGAGAGCAAGAGCAAGAAGCTTCATAGCGCGTATTTCCTCACCTTGGTTTCGTCGATCTCGATGCCGAGGCCGTGCCCCGGCGGCACGAGCGCGGTCTGGCGCTCGACGGGGAACGGCGTTTTCAGGTAGTCCTCGGCGATGAACTGCGGGCCGTTCAGGTCCACCGGGTCGGTGATGCCGTAGGCGGCGAAAAGGTGCACCGACGCGGCAAAGCCGATCGGCGCGTCCTGCAGGCCGGAGCCGATCAGCTTCAGGCCCGCGTTCAGCGCGAGGTCGCACATCTGGCGCGCATAGTGGATGCCGCCGACCTTGGACACCTTGATCGCCAGGCCCTCCACCGCTTCGCGGCGGATCAGTTCCACCAGCAGCGGGATGCCCATGGCTGCTTCGTCCAGCGCGATCGTCATGGCGGTCGCCGACAGCAGTTTCTTCATGCCGTAGAAATCCGTCATCGCCACCGGCTGCTCGAAGAGGGTCACGCCGAGCTTTTCGAAGGCCTTCGCCATGCGCATGGCCTCTTCCAGCGTGTAGGCCTGGTTCGCATCCGGCCAGACGTACGACTGCGGCGCGGCCTCCTTCACCGCCTTTACGAGTTCGACGTCGATCGCCTTGTGGTGGCCGACCTTCACTTTGAAGCCTTCGTAGCCCTCTGCGAGGCCCTGCTTGGTGATCTTCGCGGCTTCTTCCGGCGTCGCCGCCGACACCAGGCGCGCGAGCCTCACGCGGTCGATGCGCTTCGCGCCCAGCCAGGCCTGCAGCGGAATGCCCAGGCGCCGGCAGACGAGGTCGTGCAGGGCGACGTCCAGCGCGCACTTGGCGACCGGCTGCCCGGGATCCAGGCCCGTGGCAAGCTCGGTGTTCATCTTCGCGTGCGCGCCCGCAATGTCGAAGATGTCGTGCTTCATGAGCGCCGGCGCGAGGTATTCGCGGATCGACGTGATGCAGGACTCCAGCGTCTCCGCCGACCAGCGGCGCGACGGGCCGGCTTCGCCCCAGCCCACGTTGCCGTCGGCATCGGTGATTTTCACCAAAGCGACGCGCTTGCCCTCGTCCAGCGTGCGCGACGGTCCACGCGGCAGCGTCAGCACCGCCTTCATCGGCAGGCGCACGGGAAACACTTCGATTTTTTTTATGTTCATGAATAGTTGAGGAACACGGGGCTGGCCCAGGCAAGGTGGCCATTCTTCTGGCGCGCCCTGAGATAAACATAGGAAGACTTTCCGGCCGGCACCTCCAGCGTGCAGCGGCCGGCGACCGAGGAGGCGGCCAGCGGCACGATGCGGTGCCATTGCCAGCCTTCCTTCGGAAACGGCCCGGTGAAGAGGTTCTGCGAACCGCGCGCGAGTTCGGCCAGCGCCGCGCTCGCGTTCTGCGCCACCGGCTCGGTGAGGGTGAGTTCCAGCGCGGCATCGGCGCTCGCTTCCAGCTCCAGCACCACGCTCTGGTTCGGATTCTCGCGGTAGGCGTTGCGCCGCGAGGTGTAGGAGCGGATCGCGAGTCCCGCGTCGCCGCGGCGCTCGAAGCGGTGGCGGCGCTGCTCGTCGAAGGGCATGCTGGCGAGGCAGGGAAAGAAGCGCGCGATGCGCCCCTTCGTGAGCTTCACCTGCATCGCCCAGTCGCAGATGCGCTCCAGCGCCAGCGCGCCCCAGGGGCCCCAGCCCCATTCCAGCCGCAACTGTATCGGCCTGGAAAAATCCACCGGCGTTTCTTCCGCATGCGCGCGATGCACGACGCGGCCGTCCTGCACGATCTCGACGACGTCGAGTTCGTCGCGGCCGCGCACGGCGAAATCGACGTCCACCTGCTTTCCCGCGGCGACTGTCGCGCCCATCGGCGCGCCGTTCGCCGTGAAATCCACTTCGATGCGATCGCCGGTGAGCGCATAGGTGCGGCGCGCGCGCACCGCTTCCAGGATCGCGGGACGCGACAGGTCGGTCGCGAGCGCCGCCATCAGCCCTTCGCCGTAGGCGCCGGGAAAGCCCGCGTGATCGTCGGACGAAGCGACGAAACCGAAACGCTTGCCGGCATCGAGCGCCGCGCGCGCCGTGTTCGCGGTCTCCCGCCCGCCCATGGAATGGGTATAGAAGGCGTAGGGACCGCGGTCGTCCTCGGAATTGCCGTGCTCGGAGAAAATTTCCACCACCGGCGTGCAGTCCTCACGAAACACGTCCCAGTTCACGCCGCGGTGGCCCTTCGGGTAGGCCAGGTGGTGCGGAATCATGAGCGCGCGCTCTTCGACGCAGAAGCGGCGCAGCTTCTCCGGATCGGATGAATAGAAGATCGGCCGGTTGTCTTCCGGAAACACCACGCACTGGTCTCCCCACTGCGAGGAATGCCACTCGAAGCCGAGGAAGGCGCAGAATTCTCCGTCGCGGTTGCCGTCGGCGATGACCTGCTGCACGCGCGGCCACGTGTCCTTGAGGCGCTTGAAGCCGTCGATCCAGTGGCGCTCGCGGCCGCCTTCCATCGCGGGCATGTCGTGCCAGCTCGAGTGGCCGGTAAACGCGAAAAAATCCAGGTGCGTGCGTGCAATCTCCAGCGAGCGCTCGATCGACCCGACACCATAGCCATGCGCATTGTGGTTGTGGATGTCCCCGTAGAGGATCATTCCATGCCCAGCAGCTTGTAGATGCGGCGTGTGTACTCGCCGAAGCGCTCGTGCGTCTTCATGTCCAGCGTGCGCGGCCGCGGCAGGTCGATCTCGAAATTGTCGGCCATGCGCGCCGGGCCTGCGGTCAGCACCACCACGCGCGTGCCGAGGAACACCGCCTCCGAGATGCCGTGCGTGACGAAGACGATGGTCTTGCCGGCTTCCTTCCAGATGCGCAGCAGCTCCAGGTTCATCTTCTCGCGCGTGAGCGCATCGAGCGCGCCGAAGGGCTCGTCCATCAGCACGAGCTTCGGGTCGTGCACGAGCGAGCGGGCGATCGCCGCGCGCTGCTGCATGCCGCCGGAGAGTTCGTACGGATACTTGTCCTCGTAGCCCGCAAGGCCCACCAGCGCGAGAAGATTCCTGGCCCTTTCCCGGGACTCGTTTTGAGGCAGCCCCAGGATCTCCGCGGGCAGGAGCACGTTTTCCAGAATCCTGCGCCATTTGAGGAGCAGCGGCGCCTGGAACACCATGCCGACGTCGCGCGAGGGATCGAAGGAATGCGTCGCCGAACCGATCTTCAGCTCGCCGCCGTCGTGCGGATGCAGGCCGGCGAGGATCTTCAGCAGCGTCGACTTGCCGCAGCCCGAGGGCCCGACCAGCGACACCAGCTCGCCCGGCATGACGTCGAAGGTCGCGTCCGAGACCGCAAGATGCTCCTTGCGTCCGGTCCGGTAAGTCTTGCTGACCCCCTTCATGCGGATAAAAGGCTCAATTGACACGTGCGTCCTTTACGACAAGAAGTTTCTCCAGGCCCAGCACCAGCCCATAAAGCAGCATGCCAAGCAGCGTAATCAGGATCACGGCCATGAACATCGCCGGCGTATCCAGCGTGACCTGCACCTGCAGCATGAGGTAGCCCAGGCCCTTGTCGGAGCCGAGGAACTCGCCCACGATCGCGCCCGCCACCGCGAGAATCGCCGCCACCTTCATGCCGGAGAATATGTACGGCAGCGCGCCCGGCAGCTGGATCTTGGTGAACAGCTGCCAGCGCGAGCCCTTCAGCGATTTCACGAGGTCCAGCAGCTCGGGCTCGACCTCGCGCAGGCCGCGCGCAGTGGTGAGCAGGATCGGGAACACGCAGATCGAGAACGCCATCAGGGTATTCGGGAACACGCCGTACTTGAACCAGACGATGATCAGCGGCCCGAGCGCCACTTTCGGGATCATGTTGAGCGACACCAGCAGCGGCATGAAGAAGGATTCCAGCGCCTTCGACCAGCTGAACAGCAGCGCCAACGCGACGCCCACCGCCAGCGCGAGGAAGTAGCCGCCGAAAATTTCGGTGGCAGTGACCGAAATGTTGGTCCACCAGCTGTAGTTCGGCTGCAAGAGTGCGTTCAGAGTATCGATCGGCGAAGGCATGACGAAGCGCGGCACGTTGCCGAGCGCGACGAACAGGTACCAGGCCAGCAGCAGGGCGACATGCGCGAGGATCGCAAGTACGTAGCGGCGCGCGATGTCGTTCATGTGACCCTCAGGAACAGGTTCGCGTCGTAGGGCAGCGCGGGATTCACGAAGGCGTTGTCGTTGCGCACGTAATGCAGCGCGCAGGCGCGGCGCCAGCGCGTGGAGTGGTTCGGACCGGACTGGTGCAGCACGCCCCCATGGTGGAACGATACCCCGCCCTTTGGCACCGGCGCCGGCGTCAGTTGCGTCGCCGACTCCGGAGGCACCTGGAGATTGAAGGGTTCATCGGCTGGCGAAAAATGCGGGATCACCGGGCGGCGATGGGAGCCCTCGCCGAAGAACATGCAGCCGTTCTCCACGGTGGCGTCGTCGAAGGCGATCCAGGCGGTGATCAGCGCCTCGGGGTCGCGCGGGCCGAAGTAGAAATTGTCCTGGTGCGGCGGCTTGGGCCCGCCGCCTTCGGGCGGCTTGAAGAAAATCTGGCTGAAATACACCGACACGCCCCTGCCGATCACGCCCTCCACCAGGGACACGAGGCGCGCATCCTGTGCCAGGCGCTTCACCGACGCGCGGAAATGATGCGGGTTGTCCAGTTTGCGAAGGACTGCTTTCGCCTTCACGCCGCCGTCCAGGTACCAGCGCCGCTGCGCGGCCGGCAGCTCGCGCAGGAACTCCTCGCCCCAGCGGCCGATGTCTTCCACGGCCGCGTCCATCTCGGCGGGCGTGAACACGCCGGGCACTGTGTAATGTCCGCTTCTTTCATAAACCGTTTTTTCTATGAAAGCCATCTGGAAAGATTCGCTTTCACGAAAGCGTCGTCGTTCATCTCGGGATAGGCGGCGTAGACGCGGTCGATTTCGGCCGCCTGGCCGGGCGACAGCCTTTCCTTCGGATCCAGGCACCAGATGCCCTCGAGCAGCCCCTGGCGGCGCAGCACCTCGTGGCAGCCCGGGATGCAGCCGGCAAAATCGTTCGCGACATCGAAAAACGCGCTGTTGGCGTCCGTGACTTTGGAATCCAGCGCCAGAATTTCCGTATTGATTTCTTTCAGGTTCTGAATCCGCGCGAGAAGTTCAACCGCGCCTTTCGTCCAGACACTCCAATGCCCGAGCAGCCCGCCCTTGATCCTGACCGACACCGACTCACTGCCGCGCTTCGCCACCAAGGGGCACAGGAGATCCAGCACGATATGGTCGTCGTTCCCGGTGTAGAGCGTCACGCGATCTTCTGCCTTCGCGGCGACCAGGCCTTTAACCACGTCGAGCGTGCGGTAGCGGTTAAATGGCGCGATCTTCACCGCAATGACGTTGTCGATTTCACAGAAGCGGCGCCAGAACTCCACCGGCAGGTGGATGCCGCCGACGGCGGGCTGCAGGTAGAAGCCGACCAGCGGAATTTCCGCGGCGACGGCGGCGCAGTGCGCGACCAGTTCGTCCACCGATGCGCCCTTCATGGGCGCGAGCGACAGCATGCCGGCGTGGTAGCCGTGAGAGAGAGCGACCGCCGCTTCGATTTTCGCCTGCGCCGTCTTGCCCGACAGGCCGGCGATCATCACCAGCGGGCGCTTGCACCAGGATCGTGCCTCGTCGGCCGCGAGCTTCAGCACCGGTTCGTACATCCCCAATTCGCGAATGGCGAACTGCGTGGCGTGCACGCCCACCGCAAGGCCGCCGGAGCCCGCGTCCAGGTAGTAGCGCGTGAGCGCGCGCTGGCGCCGCGGGTCGAGCCGCCGCGCCGCGTCCAGCGCGAGGGGGTGCGCCGGAATGACGGTGCCGCGACGCAACAGCGCGAGCGTTTCAGCGGGCAGCTGGGAGCGGTGCATGGTGTTAACCAGGTGGTTACTCGATGGTAACATCGCCTCTTCCGAATTGAGGAGGCTCCATGCGCCATTTCATCCTTGCCGTCGCGGCCGTGCTGATCTCGGCGCCCGCCGCCGCGCAGCAGAAACTCGACTTCATCCTCAACTGGGTTCCGGGCGGCGACCACGCCCCGTACTACTACGCGAAAAAGCAGGGCTGGTATGCGAAGGAAGGCATCGACCTGAACCTCGAGCCCGGCAAGGGCTCGGCACTGGCGACGCAGAAAGTCGGCGCCGGCGCGAATCCGATCGGCCTGGCCGACATGGGCGGCGTGCTGGTGGCCAAGGGCAAGGGCGCCGACACGGTGGCGGTATTCAACGTCTACGCCAACTCGCCGCAGGGCATGTACTGGCTGAAGAGCTCCGGGATCAAGGGCATCAAGGACTTCCCCGGCAAGAAGATCGGTAACCCGGCCGCCGACGGCGCGCGCACCATGTGGCCCGCCCTCGCCAAGGCGAACGGCGTGGACCCGAAATCCGTGACCTGGGTGAACATCGATGCCAACGCCAAGCTCTCGGCGCTCAAATCGAAGGCGATCGACGTGACCACGTCGTTCTACAACATCCACCACGTGTTCCAGAAGGAACTTGGCGCCGACATGGGCTTCCTCGCGTGGCGCGAGGTCGGCCTCAATCCCTACGGCAACTCGGTGATCGTGAACGCGGAGTTCCTGGCCAAGAACAAGCCGCTGATCGACAAGTTCGTCAAGGTGTCGCAGCGCGCCTTCGCCGCCTGCGTGAAGGATCCGAAGCCCTGCGTGCAGGCGCTGATCGACGCCAACGGCGCACTCAGTTTCGATAACGAGCTGGTGAACTGGCAGCTGGTGGAAGTGCTGATGAGCGACAAGACTTCGCGCGAAGTCGCGCTCGGCATCCACGATGACGCGCGCATGAAGGCCGACTACGAGCTGGTGCGCGACTACGTCGGCATCGACAAGCCCTTCGACGTCAAGACCACCTACACCAACGAGTTCCTCGATCGCTCGGTCAAGATGACGAAGTGACGCCGCAGTAGCGGCGTCATCCCCGCTGTTTTAGGCGGGGATCCAGGTTTTTGTCTAGCCCAGTTCCGGGCCGGCCGGGCAGAACACCAGTCCGGGCTCGCCCGGAGCCGGCCCCGCCGCGGTTCCCCCCCCGGGGCCATGCACCATGCGCGTGAAGGGGCGCTGGTACGCAAATCCCTGCGCCTGCGCCCAGGCCTGCAGCGCGGGCGCATGGTCCGCGATGTCCGCGTACACCGGCGGCCGCGCGCCCAGTAGCGCTGCGTTCAGCAGCCGGGTCGCCGTGGGCTCGTCCTCCGCGACCAGCGGTCCGACCTGGATGGCTTCGCGGCCGTCGCGCCCCAGCACGAATCCCTCGAGCCGTCCGCCGCTTTCGGCGAGCAGCGCGGCCTGCGGCAGGCGTGACGCGAGATTGCGCAGCAGCCGCTCGCGGCTCGCGCCAAAGGCGCGCAGGTCGAGCGCGAGGATTGCGGACCAATCGGCCGCCTGTATGGGGCGTACGCCTTGTTCAGCCTGGAATATCCCCGAGGGCGCGGCCAGCGCATAGCGCTTGAAACTCCAGCGATCATGGAAGCCTTCCTGCACGTAGACCGCGTGCCCTGCCGGCGTCGCGTCGAGAATCGAGATCAGGCCCAGCCGCGCATTTTCCCGTAGGGCCTTTTTCAGAAGTTGCGTCGCGTAACCCTTGCGGCGTTGCTCCGGCAGCACCAGCACCATGCTGATCCAGGCGAAGCAGGCGCCGTAGGGCAGCACGATGGTGGAGGCACCGAGCGTGCCGTCGCCGAGCGTGATGCCCCAGCCCCGGCCGATGGCGAGCATCACGCGCCAGTCGGCCTCGTTCTGGTTCCAGTGCGCGGATTTCGAGAGCGCCAGGCAGCCGGCGAGATGCCGGTCGTCCAGTGCGTGTTCAGTACCGTCAGTACTTGCCGTCACGCGTCTCGAAGTGCGTCGGCTTGCCCAGCCCGGGCATGCCCTGCGCGATCCAGTGCGCCTGCCAGTCGATCATCTGCGCGAGCGGCACCTGCGCCGGCCCGAGCAGCGCCTGCGCCGCGCGCGTATCCACCAGCCAGGCGGTCGGCGCTTCCTTGCCGGTGATTTCCACTTTCCTGCCGAAGCGCTTGGCGAACTCCTGTGCGAGCCAGCGCACGCTCACCACCTCCGGGCCGCTCACGTTCAGCGGCGAGGTCGGCGATGTGCAATGCGCGAGCAGGCGCAGCGCCTGTTCGTTCGCCTCGCCCTGCCAGATCACGTTGACATGGCCCATGGTCACGTCGACCGGCTCGCCTGCGAACACTTTCGCCGCCACGTCGTGCAGCACGCCGTAGCGCATGTCGATCGCGTATTCGAGCCGCAGCAGGCGGCCCGGCGTGCCGTGCGTGATCGATCCGTACTCGAACGCCTTCTCGCGGCCGACGCAGGAGGTCGCGTAGTCGCCCGGCGGCGGCAGCGCCGGCGTACCTTCCGGCGCCCCCGCGCCGGTCACCTCGGCGAACGGATAGACGCAGGCCGTTGAGAACACCACGCTGCGGGATTCCCGGAACGTGTCGGCGACCATGTAGGGCACGCGCACGTTCATCGCCCAGGTAAAGGCGGCATTCCCGGCCGCGCCGAATTTGTGGCCGGCCATGAACACCAGGTTCGGCGCGCGCGGCAGGCGCTCCAGCGCGGCGCGATCGAGCAGGTCGCAGGCGATGCACTCGACGCCCTGGCCCTCGAGTTTTTCGCGCAGACCTTTCTCCGAGAAGCGCGCCACGCCGATCACGCGCCGCCCGGGCGCGGCGCGCTTGGCCATGCGCGCCAGCGTCGGGCCCATCTTGCCGCCGACGCCGAGGATCAGGATGTCGCCCGGCGCGCGCGCGAGGTCGGCGGCGAGCGCCGGCGAGGGGCGCGTCATGAATTCTTCGAGCGCGGCGGCATCGGCGAAGTTAACCATCCGGTGAATTATAATCATCACGATGAAAGCGCCGAAAATAAAAACCACCGTGGTCGGTTCCTATCCGCTGCCCGACTGGCTCGCCGCCGCGCCCTCGGAGCAGGCGCTCGAGGACGCAATGCGCGTGGTGATTCACACGCAGGAGGCCGCCGGCATCGACCTGGTCTGCGACGGAGAACTCTACCGCTTTGACCTGAACCATCCCGAGACCAACGGCATGATCGAGTACTTCACGCGGCCGATGCACGGCATCCGCGGCGCGATCGGCTTCTCCGAATGGCTCGCGTACTCCAAAGGCGCCGGCATGCGCTTTCGCGCCAAGCCGCCCGGCGTGGTCGAGGGCCCGGTGTCCGCCGGCACGCTCAACCTGTCGCTCGCCTGCGCGCGCGCGAAGCGGCTCGCCGGCCGGCCGCTCAAGTTCACGCTGACCGGGCCGCACATGCTCGCCAAGACGCTGCACGACCTGCACTACCGCAGCCCCGAGAAGCTCGCGCACGCGATCGCGGATGTCCTCGCCGCGCAGGTGAAGCACCTGGACGCGGACGTGATCCAGGTGGACGAAGCCAACCTGCCGGGCCATCCCGACGAATGGAAGTGGGCCGCGGAGACCATCAACAAGGTGCTGAAGGCCGTGCCGAAGAAATCGAAAGCGGCCGTGCACCTGTGCTTCGGCAATTACGGCGGGCAGAGCATCCAGAAAGGCGGCTGGAGCCAGCTGATGGATTATCTGAACGCGCTGAAGGTGGACCATATCGTCATGGAAGTCGCGCACCGGCCGGCCGAGGAATTGGCGGTGTTCAAGGGCCTGCGGCGCGACATCGGCTTCGGCCTGGGCGTGGTGGACATCAAGCGCACCGAGGTCGAAACTCCGGAAGCCATCGCGCGCGCCATCGAGCGTGCGGAAAAAATCCTTGGCCGCGGGCGAGTGAAATACATCCACCCGGACTGCGGCTTCTGGATGCTGAAGCGGAACATCGCCGACGGGAAAATCCGCGCCCTGGTGAGGGGCCGCGACCTGTACGAGGGACGCGCCTAGCGCGCTAGCGCCTGCGCTGCTCGCCCACCTTGACGATCTTCATGGTGTTGGTGCCGCCCGACTTGCCGATCGGCTCGCCGATGGTGAGCACGATGAGGTCGCCGTCCTTCACCACGCCGTTCTCCACCAGCACCTTCTCGGCCTCGGCGAGCAGCTCCTCGCGGTCGTGGCCGACGTATTTCACCATCAGCGGATAGACGTCGCGCATCAGCGCGCAGCGGTAGCGCGTCGCCGTCTGCGATGTGAGCGCGTAGATCGGCACGCCGCAGTTCAGGCGCGACATCCACAGCGCGGTCGAGCCCGACTCGGTCAGCGTGGCGATCGCCTTGACCTTGAGGTGGAAGGCGGTGAACAGGCCCGCCATCGCGATCGATTGGTCGACGCGCGTGAACACGCGGTTGAGGAACTCCTGCTCCAGTTGCACCGGCTGCGTCTGCTCGGCCTCGATGCAGATGCGGTCCATCGCCTCGATCGCCTCGACCGGATACCTGCCGCTCGCAGACTCCGCGGACAGCATCACGGCGTCGGTGCCGTCCAGCACCGCGTTGGCGACATCGGAGACCTCGGCGCGCGTCGGCACCGGACTGGCGATCATCGATTCCATCATCTGCGTCGCGGTGATGGTGAGCTTGTTGTTCTCGCGCGCCAGGCGAATCATCTTCTTCTGCAGCGCCGGGACCGAGGCGTCGCCGACTTCGACCGCGAGGTCGCCGCGCGCCACCATGATGCCGTCGCAGGCCTTCATGATGTCGAGCAGCGCGGCCGTGGTGACGGCCTCGGCGCGCTCGATCTTGGCGATCAGGAAGGCCTTGCCGCCGGAAGCGCGCAGCAGCTCCCTCGCCATGTACATGTCGGCGCCGGACTTCGGAAACGACACCGCGAGGTAGTCGGCGTTGATTTTCGCCGCAGTGCGGATGTCCTCGATGTCCTTGGGCGTAAGCGCCGGCGCGGTGAGCCCGCCGCCCTGCCGGTTGATGCCCTTGTTGTTCGACAGCACGCCGCCATGGCGCACCGTGGTGTGCACCTGCTCGCCGCGC
>Ga0315910_10003643_pt1 | contig 13048 bp, 13 predicted proteins | sample EdamamesoilMG_FD_204470 | JGI IMG/M metagenome (GOLD analysis project Ga0315910, IMG submission 204470) | Garden soil microbial communities collected in Santa Monica, California, United States - Edamame soil | ecosystem: Environmental > Terrestrial > Soil > Garden | place: USA: California... | reverse complement strand
TGCCACGAAACGCGGGGACGCCGTGATGCCGCGCGCGCCGCGGCGGCCTCGGGCGCGAGGCCTTGTTGCCGAGAGCGTCCGTCCCGAGCTCGTCGGTGCAGGTGGCATGTCCGCCGTGGTATCTTCGCTTCGATGCGACCGCGCGAGCTGCCACGCAGGAGCTGGCTGACGGGTGTCGGTGCGCTGGCGCTCGCCTGCCACGGGGGCGCCGAGTCGCGGCGCACGCTCCGAATCTGGGCCCATCAAGGCCAAGAGGCGGAGCACGCCGCGTTGCGCGTCATCGCGCGAGCGTTCGAGCGCTCCGGCGAGTGTGCCGGGGCGGAGGTAGAGCTCAGCTTCTTTCCAGACTACCACCTGACCGAACGTCTCTCGATCGCGGCCGCGGCGGGCGACATGCCGGACGTGTTCGAGCTCGACGGGCCCCTGGTGGCCCGCTTCGTCGATGCCGAGCAGCTGGCTCCGCTCGATCGGCTTTTCTCACCGAGCGAGCTCGACGATTTCTTGCCGAGCATCATCGCGCAGGGCCGCGTCGATGGCCGCTTGTATGCCGTCGGGGCCTACGACTCCGCCGCCGTCCTCTATTACGACCGCGCGCGCTTCGCGGCCGCCGGGATCGAGCCGCCGAACCCGACAGGGTTCGTGTGGTCCGAGCTGCTCGCGGCGTGTGAGAAGCTCGCGGCGTCCGGGGTGCAGCCGCTGGCCGCTCACGCGGGCGAGACCAACGACGAGTGGTTCACCTACGCCTTCAGCCCACTGCTCTGGTCGGCAGGCGGCCGCCTGATCGATCCCAGCGGCACGCGAGTGCAGGGCGTGCTTGCCAGCCCGGCCAACGTCGGCAGCCTGCGCGCCTGGCAAGAGCTCTTCCGCCGAGGCTTTGCCAGCAACGCCCCGGTCGACCCCGATCCGTTCGGCAACGGCGAGGTGGCGATGGATTGGAGCGGACACTGGATGGCGCGCCGGCATCAGGCACGCAAGGGCAAGGATCTGGGGGTGATGAGCTTGCCACGGTTCGGCCCCGACTCAGCGCACGCCTGCGGTAGCTTCTGCTGGAGCATCTCGGCGCGCGCGCGGCACCCCGAGCTCGCGGAGCGCTGGCTGCGCTGGGTCACGGCGTCCGAGACCGGCGTCCGGGCGCTGGTCGAGGCCAACGGCGCGGTGCCGGCGCGGCGCTCGGCCTTCGCTCTGTTCCCCGCCTATCGAGAGCTGCCGTTCGCCCTGTTCCGGCAGCAGCTGGAGCACGGCGCGCGCCCGCGCCCCCGGACCCCCTTCTACGCGACCCTGACGCGGGAGTTTGCGGCGGCGCTACGCGATATCGCTCACGGCGCCGACGTCGCGAGTCGCCTGATCGAGGCGGAGTACCACGTACAACGCGAGATCGATCGCCGCTTGCCGACGCGACGGGAGCCGGGATGAGCGTGTGGCGCCGCGAATACGGGCGGCCTGCTTACTGGTTCTTGCTGCCGGCGCTCGCGCTGCTCGGCGTGTTCGTGCTGTGGCCGATGCTGCGCAGCCTGTGGTGGAGCTTGCACGACGTCGATCTGCTGGCAGCGAGTCGGCAGCGCTGGGTGGGCCTCGACCAGTATTCTGACCTGCTGTCGGATGCGCGATTTCGCGCCGTGTTCGCGAACACGGCGCTGTTCGCCTTGATGGTGGTGCCGGCGCAGACGCTGCTCGCCTTGCTGTTCGCGCTCTGGGTGAACCGGCCCGAGCCGGCGTGGCGCTGGCTGCGCGTGGCGTTCTTCCTTCCGACGGTGATGGCCATGCCCGTGCTCGCGATCCTGTGGACCATGCTCTACCAGCCCGCGACCGGCGGGCAGATGGGGCCCATCAACGCCGCGCTGGTGGCGCTGGGCCTGGAGGCGCGCGATTGGCTGCACGAGCCCGCGCTGGCGCTGCCCGCGCTGGCGGTGATGTCCATCTGGCAAGGGGTGGGCCTGCAGATGATGGTGTTCCTGGCGGCGCTGCAGGCCCTGCCGAGGGACGTGCTGGAGGCGGCCACGCTGGACGGCGCGGGGCCGCTGCAGCGCACCCTGCACATCACGCTGCCCGCGCTGCGCAACACGATCATCTTCGTGGTCAGCGTGACCACCATCTTCGCTTTCCGTCTGTTCGTTCAGCCCTATCTGATGACCCGCGGCGGCCCGGCCGGCTCCACACGCTCCGTCATTCAGGCGCTCTACGAGATGACGTTCGTGTCTCAGGATCTCGGGCGAGCGAGCGCCGGCGCCATGCTCTTCCTGCTGGTCGTGGGTGGGTTGACGCTGCTCGCTCGCGCGCTGGCGCGGGAGGAGCGCGCGTGACCCGTGCCCTTCGGTGGGGGCTCGGGTTGGCGGTGGGGGCGCTCTTTCTCGCGCCGCTCGCCTGGCTGGTGGTCGCGTCGTTCCTGCCGTCGAGCGCGATCTTCGACGCCGACCTCTCGGGCTCGTGGCTCGCGCGAGAGTGGACGCTCGCCAACTACCCGAACGCCGTGCGGCGCGCCGGGTTGGGCCGCGCCCTGCTCAACACGATGCTGCAGGTGGCGACGATCGCGCTCGGTGGCTTGCTCGTCAACTCCATGGCGGCCTTCGCGTTCGCACGCCTCTCCTTTCGCGGCCGCGAGCCGCTCTTCGGGCTCGTCGTCTCGCTGATCATCCTGCCTGTCGAGGTGCTGGCGGTGCCCATGTTCCTCACGACGCGCGACCTGGGGCTCGGCGGCAGCACCACGTCACTGCTGGCCGCCTTGTCGCTGCCGTTCGTGGCCAAGGCATTCAACGTCTATTTTCTGCGTCAGCAGTTTCTCTCCTGGCCCACCGAGCTCGAGGAGGCGGCCGTGCTCGACGGCGCCAGCACGTGGCGCGTCTTCTGGAGCGTGGCGTTGCCGTCGATTCGACCGGCGCTCGCCACCGTAGTGCTGCTGGACGTGGTGACACACTGGAGTGACTTCTTGTGGCCGCTGCTGGTGACCACGCGCGAGGACAGCCGAACGGTGCAGATCGGCCTGGCTAACCTGTTCACCGAGCCGCCGATCGACTGGGGCGCCATTCTCGCCTGCGCCGTGCTCGCGACGCTGCCGGTGATGATCGGGTTTCGCTTGCTACAGCGCCACCTCGGCCACGCCGACGCGCGCGTGGGCCTGCGCTGAGCGGACGAGAGCGTCCCGTCTTCGCGCCGTCGACAGCGCGTCAAATGGCGTGGCGAGGCAAGCGTGGCCTTCTCAGCGCTCGCGTTGCTCGGCCGCCCTGGCCGCCACGAGCAGCGCGGCCCACTCCTGGCCAGCTCCTGGCGTCGAGAACACCGGCTGGCGACAGGCGCGCATGAGCGCCGTTATCGTGCCGGCGCGGCCCCCCGGGGCGGGCGCCAGGACCACGCAGGCGGCGCCGAGGACGCGGGCGTGGGCCGAAACTTCGGTCGCGAAATCGCCGATATGGACCTGAATATGCTCGCCGGTACACGGCGCGAGCAGCGTTCGCCGCCACCAGGCGATGGTCCCGCGCGCAGCCAGGCGAGCTCGCTCCGCGTCGATCTCTTCGGGCCGCTCGGCGGACGAGCTCGGCGCCATGGATCGGTGCAAGGACAAGACGCGCAGGACGTAGAGGTCGCCGCCGATCGCCGTCGCCAGTGCCCCCACGCGCCGGAGCGCCGGTGTCGGATACTCGAGCTCGGTGAGCGCGAACAGCACCCGCCGCCGGCGGGTCCCGGCCGCACTGGAGCTGCGCGTCTCCTCATCGGAGCCCGAGGCGGGGCGAGCTGCATGAGGCTCCTGAGCGCCGAGCGGGCCCTCCGTGGCGTGCGGGCCGAGTCGGCGTTCGATCATTCGACACGAGTTTGAACGGGGGGAGCCGTCCCGCAAATCACGAAAGACCAACATGGCCTGTCTGTTTTGGCGGCATGCGCGCGCGGCTCACGCGATGGATGACGGCTCGATCGCCGTGGCGGCCCCGCGACGTCAGTCATGCTCGTTCTCGTCCACGACCAGCTCGAGCTCGTGACATGCCCGCAGGTACGCCGCCGCCGACCACGCTTGGAACCGCTTGCCCATCGGACGGCCCGTGCCCGCGTGTGCCCACTCGTTGAACTCCCACTCCGAGCGGATGCCGGCCTTGTTCAGCTCCGCCAACCGCACGAGCTCGCGGCAAGCCAGCTCGCGCATGCCCAGGCGGTGAACGAACCGCACCCACATCCCGCCGATGTGCGGCCAGATCCCGCCGTTGTGGTAGTGGCCGGGCAGGTTGAGGAGGTTCACCGCGAAATAGGGGCGCCACTCGGGGTCGCCCGTGACCACCGACGGGTACAGGTTCTTGACGGGGTACGGCTGGTTGATACCGACGCCCCACATGAACTCGAACGCCGTCCGCGCATGTGTGACGTCGATGATGTTGAACAGGAACGCCAGGATGTTGCCCCACACGTCGCAGCGCCAAGAGAATCCGAAGGGCGAGACCCGCGCGATGAGGTATCGAGCATCGCCCAACGAAAATTGCTGATCGGCAAACGTCGGCGGCGCCTTGGTCGGGTCCATCTTCGTTCGCGGCCAGAACGTCGCGAGGATCTCTCCTCGCGTCCGCTGCGACGCACGAAAGTACTCCGCGGCGCGGTCGTGCTGCCGCATGCGCTCGAGCAGCTTGCCGTAACAGACGAGCGTCCGGTACCAGAGGGCCTCGTCGTAGAGCACGTTGTAGCTGTGGCCGAAGAGGTCGGCCCAGTCTCCCGCTTCCGGGATCTCGAGCAGGCCGTCGTTGTTGCTGTCTTGTGCCGTCAGCCAGAGCATCGCTCGGTCGAGCTCGGTGCGGTAGCGCTCGACCAGCTCGACTTCGCCCGTGACGTGGACATAGTTGTAGAGGGCGATGATGACCCAGAGCCCGCTGTCGATCGACGCGATGCGTCCGACGCCCGAATAGTCGGCCATGAGGCTGTCGATCCGCACGTTGGACGGGACTTGGCCCGACGGGCTGATGCGCTCGAGCAGAGTCGTGAGCGTCGCGCGCTGCGCGGCCCGCGTCGTCGGGTCGTCGAGGAACAGCGTCTGAATGACGGTGATCGCGCCGTCCCTCGCCCACACGGAGCGGTAGTTCTCGTCTGTTCCAACAGTGGCATTGTCTTCGAGAGAGGCGGCAGAGAAGCCGAGCGGCGTGATGTTTCTCCGGAGGGCGTCGATGGCGCGTCGATACCCCTCGCGGACGAGCTCCACCTCGGACTGGTTGAGGGCGCGCAGGTCGCTCGGGCGAAACAGCGACGGGGCGCTCCGCGGCGCGCCGAGGTCAGGCAACGGCCGCACCGGCAGGCGGCTGATGAGGCCGTAGTGTCGTAGACCGTCGAGGACGCCTTCGGCGAGGATGCCGTTCGCCGTATAGACATCACGCCCGACGGTGGCTTCGAGCAACTCTGGCTGGACGTTCTCGACCAGGATGCCGCGGACCCCGCGCAATAGAAACATCCCGCTGTCGTTTCCGCTGTCGCCAGCGACCACGATTGCCGCGGGGGGAACGCCGATGTGCTTGGCGAGCCAGGTCAGCGCCGTGCCTTTGCTCGCGTGGCGCGGCAGCACATCGAGAAAGCGCTGACCGGAGTAGACCACGACCACGTCGAGGCCAGCGGCGCGCAGCGCCTCTTCGATCTGCGCGAGCGCCTCCGGGCTCGCTCCGTTCAGATACCAGCTGGACTTGTACGGGTGGAGAAAGGCCTCGGGCTGGCGCACCACCCCGGGCTGCTTCTCCAGCACTTGCTCGACACGCGCGAGATCCCAGCCATACGCGAAGCGTTCGGCAAAACCAGGTATTGGCCCGTTGCTGGAGGCCTCCCACAGCTGCGTTCCGATGCCCGCCAGGATGTAGTCGGGCGCAGGCAAGCCCTCCGCGTCGACGACCATGAACACGTCATCGAGCAACCGCCCCGTATTGTAGCAGAGACAGGGCCGTTCCGCCTGCGGTATGGCCTCCCAGACCTCCCGGAAACGCGACGTGGACTCTCGGTTGCCGATCAGCGTCCCGTCGAGGTCCGAGCAGAAGAGGCGCACATGGCTCATCAGGCTGGGACTCGCGAGGTGTTGCGGGCGCGCAGACCCGTGGGGTCGCCGCTGGCCCCCGGCTCGCGCTCTGCTTGCTCCGTCGCTCCGAGCAGCTGCTGAGCGACGCCCGTCCAGGTGAACACGCTGCGCGCCGTCTCGGCGCCGTTGCGCGACAGCCGCGCCGCGAGCTGCCCATGGCGCAGCGGCTTCAGGATGGTGATCCCGAGATCCATCGCGTCGAACGTGTCGGCGAACAACCCGTCGACACCGAAGCGAAGCGTACGAAACAGACCACCGTGAGTCGTGACCACGGTCGGCGTGCCGCAAGCCATCGCCTCGATGGCGGTCATTCCGAACGGCTCATAGCGGCTACACAACACGAAGACGTCGGCAGCACGATAGAAGTCGGCCAGCTCGGCGTCGGCGACGAAACCCATGAACGTGACGCGCGAGCTCAGCCCGAGCTCGTGCACCAAGGCGCGGCAGGCTTCGAGGATCTGGCTCTCGGCGGCGTCGAGGTGCTCACCGCCCACGGCGAGCACCAGACGCGCGCTGGGCTCGCGCGCGGCCACTTCCGCGAACCCACGGATCAGCAGATCGTAGCCCTTGTTGCGCGCGAGGCGACCGAGGGAGAGCACGACTTTTCCTTCAAGCCCGAGACGACGACGCAACCCGTCCCGCGTCGCCGCGCCCACAGGATAGAACCGCGTGTCGTCGTAACCCGGCGGGACCAGACACAGCTTCTCGTCCGCGACCGCATAGTCGTCCCGCAGCAGCTCGAGCTGATCGGGGCTGGTCGCCACCACCGCGCTGGCCTGCGCGTAGATCTCGCGCTCCGCGCGGATGCGCTCCGCGAAGTTATAGACGAGCTCGAACTTCTCCGCGCTGCCTGGAAAGTCCGTCCGCATCTGTCGTTCTTTCCAGGCACCGAGCGAATGCGGGGTGTGGAGGTGACGGAGCCCGAACGCCTGGCACAAGCGCTGTCCCGCGAGCCCGCCGTCCCAGTAGTGACTGTTCAGAAACGAGTACCGCAGGCGCTCGCGCTGAACGCGATCCGAGGCGCGGGTGCACCACTCGTCCATGTGGCGATGCAGGTACTCCTTGGGGATGAAGTCGGGGCCCCCGCACTCCACCCGCAGGATGCGTACGCCCTCGGCGCAGGGCTCTTCTCGTGGTTGATCGCCGAACCGCCGTGTCCAGATGTCGACCTCGTACCCCAGCTGGGCGAGCTTCTTCGACAGCTGCAGCACGTAAACGACCTGGCCTCCGGTGTCTGCCGCGCCGAGCGGCGGCGTGGCGGCGACGTAGCCGTGGGTCGACACCATCGCGATGCGCGGCCGTACGGGCGCGTTTCGAACTCGTGATGCGGGTACCTCAAACTTCATCGTCGTGAGACTCGCCTCCGATTGAGCTCCTGCTGTGAGGCACGGCTAGGCCACGCGCGTCTCTGAGGGTGCAGGCAGAGACTTCAATCGTAAGTGGATTGAGATACCAGGCAAGCGCTTTCTCGCCTTCGCCCCGGGAAAGGTGTGACATGCGCGGGCGCTCTCGTTGCCTTGCAGTCCTCGCATCGCGCCCAAGGTGCCCGAAACGCCACGCAGTGGAGAGCGACAAGCTTTGACGGATAGAGCGACATGCGATCGCTGCCTCAGCCCGAGCCTGGCAACTTGGGGCCCGACGCCGCCCGCACGGTGTGAAGGCCTTGCCGCGCGCCCTCGACGATCGCCGAGATGGCGGGGTGGTCCAGGCGTTGATCGGCGTACAACAAGTAGTAACGTTCGAGCAGAGCGTCGCATTGCCCGAGCTCCTCGACGCCGTGCACGTCCTCTACCTCCGCTCGCAGCGCGGCGCGCACGGGAAAGATGCCCCGCCCAGCCCCGCCAAACACACGCAGCAAGCCGGCGTCCTCCACCTCGGCGACGACCTGCACGCGAAGCTTCTTGCGCAGCAGCCAGGCGTCGAGCCCGCGGCGCAAGGCCACGCTGGTCGGCGGCAGCACGAACGGTTGGTCGTGGAGCGAGGCCGGGAAATCGCGCTTCAGCGGCCGGGCGATGCTGCGGCTCGCAAACAGCACGATCTTCGTCGCGCCGAGCAAGTGAACGCGGACCCGGTCGGGCGCAGCGGAAGGAGGGAGCTCATCGGACAGGGCGAGGTGGAGCCGCCCCGCGCGCAGCGCATCGATCAGCTCGGGAAGGGATTGCTGAACGGCATGGACCGAGCCCGCGTCAGGATGATCGAGCGCTGGCGCCAGGAGATGGTGTACCAGCGTCTTGGGCAGGCCTGCTACCGCCCCGACCTGGAGAGCCCTGCGACCTGGGCTCACGCGCCCCCGAGCCACGTCGCTCAGCTCGCGGCCGAGGCGAAAGATGTCATCCGCGTAGCTGGCGGCCTCCCTTCCGAACGGGGTGAGCACGAGGCGCTTGCCCCGCCTCTCGAACAGCTTCGCGCCGAAGTGTTCTTCCAGCGCGCGCAGCTGCGCGCTGAGTGTGGAGTGCGTGAGGCGAAGCTTGCGCGCGGCCGCGGCGAGGCCACCCTCACGCGCGATCGCCGAGAAGTAGAAGAGGTGATGGTAGTTCAACGACTCCATCGATTCATGAACGCTCGCTGACAGGCGGTGTCAACCGGTTCCCCGCGCAGACCAAGCTATCGGCGGCCGTCCTGCATCACGAAATAGCGACAACGCATGTCGACATGTCCGACATGTGGTTCGGAGCTACCCGTCCCGGACGGACTCGCGCCCGGGGCGCTTCGCCCCGGGCGCTGGTGCAGCCGTCAACGCCGGCGCGGACGCCGACGTCGGGCCTTGGCCTTGGGGCGCGGGGCGGGCTTCGGCGCCTGATGGATCCGGCTGGGGTTACCTGCGAGCTCGGCGCGGCACGCCAGGCCGTCGCGTTCGAGCCACACCTGCGGGTTGAGGCCCGTCCAGTCATCGCTGATGGCCAGCACCGTCCAATCGCCAACGCTCTGCCCCGGGCGCCGGAACCGAGCCGGGCCTTGCTTGCCAATGCCGAGCGAGGCCGATGACTGCAAGGGGGCGCCCTCGGCGAGCGTCACGATGTAGACGAAGATGTCCTCGCAATCGCTGTGAGGGTAGGTGGCCGGCGGTGGCCGCCCGAGCGTGAGGCTGTCGGCGGCCTCGTCGAGGGGCGCGAGCCCTACTGGGATGACGCTCTCGGAAGCCTCGGCCAAGGCCTCGAACGCGCGAGTGGCGGCTTCCCGACGGGACAGGTTCCCGGACGCGCTGAGCAATGGCGCCGTCTTCACGGCCGCGCCGTCGTCGCGCCCGGGTCGAGTCGCCGCGTGCACCTGCGACGCTGGCGGCGGAGAGGAGCTCGGGCTCACCGCTGGAGCTGCGACGGACTCCCGCGCAGCGGAGCTCGCGGCGGCCGGCGCCTCATGGGCGGTGACCGCGTCCTGGGCGAGATCCTGCGCACGGTCGATGAGGGTCCATGCTTGCCACACCCCGCAGGCCACGAAAGCCGAGCCAATGACGACGGCAGCCGATGTGCAGGCGAACGCGAATGCCGACAGCCTCGAGAAAGAAACGAACACCTCCCCTGGGGAGTGTCGCACGCGGCAGCGAAACGCAAATCACTAAACCGCGACGGGACATGTCACTCGGAGCGACAGGCCGCGATCGTGGGCTCTCGCGATGACCGCCCGGCGACACGCTCGAGAGCCCAGTCGGGCACTGACCCGGGGGAGCCGATACCCTAGCCCTTCGTGGACTAACGCTGCGCCTCGGCGCGGACCTTCGAGAGCGCTAGCGCCATCAGCGGACCCACGAGCGCCCACTGCACCACGGTGAAAGCGCTCTCGATCAGCAGATAGTCAGGCACGGAGCTCATGACGTTCTTGGCTGCCACGGCCAGGGTGGTGAAGCTCCACGACAGCACGGCGCCAAGCGCCGCGAAGCTCAGTCCGCGTCGCCAGACGCTGACGCGCTCGAACACGCTATCGAACAGCCACGCGAAGAGTACGGCTTGAAGCGTCATCGCGAGGAGGCCAAGGGGTATGATCACATCGCGCCGGTACATAGCCAAGGCGTCGTAATAGCCCTTGAACGCGACCAGGTGCCAGACGAAGCCTAGGATGAAGGTGGGCACGAGATAAGCGAGCGCCCCGACGCCAATCCGTCGCATCATGGTTTCACCCTCCTGGGTTTCGGCTTCGGCGCGTCCTTCTTCGCCGGTAGCGTCTCGACGAACGCGCGCGCAATGCGTAGCCACGACTTCACGGCGCGCGCATCTGGCGTGCCGGTGACCCAGACGAAGTCTTTCATGGGCCGGCCATTCATGATCATCGGCTGAGCTCCCCGCGCCACTGCAGCCGAGACGCCCGGCTCACCGACGCGGACGAGCAGCCCGCGATGGGAAGACGCCGCGACCATGTTGCCGTTCAGCATGAAGCCGAGTCCTCCGAACATCTTGACCTCGCGCACCGAGCTCGCATCGGCCAGGGCCGCGCGAACGTGCAACACCTGCTCTTCGTCAATCGCCATGTTACGCCTCCCGCGCTCCCCGCAAGCCCGCCTCGAGCAAGTCCAGCGCACCACGCCAGCCCTGATCGTGCCGCAGGTCGGCGTCTGCGCGGCCGAATTTTTCGTGACGGATGGTCAGCTCGGTGGAGGTGCCACGCGGCACGAGCAGCACGGTCACCTCCGACTCGATGCCGGCGTGCTCGTCGGGCGGTTCTATCAGCCACGAGAACACGATGCGCGCCGGGGCCTCGATCGACTTGAAAGTCCCGCCCACGACCATTCGCTGCTCGGCCGATACGTCATAGGCGAAGCGGTACGCTCCGCCGGGTCTGAACTCGAACGCCAGCACGGTCAGCTTCACGTCGGGGGACGGCCGCAGCCACTGGGCGACGAGCGCCCGGTCGGCAAACGCGGCGAACACCTTCTCCGCTGATGAGGCCAGCAGCCGACGGATCTCCACGCCGTGCCTCGAGTGCATCAGTCCGTTCCTTTGAGCAGCTGTTCGAGCTGGTCGACTGCGCCGCTCCAGAACGCCTGGTGTCGCTGGATCCAGTCGCCCGCCTGTTCCAGCGCCTCTCGGCGCAGGCGGAAGCGGTGGACGCGCCCTTCGACGCTGCGCTCGATCAACCGCGCGCTCTCGAGCACCTTGAGGTGCCGCGAGATCGTGGGCTGCGCGGAGCAAAAATGTGCGCCGAGCTCCCCCGCGCTGCGCGTCTTGCCGCCCGAGAGCGCCCGGATCATCGAGCGCCGCGTGGGGTCGGAGAGCGCGTGGAAAGTGCGGTCGAGCGCGGCCTCGCTATGCATAGCCGATCGACTATATATAAAAAACGCGCCTGTCAACGACACGCGGGCAACCGTTGGATGGGACTGGCCCGCATCGGCGCACGGCTCGTGACCCCGTTCGGTCGCCCGATATGGTCAACATTTTCGAGTCGTGTGTCCAATCGCCGTCCCCCTGACAGTCATAGGATCACCCTGTCGGGTCGAACGGAGAGGATCGATCATGCCAAAGTACCTATGTCTGCAGCGCGCCGTGCCAACGAGCGCGCCTGTCGCGAAGCCGTCGCCTGCTGAAATGCAAGCCATGTACGCCCGGTTCAACGAGTGGCGGGAGAAGTTCCAGGCCCACCTCGTCGATCTCGGCGGACGGCTGGGCGAGGGCCGCGTGGAGCGGCATTCGACGGCGTCCGATGGCCCCTTCGTCGAGGTCAAGGAGCTGGTCGGGGGCTACATGGTCGTCTCGGCTTCGAGCCTGGAAGAAGCGCTGAGCGTTGCGCGCGAGTGCCCGGGATTGGTGAGCCAGGGATCCGGAGTCGAGGTCATCGAGATTCGTAGCCCGGGATGAATCGCTCGCTCGCTCCTTGCTTCTTTCGGTACGAGTACGGCCGGCTCGTCGCTGTGCTCGCGCGCCGAGTCGGCGTGCGTCACCTCCAGGCCGTCGAGGACGCCGTGCAAGCGGCGCTCCTCACGGCGGTCGAACATTGGCCTAGGGACGCGCTGCCCGACAATCCCGCGGCGTGGCTGCTGCGCGTTGCCAGCAATCGCTTGCTGACCGAGCTGCAGCGGAGCCGGCGCCATGGCGAGCTCGATCGCCATCACTGCGAAGCGTTAACCAGCGGCAGCGAGCCGCCGAGCGTCCACCTTCAAGGAGACATCGAGGATGATCTCCTGCGTATGCTCTTCGTCTGCTGCAGTGACGCGCTGCCGATTGAGTCGCAGCTCGTGCTGGCGCTGAAGGTCGTTTGCGGGTTCGGTGCGAGCGAAGTCGCCGAGCGCCTTTTCATGACCGAAGCCAACGTCTACAAGCGGCTCGGCCGGGCGCAGAGGCAGCTGCGAGCGAGGGCGCCCGAGCTGGATGGATTGACGACCAGCGAGCTTGCATCACGGCTGCCGGGGGTGCTGGCTGTCTCGTATCTTCTGTTTACGGAAGGGTATCTGTCCTCGGCGTCCGAGACATTCAGGGTGGAGCTCTGCGACGAGGCAAAGCGGATCGTTACCCTCCTGGCCAATCATCCCGTCGGCGCCACGCCCGAAACCTTTGCGCTGCTCGCTCTCATGCATCTGCATTCAGGTCGAGCCAGCGCCCGTCGCAGCGCGAGCGGTGGACTGGTGCTCCTCGAAGAGCAAGATCGTTCGCTCTGGAACACGGCCGAGATCGCCCTCGGCCTGAGCTGGCTTGCGCGTTCTGCAGGTGGGGATACCTTTTCCCGGTACCACGCGGAAGCGGGTGTGGCGGCCGAGCACTGCCTCGCACCCTCCTTCGCAGAGACTCGCTGGGACCGCATCGTGGCGTGTTACGAGCTGCTCGAGATGGCAGCCCCGTCGATACTTCACACCCTCAATCGCGCCGTCGCGGTCGCGCAGTACATGGGCCCCGTTGCTGGCCTGGGAGTGCTCGAGCGGATCGACCTGCCGCCGTGGCTCGAGCGTTCGCACATCTGGCATGCCGTGCGCGCCTACCTCCTGGCGCGCTGTGGCCAGCTCGAGAGCGCCCGACAGCACACTCGAGCTGCTCTCGAATACGCGCCATCGAAAGCGATCGCCGACGCCCTGGAGAGACGACTCGCCCACTGGGGCCATCCTCT
>Ga0315910_10003642_pt1 | contig 13051 bp, 11 predicted proteins | sample EdamamesoilMG_FD_204470 | JGI IMG/M metagenome (GOLD analysis project Ga0315910, IMG submission 204470) | Garden soil microbial communities collected in Santa Monica, California, United States - Edamame soil | ecosystem: Environmental > Terrestrial > Soil > Garden | place: USA: California... | reverse complement strand
GCAGGAAAAGGCCGTCGAATTCCTGCTCTTCGACCGCTCGTGCCCGTGAGCGGCCTACTGCCTGCGCACCGCGATGACTTTGACCTGCTCCGGGCACCAATCCAGCCCGAGCCAGGTCTCCTTGTCTGCCTCGACGCTCGAGGGCCACGAGGAACAGGCTCCGAGCCGGGTGGTGCGGAAGCTGACGTTCTCGGGATCCACATGCCAGGTCCATCGCGAATTGCAATCTTGGCCGTCGACGAGATCGAGAACCGGTTGACGGGGTATTTCGCCACCGACGTAGGTCTCCATCTCGTCGATGAAAGCTTGATTCGTGAACCAGAGCCGGACCGGCTCGCCCGCGATCGTCCAGTCCATCAGCGCGCCGCCGGTTCGCGTCCCGCAGAGGTCACCGCCCGAGCCGCCCGCGTTCGAACCACCTGAACCAGCGGTTCCGCCCGAGCCGGCCAAGCCGCCGTCGCTGCCCGCGCCGCCCGACGCACCGATCGTGACCGTCCAGGACACTGTCTTCTGGGCGTTCGAGGCCCAGTACCGGCGGTGGTAGTCGGTACCCGTTTTTGCGCGGATCAGATCCATCCCCGCGTTGTCGTAGGCTCGGGCGGAGACCACGTGGGTCCCGGAGGCAAGGTTTGCCGCCGCGACGTCGAAGGTCGGACCACCGGTCGTCGTCACCACGCCGTCGACCGTCCAGTCGACGCTGATGACGGCGGGATCGATGAGGTTCAGCGTGAGCTCGGTCGGGCTCGTGACGGCGCCTGGCGGAGGGTCCACCGAATCCCAGGGGCTCGTGATGAGCCGCCAGATGTCCATGATGATCTTCTCGCGCGAAACGGCATTGAAGCTCGTGTTCGGGTCGTTGCCGAACAGGCTGTTCATCATGGAGTTTTCGGTGGACCGCCAGTCGTTGCCTTCGCACGGGTAGAAATCCTGCAGCCCCGTGCCCGGCGTCTGCGTGTATCCGACCCATTGGTCCCACTTGCCGCCGGTCATGCCGCCTTCCGTGTGGCCGTTCACCCGCCGGCCGCCGCTGCAGTCGCCGTACTCGTCGCCGAGCTGATGAAACGCATGGCCACCTTCGTGGAGCGCGCCGCCGGCCGCATCGCCGTTGCCTCCCGACCAGAGCATCAGCGCGGAGCCGGTGTTCCACCAGCTCGAGCCGTTGAGCACGACCGCGCGCCAGTCGATCTCCAGACTCGCGGGGAGATTTTCGGTGAAAGCCCGATTGGCGGCTTCCGCGTTGCAGGTCGCGAGCCGGCTCGTATCGTCCCCGCAGCATCCGAGCGCGCTCGAACCGCAAATGGGCGTGCTCGGGATCTTGATCGCGCAGATGTTCACGAACTTTCGGTAGCGTAGGTAGGGCTGGCCGATCGGATCGCTGAAGCGCTTGGTCGTGTACGTTCGGACATGCATCGGGTAGAGCGTGTCGAGCTCCGCCGCCGAGTAGCCGTCGCCGAGGATCACGAAGTTCACGCGGTTCGACGGTGGACCACCGTTCTCGATCACCATGGCGTTACCGCCGCAGTCGAGCGGCTCGGGCAGTGGCATGCCGCCGGTGCCGCCCTGGACGATGGTTCCGCCCGCGCCGCCGGGCGCGCCGCTCACGCCGCCTGCGCCGTTTCCGCCCGTCGTGGTGCCGGCGTTTTCGCTCGTGCCGTCTCCAGCGTTTCCGCCTGTGCCCCCTCCGGCGTTTCCGCCAACGGCACTCGCCCCGCTCGTGCCGTCACTCGGAACACCACCGCTCGAGCTTCCGCTCATTCCTCCGGTCGTCGCGCCGCCCGATCCGGCCGCTGGCCCGCCGCTCGTGCCGCGACCTGCGGCCCCGAGCAAGGCGCCGGATCCGGCGGGCGATGAGCAGGCCAGGGCGACCGCCAGAGCAGCGACGATGCTCGCTGAGCGAGAGAGGGCACGGAACTCCACCTGCTTCTCGGCGATGGAGTGACCGAACAGGTCGGGTCGCCTGCCAGGTTTTATCCAGAGGCTCGCTTTTCCGGTGTGAGCGGCGGACCGACGGCGGGGCCTACGGCCGCGGAAGCGCGAGAACGCTCCCGTTTTCGCCCACCACGACCAGGCGATCGCCGAGCGTTGCCGCCGCTCCGAGCGAGCCGAACGAGCCCTCGGGGAGCGGGACCTCCGTCCAGACCACGCCGTCGGTGGAGACGATGATCGTTTCGGAGTCGCCGGTGGCCACGAAGCGATCCTCGATCCAGGCGACGTTTCTCAATGCCGATGTCGTGCCGCTCTCGCCAGCTTCCCACGAAATTCCGTCGCTCGAAGTGAGGACCGTACCCGACGATCCGACGGCAACGAGCCGCTCCTGCGCCCAGACGACGGAGTTGAGCATCTCCGTCGTGCCCGAGCTCCCCGAGGTCCACGACACCCCGTCTCTCGACGTGGCGACGACGCCGTTCGTGCCGACGACGACGAGCTCCGCACCCGTCCAGGTGATGTCGTTCCAGTAGTCGCTCGGCGTGGCCGGGAAGTGAGACTCGAAGTCGACGCCGTCAGGCGAGAGGTACACGACCGTGTCGCACGCCGCTGCGAACTGCGTGCCCGTCCAGACGATCCCACGGCAAATGCCGGTCACGTCGCGCGGAGGCGGAGGCCAGTTGCCGAGCTCCGACGACGACACGAGCCCGCCCTGGCCGCCGATCACCCAGCGGGTGCCGGACCAGGCGATGTCCATGCCGAAGTCGTCGCGGCCGCCCGTGCACCCGTGCTCCCACGATAATCCGTCGGTCGACGTCGAGACGATTCCGGAGCTTCCGACGGCGATCAAGCGATCGTCCACGCGGGCAAGGTTGAGATACGAAAAGCCGAACGACTGGGCGGTCCAGGTCCGGCCGTCACGGGACGTCACGACGTATCCGTGCTCTCCCACCGCAACGAAGCGATCGACGGCCCACATCACGTCGTTGAAGGTGTGGCCGGTCGGATCCGCGTAGACGTCCCAGAGCACGCCGTCGCTCGAGCTTGCCAGCGCGCCGTTCCATCCGGCGGCGACGTAGAGCCCGAGGGGCTCGGACCAGGCGACGCTCTCGAGCGTCGCCTCGACGGACGACGTGGTCCACGTCACGCCGTCGGGCGAGGACGCGGCGACCCCCGAACCCACGGCGAGAAAACTCGTCCCGGTCCACAGGACATCCGACAGCGCAGCGGTCGAGCCGGGCTCACGCGGCGTCCACGTCATTCCGTCCGGAGACGTGAGGATCGCGCCGGCGCCCACCGCCACGAACTGGGACCTTCCCCAGGTGATCCCCGAGAGATACGCGTCGGTCCCCGAGGTCGCGGCGCTCCAGCTCTCCCCGTCGCTCGAGGCGTGGATCGAGCCGTCCTCGCCGACGGCGACGTACGTCGATCCCGACCACGCTAGCGCCGCGAGGTCTCCGGTTTGGCGAAAGTACGGTGTCGAAAAGCTCGTGCCGTCCTCGCTCGAAAGGATGCTGCCGAAGCTGCTCACCGCGAAGAAGCGACGCCCATCCCACAGCACGTCGAGTAGATCCCCCGAGAAAAACTCCGGCTGGTGCGGCCAAAAGTGCTCGCCATCGGCGGATCGCAGCACGTCGCTGTCTCGGCCCACGACCAGAAAGCTGTCGCCCGTGAACGCCACGGCGGTGAGCTCGGTGAAGGCCCCAAGCCGCACGATTCGCTCGTCGGGCGCGCCGCCCGTTCCACCACCGGTTCCGGCGAACGCCCCCGTGCCACCGCCGGTTCCTACAAGCCCGCCCGTCCCGCGTGGACGGTCCGCCCCGGCGTCGTCGCTCCCACACGCGGCCACGACGAGCGCGAGAACGACGGCGAGGACCTCCCGAAGCGACCTCATCGTCCTTTGAGTGGCGCCTGAACGGCTACTTTCTCAAACCGCGGGGCCGGCTATCCCGCGGCGGGGGTGGCGAAGGCCGGCGGCGGTGGCTGCTGGGGCTGCTTGGGGCCGAAGCTCAAGACCTCGTGCCAGCGTACGCGGCCGGTGAGCTGCATCACGACGAAGAGAGTCACGATCGCGAGAACGGTGATGGTGAGGCCCGTGTACCCCTCCCAGAAATGCGCAAGGGAGAAGCCGATGAGGTAGACGAGCTGTGCGAGCGCTGCTTCGCGAAAAGCGAACGTGGTGGAAACGACCAGGCGCAAGTAGGAGACGACGAGTACCAGACTGACGACGCTGGACGCGATGAACGCCGCGTAGACCGAAACATGATCCACGGAGTACGCGAAGAGCAGGTGGAAAGCGAAGAACGCCGCGGCGATGAGGAGATAGTTCACGGGATGGACCTCGATCTTGCGGAGTGTCGCTAGGACGAAGACGATCGCAAAGAAGAAGAGGAGGCTCACGGGAGCCGAGAAGGCGAGGGCAGACGCGAGCTCGCCCGGTTGGATGCGCGCCGGCATCACCATGCCGATGCCCTGACCCGTGACCATCTGGCGAAAATCCCAACTCAGTTTCCAGCCGTCGTTCGTCTGTGTCCGCGCGGAAGGCGACAGGGTTTGGCTCGGAAAATCGATGGAACGAAAGTCCGTCGCGATGCGCAGGCTGAAATCGTTGAGGCGGGCGATGCCTTCCGCCGCTTGGTAGCGCCAGCTGTCGATGCCGCGGCTGCGGTAGCCTGCCTTGAACTCGACACGTTGCTGCGAGAGGACACGAAGCTCGCGGACGAGCATCCCAGGCTGCGCGTCGAGCGCCGCGCTCTCGTCCTTGCCGTTCACGCTGAAGACGAGGTCGTCGTAGACGGCGCCCGGGCTCGGCAGCGCGAGTTCGATGCGCAGGATGCCGGGGCGGTCGTCTTGGTGGACGTAGCTGTACGACGCCGCGAAATCGACGTCATAGAGCGCGTACCAGACGAGCCCCTTGCGCCGTGGGTCGGAGTGGAGCTTCGCGGTGGCGCGCGTCGAAGCGAGCGTCGCCTTCACAGGCTCCTGCTCGTACGACGGCGGCACGGGCTTCGGCGGCAGGGTCGGATCGGGCTTGCCCTGGGCCTTGGCGGCGGCCGCTGCGGCTTTGGCCTTCTTGATCTTTTCGGGGTCCGGCTCCGGCGGCGGGATCTCGCGCCGGAAGCTCACGGCTGGAGCGCGCTGGACCTGCTCAGGGCCCCAGAGTTCGTTCACCTTGGTGCGGAGCGTGTCCTTCTGGGAGACCCCACGTGACTGCGTGACGCCGCCGAGCACGAGCCACCCCGCGACCGACACCAGCCAGATCACCCCGATTCCGAACAGGTTCAAGAAACCGCGCATCGCTGGACCTCACTTCTCGTCTCAATCTACGGATGAAACGTGCAAGGGCGGGGCAGTCTTGGCGGAGTCTTCGCGCAAAGATTGTGCAAAAGCGGTGCAAGCGCGCGCGAACGGGTCAGCGCGGGCTACCCTCGGAGGGAATGGCGCACATCCTGCTGGTCGACGACGACGGCCACATTCGCGAGATCGTGCACTTTGCGCTGAAGCAGGCTGGGCATCGGGTCACGGAGGCGAGGGACGGTGCGCTCGCTTGGCGCGCGTTCGAGAGCGACACCTTCGATCTCGCCATCCTCGACATCCTGATGCCGGAGATGGACGGGCTGGAGCTTTGCCGGAAGATCCGCAAGGTGAGCACGCTCCCGATCCTGTTCTTGTCGAGCCGGGACGAAGAGCTCGACCGCGTGCTCGGACTCGAACTCGGTGCCGACGACTACATCACCAAGCCGTTCAGTCCGCGGGAGCTCGTGGCGCGCGTGAAGGCGGCGCTTCGGCGGTATCAGGAGATTCTGGATCTGAAGCGGACGACGACGGGGCGAGACGAGGGGAAGGGAGAGCTGATCCGACACGGAGAGATCGAGATCGACGCGACGCGCCACCGCTGCACGGCACGCGGTGAGGAGCTCACGCTGACCGTGACGGAGTTCGATCTGCTTCGGACGCTGCTGGCGCGACCGGGGCGCGTACTTTCGAGGGAGGAGCTCGTGGACCTTTCGTACGGCGTTGGCCATCATGTCTCGGAGCGCACGGTCGATAGTCACTTGCGTCGCGTGCGGCACAAGCTCCTGGCGGTGGGGCTCGATCCGATCGAGACCGTGTATGGCCTCGGGTACCGGCTGAAGGACGGTGCGGCATGAGGGCGTGGAGGATCAGGTGGCTGCTGCTCGGAGTGAGCGCGGCGGCGCTCGTCTTGCCGGCGCTGTCGCTGCTCGCCTTGCGAACGTACACGGGGTATCTCGTCCGGCGGACAGAGGAGCAGCTCCTCGGTCAGGGGGTGCTGATCGCGGAGGCTTTTCGCGACGCGTGGCGGCGCGAGCAAGGCATGGCCCCGGCAGTTTCGCCGAAGCCCCCCGCGTTTCGCTACGAACCCATCGAGCTTCTGGCCGAGTACATTCCGGCGCCGAGCCCGGCTGAGCCGGTGGACCTTCCCTTGGCTCCCGCCGCGGTGCGCGACTCCGTGGCGTACCGTGCCGGGCGGGAGCTCGAGCCGATGCTTCGACGAGCTCAGGTCTTCAACCTGAGCGCGGTGCGCGTCCTCGAGCCGGGGGGGTGCGTCGTCGCGACGACACGCGGGGACGAAGGGCGGTGCCTCGGGCAGCTCCCGGAGGTGCGCGACGCGCGAAAAGGCGGGTACGCAGCGGTGATCCGACCGCGCATCAGTGACGAGCCCACGCCGGCGCTTTCGAGCGTCAGTCGGCGCGGGGATCAGCGGCTGTTCATCGCGGTGCCGGTCGTGGACCAGGGTTCCGTCATCGGCGTGGTGCGTCTCTCGCGCACGGCCGAGTCAGGGCTCGAATGGATCTGGAAAAATCGGCTTCCTCTTTTGGGGGGTGTGTCGCTCGTGGTCACGGCGGCGCTCGTGCTGAGCCTCGTGTGCGCGGGGTTGATCGCGCGCCCACTCGAGCGCATGGCTGCCGCCGCCGCGAGCGTGTCCACGGCAGGAGCCGCTTGGCCGGACGGCGTTGCCCGGGGGGCCCCTCGCGAGCTTGCCGCGCTCGGGGACGCACTCGGCGTGATGACCGCGCGCCTGGCAGCGCGTGCCAAGTACGTCGCCGATTTTGCCGCCAACGTGAGCCACGAGCTGAAGACCCCTCTCACCTCGATCCGCGGCGCCACGGAGCTCCTGCACGAAAATTGGAAGAGCATGGAGGAAGGCCAACGCGAGCGCTTCCTCGCGAACATCGTGGCGGACGCCGAGCGCACCGAAGCGCTCGTCCGCGGTCTCTTGCAGCTCGCCCGCATCGATAACCCCGTGGACAGGCCCGCGGCGACGCCCATCCGGCTCGGCGATATCGAAACCGCCCTCCGCCGACGCTACCCGGAAAACGTCGAGGTGGTCGTCAACGATGCGAACGCGGGGCTCGCCATCGACCCCGACCACCTCGACTCGACGCTCGGAAACCTGATCGACAACGCGCTCCGCTACCGCCGCCGTGGTCCCGTGCGCGTCAGCCTGGCCCTGCGCGACGGGCGTCTCCACGTCGACGTCCACGACGATGGGGCCGGCATCACCCCTGCGAACCTCCCCCGCGTCTTCGACCGTTTCTTCACGACGGAGCGCGACCAGGGCGGCACCGGCCTCGGCCTCGCTATCGTCCAGGCCATCGCTGAATCCCGCGGCGGCTCCGCCCGCTGCGAATCGTCAGCCGAAGGCACGCGGTTTCGCGTGGTGCTCTAACGACTGGGAACCCGCGGGAACCCCGATCCGCAACTGAGCCGGTGATAATCGACCTCGGTCGTCGCCACCCAAGGAATGCCATGCGCTTGCTGCGTTTCCTCGCAATCGCCGGGCTTCTCACGGGGTGCGGCTCGAACGACGCCCCCGGCGGAGGCGTTCCCGGCCCGGGTCCTGCCGGGCGTGGGACGGTTCTCGCCGAGAACGAAGAGCTCGTCGTCGAGCTAGCCGCCGACGGCGAGCACGTCTTCTGGATTTCCGACCTCACGCTGCGAAAGCTCCCTCCCGCGGGCGGGGCTCCCATCGACGTCGGGCCGGTCGACGGCGAAACGATGGCGCTCGACGCAACACACGCCTACTTCGCCGGCGGCATTCGCGGAACCATTGTCAAGCTCTCGAAGGAGGGCGGCTCGCTCGAGACGATCGTGACGGGCGAAAAGGAGCCGACCAGCATCGCCGTCGACTCGAGCGGGGTGTACTGGGGAAACTGGAGCAGCTACGACATGGCGCCGGTCGCCGACGGAAGCATCGCGCGCTCCGGGGTCGACGGGTCGAACGTCACCTTGCTCGCCGAGAGCCTCCTGTACGTTCGGGGCATCGCGCTCGACGCCGAAAACGTCTACTTCGTGAGCGCGAGCGACGAGCAACTCTACCGTTTGCCGAGGTCCGGCGGGACGCCGGTCGTCATCGCGACGGGGCTCTACGATCCCAGCGGGCCCGTGCTCGACGCCGACGGCATCTACGTTCGGACGCGCGCGCGTGCTGACGAACCCGAGGGCGAGGACGCGATCGTTCGCGTCAGTCGCGAAGGGGGCGACCAGCAGGTGCTGGTCAGCGAGCGCTACGGCATCGACGCGCTCGGTGTTCACGAGGGCTACGTGTACTACACGCGTTCAGGCGGATTCGTTTCCTGCGACCGACCGTCGGGCGTCGTGCGGCGCGTTTCCACGGCGGGTGGCACGCCCACCGACGTGGCGATCGAACAGAGCGATCCGGCGTTGATCGCCGTCGATCAGAGCGGCGTCTACTGGACGAACGGCAGTGCCTCGAGCCATCAGTGTAAGACGCTCGTCCGAGCTTCCGTCTCGTCTGCTACAGACACCCCGTGAGGCTGCCCGACACGCCGGTGCCCGGACAGGTGCCGACGGATCCGAGACCGTTGAGCGTGAACTCGTAGTCCGAGCCGTCGACGAGCAGCGTCGCGGAGCTGATGCAATAGATCGCGCCTGGGGTCGGGCTGCTTTCCGGCATTTTCAAAATTCCGGTGATGGTCGTGTTGCCCCTGAAGACGATGAGACCGCTCTGACCGAACACCAGGAACCGCGTGGAGTTGGTGGTCCCCGTGTTCAACGAGCTGTGCGTGTCGTTCACGAAGCTCTCGTCGAGATCGACGCCGCCGAGGGTACCGATGATGCGAGTTTCCTCCGGCGAGCAGCCGATCGTGCCGCCGGTTGCCGTGCCGAAGCAGCCCGTGAGTTGATCGGTTCCCGGCACGGACGGACATTGGCCGAGCTCCGAAAGGCCATCGATGTCGACCGTCGAGCGGAAGGTGTCGACGCGGGCGATATCGACCATCGACGCGCAGTAGAACGTCCTTGGCAGGGGCCCCGCGCTCGGCATGACGACAAGCCCCTCGCCGGACGCCGGGTCGTTGACGCCGAAATTGGTCTCGGGCCCCCACAGGTGGAGGTAGCCGTCGGTGCCGAGCCGACCTCGCGCGTCCCAAAACGGGGGTGATGAGCGCGAGTACGTGCCGCCGCCGCTGACGATCTGCGTGAGCGACGTGCCGTCGACCGTGCCCGACACCGTTCGCTCGACCCCGTTGTTGCACCAAGCGGGCGGGCCGCCGCCTGTGCCCGCGGCACCGGCCCCACTCGCGCCAGCGGTGCCTCCGGCTCCCGCGCCGCCATCACCACCTGTCCCGCCGTTGCCGGCAACGCCCGATCCTCCCGCTGAGCCCGCCACTCCCGCGCCGCCTCCCGTTCCTGCATCGCCGCCGGCCCCACCAGTGCTCGTTGCACCCGAGCTTCCTGAAGCTCCGCCAACTCCTCCAGCTCCGCCGCCCGCCGCTCCGCCCGTGCCGGAGGAACCAGCGCTGCCAGATTCGCCAAGGTCGCCCCCTTCACCCCCGTTCGTCTCGCTGCCGCCGCCGCCGCCCGTTCCGCCGCTGACGCCGCCACCGGTGCCGGGCGGCGCGCCACCCTCACCACCGGCGTCCGACCCTGCCGTCCCACTACTCCCACCGCTCACGCCACCCGATCCACCGCGTCCGCCGCTCCCGTCGCTGCCACTCGAGCCCGCGCGTCCTGCGCTCCCACCGCTGCCACTCGCGCCCGCGCGTCCCGCGCCTGCACCAACACCCGACGCCGCGCCAGCCGCCGGTGCTTGACCCGTCTTCTCTCCGCCACCGCAGGCGAGCGGCGCTAGCGTCAGCCCGGTGACGAACAACCAGAAGCGCAAGCGCGAGGTCATCCCCAAACCAACGAATCTACTTCCGCTTGCCTCCCGCGTCCATCACGGGCGCCACGCATCAGTGTGGGTAAAGGTGTGCCGCATGGCACGTCGCGCGGGAGCAGTCGGCCTTGTCATTGGCCTTGTCATTGGCCTTGTCACCCCGGTCTCGATCCTCGCTCTAACCGGCTGCACCTGCTCACGAACTGACACTTTCGAGGACGAGCACTACGCTTCGCGTCCGATGGAACCGCCGCCCAGTTTTCTGAGTCAGCGTCGTTCGGGGCCACGACCGGACACCACCAGCACGAATCCTCATACTCAGCTCACGCAGAACGCGCCACGTGAGCTGCAGGAGCACGTCTTCGAGTTCGCCCGTTCGCTCTCCGGCGTCGTGGTCGGGCCGAGCTTGGTTTCAGTCCCAGGCGCGCGCGCGTTTCACCTGCCGGAGCTGAGCCCCAAGGCGCGAGACTGCTTCATGGTGGACCACGAGTTCGCTCACCTCCACCCGCCGGCCGACGGCAGTTTGCATATGTCGCTCCCGAGCGCGATCGTCGATGCCGTCATCACGAACGGTTGGGCCGAGCGACATCCCCTCGCTGGCAAGCACGGCTTGCCCGACAACATCGTCATGGTCTTTGGCCCACGCGACGAAAACGAGCTCCGAGTGGTCAAGGACCTCGTCCGCGCTTCCTACCAGCAAGCATCCGGCAAGGCGTAGCGCCAGGCATCTTGCGTTTGCATGCCCGCGGCCTGCCGCTAATAACGGAGGAACGCCGTGGCGACGCGGGGGCGTGGCCGAGGGTGCCCGGCGTGGAGGAGCGATGCTGGAGCCAGGGAGAAGCGAGGAGTGGTTCGTGAGCGATGAGGGAAGGTTGATGGGGCCGTACCGCGCGACGCGCGTCCGCGACCTGATTCGATGGGGCAGGGTCTCCGAAGGCGCCTATCTCTGCGATACCGAGGGCTCGGCCTGGGTCCCCATCGCTCGGTCCGCGCTCGCGCCGCTGCTCGAAGGGGCGAACGCCTCGCATCTGTCCGGCGTTCGCACGCGCGCCCGGCCAGGGCGATTCGACCTGCCGCCGGAGGCTCGGCGACGGCTGCTCGCGCTCGCGGCGGCGGTGGCCGCGTTCGGGGCGGTCGTCGGCGGAGCGTTCCGGATCTAGGGACTCAGAAGTCGATTTCGACCGACGCGGCCGAACGACGCGCTGGCCCGTGAAAGACGGCCTCGACGTTGTTGCCATCGGGGTCGAGCAGAAACGCGGCGTGGTATCCCGGATGGTAGGGGCGAGGGCCCGGCGCGCCATTGTCCTTCCCACCCGCTTCGAGCCCGGCGCGATGAAAGCGTTCGACGGTGGCTGCGTCCTCCGCCTGGAACGCAAAGTGCGCTCGCCCGGTCGGCGTGCCGGAGGAGGCAGGGCTGTCCACCGTCGAGATGAAAAGCTCGTCCCACCAGACAAAGCCCGGGCCGTGGCCGCCGACCGGGATCCCGAGCGCGCCGAGCACTGCCGAGTAAAAACGCTTGCTGGCTTCGAGGTCGCGAACGACGAGCTGAAGATGATCGATCAGCCGACCCCGGTGAAGCTTGTGCGTTTCCATAGGCCGTACTTAGGTCGCCTTGCCGGTAAGGCAAGTGGGGCAACTTGGTCGCCGAAGCGTGAATGCTCGTGAGGATCGCGTCGTGGTAGAGTCGGCCGTCATGCTTCGACGCGCTTTCCTGACGCTTTCGACCGCCGTCGCCGCTTCCGGCGCGATCACCCTACTCGGAGGCTGCGCCCGCACGATCACAGCAGCCCAGGTGAATGCGCTCGGCAAGCGCACCTACGCAGGGCAGACGCGCGAGGCGCTCGTGAAGGCGTCCGCCGTTGCACTGAAGACCCTGGGGTACGAGGTCGTGGTCGAAGACGCCGAGTCCGGCGTGATCAAGACGGCTCCAAAGCCGCTCGTCGCGACGGCGTCGGGAACGGCCACGACCGCGATCGCCGTGACCAACGATCTCGCTTGGATGATCGAGGTCACCGGTACCAGCGACGGTGTTGCGGTGCAGGCGACGCCGCGGGCGAGCTCGGGGGGCCAGTCCTACGACGGCCCGTTCGATGCCGACTACATGGAGAAGGCGATCATCGATCTGTTCAAAGAGATCGAGAGCAACCTGAAGCCTGCAAAATCCTGATCACCACCCTCGGTGGCGCGGACTAGAGCACATCTCATAACCAGCTTTATGAGATGCGCTCTAGTTGATCCCGACGCGGCAGAAACCGCCGACGCACGCGGCGACGGCGTTCGACGGGTACGGTGCGGGGGCGCAGCACGGGGGTACCGTGTTTCCGCAGAACGCGGCCGTGGTGTTGGCGGCCCGAGCGACGGCGATGACGTCCGTCGAGTTCGCGTCGCAGGCTTCGCAGCAGCTCGTGCCCCAGCGCAGGCGGCAGTCTTCGTTGACGTTGCAGGCGGCGAGCTCGTCCACGGTCACGTCGATGGCGACGCATTCGCCGTTGCGGCAGGTGGCCGCGAAGTTCGGCATGAGCCGCGTGGGGCAATCGAGACATTGAACGTTCGAGCACGAGCTCTGGTAGTCGGCGAGATCTTCGTCGGCGACGCCGACCCATTGGTCGATCGTGGACGCGCTGCAATAGCCGCAGCAATTGGTCGGAACGAGAATGCACGCCTCCGACGAACCGCAGGGATGACCGCCCGCTCCGGCCGCGCCGCTGCTCCCGCCGTCACCCGCCGTGCCCGTGCCGCCGGTCGCGGCATTGCCGCCGGTCGCGCCCGAGCTTCCGCCGTTCGCCCCGTCGCCCGCGGTGCCGCCCGATGCGCTGCCTCCGCCGGTGGCGCCCGACGCGCTCCCCGCGCTTCCGCCGGTCGCGCTCGACCCTCCCGTGGCGCCGCCGGCTCCGCCGGTCGTGCCTGAGCCCGCGCTCCCGCCCGTCGCGCCGCCACTGCCGCTCGTCGCGCCGGATCCGCTCTTCCCGCCGGACGCCGTGC
>Ga0315910_10003641_pt1 | contig 13052 bp, 6 predicted proteins | sample EdamamesoilMG_FD_204470 | JGI IMG/M metagenome (GOLD analysis project Ga0315910, IMG submission 204470) | Garden soil microbial communities collected in Santa Monica, California, United States - Edamame soil | ecosystem: Environmental > Terrestrial > Soil > Garden | place: USA: California... | reverse complement strand
CGAGACCATGCAGTTCACCGGCTTCGCGGACGCGCAGCACAAGAGCCCCCGCATGATTTCCTGCAAGTTGCACAGCGCCGCGCGCATCCGCAGCGAATACGGCGCCACCGCGGCCGGCGAGGCGACCTCGTGCGCGCGCCTCAACCGCCGCACGCTCGATGCCGTCATGTTGACCCTGACCGAGAAGCAGAAGAAGAAGATGCCGTTCAAGGGTGCGGTCCCCGTGATGCTCGAGCCGGACCTGCAGGCCACCAGCGAAGCGGACTGGCTGGAAACCTTCACCATGGTGGAGACCGACGCCGGCGGCACGCTGCGCATCCGCGCCAAGAGCCTGGGCGCCGGCGCTTCCGCCACTCGCGTGAGCACGCGTGGCGCGAACAGGTCCAATGACACCGTGCAGTACTGCCACTTGATCGCGCCGGATTACCTCAAGCGCATCCTGACCGGTGAAGTGCAGCTGCCGAAGGGCGAGTTCGCCAAGGGCAGCCAGACCGCGCGCAACTAGGCGCGTCTGCGCATCGAGCGGGCCCATGGCCCGCGGGCGTTGTTATGCTCGCGGCCATGTCGACGCTGGTCGCCCCTTATTCACGTGACGAAGAGCTGGTCCATTCCCTGACCGCGGGCTTGGGGGTAGTCGCCTGCGTGGTGGCGATCCCGTGGCTGTTGTCCGCGTCCTTCGGCGACCCCTGGCGCATGGCCGCCGCGCTGGCGTTCGGCGCCAGCGCCCTCGCCATGTTCGTGACCTCGGTGTTCTATCACCACGAGCGCGATCTCGAACGCAAGTCGCGACTGCGCAGGCTGGATCATGCCGCCATCTATCTACTGATCGCCGGTACCTACACGCCGGTCACGCTGCTGGCACTGCAGCGCGCCTGGGGTGTGCCGCTGTTCGTCGCGATCTGGACACTGGCGGCGGTCGGCATCGTGGCGAAGAACACGAGCATCGGATTCCGCCATCCGAAGTTGTCGCTGACGCTGTACCTGGTGATGGGCTGGCTGGCCATCATCGCGATCAAGCCGATGCTGGCGTCGCTGAGCGGCGCGCAGCTCGCGTGGATCCTGGCGGGCGGCATCGCCTACACAGCCGGGGTGCCCTTCTATGCGTGGAAGAGCCGCCGTTACACGCACGCGATCTGGCACCTGTTCGTGCTCGGCGGCGTGGCCTGCCACTTCGCTGCGGTGCTGAGCCTGGTGCGCGTGGCGTAAGGAACGCGCGCTTACTTCTTCGCGCGCGCCTTCGGCTTCCGGGCCGGTCGTTTCTTCGCGGGCTTCCTGGCGACGGATTTCTTCGCCGGCTTGCGGGCCGCATTCTTCGCGACCGGCCGACTCCTGGCCTTGGCCTTCGCCTTGGGCTTGAGTTTTGCCTTGGGTTTTGCCTTGGGCTTTGCCTTGGGCTTTGCCTTTGCGCCCGGCTTGCGGGCGACCGACGCGGCGGCCGGCTCTTCGCCGCGCAGTTGATCGATGATGCCGGGGTTCTCGAGCGTCGACAGGTCCTGGTCCTGCGCGAAGTCCTCGTTGCGCGCGATGGCGCGCAGCAACCGGCGCATGATCTTGCCGGAGCGCGTCTTGGGCAGGTTGTCGGCGAAGCGGATGTCGTCCGGGCGCGCAATGGCGCCTAACTGCTCGCTCACCCAGTCGCGCAGCACCTTGGTGAAACTCCCGGCCTTGTCGCCGGTGGGACGATCACCACGCAGCACCACGTAGGCGAACACCGATTCGCCCTTGATGTCATGCGGCTTGCCGACCACGGCGGCCTCGGCCACCTTGGGATGCGCCACCAGCGCCGATTCGATTTCCATGGTACCGAGCCGGTGGCCGGCCACGTTCAGCACATCATCGATGCGGCCCATGATCCAGAAGTAGCCGTCCTTGTCGCGATGCGCGCTGTCGCCCGCGACGTAGTAGCGATTCTGGAAGGTTTCCCAGTACGTCTTCAGGTAGCGCTCGTTGTCGCCCCAGATGGTCCGCAGCATCGAGGGCCACGGCTTGCGGATCACGAGGAATCCGCCGGCCTCGGCGCCCTTCACTTCGTTGCCCTGCGCATCGACGATGGTCGCATCGATGCCTGGCAGAGGCTGCGTGCAGGAACCGGGCTTGGTGGCCGTGGCGCCCGGCACCGGCGAAATCATGATGGCGCCGGTCTCGGTCTGCCACCAGGTGTCGACCACCGGGCAGCGACCGCGGCCGATGTGTTCCTGGTACCACATCCACGCTTCCGGGTTGATGGGCTCGCCCACCGAGCCTAACAACCTGAGCCGCGTGAGATCGTAACGCGCCGGGATGTCGTCACCGAGTTTCATCAGCGCGCGGATCGCGGTGGGCGCGGTGTAGAAGATCGTCACGCCCTGCGATTCGATGATCTGCCAGAAGCGGCCCGGGTGCGGCGTGGTCGGCCCACCTTCATAGATGACCACGGTGGCGCCCGCGGCGAGCGGGCCGTAGGCCACGTAGCTGTGACCGGTGACCCAACCGATGTCCGCCGTGCACCAGAAGACGTCTTCGTCGCGGATGTCGAACACCCACTTGCAGGTGAGCTTGGCGCCCAGCAGGTAGCCGGCGCTCGAGTGCTGGATGCCCTTCGGCTTGCCGGTGGACCCCGAGGTGTACAACAGGAACAGCGGGTGCTCGGCATTGACCCACACCGGCTCGCACACCGGGCTCTGCCCCTCGATGAGCTCGTGCCACCACAGGTCGCGCGCCTCTTTCATGGACACGTCGTGCCCGGTGCGCTTGAGCACGATCACGCGGCGAATGCTGGGACAACCCTGCGACAGCGCCTTGTCGGCGGCTTCCTTGAGCTCGATGATCTTGCCGGCGCGCCAGCCGCCATCGGCGGTGATAAGCACGGTGGCGGAGGCGTCCTCGATTCGGTCCTTGAGCGACAGCGCCGAGAAGCCGCCGAACACCACCGAGTGGATCGCACCGATGCGCGCGCAGGCGTGCATGGCGACGATGGCCTCGACGGTCAGCGGCATGTAGATGACCACGCGGTCACCCTGCCTCACGCCCTGGGCGCTGAGCGCGTTGGCGAAGCGGCACACGTCGGCATGCAGCTCGCGGTACGACACGTGGCGCACGTCGCCGGGCTCGCCCACGAAGGTGACCGCGGTCTTGTGGCCGCGCTCCTCGAGGTGCACGTCGAGGCAGTTGTAGGAGACGTTCAGCTCGCCGTCGACGAACCAGCGGTAGTTGGGTGCGCGCGATTCGTCCAGCGTGACGCTGAAAGGCTTGTGCCAGCGCAGCTCGTCCTGCGCCTGGCGGGCCCAGAAACCCTTGTGATTCGAGGTCGCCTCGGCCCTGAGGGCGGCGATATCCTCGGCCTTGAGGCGGGCGCGGGCGGTAAATTCGGGGGCGGGAGGAAAACGGCGTTCTTCGACGAGAACGGATTCGATGTTTTGGTTATTCACGGCGGCGGAGTGTAAACCGAAATGCCCGCTGGGCAGTCTCAATGACTCTGGAGCACTTGGGAGACGACATATGCGTACCAAACACTGGATTGCACTGCTGGCGCTGGGCCTGCCGGCCGCCATGGCACCCATGATGGCCCACGGCGATGACTGTCATTTCAAGGGCGATCGCGCCGGCGGCGTGGACGCCAAGGGCGTCGAGAAGGTCGTGATCCGCGCCGGTGCCGGCGACATGAAGGTCATTGGCCGGACGAATGCGGTACGCGTCGAGGCTCGCGGCGTGGCCTGCGCCGGCAAACAGGAGTTGCTGGATGCCACGCAGATCAGCGTGCGCCGCGAAGGCAACACGGTGTACGTCGAGACCACGCTGCCGCAGAACGATGACAACTGGTCCTGGGGCAACAAGGACTATGCGTACATCGACCTCGGCGTGGCGCTCCCGGCCAGCCTGCCGGTCGATGCCATCGACTCCAGCGGTGACGCAGTGTTCGAGGACCTGAAATCACTGGCGCTGCAGGACAGCTCCGGGGATCTGCGCGTGCGGCGCATCGCCGAGATGGCCGACGTGGGTGACAGTTCAGGCGACCTGGAAATAGAGGACGTGGGCAGCGCGCAGGTGCGCGACAGCTCCGGCGACATCGAGATCGATCGCGTGCGCAAGGATGTCAGGATCGTGAGCGACAGCTCGGGCGACATGCACATCCAGAATGTCGACGGTGGCGTGGTGGTGGAATCGGACAGTTCCGGCGGCATCCGCGTCGAGGACGTGAAGGGCGAGGTCCGTGTCGAATCGGACAGCTCCGGTGACATCTATGCGGCGCACGTCGGCGGTGACTTCACCGTGACCCAGGACGGCTCGGGCAGCATCACGCACGAGGCGATCGGCGGGCGGGTCTCGGTGCCCCCGCAGAAGGAATAGTCGGCGCGTCTGCTCAGGTGTACGCGACGGCCGCCGGCGTCAGCGGCACCAGCGCCAGTCGTTCGGCCTGCCGGCGCAACATCGGCCCGAAGTTGTGCCGGTCGAAGAACTCGGTGAGCGCGGCCACGTCGGGCGCGCGCCGCGTGAGATCGGCGCGGCCGATTTCCAGCGGCATGTCGCAGGCGATCTCGGTCAGGCGCCGTGCCAGGAACGCCGCCTCGCGGTGTTCGACCAGCTTGGCCGCGAGCTTGGAGGCACCACGCACCTGGATGTCGGCGACTTTGTCGAGGTTGTCGTAGAGCTCTTCGAGCGAAACGAATTCCTTCATGAGCGCGGCGGCGGTCTTGGCGCCCACGCCCGGCACGCCCTTGATGTTGTCGACGCTGTCGCCCATCAGCGCGAGGAAGTCCGCGAAGCGCTCCGGCGCGACGCCGAAGCGCTCTTCGATCTGGTGGTAACGATAGTGCGCGTTGTCGGTGTAATCCCAGTACACGTCGGGCTCGCGGATCAATTGCGCGAAGTCCTTGTCGCGCGTCACCAGGGTCGCAGGCAGGCCATCGCGGCGGCAGCGCGCCATCAGCGTGCCGACGATGTCGTCCGCTTCGTACTGCGAGTGGCTGAATGCCGGAATGCCCGCGTGCTGGCAGAACTCGCGGCAGCGCACGAACTGCAGCTTGAGATCCGCGGGTGGCGGCTCGCGGTTCGCCTTGTAGGCCGGGTAGATCTGGTTGCGGAACGAGGTGGTCAGGCTCTCGTCGAATGCCACGGCGATGTATTGCGGCTTGGCGCGCTCGATGAGATCGCCGAGGAAGCGCGCGAAGCCGAAGGTGGCGTGTGCCGGATGACCGTCGCGATCGGTCATGTCGGGTGGCATGGAGTAATACGCCCGGAAAACGTAGACCGAGGCGTCGATCAGGTAAATCACGCGCGCATCCTAAATGCGCGGCGACCCCTTTGCTATGCGACCTGCCCGATGCCCCGCAGTGCGCTGGCCTCGCTGTGCGCGGGCAGTCGGATTTCAGTGCGTTCGATGGCCGCATCCACCAGGGTGGCGAACAGGGCGGCCGCGCAATGCAGGCTTTGCGTGGCGAGGCCGAGGTCGCGCGGCCGCCGCACGATCTGCCGGCAGCAGTCCGCCACTTGCGTGTCACGCGAGATGTCGACGACCGAGGCTCCCTGGGACAGCGCCTGCAGGGAACTCGCGGGCACGCCGCCGCGGCGCGCGGAATCGCTCCAGGCCGGGTAACAGATGCGCGGCATGCGCTCGAAGAACCACAGGTAGCCGACGAGGCCCACGGTACCGCGCTCCGTGAGCTGGTAGTGCGCATAGGCCTCGAGCGCGATGGTCTGTGGCAGCGGCGTCAGCGAAACGCTGTCGAGCGAGCTGATGCCGAGGGACTTGAGGTCTTCGCGGAATACGCGTCCCTGCGTGAAGGCCAGCGACGGTACCGCCAGCAACTCGTGCCAGGCGTTCCAGTCCTCGGCAGGCACCACGTCCGCGGCGACTTCGCGCAAGCGCGTGTGGAAATTCACCAGGTGTTCGAGTTCGAGCAGCAGCTGCCGATGTGCAGCCGGCGCCAGTGCGTTGCTGCGGAACCACTCGAGCGTCTTCGCGAGCGCCGAAGTCCGCGACAACATGTCGAACTCGAGCAGGAAAACGTCGGCGCTGTTCATCCGTGGGCCTGTGGTCATGCAGCAAATCCGGCTTGTCTATGTAGTGTCACGACTTCAGGGTTTCTCTCACCTCGCGCTGTCATAACTACAAAGTATTTTCAATCAAAGGCTTACTACAAACCCTGCCTACTTTGGCGATTTCTTGTTGCGATGCGTCGCATGTGCCTGTAAACATTGGCCCGGCACGAACAGGGACGCGGATGTCATGAGCGCTTGGGGCGGCGCTGCCGACACATCGAAGAAGCACACGCGGACACGCGTCCTCCGGATTTTTTCCTGCGCCTGGACCCTCGGCCTCGTGGCCTGTACCGGCGGCTTCGACCCCGACCCGCTGGTCGAATACTCGACCGACCTGGTCATCGGCGGTGTCCAGGCCCACTCCCTGACCCGCCGCCTGGATCCCGGTGTCTACGTGCTCGAAGTCCGCGAACGCGACATCGACCTGCGCGTGAGCATCGACGCCGGCACCATGCACACCGAGATGACGGACGCCATCCCGCGCCACGGGCTGCATCGCGCGGTAGTTAGACTGGCTGGACCCGAATCGCTGTCGCTGACGCTCGCGAGCGTCGACATGCGCAGCTGGAAGGGCGCCGCGGCGGTGCGCATCCTGCGGTGGCCGGAGGGCGCCGCGGACGCGGCGCCGGACCGCCAGCTGCTTGGGTACGAGGACCTGGGCACGGCCGGTGCGCTGCTGGCCCGCGACACCACGGCATCGTGGCGTGCGGCGCTCACGCCTCTGCGCGAGGCCGCCGGGCACTTCCAGGCAGTCCAAGACGTTGAGGCCCTGGCGGAGGCCGAGTACCAGCGTGGCCAAGTCGAGCTCAACCTGCTGTCAGACCCCGAAGCCGCGTGGCGTACGGCGCAGGTCGCTCTCGAGCATTTCCAATCGGCCGGGGACGCGGTGGGTGCGCAACGCGCCGGCGTGCTGCTGGCGTTGGCCGAATTCGCCGCCGCCGGCCGCGTCGAGCGGGGATTGTCGCGCCTGGCGCGGCACTCGCTGGTCGAAGACGCCGTGCGGCGCCTGGCCGGCGCGTGGACGTTCTTCGAATCACGTGAGATGGAGACCGATGCGCTGCTGGCGCTCGGAATGTCGCGCATCCACGAAGGCGATCTCGGGCACGCCGACGAGGGCGCCCCGGTGTTCGAGTCGATCCTTCGACGCGGCCGGGCGCGCGGCGACGCCTGGTTCGAACTGCTCGCCACCCGCGGCCTCGCCGACCTGGCGCTGCGCAAGGGCGACGTGGTGCGCGCCGCCGCGTTGTACGAAAGCGTGCTGCCGCTGGCCGAGCGCGATCGCAACCCGGCGCTGCATGCCGCGGTGCTGAGCGATCTCGGCTCCGCATTGATCGCGCTGGGAGAATTCGATCGTGCGCTTGTGGCGCATGCCGACGCGCTGGAGGTGTACTCGGCGCGCGGTGAAGCTGGGCAGGCCGCGCACGAACTGACATCCCTTGCCGCCATCCACTTCCGCAGTGGCAACGTCGAGCGCGCACTGTCGACTATCGAGAGCGCACTGCCGCTGTACGAGAGTTCCAGCGATCTGGCGGGGCACCTGGGCGCGCTGCGCCTGGCCGGAAACGCCGCCGCGGAGCTCGGCTTGCATGATCGCGCGCTCGCTTACCTGCGCAGCGCCGAACGCGGCGACAGCAATTCGCTGACACTCGATCGCACGCGCGTGCTGATCGCCGGCGAGCTGCGCGCCGGCGGTGAACTTCGGGCCGCCGAGCGGATGCTGGCGCAGGTGATGCCGACACAGGATCCGTCGACGCGCGCCGATGCGCTGTCCGAGCGGGCCCGGCTGCGCCGGCAACAAAGTCGTGACGCCGAGGCCCTGGCCGATCTGCGCGAGGCCGACGCGATCTACGCGCGACTGCGCCTGGACTTCAATCGCATCGGCTCGAGCTCCGCGCTCGCGCTGGCCCTGCTGGCCGCCGGCGATTCCGCCGGTGCCAGTGACGCGGCCGATATCGCGGTCGCGATGGAGCGCCGCATCCGCGTCAAGGCGGCCAATCCCGAGATGCGCGCGCGATTCCTCGCGGCCAGCCACGCACCGTACGAGGCGCGCGTCGAGGTGGATCTGGTGACCGGCGAGCGCACCGCGGCGCAATGGCGCGCCTTCCGCACCGCGGAAGCGATTCGCGCCCGCTCGCTCAGCGACCGCCTGGCGCATGCGGCGACTTCGGTCAAACCCCGCGAAGACGCGGAGATCGAGCGGCTGCGGCAGTCCGTGACCGCGCTGCAGGTCGACCTGGAACATCACACGCTGCGCGGCGAGTCCGACGAGGCGGCGTTGCTCCAGCTGCGGCGGCGCATCGACGAGACGCAAGCGCGCCTCGACGCGCGCCTGATCCGTCGCGATGCAGTCCATTCCTCGAGTGACTTCGCGTTGCCTGAATCACGCGCGGAAGTGCAGGCCGGATTGCCGGCCGACACCGCGGTGCTGGCGTACTTCGTGGGCGACCAGCGATCGCACGCCTGGCTGCTGACGCGCACGGGCTTACGGCATGCCGTGTTGCCGGGCCGCGGCACACTCGAGCACCTGGTGGACGCATTCGTGGTCCGGCAGCGTGACACCAGCGCCGCAGAACCCGACGCGGTGCTCGCGCCCTTGTTAGGCGACCTGCTGGATGGGTTGACCGCACGACGTCTGGTCATCCTGCCGGACGGACCGCTCAACGGGCTGCCGTTCGCCGCGTTGCCGCTGCCGAATGGCGGCGCGCATGAACTGCTGGTCGACCGATTCGTGCTGACCTCGGCCTCGTCGCTCGCGCTGGCGCTGCGACCGGCGCAAGCGCGTTCGGCGGCCGCGACGCGCGTGGCGGTGGTGTTCGACCCGGTGTACACGCCGGAGGACCGGCGCATGGCCACGGCCGCGGTGACCGCCTCGCGCTTCCGCGGCGTCGATAACCCGTCGGACCGCCTCGCGCGCCTGCCTTATTCGGCCCTGGAGGCACGCGCCGTGATGCGCGCATTCGCGGGTGCCGACGTCATCCAGCTCGCGGGCTTCGACGCGACCGCGCGCCGCGTCACCGAGCTCGGCGCCCGCGACCTCGAGGTCCTGCACTTCGCCACCCACGCGGTGGTCCGACGGGACGCGCCCGAGCAATCCGCCCTGTTCCTGAGTGAATACAGCGCCGACGGCGCCCCGCTCACGCCCGACCGTCTCACCGCGGACGACATCACGCGCAGCGGGCTGAGGGCCGACGTCGTGGTGTTGTCGGGATGCTCCACGGGTGATGGGCGCGAGCTGCGCGGCGAAGGCGTGCTCGGACTCACCTACGGATTTTTGGCGAACGGTTCGAACGCCGTGGTCGCATCGCTGTGGCCGGTCGAGGACGCGTTGACCGCGCGCTTCATGGAGGAGTTCTACGGCGCCTACCGCGCCACCGGGCGCGCCGCGGACGCATTACGCCTCGCGCAGTTGCGCACCCGCAGCACCACGGGCCCGTCCGTGTGGTCGAGTTTCGTGTTGCGCGCCAGCGCACTGCGCTGAAGCGCGCCGCGCGCGCGTATACTCCCTAACTACCGTGATCCGCGATGCGCGCCGCGCCGCGCCGCGTGTTCATGCCGATTCGGCCGGCGCCGGAGATGCGAACCCGGGGCCCATTCGTATGTAGTGTCATGACTTTGCGATTTCTCTCACTTGCGCGCGCGAGATCTGAAAAAAAAGTTTTCGTGGACTTACTACAAACCCTGCCTACTACATGCAAATTCAATTGCGGCACAATGCAGTAGCCAGTACCACCTCGACACCCACAGCGTGGGATCCGCTTCATGTCCGTGCGCGTTCGCGTCGCCCCCCGTTCCCGTGATGCTGCGCGACCGCGAGTTCGGCGCGCCGCGTGGCCCGTGGCGTGCTTGTTGCTGTCCGGCTGCGGCGCGCATCCGGACGCCGACCTCGCCGAAGTCGCCGCCACCACGCTGGAAGTCACGGGAACACAGCCGGTGGAATTCGCGCGCGAACTCGAGGCCGGCTCGTACCTGGTGGCGGTGCGCGAAGACGGCATCGACCTCCGCACGTCGGTCACCTCGTCCGACGACGTCGCGGAACTCTCGGACGAAATCCCGCGCCATGGCGCCCAGTTCGCGGTAGTTAGCCTGGTCGAACCCGGCCGCGTGCTGGTGCAGGTGCGCAACTCGGACCACAGCAGCAAGCGCGGGCGCGCGTTGCTGCGCGTGGCGCGCTGGAAACGCGCGCCGCAGGCCGCGCCGGGCGAGCTGGAACGCGGCTACGCCTCGCTCGCCAGCGCGGGACGGCAATCGGCGCTCGCGACGCGCGACGCACACACCCTCGCCGCCGACCAGCTGCACGAGGCGATCGCGCACTTCGAGAAGGCGGGCGATGACGCGGCCACCGCCCAGGCGCAATACACACTCGCCAACCTGCAGTACCTCGCGCGCAATGAGTGGGGCGCGGCGATCCGCGCGGCCGAGGCGGCCGCGGATTCCTTCGACACGGCGGACGACGCGCTGGGCGTCGAGAATGCGGCGACGCTGCAGGCCGCGGCCGAGCTCGAACTCGCGACCGGCATGAAGGCCAGTACGCAGCGCGCCGAACAACGCGCCCTGTTCGCCGCCGCCGATCGCCGTCTCCGCAAGGCAGGCGATTTCTTCGCAGAGAACCGGCAGATGATCCGCGCCGAGTACGCCGTCAACATGCGCGGGCTGCGCGCCCTGTACGTCGGCGACTACGAGGAGGCCGCCGAGCTGTTCGCGCGTGCGGCCGGCATGGCGCGCGACAACCAGGACCAGGGCGAGCAGGCGCGTTCGCTCGCGAATCTCGCCTGGGCGCACAATCGCCTGGGCTACATAGCGCGCGCGGCACAGGAGTACGCCGAACTCATGCCGCTGGTCGAACGCGATCGCCAGCCATTCCAGTACGCGCAGCTGCTTGGCAACTACGGCTTCTGCCTGATCGCGCTCGGCGACTTCGATCGCGCGCTGGCGCTGCAGACACAGGCGCTCGAGATCTACACCTCGGTGGGCATGGACATCGAACGCGCGGTGGCGCTCGCGGCGCTCGGTGGCCTGTACTTCCGCATCGGCGATACCGAGCGCGCGCTTGAAACCCTGCGCGCGGCCATCGCCGAACAGGAACGCGTCGGGGATTCGCAGGGCCAGGCCAGCACGCTGCGCGTCGCGGGCAATGCCGCGGCGTCGCTCGGCCGCCATTCCGACGCGCTCGATTACCTGCGCCGATCGGCGCAGATCGACGGCAACCCGAACAGCGTGGCACGGACCCGGGTGCTGATGGCCGGGGAATTGCGCGCGCTCGGCGACCTGCCCGCCGCGGAAGCCGAACTCGCCGCAGCCCTGGAGTCGAAGAACCCGCTGGTGCATGCCAATGCGCTCGAAGAGCGCGCGCGCCTGCGACTGGCCCAGGGCAACGCCGACGCGGGCGTCGCCGACCTGCGCGCGGCCGATCGCGAATATCTCGGGCTCGGGCTCGAATTCAATCGCATCGAAACCAACACCGCGTTGTCGCAGGAGTTGCTCGCGCGACAGGACACGGCCGGCGCGGCCGCCGCCGCCGATACCGCCGTGGCTATCGTGAGCCGCATCCGGGTCAATTCCACCAACCCGGAGTGGCGCGCGCGATTCCTCTCGGCCCGCTACTCACCCTTCGAGGCGCGGATTGCGGTCGATCTCGCAACGCGCGGCGACGGTCCCGAAGCCGGCGCGTGGCGCGCGTTCCGCACCGCGGAGACCGTGCGTGCGCGCTCGCTCGCCGACGAACTCGCCGGGCGGCCCGGGCGGGCGGAAGGCACCCAGGCGCAGAACGATGAGCTGAGCACCCGGCTCACTTCATTGCAGGTGCGCCTCGAGTCCCGCATGCAACGGCAGGAGATCGACGAGGACGAGATCGCCGATCTGCGCCGTTCGATCGAAGAGACTCGCGCCAAGGTCGAAGCGCAGCGCGCCGGAGTCGCGGCCGGCGAATCGCAGCTGCCCGCCTCGCTCGCGCAGGTGCGCGAGCAGTTGCCACCCGGCACGGCGGTGCTGGCGTATTTCGTGGGAGACGCGGCCTCGCACGGCTGGCTGCTCACGCGCACCGAGCTGCGCCACGCGACGCTTCCCGGCCGCGCGGACATGCAGCGCGCCATCGAGCGCGAGGTCGCGGCGCTGCGGGGCGGAGACAAGGCGGCGGCCGCGAGCCGTTCGCTCGGTCCCACCTTGCTTGCGCACCTGGTGGATGGCATCGATGAAACGCGCCTGCTGGTTTTGCCCGATGGCCCGCTGAACGGGGTGTCTTTCGCCGCGCTATCGTTGCCGGGAAAGCGCGGCGCCCTGCTGGTCGACCAGTTCGTGCTGGGATATGCACCGTCGCTCGCGCTCGCCATGTCGAAGCGCAGCGAGCCACATGCGCGCTCCGGCAAGGTCGCGGTGGTGTCGGACCCCGTGTACGCGGCCGACGACCAGCGACTGCGTCTCGCGAGCGGTCCTGCCGGTGGGAATTTCCGCGGCCAGGCTCCGGTCTCCGTGTCGAGACTGACGCGACTGCCCTATTCGTCACTCGAGGCGCGCGCCGTCACCCGCGCCTTCGGCGAGCAGGACACCATCCAGCTCAGCGGCTTCGATGCGACCGCCGCGCGGGTGCTGAAACTGCCGGCCTCCGACCTCGCGGTACTGCACTTCGCCACGCATGCCATCGCGCGCCGGGATGCACCGGAGCAGTCGGCCCTGTACCTCAGCGAGTTCTCGCCGGACGGCTCGCCGCTCGGCGACAACCGCCTCACTACCGCCGAGATCGCGCGCAGCCGGTTGCGCGCGGACGTGGTGGTGCTGTCGGGTTGCGCGACCGGTGACGGCAGCGAGTTGCGCGGCGAGGGCGTGCTCGGCCTCACCTACGGCTTCCTCGCGAACGGCGCGGACTCCGTGGTCGCCGCGCTCTGGCCGATCGAGGATGCATCCACCGCTCGGTTCATGAGCGAGTTTTATCGTGCGTACCGCGCTTCCGGAAAGGCTTCCGAAGCGCTCCGTGAAGCGCAGATCCGCACGCGCACCAGCGCCGCGACCGCGGTCTGGTCCGGTTTCGTTGTCCGGGCAAA